>Ga0307472_100001187_pt1 | contig 10225 bp, 6 predicted proteins | sample atmos_gasesAM5C__2_FD_204582 | JGI IMG/M metagenome (GOLD analysis project Ga0307472, IMG submission 204582) | Hardwood forest soil microbial communities from Morgan-Monroe State Forest, Indiana, United States - atmos_gasesAM5C_05 | ecosystem: Environmental > Terrestrial > Soil > Temperate... | reverse complement strand
TTTTTTTGGCTGCTTCGCCGGTCATCTCCACAAAGCGCACCGGTAAAATCGCGCGCTGCGCCAGTTCGCCGTTCTTCTTTTCCAGAAGATAGAGCTGTTGATCCATCATTCCGCTGCCCACGGGAATGATCATGCGTCCGCCTTCTTTGAGTTGTTGCGTGAGTGGCCGCGGCACTTTGTCGGGCGCACAGGTTACGATGATCGCATCGAACGGCGCGACCTCCGGCCAGCCTTGATAGCCGTCGCCGGCTTTCACGTGCGCATTTTTGTAACCGAGTCGCGCGAGCCCGGCCGAAGCGTCCTTTGCAAGCGGCTCGATGATCTCAATCGTGTAAACCTCTTTGGCCAATTCCGCGAGGATTGCGGCTTGGTATCCTGAACCAGTCCCAATCTCAAGAACCCGATCGGTCGGTTGCAAGCGCAGCTGTTCGGTCATGTACGCGACGATGAACGGTTGCGAGATCGTTTGATCGTGACCGATCGGCAACGCGCTATCGGCGTAACTTTGAGCCCGCATGTTCTGGGGCACGAATTCTTCCCGTGGCACTTTCGCCATCGCCGCCAGAACGCGCTCGTCATGAATTCCGCGCGGCTTGAGTTGCTCCTCCACCATCTTTTGCCGTTCGGCCGCGGCCTCCGAGGTACGTATCGTTCTTTGATGGCAGCCAGTCGCCGCCAGAACCACCACGATCAGCCATTGCGAAATTCGTGTCATTCCACAAAAATATTCGCACCAGGCCGGGACGGAAGATGCAGTTTGTTATCAATTGTTGGCTCTGATTTGAACCTACAAATCTCTCGTCTCCTTCCGGGCCTTTGTGGTTAATGCACCTATGCGCCATCAACGATCTCTTTTCGCAAAGATCCGCGAACGCGCATTCGCACCTGTTGATATCGCGTCGATCGTTTTCTTCCGCGTGGCATTCGGTTTGGTGATGGTGGCAGAGGTTGTCCTGATGCGTAACCAAATTGCCACCTACTGGATCCAGCCGCGGTTTCTATTCAAGTACTACGGGTTTTCCTGGGTTCATCTCTGGCCCGGCAATGGAGTCTACATTCATTGGACCGTGTTCGGCGTCCTGGCGGCATTTATCGCTGCCGGGTTTCTCTATCGCATTAGCGCCGTGCTTTTTTTCCTCAGCTGCAGCTATTTCTTTCTTCTCGATGAAGGCAGGTATGTAAACCACACCTACCTGATGTGCCTTTTTGGGTTCCTCTTGATTTTCATTCCGGCCCACCGCGCGTTCTCAGTCGACGCATGGCTCCGGCCTAAACTTCGTTCCCAGACTGCGCCGGCCTGGGCGTTGTGGTTGCTCCGCGCCCAAATGGCTGTGGTCTATTTTTTCGCCGGCGTCGCAAAGATTACGCCCGATTGGCTCCACGGCGAACCTATGCGGGCCTGGCTGACGCACATCATCCATTCACCGCTGATTGACAGATTTTCCCACCACCCATGGACTCCCTACGTCGCGAGTTATGCTGGACTACTCCTCGACCTTCTGGCTGCACCGCTTCTACTGTGGCGGCGTACTCGTCTGGCGACCTTTTGTTTGGTCGTTTTTTTTCACATCCTCAATGAGCAATTCTTTCCAATTGGCGTTTTCCCCTGGCTCGCGATCGCTGGGACTACAACTTTTCTCTCACCAAACTGGCCGCGTCGCATTATTTCGGTATTTCGGCGATCGATCGCGGCGCCTCAAAAAAGTGTCTACCCTTTGCCGTCTCGACGAAACCAAACCTTAATCTTGGGTTTCGTTACAATTTACGTCGCAATTCAAATCTTCATCCCGTCGGCGCATTTCTTTTACCCGGGCGGAATCGAGTGGACCTACGCAGAACATCATTTTGCATGGCAAATGATGGTTCGCCGCAAAAGCACGACCGCTTTTTTTTACGTTACCGATCCTAATAACGGCGAAACATATCAAATTAAGCCACGCGAATATCTCGGCCCGCGCCAGCTTGCCCGCATGGGGTGGAGGCCGGATATGGTGCAACAATTCGCCCGTTATCTCACCACTATTATGCTTCGGGCCGGCCCCGAACCGCTCAGGGTGCAAGTGCGAATGTTCGTCTCCATCAACGGTCGAAAGCCGCAATTAGTTTTCGATCCAAATGTCGATCTGGCCGCGGAGCCGCATGTTTGGGGCCGACCGCGCTGGCTTCTGCAAATCCACGGACCGCTTCCGCCGGTTGGCCAGGATTTTACTCAAAATCTTTTTGTCACCAGCTCCGAAGGAGATTGATTCTTTGTCGGTCCTAGGCGAATCCCTTCTTGCGCGACAAATTCTTCGTGTCCTTCATCTGCTTCGTGGTTAATTTCACCGGCCTTTCATGAACGAAGATCGCAAAACTTTAGAACAGCGTGCGCAGATGACAGACATCGAGCGTCTTCGTCATTCGGCATCCCATGTTCTCGCCACCGCGATCTTGAAAATCTGGCCGGAAGCGCAGTTCGCTGCCGGGCCGCCGGTCGAGAACGGTTTTTATTACGATGTCGATCTTCCGCACCGCATTTCACCGGACGATTTCGAAAAGATCGAGGCCGAGATGAAAAAGGAGATCAAAGCGAACCATCCGTTCGAAAAGATGGAGGTCTCGCGCGCCGAAGGGCTGGCGATGGGGAAAAAAGGACGGCTCGCCGCGCTGAGCGATCGGCCTCAGCCGAGCAAATTTAAGATCGACATCATCGAAAACATTCCGCCCGGCGAAAAGATCTCGCTCTATCGGAACGGCGACTTCATCGATCTCTGCGCCGGGCCGCACGTGATGCGCACCGGAAACATCGGCGCGTTCAAGCTCACCAGCGTGGCCAGCGCTTATTATAAAGGCGACGAAAAGAATCCGCAGCTTCAACGCGTTTACGGTACCGCGTTCAGAACGAAAAAGGAACTCGACGACTATTTCGCGATGCTCGAGGAAGGGAAAAAGCGCGACCACCGCAAACTAGGCAAAGAACTGGAGATTTACATCATCGACGACGACGTCGGTCCGGGTTTGCCGATGTGGCTCCCGCGCGGCGGGGCGATCATCGATGAGTTAGAGAAACTCGCGCGAGAAACCGAGTTCGCCGCCGGTTATCAACGCGTCCGGACTCCGCACATTGCGCGCGAGATTCTCTACAAAAAGAGCGGGCACCTTCCCTATTACGCCGAATCGATGTTCCCGCCGATGGAGTTGAGGGAAGATGCAAACGAGGCGAATCGCGCAGCGATTGAAAAGTCTGTCGAATACAACAGACATTTGCTCAAGCAATCTGTTGAGTCAGGCACCGAGTCTGATCTCCGCTTTCTAGAGAAGGAAAAACGAGCTCTGGATCAAGAGATTCGAGCATATAGCGATCGCTATTACCTGAAGGCGATGAACTGTCCGCATCATCACAAACTGTTTGCGGCTGTGCCCCGGAGTTATCGCGACCTGCCGTTGCGACTGGCGGAGTACGGGACCTGTTACCGATACGAACAGAGCGGCGAGTTGTTCGGCCTGATGCGGGTGCGCTCGATGCAAATGAACGACGCGCATCTTTATATGACGCCGGAGCAGTTCGAAGCGGAGTTCAACGGCGTGAACCAGATGTATCTGAATTATTTCAAGCTCTTCGGGATCGAGAAATATCTGATGCGTTACTCGACTCACGATCCGTCCAAGCTTGGGCAAAAATTTGTCGATGAGCCCGAGCTTTGGAAAAAAACCGAGGAGATGACGCGCAACGTCTTGAAGAATTCCGGAATCAATTATGTCGAGGTTCCTAACGAAGCGGCGTTTTACGGACCGAAGATCGACGTCCAAGCGTGGAGCGTGATTGGCCGCGAATTTTCGATTGCGACCAATCAAGTCGATTTCGCGCAGCCGCGCCGGTTCAATCTGGTTTACAAAGACAAAGACAACACCGAGAAGACACCGCTTTGCATTCATCGCGCGCCCCTCGGCACGCATGAGCGATTCATCGGATTTTTAATCGAACATTACGCCGGCAATTTCCCGCTGTGGCTGTCGCCTGAGCAGGTGCGCATCCTCACGATTGGCGACGACGCGAAGTTGATCGATTTTTCGATGTCGATCTTAAATGAGCTGCGCGGACATCAAGTTCGTGCCGAGATCGAGAAGAGCACCGATCAGATCAATGGTAAGATTCAGCGCGCCGAGCAAATGAAAGTGCACACCATGTTCGTGATCGGTAAACGCGACATGGAAGCCAACGCCGTCAGCGTTCGTGTTCACGGCAAAGGAAATCTCGGCGCCAAGCCGCGCGCGGAAGCAATCGCCGAAATTCTATCGTCCATCAAAGAACGCCGAGCTTAATGCTTTTCCGAGTCCGGCTTGGGCTCGAGATAAACAAGAGCCTTCAGCACCCCCTGGAGCGCGCCCAAATCTTTCTGGTAGCTCGTTTTTCGTCTGGAAGAAAGGCGTCGGGCTGGCCGAGCATTGAAGCGGCTACGGCGCGATGAAAGACGGTTTCCGGCTCAAACGCAAAATCTGACCTCACGACGACTCTCCTGCCAGGATCGACATCGGCGTTGAGTTCGCAGTCGATCCGCATTAACCAGTGACGTCCATGCGGCGGCATTTGCCTTTTCTTCTGATTCTCATCGGAACGGCGATCGTGCGTTTCGTCATTTTGTTCGTCTCGCAAACGCATGTGACAAGCGATGAAGCGATCATCGGATTGATGGCGAAACACATTCTTGAGGGCCGCTATTTTCCATTTTATTTTTACGGTATCTCCTACAATGCCTCCTGCGCATGGGAAGCGTACCTTGCGGTTGTCCCGTTCGCGATGGCCGGCGTCGGCGTGGTCGCGTTGAAGATACCGACGGTTTTGTTGTCACTCGCTTGTCTCGCTCTCTTTTACGCGATGACAACGCGGCTCTACTCCATTCGCGTGGCGACATTGGCCAGTCTCATCTTCGCGCTCTGGCCGGGATTACTGAAGTGGCATTTCCAGCCGCGCGGTTATGCCTTTTACTTTTTGTTCATTCCGGCGCTGGTGATTTTTTTTCTAATTATCGAAAAGAAAAAGGTCCGGCGCGCGCGCGACTTTCTTGTCTTCGGACTCGTCTGCGGCATGGAACTTCTTCTCATCACTATCGTGGCGCTTTGGGCTTTGTTTTTTCTCCGGCGCAAATTTTCCATTCAGACTTTCGCCGTTTGCGTCGGCGGCTTCGTCATCGGCTACACGCCAGCGATTTGGTGGAACCTGACTCATTCTCTCCGGAACTGGCATTTTTTGTTTTTCGAGAAACCTGAGGCCGGCGGACTTGCGACGCGATTCGGCTTGCAGGCCTGGCGCGAGATTTTTCTTTACGAGATGCCGAAGTTTTTCAGTGCAGACACTGTCCTTTGGTATTACCCCGAGACACATTGGTCGGGTTACATTTTGTATTTTGTAACTGCGCTTGCCGTGGTGATTGCCGCCTGGGGCGCACTTCCGAAAATTCGAAATGCGTTCAGCTCGGGTTTTGCTACGACCGACACAAATAAGGATTTGCTGATGCTGATTTTGATCGGCGTAAGCTTTATTCCCTACATCATCGCACCGCTTCGCGTGCCGGGATATTTCCTTGGCGCGACATTTTTCATCTCGATCTTGATTGCTCGCTGCGTCAATCGTTTTGTTGGCGACAATAAAATGCTCGTCCGGGCAGTGGGCGCGGCGATGCTTTTGGCAGTCCTCGTCTGCGGAGTTGATGCCCTGATCGAGACTGCCGCGCACAACCAAATCGAAACGTTGACGCTTTGTCCGAATCGACAGGATCACTGCATGATTCGGGTCCCCGGCAAAGACATTGACGCGATCAAACAAGATCTCGAACAAAACCGAATCAAAGCGGTCTGGACCACGATCTCCTTTGTTTACCCATTGATCCTTGAGACTGGTGAAAAACTGATTGCCTCCGAATCGATTTTCGGAGTCGACCGCCCGGTTTATCCGCCTTCCATCCCAAAACCCGAGCCAAGCAAGGAAGACCGAACGGTTTTCGTTGTCGAAACAAATTCGCCGTATCGGCCGGAAATTGAAACGATTCTCGCTCAAAAAGGCGGCGCGCCGCCCCGAATTACCGAGCACGGTACGCTCACCGTGATTGAACAACGCCTTGCCTCGGAGTCGCAGCGATGAAGTTATCCAAACAGAAACTGCGTTGGGCGATTGGTGGCCTCTGCCTGCTGGCTGCGATTCGCGTTTTTGTTTTTGCCGCCGCGTTCCCGTTTTTCAACAACGTAGACGAACAGGCGCATGTCGACCTTGTCGTCAAATATGCGCATGCCAAACTGCCGCGCAGCATCGAACCTTTCGCTTCCGACGCGGCGCTCTGCTTCGCGGTTTACAGCACGCCGGAATATTTCGTTAAACCGGAGCAGTACGGCGGACAGTATCCCCCGCCGAACTGGCTCTTACCGCCGGAACAGCTGCAGAAAGTCCTCGACGACGAAATTCCCTTTTGGGAGTCGCGATTGAATCACGAATCGGGCGAACCACCTCTTTATTACGCGCTCGCCGGCGGGTGGATGAATGTCGGTCACATCGTTGGCCTGCGGGGATTGCCACTGCTCTACTGGGTGCGTTTTCTCAACATCGGGCTTGCGGCCGCTCTGGTTTGGATTGGCTTCGCCGCAACAAGATCGACATTTCCGAACAATCAATTTCTGCAGCTCGGAGTCGCGATGTTGCTGGCGGTCTGGCCGCAGAGCGCGTTCTACTCAATTCAGGGTGACGCGCTGTCGCCACTTTGTTTCGGTATCGCGTTTCTCGGACTCGCTAAACTGTTGCAAAGCGAGCGCCCCGGAATTGGAGTCGCCGTTTGGACCGGCCTGGCAATCGCCGCGACTTGTCTTATCAAAACGAGCAATCTTCCCCTGCCACTGGTCGCAATCGGCGCGATCGCGTGGAAGATTTTTCTCGGCCCCAGGAACGGAAGTCTTCGACCAGGCTTAATCACCCTCGGCGTCTTCCTTTTGTCACTGGCGGTGCCGCTCGGGATCTGGTTGGCGTGGAATCATCATAATTTTGGCGACCTGACCGCGACCAAGTCGAAAATCGAATTGTTAGGCTGGACCCGAAAGCCGTTTAACGAATGGTGGTCGCATCCGATCTTCACACTGCACGGTATCACCGAATTTTGGCCGGGATTGATTGCGAGTTTCTGGCGCGGCGAATTTGTCTGGCACCTCCAGCGAATGGCTTCGACCGCGGCCGACGCGTTCTATGCAGTTTCATCCGCAATTATAATTCTCGCGACTGGCGTGCTCCTTTTGCGACGCCGATCGAACCCGGGCGATCAACGATTGATTCTAGCGGTCGCGCTTCTGAGTTTTTTGTCGGTCGTCGCGTTTCTTGTCGCCTTATCGATCAGTTTTGATTTCGGCCAGTGCCCGTATCCGTCGCGTGAATATCCCTATTTCACATCCGGGCGCCTGTTAGACGCGGCCGCCGTTCCCTTTTTTCTATTGTTCGCTTACACGATCAATCGGTTCGGCAGCTGGACGAAACAAAAATGGCTGCGATGGACATTGCTCGCCGCCACCGCTCTGCTTGTCGTCGTTTCGCAATTGCAGGTCAACGCCCCGGCATTTTCCAGCCGGTACAATTTCTTTCACCGCCCCTGACCCGCTCGGTGGCTCAAGCCATTTTCTGCGCTGTAGCGGACGAGCGCGCTCGCGGCACCGCTCGCAACAAACATGGCGTGCTGAAAAAAGCGTGACTTTTCCGGGCGCACACAGTCGAATGCGGAGAAGGATCGTCATTCCCAATGAAAACGTTATCCAAAGTCGCCGTTCTCTTTGTCGCGTTGTCGACCTTGCATGCCGTTTCTTTCGCACAGAACGATCCGCAGGCAGCGATTGCCAAGAAGCAAGCTGAGCTGGATCGACAACGAATCGAGCTGGAGAAGAAGAATCTCGAATTAAGACAAAGGGAGCTTGATCTGGAAAGAGCGCGCCAAGAATTTGAGGCGCAGCAGAGTGGCCGCTCGCTCAGCATGAATCTATCCGGTGATGTGCTTTTCGATTACGATAAGGCAGCGCTCAAACCTGAAGCGGAACAGGCGTTGAAGAAAGTTGCGGTGGTTCTGTCCCAGTTTCCGGAAAGCAAAGTAACCGTGGAAGGTTACACTGATTCCAAAGGAACGAAGGCGGCAAACATGCAGCTCTCACGCGAGCGGGCGCAAGCAGTGAAAGACTGGCTCGTCAAAAATGGTGGCGTTCTCGCGACGAACATTTCCACGAAAGGTTTGGGCGAACAGTATCCGGTGGCTCCGAACACCAACAAGGACGGCACTGATAATCCGCTGGGCCGCGCATTAAACCGGCGCGTGTCGATTATCGTCGAAAAACCCGCCGCGTAGCCGTAACCGCCATTCAGCGCCGTTCACGTTTGCGGGTCGGCAATTTTTTGCGCTTGGTCTTGGCTACTTTCCGGAGCTCTTTTCGGCTCATCGATTTATACATGCTTCTCGATGCGCCTCGCAGGGATGCCTTCGACCGCTTCCCGCGCTTGGCCGCGAGCGCCGGACTGGCGGTTGGCGAAGGGGTTAAGCTGATGGCGCTTTTCGCCAGAAGAAAAAAACCGGGACGCCGGTCAACACGATCAGAATTCCAATTCCGGAAGTCGTCGGCGCGAGAAAGGCAAGATCGACAATCAGCAAAGCGGCCAGCAACATCGACACAATCGGCACGGTTGGGTAACCCCAGGTCCGATACGGCCGCTCGGCCGCGGGAGCTTTTCGTCGCAGAACAACCAGCGCGAGGACCATCAGAAGATAAAAAATCAGATCGGCCGAGACAATGTATTCGAGCAACTGGGTATAAACATTTCCGTAGACGAGCTTGTGCGTCGCCGCGTTTGTCGTCACGGTTCGCGGCAAAGTCAGAAGCGCCGTCCAGATTCCCTGAGCGACCAGCGCCGCGGCCGGAACATGCTGGCGGTTCGTCGTTCCAACTTTGTTGAAGAATAAACGGTCCCGCGCCATGGCGAAATAGACGCGCGCGCCGGAAAGAATCAGTCCGTTATTGCAACCGAAGGTGGAAACCATGATCGCTGCGGCCATGCACATCGCGCCCGGATTTCCGAATGCCGACTTCATCGCCGCGACGGCGACCCGATCTTGGGGCGCGTGCTGGATCTCCGGAAACGACAGGAGCGCGAGATAGGAAACATTCGCCAGCACATACAAAACCACGACGACGCCGGAGCCGACCAAAAGCGCGCGGACAAGATTTCGCCCCGGATCGCGCACTTCACTACCCAGAAACGTGACGTTGGTCCAGGCGGTTTGGGCAAAGATCGGACCGATCATTGATTTTCCGAAAAGCAAAACGAGCGCCAGGCTGCCCGCGAAAGTGAAACCGGGCTGCGCAATCTGCGGACTCCAAGCGTTCGCCCACGAGTCCCACCACGCCGAGGTTCGGACTGCGCTGGTCGCGCTCCAACCGAGCAAGAGCCCGACGACAACAACTCCGGCGAGCGCGGCAGTTTTTGCGAAAGTGAATGTATTTTGCACGAGCGTGCCCAGCTTCAGCCCGCGCGTATTCGTCCAGGTCAACAGCGCGATCAACCCGATCGCGGTCAATTGTTGAGTCGATAAACTGACGGCGTATCCGCCGCCCAGCAAAATCGGTTGTTTTGTGAAAAGATAATTGTCCGGCGAAACCGCGCTGACAAAAACACCGAGAAATTTAGCGAACGCGATCGCGACGGCGGCAATCGTTCCGGTTTGCACGACCAGAAACAGCGTCCAGCCGTACAAAAATCCCATCCCCGGGCCGTAGGCTTCGCGAAAGAAGACATAAACACCGCCCGCACGCGGCATCATCGTTGCGAGCTCGGAACAGCAGATCACTCCCGTCATTGTAAGCAAACCGGCAATTACCCACCCGAGCAAGAGCCATCCCGGCGCGCCGCTCAAACGCGCCGATTCCGCCGACGTAATAAAAATACCCGAGCCGATCATCGACCCGATCACGATCATGGTGGCGTCGATCGGCCCAAGTGCGCGAACCAAACCGCTCGGCTGCTGGTCGTTGCTCACTTGGAAAACTTCGGCGCGCGAATGCTGACGCCTTCGCTGTCGAGACGCGACTTTAGCGAGCGCGCGAAATCTACCGCGCCCGGCGTATCGCCATGAACGCAAACCGTCTCGGCCCGAACATCGACATCGACGCCGTCGACCGAGTGAACTTTGCCTTCGCGCAACATTCGAACAACCCGCGCAGCGGCTTCTTCAGGATC
>Ga0307472_100001185_pt1 | contig 10229 bp, 6 predicted proteins | sample atmos_gasesAM5C__2_FD_204582 | JGI IMG/M metagenome (GOLD analysis project Ga0307472, IMG submission 204582) | Hardwood forest soil microbial communities from Morgan-Monroe State Forest, Indiana, United States - atmos_gasesAM5C_05 | ecosystem: Environmental > Terrestrial > Soil > Temperate... | reverse complement strand
GTACCGTAACGCGGTAGCGTCGGGTTGCCTTAGCCTACACGCACCAACAACGTCGCGCATTAAACTGTCGGGCCCCTGATCATCATTGTGTTGAGCGCCGGCAAAGGCAACCCGACGCTACCGCGTTACGGTACTGACTCCGCAGCCACATGGTTGACTGTAGGCAAAAGAAAGCGAACCCAACCGTTCAAGAGTACCTCGGCGTATCTGTGGACGGCATTTTCTGACGTTGCGGGAGAACGTTATGCTGCGACATTTTTCGTTCTTGCTTTTGAGCTGCATGCTGACGTTGGCGACTGCCTTCGGGCAAACTCAAAAAGCTAAAACTCGCGGCGCCGAAAAGATCCGGGAGGGCGGAAAGCAAAAGACTGGTAGCGGAGGGCCAGCCACACCAGCAACAAAATCACCGAATCTGGCGAGGGAACCAACCTTGTATGTCGTCGGATACGCGCACCTGGACACTGAATGGCGTTGGGAGTATCCCCAGGTTATTCAGGAGTACCTCACCAAGACGATGCGCAACAACTTCGCTCTCTTTGAAAAGTATCCGCATTACATCTTCAATTTCACCGGCGCTAATCGCTATCGATTGATGAAGGAATACTATCCGGCCGACTTTGAAAGATTGAAGCAGTATGTCGCGGCGGGCCGGTGGTTCCCGGCGGGTTCGTCGATGGAAGAAGGCGACGTCAATTCTCCGAACGCGGAATCGATTATCCGGCAAATACTCTACGGCAACAATTGGTTTCGCCGGGAGTTCGGCGTCGCCAGTGACGAATACATGTTGCCGGATTGCTTTGGCTTTCCGGCTTCATTGCCGAGCATATTGGCCCATGCGGGCATCAGGGGTTTCTCGACACAGAAACTTTCGTCAGTCTGGCAACCGGCGCCGTACGTGGGCGGTCCTGATTCGCCTGAAAAAACACCGGTCGGCATTCCTTTCAACGTTGGCCTCTGGGAAGGACCTGATGGGCGTACCGTGATCGCGGCGCTCAATCCTCTTGGTTACGGCAGCCAGGTTACTTATGACATCAGCAAACCGCCGCCACCACCGCCCGAAGCGCGACTGACAGGTCAGCCAAATCAGAATCGCGGTCGCGGCCAGGAAGATTGGCCGGCGCGCATCCAGATTAATGGCGGCCTTTCAGGCATCTTTGCTGACTATCACTACGTGGGCACTGGAGATGTTGGGGGATCGCCAAATGAAAGTTCAGTGAAGCTGATGGAAGCGATCACCACCAGGAACAAAGCCGTGCTGCCGGCACTCTTTCAGTTTGGGCAACAATCGACTGCTCCTGACGTGGTGCCGGTGCAGGTCGGCGATGGCCCGGTACATGTCGTGTGGTCCAGGGCCGATCAGTTGTTCAAGGACATCCACAGCTGTTGCGCGACTGATCGTTTGCCTCGTTATAAAGGGGACCTTGAGCTGATCAACCACTCGGCGGGCTCGCTTACTTCGCAGGCTTACCAAAAACGCTGGATGCGAAAGAACGAACTGTTGGCTGATGCGGCGGAAAAAGCTTCCGTGGCTGCCGCCTGGTTGGGCGCTCGTCCTTATCCCCTCGAACGTTTGAACAGCGCGTGGACACTGGTGATGGGTGGCCAGTTCCACGATCTATTGCCGGGTACGGCGACTCCGAAATCGTTTGAGTTTGCCTGGAACGATGATCTGATTGCGATGAATCAGTTCGCGGGCGTGCTGACAAGTGCGGTCGAGGGCATCACTTCAGGCCTGGATACTGAGACGAGTGGAAGCGCAATTGTGGTTTACAACCCCTTGAATGTGCCGCGTGAGGATGTGGTCGAGGCCAGCGTCACTTTTCCCAGTGGTCCACCGGCCTCGGTGAGCGTCACTGGACCAGACGGTCACACTGTGCCGGCGCAACTCAGTAACGGCAAAGTGCTTTTTTTGGCACGCGTCCCTTCGGTTGGGTTTGCTGTATTCGAGGTGCACGCCGGACCCGCCCCTCAACCCGCAACCTTGAAAGTCACCGAGGAGTCACTGGAGAACGATCGCTATCGTTTGCAGCTGGATGGACAGGGCGATGTGTCCAGCATCTTTGACAAACAACTCAAGCGCGAACTGCTGGCAGCTCCGATTCGTCTGGCGATCTCGACCGATAACCCGCGGCAGTGGCCCGCCTGGAACATGGACTATGAAGACGAACAACGTCCGCCACGGGCGTTTGTCGGCGGGCCGGCGAAGATCCGAGTTGTCGAACGTGGTCCAGTGCGCGTGGCGATCGAGGTTGAGCGCGAACTCGAGGGTTCGAAGTTTTCGCAAACAATCAGTCTCTCTTCAGGCGAGGCCGGTAATCGGGTGGAGTTCAGCAACGTGATCGATTGGCAGACGAAACGAGCCAATCTGAAAGCCACTTTTCCGTTTAGCGCCGCGAACAAGTTGGCGACTTACAACTGGGATGTCGGCACGATGCAAAGACCAAATGCCGCAGAGCGACAGTTTGAGGTTGCCTCGCATCAGTGGGTAGATCTAACGGACGCGAACGCCGGGTACGGCGTGACCATCCTTACCGATTGCAAGAACGGATCTGACAAGCCCGACGATCGGACCCTCCGTTTGACCCTGGTGCGCACGCCGGGAACACGCGGTGGGTTTCCCGATCAAGGCACCCAGGACTTAGGACGTCATGAAATTCGCTACGGGCTGACCGGACATGCAGGCAGTTGGCAGGGGAGTGACTGGCAGGCCTATCGACTCAATCAGCCTTTGATTGCCTTTCAGTCTCCGGCCCACCCTGGCCCCTTAAGTAAGTCGTTTTCTTTGTTGCAGGTGAGCACAGACCGGGTGCGGGTAATGGCGCTGAAGAAGGCCGAGCTCAGTGATGAATTGATTGTCCGCCTGGTGGAAATGGATGGCCGTCCGGCGCCGGCTTTTCATTTAACCTTTCCGGCGTCGATCATTGCAGCGCGAGAGGTCAACGGCCAGGAGCAGCCCGTTGGTCCAGCCACGATAAGCGGCGGCGATTTGGTAACCTCTTTGGCACCTTACCAGTTACGAACGTTTGCCCTGAAGCTGGCGACACCGCGCGCCAAGCTGCGGGCGCCGCAATCACAGAGCTTGGTCCTCGACTATGATTTGTCAGTAGCCGCGCGTTTAGGCCGTCCGGCGGACGGCAGTTTCGATTGGTCGCCGAATAGTCAGGGTTCACCGCAGGGCAAGGCCTTGCCGGCTGAGTTGTTGCCAACGGCGATTAGCTTTCACGGGATACGTTTTGCGCTTGCTCCTGCCGGTCAGGCGAATGCAGTAGTCAGCCAGGGACAAACGATCAAGTTGCCGGAAGGGAAATACAACCGCGTCTATTTGCTGGCGGCGGCGATGAACGGCGATCAGAAAGGTGAGTTTCGGATCGGTGATCGCACCACCGCGCTCATCATTCAAGATTGGACCGGGTTCATCGGTCAATGGGACAAGCGAGTGTGGAAACCTTCGGCTACCGATCCTTATGCGGAGATGATCGCTGTCAATCCGGGCTTTATCAAACGATCAGACATCGCCTGGTTCACATCGCAACGCCGCGCCGCGGATGGCAGCGCCGAAGCCTATGCTTACTCTTATCTTTTTGCTTACCCGCTTGATGTGCCGGCCGGGGCGCGGACTTTGGTCTTGCCTGAGAACGAGCGGATTCGCATTCTGGCAATCAGCGTCGCGGAAGAGCCATGGGTGGTTACGCCTGCACAGCCGCTCTATGACACGCTCGATCAAGATGAGCGCTAGCTGCGCTGGTTCAAATGGCGGGTTCTGTGCGATATTAACAGCCGCCCGTTCTGGTAAAACCTAACTCCGCGCACGCTCAATATTGAGATCGTTTGATCGGCGCGGCATCCTTTTAGGTAGGTTCTCTTATTTCGACCCACAAAGGAAGACCACTGATGCGAAAAACCATTCTCCTGCTGGCTCTGCTGCTAGTTGTTACCGGTATCAGTTGCAATAAAGCGGGACAGCCGGGGCTCACACCAGGTAAGAAACTGACCATCGCCGTGATTCCCAAGGGCACGACGCATGAGTTCTGGAAAAGCATTCACGCGGGTGCGAATAAGGCAGCCAGTGAGTTGAACGCCCAGGGGTCACCGGTCGAAGTGATCTGGAAAGGCCCACTCCGCGAAGATGATCGGGAACAACAGATCCAGGTGGTCGAGGGCTTTGTCTCGCAGGGCGTTGACGGCATCGTCTTGGCGCCCCTCGACAATCATGCGTTGGTGCGGCCGGTTGAGGAGGCCAAACACGCCGGCGTGCCGACGGTAATCATCGACTCGGGACTTGAGTCGGAGCAAATCACCAGTTTTGTCGCGACCGACAATCGCAAAGGCGGATCGTTAGCCGCCGACCGCATGGGTGAGCTTCTGGGTGGTAAAGGAAAGGTTCTGATGCTGCGCTACATGGAAGGATCCGCCAGCACTCAGGATCGGGAAGCAGGATTTGTCGAACGGCTAAAAGAGAAATTTCCCGGCATCGAACTGATATCGTCAGATCAGTACGCCGGAGCGACCCGTGATACAGCCAAGCGCACCTCCGAGAATTTGCTCAATCGTTATGCGGAGCAAGTTCAGGGGATTTTTACGCCTAATGAATCTTCAACTGCGGGCATGCTGCTCGCTCTTCAGGACATCAACAAAGCGGGCAAGATCACTTTCGTAGGCTTCGACGCCAGCGAGTCCTTTATCGAGGCGATGAAGAACAAGCAATTGCATGGCATCGTGGTGCAGAACCCTTTCAACATGGGATATCTCGGCGTGCGCACGATGGTCGAATCGCGGCGCGGTACCAACGTCGCCAAGCGGATTGATACCGGAGTGATGATGGTGACCCTCGAGAACATGAACTCGTCTGAGATTCAAACGTTGCTGCATCCGCCGCTTGATCAATATCTAAAATAGGTAAAACGGGTGCCGGGTGCCGGTCTTTGGACTTTGGACTTTGGCCTTTGGTCTTTGAACTTTGTACTTTGTACTTGGTTCTTTGTGATTTGGCATTTGTCCTTGGGATTCCCTGCGCGTTCAAAGACCAAAGCCCAAAGGCCAAAGGCCAAAGTTCAAAGACCAAAGACCAAAGACCAAAGACCAAAGACCCATTCTTATGGTTGCAGACGCGAATCAAATTCCGAGCTTCACCTTCTCGGCCTTTCTGCAGAGATGGCTGAACCGTGTTGGCCCCATCCTCGGGTTGTTGCTGGTCATCTCGATCTTTTATTTCCTGACTCCCGGACATTACCTTTCGTTCTTCAATCTTAGGGTCGTGCTCGGACAAACCGTGATCGTGGCGATCAGTGCGATCGGGATGACCATGATCATTGTTAGTGGCGGCATCGATCTCTCAGTCGGTTCAAGTATCGCTTTGACTGGCGTGATTACGGCGGTGAGCTTGCGCGCTGGAGTCCCTCCTGCCATTGCTGTGGCCTCGGGAATTCTGCTGGGCGGAATCGTCGGCACGGTAAACGGTTTGGCGATCACTCGCCTGCGCGTTGTGCCGTTCATTGCCACTTTGGGCATGTTGGGAATCGCCCGTGGCTCCGCAAAGTGGTTGGCTGGTGAGCAGACGGTAAATGTGCCCGAGACCTGGGTCAATAATCTGCTGGTTCTATATCCGAAGCCCTCGTGGTTAATTCTCGCGCCCGGAGTTTGGGTCGCGGTATTGCTGGCTGTGGTGGCGGCGATCATCCTGCGCAATACAGTGTTCGGCCGCCGAGTGTTTGCCTTGGGCTCGAACGAAGCAGCAGCCAGAGCCTGTGGTATCGCGACCAATCGCCTCAAGGTCTGGATTTATGGACTTGCAGGTCTGCTGATCGGTCTGGCGGGGGTAATGCAGATGTCACGTTTGCGTCAGGGTGATCCCACGGTGGCCGCCGGGACCGAGCTTGATGTGATCGCTGCAGTGGTGATCGGTGGCGGTAGCCTAAGCGGCGGTGAGGGCACGATCTTTGGATCGATGATTGGCGCTTTGATCATGGCGTTTCTGCGAAACGGTTGTCAGCAGATCGGCTGGCACAACTATGTTCAGGAGATCATCATCGGCGCGATTATCGTGATTGCGGTAGCGGTCGATCGATGGCGCAGTAGCAGAGTGATTACGTGAGGTGGATGGGTTTGGTCTTTGGACTTTGGTCTTAGGTCTTTGGATCTTTGTTGCTCATGACGCGTTCGCTCTAAAAGGTCCAAAGCTCAAAGCTCAAAGACCAAAGACCAAAGACCAAAGACCAAAGACCAAAGACCAACCCCCTTTCATCAATGCCAGTCCTTTCCTTATCAAACATCCATAAGCGCTTTGGTCCAACCATCGCGCTGGATGGCGTCAATCTCGAACTGCGAAAAGGCGAAGTACACGCCTTGATCGGAGAGAACGGCGCGGGCAAGAGCACGTTGATGAATGTGATTGCCGGCGCCTTGCCCCCCGATCGAGGTGCGATGAAGATTGAAGGAGCGGACTATCTGCCTGCGAACGACCACGATGCCCGCCTGCACGGCATAGCGCTGATTCATCAGGAGCTTTCGCTATGCCCGCACCTTTCTGTCGCCGAAAATATTTTGCTGGGAATTGAATCGGCACGCCTGGGTTGGCTCGACCGGCGAAAACTGCATACTCGAACACTCGAAGTACTTGAGAGCTTTTCTCATTCGGACATTCGTCCGGATAAGCGCGTGGCCGACCTTTCAGTTGCCGGACGTCAAATCGTAGAAATCTGCCGCGCCCTTGCCGCGCGCGCCCGGATCATTCTGATGGACGAGCCCACCAGCAGCCTGCAGCGTGACGACGTCGATCGTTTGTTTGCGCTCATCCGCAAGTTGCAGAACGATCAGATTAGCGTCATTTACATTAGTCACTTTCTGGAAGAGGTGCGGGAAATCGCCGACCGCTTTACGGTGTTGCGCGATGGCCGCAGCGTCGCGAGTGGCGAAATCGCCACCGTGAACGATGACCAATTGATCGCGCACATGGTAGGCCGGCCTGTCGAAAACCTGTTTCCCAAACGGTCCGCGCGAGCGGACGGTGCTACCGAGGCATTGCTTGAGGTGCGTGACCTTGCTGTTCCGCCACTGCTCAGGCGGGCCAGCTTTGAGCTTTATCGCGGCGAGATCCTTGGCATTGCAGGTCTGATGGGGTCTGGGCGCACTCCACTGCTGCGCGCCCTTTTTGGTCTCGATAAGCCAGAGCAGGGAACCGTGGCGGTGCGCGGGAAGACCTCGTTGCTGCGCAGCGCGACTCCCGCGAAACGTCTGGGCCAGGGGTTGGGTTATCTCAGCGAAGATCGCAAAGGCGAAGGCCTGGCGTTGAATCTCTCGATTGCCGACAACATTACTCTGACTCGATTTTCCTCCTGCGCGCGTTGGGGCTGGCTTGATCTAATGAAGCAGGGCAAAGTAGCGCGGCAGTTGATTGAAACGTTGAGTATCAAGGCTCGCAGCGCGCGACAGCCGGTGAGCACCCTGTCCGGAGGAAACCAGCAGAAAACGGCCGTGGCGAGATTAAGTCATCAGGGTGCCGATGTGCTTTTGCTCGACGAGCCGACTCGCGGCATCGACATCGGCAGCAAAGTCCAGGTCTATGAAACGATCGCGCGCTGGTCCAGCGAGAATCGCGCAGTGCTGATGATTAGTTCCTACTTGCCTGAATTATTCGGCATGTGCGATCGGTTGGCAGTGATGAGCCGCGGCCGTTTGTCCGAGGCGAGGCCGATCGCGGAATGGACTCCAGAGAGTGTGATGCAGGCGGCTATTGGCGGTGTGGAGTGATGCCACGAGAAATGTTACTCAATGTGGCATTTCTCAATTAACTCTGCGGCCTGTGCAACTTCTTAGTTACATGACCCGTTTAGACAGGGCACTTGTGCCCCGACGGCGGGCGGACAAGTCCGCTGTCTAAACGGAGGTAGGTTCTTTTTGATGAGTAGATCAGCCGTTGCAATTACACTTCTGCTGCTGTCAGTCTCAACCCAGGCTCAGATCAAGATCATTGTCAATCACAACACCGGAGCAGACTCGACCAGTGCCTTCGTGTTCAAGAACGTTGCTTCTCCTGTAAAAGACGATGTGGCGTCCACTGCGAAGCGGACTCTCGTCGATGGTGCTCTCGATGGCAACGGCGCAGGTTTGGCCGCCCTGGTTGATGGAGTCCTGCCCGGTGAAGAAGACGAACCCGCAAAGAATCTCTTTTTCGCAGCCGGAACCGGCGGCGGGCGGATTCGCATGGACTTCGGACGGCTGCTCGAGATTGCGCAAGTCAACAGTTACTCGTGGCATGCGAACGCGCGCGGGCCGCAAGTCTACGCCATTTGGGCCAGCGACGCCTCGGACGCGAAATTCAATGCGGCGCCAAAAGCGAAAATCGATCCGCGCAGCTGCGGTTGGAAGTTGATCACGGTGATTGACACCCGGCCCGAGCGCATGGAGGACGATGGCGGTCAGTACGGAGTGAGTGTCAGCGATACGACTGGAGTACTAGGGAAATACCGCTACCTGCTTTTCGACTTGTTTGTGGTCGAGACCGCCGACGAGTATGGCAACACGTTCTACAGTGAGATCGACGTGGTTGAAAAGAAGTAAGCTAGGTTACGGACCGATCACCCAATTGCCACTCCCAAACGGTGCCATCCTCGGGATGCTCGACGGTACCAATCAGGCGAAACCCAAGTTTCTTCAAGATCGAAGTTGAGGCGCTCTCGGCTGGCAACGTTTGCGCCGCGACGGTCACGGCAGGCATTTCGGACTGCGCAATGCGGATTAGTTCCGCGGCCATTCGCGTGGCAACGCCGCGGGACTCATATTCAGGAAAAGTGAAGTAGGCAATCTCGACTCGATCATTTTGAGGTGGTGACTTGAAGCCACACGTGCCGACGCAGATGTTGTTTTCAATCGCGAGATAACCGATCCAGGGAGGTTGGTAGCCCGCGGTCCGATAGAGTTGGACGGTCGCTTCCACAATTTCTGGCACGATGGCCGGAGTGCCGCCGACCGATCGCGCCAGCTCTCCGCCCTCTGTTATTGCGACAAGTCCCAAGGTTTTGTGTTCCGTTTGGAAAATCTCTCTCGACTAGTCTCAATAAATCGGTGGGTCGACTTTGCTGATGCTCAATCTGGTGGCTATGGAGTCAGTACCGTAACGCGGTAGCGTCGGGTTGAGATTGCTTACGCTCAACCTAGTGGCTACAGAGCCAACCCGACGCTACCGCGTTACGGTACTGACTCCGCCTCCACGCGGTTGGGTGTAAGCATCGTTGACGCACGCGTTACCGAGAGGTGCTACTGACTGCATGGGACCTAATCGAGCCCTAATCTTAGCTAGTGCCTGTCTCTGGTCAGTCAAGTATGTAATTCCCGGAGGCGGCAGCCGAATTAGAGAACTTTACTTTTTGGACAACGCCGATCGAACTCTTTCAATGACTGCGAGTCAAGCGAAGAGTACTGCGTCTCTTTGCCAGTCGCAAGACAGCAATTGGCCCAACCGTCGCAAGCGCGAGAATATTTCCCATCCCTCGAGCCACCTCGCGACCTTTGAACGAACGCATTCCTTCCCACAGCAAATGCGCTGCCATGTTGGTTGAGAAGTTTTGCCAGGCGGCCCGCCGCATGTCTGATGAAGCATTCGTGGCTTGGGGGAGCTTTATCCACGACCGGCGAAACTGTTTCACCGCCTGTGACACGATCAATGCCGCTTGTGATGTTCCCTGCCTGGAAGCCGGAGTAGATTGCCTCCAGATCATGACCGGCTTTTCCAAGGCTATGATTGGATAGAGCTCAGCTATCCGTATCCACAGGTCCCAATCGTCGACACCGGGAATTCCGTGATCGAGCAACCCAACGCGATCGAGACAGGAACGCCGGAAGACTGCGCTGCCGCAGGGTATGAAGTTTTGGTTGAGCAAGTCCCAGAACACTTCACCCTGTGGACAAGTGAGCGGATAAGCCCCGTTCGTTGGCCCACCACCTTGATCTCCAATAATGGCTTGCCCGTAAATCAGGCCAGCTTGCTCATTCGCCGACAGCAGTCTGACCTGTTCGTCGAGCGTATTCGGTAGGCGCGTATCGTCATCATCGAGAAAGCTCAGATACTCGCCGGAGCTCTCGAGCACACCTATATTGCGCGCACCCCCGACACCTTGATTGCGATCGACTCGCACATAATGAATGCCGGCGAGGGATTTGCAGACCGCAGCGGTTTCGTCGCTGGAGGCATCATCAACCACGATCACTTCCATATCGGTGGCTGAGCTCAGCGC
>Ga0307472_100001184_pt1 | contig 10233 bp, 7 predicted proteins | sample atmos_gasesAM5C__2_FD_204582 | JGI IMG/M metagenome (GOLD analysis project Ga0307472, IMG submission 204582) | Hardwood forest soil microbial communities from Morgan-Monroe State Forest, Indiana, United States - atmos_gasesAM5C_05 | ecosystem: Environmental > Terrestrial > Soil > Temperate... | reverse complement strand
CATGCGTGTCCTCTCTCCTGTTGACACGCTCCTGTATCCTCGGAGAGATTCCCCGCCATGCCCCGCATCATCTTCTGGGACGTGGACACCCAATACGACTTCATGCACGCCGACGGCAAGCTGTATGTGCCGGAGGCGGAGCGGATCATCGGGAACCTGAAGCGCCTCACGGACTACGCGCACGCCAACGGCATCCGAATCGTGGCGAGCGCCGATGACCACACGACCGCCGACCCAGAGATCTCTGACACTCCCGACTTTGCCACTACCTTCCCGCCCCACTGCATGCGCGGCACGCCGGGCCAGAAGAAAATCCCGGAAACAGGCCTGCGGGACCCATTAGTGATCGAGCCGGAGCGGGTCGACGCTAAGGTGCTCGGCGAGCGAGTGCGGGCGCACAAGGGAGACATCCTCTTTCACAAGCACCGGTTCGACGTGTTCACGAACCAAAACGTGGCTTCCGTGCTCGACGTGCTCGCCCCAGACGACATCGTTCTCTACGGCGTGGCGACCGACGTATGCGACAAGGCGGCGGTGGAGGGGCTGCTCGAGCGGCGGCCGCGCACGAGACTGTTCGTCGTCACGGATGCAGTGAAGGGAATCGACAAGGATGTGTCGGAGCAGCTCCTGAAGGACTGGGGGGACGAAGGCGTCCGCCTCGTGAAGACGAAGGAAGTGGTCGAGGAAGGGCTCGTCGCAGAGCTCGCCCGCGCCACCGCATGACGGCGTCCCCGCCGGTAGCGCCGCCCGCCTTCGGGCGGTTTTTTCTGCCCGGTCCCACCGACGTCCACCCCGAGGTCCTCGCCGCCATGCAGCGGCCGATGATCGGGCATCGTTCGAGCGCCATGGAGCAGCTCCTCGCGGGGCTCGACGCACCGCTCGGACGGCTGTTCCGTACCTCCCATCCCGTCGTGGTGGGTACCACGTCGGCCACCGGATTCATGGAGATGGCGGTCCGAAACGGCGTGCGGCACCGGGCGCTGTCGCTCGTCAACGGCTCCTTCAGCGAGCGGTTCGCGAACCTCGTGCGCGCTTGCGGCAAGGAATGCATCCGGCTCGACGTGCCGCTGGGCTGCGCGGTCGAGCCCGACATGCTGCGAGACGCGCTGCGACGCACGCCGGTCGACGCGGTCACCGTGGTGCACTCGGAGACGTCGACCGGGGTGCTTCAGGACGTCGCGGCCCTCGCCGCCGTCGTGCGCGAGTTCGACGACGTCCTGCTGCTCGTCGACGCCGTCACGTCGCTCGCGGGTTCACCAGTGGAGACCGACGCCTGGCAGCTCGACTTTGTGCTCACCGGCTCCCAGAAGGCGCTCGCGTTGCCGCCGGGCCTGGCGCTCGCCGCCGCCTCCGATCGCATGCGCGAGCGCGCCAAGACGCTCCCCGGACGCGGGCTCTACTTCGACTTGATCAGCTTCCTCGAGGCCACGAGCAAGCATCAGCCCACCAACACTCCCGCGATCTCTCTGCTCTATGCCCTCCAGGCTCAGCTCGCGCGGATCGAGCGAGAGGGCGGCGTGGAAGCGCGGTGGCGCCGTCATGAGGCAATGCGGCGCCGCGTCGAGGAATGGTGTGAGCGGCGCGGCGTGACGTACCTGCCAAGAGAGGGGCGCCGCAGCTGGACGGTATCATGCCTCAACGTGCCGCAGGGCAAGACCGCCAAGGAGATCGTGGGGGGACTGAAGCAGGCCGGCTGGACGATCGGCTCGGGGTACGGACCGTTGAGGGAGTCCACCATTCGTATCGGACACATGGGCGATCACACGGTCGGTGGACTCGAAGAGCTTCTGGCCCTGGTGAGCGGCCTCCTGGCGTGACCCCCCCCCACCCCCACCGCGTGGTCGTGGCGGACAAGGTCGCCGAAACTGGGCTCAAGCTGCTCGCGGCCACCCCGGGCATCGAGGTCGCGAACTGCGCCGGCAAGCCAAGGGAAGAGCTCGAGCGGGCGCTGGCGGGCGCGCAGGCGCTCATCGTGCGCAGCGAGACGCGGGTGACCGCGGACCTCCTCACCCGCGGCCCCAACCTGCGCGTGATCGCGCGCGCGGGGACCGGCGTCGACAACATCGACGTGCACGCGGCCACGCGGCGCGGGATTGCCGTGATGAACGCCCCGGGCGCCAACACGGTGAGCGCTGCCGAGCACGCGATGGGCCTCCTGCTGGCCCAGGCTCGCCATATCCCCTGGGCCGCCGAGGCCATGCGCCGCGGCGAGTGGGACCGGAAGCGGTTCGAGGGCACCGAGCTCCGCGGCAAGACGATCGGGATCGTTGGGTTGGGCCGGATCGGGGGCCACGTGGCCCAGCTGGCGCGGGCGTTCGGCATGCAGGTCGTGGGACACGATCCGTACTTGTCCCCCGAGCGCGCCGCCGAGCTTCAGGTCAAGCTCCTGCCCCTCGAGCAGCTGCTGCGCCAGGCGGATGTGGTCACGCTGCACGTCGCCCACACCGAGCAGACCCACCATCTTATCAACGCCGCGCGACTGAAGCTCATGAAGCCGACCGCGGTGCTCGTCAACACCGCGCGTGGCGAGCTCGTCGACGAAGCGGCGCTGGCGGACGCGATCCGTGAGAAGCGCATCGGTGGCGCCGCGATCGACGTGTTCGCCGTCGAGCCCCTGCCCGCTGACGCGCCGCTCCGCAAGCTGGACCGCGTCATTCTCACCCCGCACCTCGCGGCGTCGACATCCGAAGCCCAGGAGCGGGTAAGCGTCGAAATCTGCGGGGCCGTGCGGGACGCGTTGCTGGACGGAGATCTCTCCTTCGCGATCAACGTTCCCGGCATTTCGGGGGAGCTGCTGCGGCGGCTCGGGCCCATGCTCGATCTGGCCCGCCGGCTCGGCCGCCTCGCCTTGGCGCTCGTGGACGGGCCGATCACGTCCGTGGAAGTCGATTACGGTGGGAAGGACGACGCGGCGCCGCGCCCCGTGTTGATGGCGGCTGTCGAAGGGCTACTGTCGGCGATGAGCGTCGAGCCGGTGAGCCTGGTCAATGCGCTCCTCATCGCTGAAGAGCGCGGCATCCGTCACGCGCGCCGCACGGGGACGCCGGAGCCCGGCTTCGAGACCACCGTCGGCGTCACGCTCGAGGCCGCGCGGGGCCGGGCCCGCGTGGCGGGGGCGGTGCTCGGGAACGGCCATGGGCGCGTCATCCGGATTGACGACTATCACGTCGACGTCGCACCGGAAGGGTGGATGCTCATTATTCGGAATCGTGACGTTCCGGGCGTGATCGGCCGCGTGGGCACTCTGCTGGGCGGGGCGGGGATCAATATCGGGAGCTACCACCAGGCCCGGGTGCCGTTCCCGGGGCATGACGCGCTGGCGGCGATTACGGTGGATCAGCCGCTCACCAACGGCGTCCTGGACGAGCTCGCCCGCGTGCCGGACATCCAGCTCGTCCGGCTCGCGAACTTCGGAGACTAGTCCGCCGCCTGCTGGTGGGGTGACTCCTCGTCCGCCAGCAGCCGGAACGACTTCACAGCTCCCGTCAATTTGTCCGCCGCCTCGGCCAGCTGATTCGCCGACGACGCGATCTCCTGGGTCGAGGCGCTCTGCTCTTGGCTCGAGGCGGCGATCTCCTGGGCCGACGCCAGTAAGGTTTCAGTTCCCTGGGCCAGCGTACCGAGTCGCGTGCTGATCTCCTCGACCAGGGAGCGCATCTCGCCCGCCATATTCGCGATCTCCCGGCTCCACACGTCGCTCGCTTGCGCCTCGGCAGCCACGGTACCGAGTCCCTGCGCGGCCGTCTGCGCCGCCTCGCGGGCGATACCGGCGCCCTGCGCGAGGTGGGCCAGGCGCTCGCGGGTCGTGTCCACGCGCGCCAGCACGCCGCGCACCGTGTCTGCCGTGTCCGTGGCAGCGGCCGCCGCGACTGAGGCGAGCTTGCGCACTTCGTCCGCCACCACCGCGAACCCGCGGCCCTGCGGGCCCGCCCGCGCCGCTTCGATCGCCGCGTTCAAGGCGAGCATGTTGGTCTGTGTGGCAACCGCCTTCGTCTGCGTGACGAACTTCTGGATCTCCGACGATGCCTTCGCCAGCGCCTCGGCTTCGGCCGCCCCGCGTACCACCTCCTCCGCGAGCTTCGCGAGCTGCGCCGTGCTCTGATCGAGGACTTCCTTGTTGCGCCGCGCGACGTCGGTGACGGCGGTGTTGCGCCGCACCGAGTCCTCGGCCCCCGCCGCCAGGATCGTCGCGATCTGCAGAATCTTCGCCGCGTCGTCCGCCGCGGCCCGTACCAGCTGGGCCTGCTCCGCGGCGCGCTTGGTCAGATCCTGGCACGTCGCGGACATCTCGCCCGTCGATGCGCTCATCTGCTCCGTCGAGGCCGAGATTTCCGTCGCCATCGCCGCCGCCTCATCCGCCGCCGTTCTGATCGCTCCTACGAGCCGACGCAGCGCGACGACCATGGAGTGCACCGAAGACATGAGGTCGCCCACTTCCGCCGTCCCGCCGCGCTCGGCCACGACCGTCACCGAGAGGTCTCCACCGGCAATCCGGCTCGCGATCGCTCCCGCGGCCTTCACCGGCTGCGTCACCCGCATGTTGAGCCGACGCCAGAACAGAAACAGGAGGGCGAGCGTTGCCCCGAACAGCACCACGGTCCAGAGGATGATACTGGCCGCCGTGCTGCGGGCAGCAGCGTACGCCGCCAACACTGGCTCCCGGAACACCACCCACCATTTGCCGTTGTTGGTCGGCACCGTCACCACGAGCTCATCGCCGGCAGCACCGTGGACAACAGCCGTCGCAGGGCTCGCGAGGCGCGGCACCGCCGCCGCGTCCGGTAGCGGGCGCAACAACCCGGTCTTGGTCGGCGCGACGATCAGGGCGCCCGCGGAGTCCACCACCTGGAGCTCGGCGCCGCCGGTGAGGTCCGAGTTGCCGAGGAGCTCCGATAGTCGCTGGAGCGGGAAGACCGCCTTCAACACGCCGACCGGGCGCGCCACGCGCGGTGCCCGGATCGCGACGTCGTACTCGAGCGAGACAATCCCGGCCGACGAATCGTAGCTCGGCGGACCGTCGTACGCTCCGTCCCCCACCGACCGTCGCCACCATTCCTCGTCCGACTGCACGAAATCGGACGTGCGGTCTGATGCGAGCACGGTGTACCCGTGGCTGTCGGTGAAGAAGAGCTCGGCGAAATCGGAATGCTCGCGGTAGTCGTGGAGGTAGGTCGCGAGGTCGGCGTCGCCACCCAACTCCCGGCGTTGAATGAACATCCGTTCGAGCGTGGGGATGTCGAGCTGGGTCAGGCGCTGCCGCACCGCCTGCTGGGAGGCATCCACCGCGGCCCGCACCACGGCGGGCGAGCGCGCCAACGCCCCGGCTTCCTGGTGGCGCTCGCGAAGGTACAGGTCGACCAGGGACGCCACGTGCGACGCGATGTCATGGCCGCGCTCATCGGCTTGCCGTTCGACGACGCGGGTGGCGCTATGGCTCGAAAGCAGCGCGAACGCTGTAACGAGCCCGAAGGCCACGAGTGCCCCCGTGAGGAGGAAGCTCTGCCGGAACTGCAGCGCGCGGCTGGACATGTAGCGGGTCGGGAGCGAAGCTACGCAGGGTTACCCGGCGAGGCAAGCCTGTTTAGTTTCATAGACTTATGACTCAGGTGCCGAGCTACGATCCGGCGGCCGTCGAGGCCCGGTGGCAGGAGCGGTGGGCGCGCGAGCATGCCAACGAGCCCGACCTCGACCGGCCGGAGCGGCCGTTCTACAACCTCATGATGTTCCCGTATCCGTCGGCCGAAGGGCTGCACGTGGGCAACATGTTCGCGTTCACCGGCGCCGACATCTACGGGCGATTCAAGCGGCTCGGCGGGCACACCGTGTTCGAGCCGATCGGGTTCGATGCGTTCGGTATCCATTCCGAGAACTATGCCCTGTCGGTCGGCACGCATCCCGCGAAGCTCATCCCGCAGAACATCGAGACGTTCCGCCGCCAGTTGCGGCGGTTCGGCGGGATGTTCGACTGGCGGCACGAGCTCTCGACCACGGATCCGCGCTACTACAAGTGGACGCAATGGATCTTCCTGCAGCTCTTCAAGGCGGGGCTCGCCTCTCGTAAGAAGGCGGCGGTCAACTGGTGTCCCAAGGACATGAGCGTGGTGGCCAACGAGCAGGTGATCAACGGCTACTGCGAGCGCCATCCCGACACCAAGGTCGAGCTGCGGTACCTGGAGCAGTGGTTCTTCGCGATCACGAAGTACGCGGACCGGCTGCTCAAGAATCTCGACTGGCTCGATTGGTCCCACTCGACCCGCACCCTCCAGCGGAACTGGATTGGCCGGAGTGAGGGGGCGGAGCTCGTGTTCGAGACGCCGGCGGGCGGCAGGGTCACGGTCTTTACCACGCGTCCCGATACGATCTACGGCGCGACGTACATGGTGCTCGCTCCCGAGCACCCGCTGGTGGACCAGCTCACGGCGGAGGAGCAGCGTCCGGCGGTCAGCGCGTACCGCCGCGAGGTGCAGCGCGAGGACATCGTCTCGCGGAACGTCGCGACCGAAAAGCCCAAGACCGGAGTCTTTCTCGGGTCCTACGCCCGGAATCCGGCCACCGGCGAAGCGATTCCGATCTGGATCGCGGATTATGTCCTCATGGCGTACGGCACCGGGGCGATCATGGCGGTTCCGGCGCACGACAAGCGGGACTTCGAGTTTGCCACGCGGTTCGGCCTCCCGATCCGCGAGGTCGTACGCACGGGGGAACCCGTACCGAGCGTGTCCGAGGACGGGGTACTCGTCAATTCGGGACCGTTCGACGGCATGCCATGCCACGAGGCGGGGCGCCGTATCGTCGAGTCACTCGAGCTGAAAGGCCTCGCCGCGGGGCAGGTGCAATATCGCTTGCACGACTGGTGCATTTCCCGCCAGCGGTTCTGGGGACCGCCGATCCCGATCATCTACTGCGACCGCTGTGGACCGGTCGGCGTTCCCGAGAAGGACCTACCGGTCGAGCTTCCGTTCATCGAGGATTTCCGGCCCGATGCGAGCGGCGTGTCGCCCCTGGCGCGCCACAAGGAGTGGTACTTCGCGAAGTGCCCGCAGTGCGGCACGCTAGGCCGGCGAGAGACCGACGTGTCGGACACGTTCCTCGACTCGGCGTGGTATTACATCCGGTATCCCTCCACCGAGTTCGACGACCGGCCGTGGGATCGGGAGCGCACCAAGACCTGGCTACCAGTGACCAGCTACATCGGCGGGAACGAGCACGCCGTGCTGCACCTTTTGTACTCACGCTTCATCACGATGGTGCTGCACGAGCTCGGGCACGTCGCCTTCGAGGAGCCGTTCCCCAAGTTTCGGGCACATGGGCTCATCATCAAGGACGGCGCGAAGATGTCCAAGTCGCGCGGCAACGTCGTGATCCCCGATGCCTACATCCAAAAGTGGGGCGCCGACACGTTCCGGATGTACTTGATGTTCCTCGGGCCCTTCCACGAAGGCGGCGACTTCCGCGACGAAGGGATCACCGGCATCCGGCGTTTCCTCGACAAGGTATGGCAACTCGCGCAGACCGCAGCCTTGACCCCGGGCGCAGGCCCGGCGTTACCTCCGGCCGTCGAGCGCAAGCTCCATCAGACGATCAAGAAGGTGACGACCGACACCGAGGGCCTCGATTACAACACGGCGATCGCGGCGATGATGGAGTACATCAACCTCGTCAGGGAGCAGGGAGCCGGGAGCAGGCAGGCGGTGGAGCCCCTTCTCATCCTGTTGGCCCCGTACGCGCCGCACCTCACGGAAGAGCTCTGGGCCGCCCTCGGTCACCGTCAGTCGATTTTTGGGGAGGGGGAGCGCTGGCCCGCGTTCGACGAGCGCCTGGCGGCCGCGGGCGACGTGGAAGTGGTCGTGCAGGTGAACGGCAAGGTCCGCGGACGTGTGAGCGTGAATCGTGGCGCGACCGAGGCGGAAGTGGTCGCTCGCGCGATGCAGGATGAGTCGGTGAAGAAGTTCGTGGACGGGAAGCCCGTCCGGAAGACGATCTATGTCCCGGACCGGGTGCTGAACCTCGTGGTCTAGGGAATTTTCGCGATCAGGTCACCTACGACGTAGCCGACGCCCGCCACGCCCAACCCCACGACGAACATATCGATGCCGCTCCGGATCACGCCGCGTCCCGTGAAGAAGCTCCGCGCGGCCCCGACCCCGAAGTGCGACAGCATCGCGATCGTGAACGCCGTCCACGCGGCCGTTGGTCCGGGGAACACAAGGAACGGAAACACCGGAATGAAGGCCCCCACCGCCGTCGCCACGCCGGTTACCCACCCCTCCCTGAATGGCGTGGCATGCGCCTCGCCGATCTTCAGCTCCTCGCGCACCTGCTCGTCCAGGGCGCGCTGTGAGTCGCGCATCACCTCGGCGGCCATCTTGCGGGCGATGCCCGCCTCGACGCCTTTGGTCTGATAGACCAGCGCGAGCTCCTCCTCTTCCACCTCCGGCATGATCCGGATTTCTTCCTTCTCCATCGCGATTTCGTGGGCGTACACTTCCTGCTCGCTCTTCGCCGCGAGGTAGCCCGACGCGCCCATCGAGAGCGCGTCGGCGATCATCCCTGCCAAGCCGGAGAGCAGCACGATATGCGGGGCCACCTCGGCGCCGATCACCCCGGCCACGAGACCAAAGTTCGCCGTGAGCCCGTCATTGAACCCGTAGACGACGTTGCGGAGGAAGCCGCCCGAGCCCGTCTTGTGCCACGGCTCCGCCGCCCGGCCCGCGAGCCCGGCCAACGTCTCGGCGTGCGCCGCCGATTCCTTGGCGAGCTTGAGCGACACGTCGCGCGCGTCGTCGAACGTGGCTGCCTTGTGAAGGTCCATGTACCCCTTCACTTCCTGTCCCTCTTCGCGCAGCAGCAGTGGCAGGAGGTAGGCTGAGCCGAAGCGCCGGCCGAACCACGCCCGGAGCCGCGCGTTCAGCGAGGGGCCTGGGCGCCCGACCGTGTGTCCGTGCTCGGCGAGGAGCTTCTCCCACAATTGGACGTGACGCTCCTCGACGCCGGCGAGCTTGATGTAGACCTCTTTTCGCTTCTGATCCCGCTCCTGGCCCGCGAGAACGAGGTAGAGGTAGGCGGCGTCGTATTCGTCCTGCCAGTGTTCCAACCAGGTGTGCAGCGTGGTGCGATCGAGAGTGCCGGCCATGCCGGAAGATAGCTGCAACCTGCAGAATCGCAATCGGTTACGTGTTTTTACGTTTTCGCGTGACGTCGTTCCGCGACGCGTTTCGTAGTTCACGCATCTTTGTATTTCAGGAGATGACCATCTCACTCGCCGTCCCTGACATCCTCGTTGCGCGGGCGAAGACGGGCGACCTGGAAGCGCTGGAAGCGCTGTACCGGGCGTTCGAAACCCCCGTGTACAACCTGGCGCTCCGCATGCTGCGCCAGCCCGAGGAGGCCGAGGACGTCTTGCAGGAGACGTTTCTGGAGGTCGTGAAGAGCATCAAGCAGTACCGGGGTGAAGGACACCTGTGGGGCTGGGTACGACAGATCGCCGTCTCGAAGGCGCTGATGCGGATCCGCAAGGGCCAGCTGCGGGACACGGACGAGCTCCACGAGGAGCGTGTGCCCGGGGGAGCAGGGCTCGGCGTGGGAGGGCTGCCCGCGCGGATCGATCTCGAGCGGGCGTTCGAGCGGCTGACGCCGACGTCGCGCGCCGTGGTATGGCTGCACGACGTCGAGGGCTACACGCACGAGGAGATCGCGGAGCGGATGGAACGGACGGTGAGTTTTTCGAAGTCGCAGTTGGCCCGGGCGCACGCCCGGCTGCGCCGACTGCTTGAGGAGGGGGGAGAGGCACAATGATGCACTGTACGATGGACGACCTGCTCGCCTTGCGGGCCGGAGAAGCGTCCGCGTGGGCCCGGCAGCACGCTGAAGCATGCGCGACCTGCCGCGCGGAGCTCGATACGCTGTATCAGCGCGTTGCCCAGCTCAAGGCGTTGCCGGTGCACCGGCCGCCGCGGGACCGGTGGCCAGCCGTGCGCGACACCGTGCTCGCCGAGCGGCGCCGCCGCCGCGAGCGCTGGGGGGTGTGGAGCGTGGCTGCGGCGGCAGTGGTGGCCGGGCTGGTCGTGTTCCGTCCGTTCTGGACGGGGCCGGTGGCCGGCGCCGAGCTGGCTCGGGTCAAGCAGCAGTCGGCGACCCTCGAGCAACAGCTCCAGCGCTACGAGCCGGACGGGCGCGTGACCACAGGCCGCGAGGCGGCAGTGGCATCGGCCCTCGAAGATCGCATTGCCGTCA
>Ga0307472_100001181_pt1 | contig 10250 bp, 6 predicted proteins | sample atmos_gasesAM5C__2_FD_204582 | JGI IMG/M metagenome (GOLD analysis project Ga0307472, IMG submission 204582) | Hardwood forest soil microbial communities from Morgan-Monroe State Forest, Indiana, United States - atmos_gasesAM5C_05 | ecosystem: Environmental > Terrestrial > Soil > Temperate... | reverse complement strand
CTTGTGCTGTGGGCGCTGACGCGCCGGATACGGACGCCAAAAGCCTAACCAGGCTCGGCCTCAGACCGATGAGGCATGTCGATACCGAGGGGCTGAGGCGGAACCTCGTTCGTGTCTTTCGTTGATGGCATTTTTTGCGGAAATCCGGCGCCCACCCCGGATCAAGTCCAGGATCAAGTCCGGGGCAGGCTTTTTCCGGAAATGCTCTAACCCGGGAACAATCTGGTAAGACGCGCAAGACGGCGGGGGCAAAATCGCGCTCACCGTCGTCCAAACAGACGATCGAGCAGCCAGCCGTCGAGGCCGTTTGCGGCTTCGCGCCGCGCCGGATCGCCGGGCGGCGCCGGCCGCAGCGCAACGGTCGCGGGCGGCGGAGCTGACGGCGGCAAGATGCCCGGCGAAAGATTTGGTGAAAATCCCGGCACCCCGCCGGCAAGTCCGGGAATGTCGACCACCGGCACGCCCTGGTGCGCCACCTTCATGAACCGGTTCCACACTTCGACCGGCAGGCCGCTACCCGTCGCCTTTTTGGTCGGCGAAGAATCATCGTTGCCGAACCACACGCCGGTGACCAGGTGACCGGTATAGCCGACGAACCAGGCGTCGCGGAAATCCTGACTGGTGCCGGTCTTGCCGGCGGCCGGCCATCCAGGCATTTCTGCTTTGCGCGCCGTGCCGGTGAGCAGCGTCTCGCGCATCATCGTGTTCATCATCGCGATCGCTGTCGGGTCGACCACGCGGCCGAGGCTGCTGAGCTGGTTGGCATAGAGCGTCTTGCCGTCGGCCGTGCGCACCCGCTCGACCACGTGAGGGACGATGACCGAGCCGCCGTTGGCGAACACGGCGAAAGCGGAGACGAGTTCGAGGACCGAGACTTCCGAGGTGCCGAGCGCGATCGAGGCATTGGGCTCGAGCTTCGAGGTGATGCCGAGGCGGTGGGCGGTGCGCGCCACCGCCGGCGCGCCGACCTCGAGCGTGAGGCGCACCGCCACGGTGTTGAGCGACGCGGCGAGCGCCTGCTGCAGCGTCACCGGGCCGAAATATTCGCGCGTGTAGTTCTCCGGCTTCCAGCCCCTGATGGCAATCGGCTTGTCCTGGCGGATGGTGTCCGGCGTGAGCCCGCGTTCGATCGCGGTGAGATAGACGAACGGCTTGAACGCCGAGCCCGGTTGGCGCTTGGCGGCGACGGCGCGGTTGAATTGGCTTTCGCCATAGTTCTTGCCGCCGACCAGCGCGCGCACCGCGCCATCCGGCGTCATGGCGACCAGCGCGCCCTGCTCGACGTCGAACTTCTCGCCTTTCTGTGCAAGCTCCTCGACCAGCGCCTTCTCGGCGGCGGCCTGTAACAGAGGATCGATCGAGGTTTCGATCACGATGTCCTGCTCGACGCGGCCGATGAGGTCGTTCAACACGTCCATAACCCAGTCGGCGGCGTAGTTGACCGCGCCGCCGGCGCCCTGCTTGATGATGCGCGGCGCTTGCGAGATGGCAATTTTCGCCATGTCGTCGGAGATCAGGTGGGTATCGGCCATGGCCGCGAGCACGATCTGGGCGCGGCGTTCGGCGGCGTTGAAGTTGCGCGTTGGCGCGAGCCGCGACGGCGACTTGACGAGGCCGGCGAGGAGCGCGGATTCTGCGAGCGTCACCTGGCGTGCCGGCTTGCCGAAGTAACGTTGCGCCGCCGCCTCGATGCCGTAGGCGCCGGCGCCGAAATAGACGCGGTTGAGATAGAGCTCTAGGATCTGGGCCTTGCTGAACTTGCGCTCGAGCCAAAACGCCAACATGACCTCCTGCAGCTTGCGCGTCATCGTGCGCTCCTGCGTGAGAAACATGTTTTTGGCGAGCTGCTGGGTGATGGTCGAGCCGCCCTGCGACACGCCGAGGCGGAGCAAGTTCGCGACCGCCGCGCGGCCGAGCCCGATCGGATCGACGCCGCCATGGGTATAGAAGCGACGATCCTCGATGGCGATGAAGGCTTTCGGCAGGTAAGGCGGCAACTCCTTGAGCGGGATTACGGCGCCGCCCATGTCGCCGCGGGTTGCGAGCGTGCGGCCGTTGAGGCCGACGATCTGGATCGACGGCGGCCGCTTGGGGATTTCCAGCGACTGGATCGGCGGCAGATAGGCGCCGATCCAAACGATCGTGCCGACGCCACCGATCATCACCCATAGGGCGAGGACGACGGCCCAATAGGCAAGGCGACCGAACCACCAGCGCCGGCCGGAACCTCCACTGCTGCCTTTGCTGCGCTTGTGTTTCCGCCGGCGCCGTTCGCGGGGCGCCTCGTCGTCATCATCATCGTCGTCTGCGGCGTCCCGCGAGCGGCGCTCGTTGCGCGCGGTCGTCGCGGCGCGTCGTGCAGTTTTGGATTTTCTCTCGGCAACATCGGGACCATCGTCCGGCTCGACGTCGTCGTCGGAAGACGCATCGATACGGGGCCCGCGGCGCTCGCCCGTGCGCTTCTTCGCCACCGCCATAGTCCCCGTCCCACGGAATGGCCCGCGCCGCGGCCAGCCGCCGCCGGGCCCCTCCGCACGGTAAGCACGGGGGTTTAAGGGGTGGTTACCGCGGGGGAAATCCGTCCTGCGCGGTCAAGCGCTGGCCTTTGCGGCCTTGGCGCCCTCGCTCGGCGTGAACGCGTTGAGCAACGCACGCTTGATCGTGGTCTGGCGCGGCTGGGATTCGATCTTGGCGCCGAACAGATCGGTCACATAGAACACGTCGACCACCCGTTCACCGAAGGTCGCGACATGCGCCGAGGCGATGTTGAGGCTGAGCTTCGACAGGGTCGCCGTCAGTTCGTAGAGCAGGCCGGGCCGGTCGAGGCCGGTCACCTCGACCACGGTGTAGCGGTTGGACCATTGATTGTTGATCATGACCTCGGGCTCGACCGCGAAAGCCTTCAGGCGTCCCTTCGGCACCCCGCGCTTGGCAGCCACCACCTCGGGCAGCTTGAGGTCGCCCTGCAATGCCTTCTCGATGGCGTCGGCGATGCGCAGCGCACGGCGCGCCTCGTCCTCGTTCTGCTCGAACTCACGCGAGACCGCGATGGTGTCGAGCGCAAGGCCGTCGGTCGTCGTGTAGATCTGGGCGTCGACGATATTGGCGCCGGTGGCGGCGCAGGCACCGGCGATGACCGACAGAAGCCACGGATGGTCCGGCGTCAGCACCGTCAGTTCGGTGACGCCGCGTGCGGCGTCGAAGCCGACGGCGGTGGCGAGCGATTTGTCCGCCTCCTCGGCCGAGTGCACGAAACGGGCATGCGCGATCTTGTGCGGCAGGTCGACCTTGAGCCAATAGGCCGGATAGTGGCGCGCGATGTAGCGATCAACCTCCTCGGGCGGCCAGTCCTTGAGCTCGGCGCGGAATTCCGCTTGCGCGATGGCCACGCGCTGCGCCCGATTGACCTCCGAGAAACCGCCGGTCAGCACGGGCTCGGCTTCGTAGTAGAGGGCCTTGATGAGTTGCGCCTTCCAGGCGTTCCACACCCCGGGCCCAACGGCGCGAATGTCGGCGGTCGTCAGGATGGTGAGCAGTTTCATGCGCTCGAGCGACTGCACGACGGCGGCGAAATTCTCGATCGTTTTGCGGTCCGACAGGTCGCGCGACTGCGCCACCGACGACATGACGAGGTGGTTCTCGACCAGCCACGAGACCGTCTCGGTCTCGCCGGCGGACAGGCCGAAGCGTGGGCCTAGCCGGCGCGCAATGCGCGCGCCGGCGATCGAGTGATCCTCGATGCGGCCCTTGGCGATGTCGTGCAGGAACAGGGCAACGTAGAGCACGGTGCGGTGATGCGGTTGGATCGTGCGCATCAGTTCGTTGGCCAGCCCGTAGTCCGGGTTGTCGCCGCGCTCGATTTCGTCGAGCACGCCGATACAGCGGAGCAGATGCTCGTCGACCGTGTAGTGATGATACATGTTGAACTGCATCATCGACACGACGTGGCCGAAATCCGGCACGAAACGGCCGAGCACGCCGGTTTCATTCATCCGCCGCAGCACGATCTCGGTGTCTTCCTTGGCGGTCAGGATTTCGCGAAACAGCCGGTTCGCCTCTTCGTCCTCGCGCACGTTCCTGTCGATCAGCTTGAGCGAGCGCGTGGCCGCCCGCATGGCATCGGGATGGAATGCGAGGGTGTGCCGTTGCGCCAGCCGGAAGATGCGGATGAGATTGACCGGATCGCGCCGGAAGACCTGCGCGTCGGTGATATTGATGCGATTGTGGTCGACGAAGAAATCCTCGCTTTCGCGCAGCGAGCGGGTCCTGGCCGGCCGGAATTTTGCGACCAGGCGGTTCAACGCCGGCGCCGCCTTGGTCTGCCGATCCTCGAGTTCGGCGCAGACAATCGCGGTCAGGTCGCCGACGTCCTTGGCGATCAGGAAGTAGTGTTTCATGAAGCGCTCGACATCCTTGAGCCCGGGATGCTCCGTGTAGCCGAGCCGCACTGCGATATCGCGTTGGATGTCGAACGACAGGCGCTCCTCGGCACGGCCTGTCACGAAGTGCATGTGGCAGCGTACGGCCCACAGGAAGTTTTCACAGCGACGAAACAGTTGATATTCCTGACGGTCGAATACGCCGTGCTTGATCAACTCGTCGGGCTCGGTCACGCGGTAGACATATTTGGCGATCCAGAACAGCGTATGGAGGTCGCGCAGGCCGCCCTTGCCGTCCTTCACGTTGGGCTCGACGAGGTAGCGCGATTGACCGACGCGGCGGTGGCGCTCCTCGCGCTCGCCGAGCTTGGCGGCGACGAACTCCGCCGCGGTGCCGTGCACGACCTGCTTGTCGAAACGGGCGACGAACTCGTCGAACAGCTTGCGGTCGCCGAGCAGGAAACGCGCTTCGAGCAGCGCAGTACGGATGGTCATGTCGGATTTGGCCTGGCGGATGCACTCGTCGACCGAACGCGTGGCGTGGCCGACCTTGAGCCCCATGTCCCACAGACAATAAAGAATGGCCTCGGCGACCGACTCGCCCCAGGCGGTCTGCTTGTAGGGCAGCAGGAACAGGAGATCGATGTCAGAACCCGGCGCCATCAGGCCGCGGCCATAACCGCCGGTCGCCACGATCGCCATGTGCTCGGCTTCCGACGGATTCTCCGAGCGATAGAGATGGGTGGCGGCGAACTCGAACAGCAGGCGGATGGTCTCGTCCTGCATGTGGCACAGCCGCTCGGCGCAGCGCCGTCCGTTGCGGTCCTTGAGCAGGAGCCGCTCGGCGGCGGCACGGCCCTCGCCGAGCGCGTGCTTCAAACGTTGCGCCACCGCGATGCGCATCTCGCGCTCGCGCCCGTGATGGGCATGGGCCAGCCGGTCGAGGTCCGCGGTGAGGGCGCGGGCGTCAAGAAGCTCGGTCGCTGCGCGCGCTTGCTCGGTGACGGTCAGCATGGCGCTCCGGGATAGCCGACGGCGCGCATCGTGTCACCGGCAACGCGCGATCGGACGCTGGATTGCGTTCATAACGCGAGGAAAGGAAGCGCTGCCGGGGCCGCCGCTGGTGGAATGGCGTTCCACGAACTGCACTTCGCTTGCCATTATATTCTCATTGACCGACAATAACTTAGCCATTATCGCTCAAACAACTTAGCCATTATCGCTAGCGCTAGCGCCGATTTGAGCGAGCAGCTTGCGGGCGCTTAACAAATGCAGCTAAAGCGCGGGGCCCGACCCCTCGCCAGCTGACGGCGGGCCAAAAAATCCCGCCTCCATTAACCGGCTCGGTTCGCGCGAGGTAAGCGCGAGCAGGAGCCCAGCGTGTGGAGGTCGCCATGACCATGCATTTCCGACATGTCCTGTTTGCTTTCGTTCTGCTGGCCGGCCTGGCGCCGAACTCGGCGCTGTTCGCCGCCGACAAGCCCAAGGAAATCCGCATCGATTGGGCGACCTACAATCCGGTCTCGATGGTCCTCAAGGACAAGGGGCTCCTGGAGAAGGAATTCGCCAAGGACGGCATCTCGATCGTCTGGGTACAGACGCTCGGCTCCAACAAGGCGCTCGAATTCCTCAATGCCGGGTCGCTCGATTTCGGCTCGACCGCCGGCGCCGCCGCCCTGGTCGCAAAGATCAACGGGAATCCGATCAAGTCGATCTACGTCTATTCGCGCCCCGAATGGACGGCGCTGGTAACGAAGGACGGCACGATCAACAAGATCGAGGACCTCAAGGGCAAGCGCGTTGCGGTGACGCGCGGCACCGACCCGCACATTTTCCTGGTGCGCGCGCTGCAGTCGGTCGGCCTGACCGAGAAGGACATCACCCCGGTGCTGCTGCAGCATCCCGACGGCAAGATCGCGCTCATCCGCGGCGACGTCCAGGCCTGGGCGGGGCTCGATCCGATGATGGCGCAGGCCGAGGTCGAGGACGGCGCGCGCTTGTTCTACCGCAAGCCCGAAGCGAACACCTGGGGCATCCTCAACGTGCGCGAGGAGTTCCTCAAAGACCATGCCGATCTCGTCCGCCGCGTGCTCGCCGTCTACGAGGACGCGCGCAAATATTCGCTCGCCAACTACGCCGAGGTGAAGCGCGTCTTCATCGCCGCCACCAAGTTGCCGGAGGCGGTTGTCGACAAGCAGCTCACGGAGCGCACCGAGCTGACCCACAGCAAGATCGGCGCGCCGCAACGCGACTCGATCCTCGCCGCCGGCATCGCCCTGCAGCAGGCGGGCGTCGTCCCGGCCAGCGTCGACGTCAAGAAGACGGTCGACGACCTGATCGACGGTAGCTTCCTCAGCGCCGGGCTCTGAGCACCAAGCGTCCCGGGCACGGCGCCATCAGTTCCTGGTGGTGCGCCGCAGACCCAGGACCTTGTGATGAGGCGACGTGATACGGGCCGGATCAGCGGTGCATCGCGGCGTGCTGCACCGCGTCCGGAACACGTCCGAGAGATTGCGTTTCGCGATCGGGTCATGTCTCTTGTCCCTATGACCGCGACCGCCGAGCCAACCGCCGTTCAGCAGGAAGCGTCCAAGGGCCGCCTGGCACGCTTCGCGCGCCCGGCGCTGGGCCTCATCCTGCCGCTCGGCCTCGCGCTCGCGTGGGAAATGGCGGTACGCGCTGGCCTGTCCACCGGCCGGCTGGTTCCCCCACCCTCGGTGATCTTCGCGACCTTCGCCGACCTCGCCCGCGCCGGGGAGCTTCAGCGCCATGCCGCCGCCACGCTCGCGCGGGTCGCTGCCGGCTTCGGCCTCGGCGTCGCCGCAGGAACGGTGTTCGGCGCCGTCACCGGCTATTCCCAGCTGATGCACCGCCTGGTCGACCCGACCCTGCAGGCGCTGCGGGCGATCCCGTCGATCGCCTGGGTGCCTTTGTTCATTCTCTGGCTCGGCATTTTCGAGGCTTCGAAGATCACGCTCATCGCGGTCGGCGTGTTCTTCCCGGTCTACCTCGGCGTGATGGGCGCGGTGCTCTCGGTCGACCGCAAGATCGTCGAAGTGGGGCGCGTCTTCCGCTTGTCGGGTGCCGGCATGGTCCGCCGCATCCTGCTGCCGGCCGTGATGCCGGCCTACGTGATCGCGCTGCGCTCGGGGCTCGGGCTCGGCTGGATGTTCGTGGTGGCGGCGGAGTTCATGGGCGCCTCGGAAGGGCTCGGGTTTCTCCTGGTCGACGGCCAGCAGCTCGGCAAGCCGGCGCAGATCGTCGCCGCGATCGTCGCTTTCGCGCTTCTCGGCAAGACCACGGACTGGATCATCTCCACCGCGTCGGCGCCATTCCTGCGCTGGGAAGACGCCTTCGTGCGGCGGTAGAACATGATCGTCGAGACAACGGATCATGTTGCGGTTCATTCGTGTGACGCGCTTTGGCCGGCGAGCCGCGTTTCACTTCGCCGAAAAGCGCCAGGAGGCCCATGGATGCTCGCGATCGACAAAGTCGGCAAGACCTATCCCAACGGCGTGCGTGCGCTCGACGGCGTGACCTTCGCCGTCGCGCCGGGCGAGATCCTCGCCGTGGTCGGCGGTTCGGGATGTGGAAAGTCGACGCTGCTGCGCGTGGCCTCCGGCCTCGACCAGCCGAGCCAGGGCGCGGTTCGGCTCGACGGCGACCACATCACCGCGCCGCACGAGAAGATCGGCATCGTATTCCAGGAGCCGCGGCTGCTGCCGTGGCTCTCGGTCGCGGACAACGTCGGCTTCGGTCTCGATCATTACCCCAAGGCCGAACGCAACGCGCGCGTCGGCGCGCAGCTCGAACGGGTCGGACTGACCGACAAGGCGCGCGGCTGGCCGCGCGAACTCTCCGGCGGCCAGGCGCAGCGCGTGGCGATCGCGCGCGCGTTCGTCACGCGGCCCGAAGTGCTGCTGCTCGACGAGCCGTTCTCAGCGCTCGACGCCTTCACCCGCGTCGACCTTCAGGATCATCTGCTCGACGTGTGGGCGGACACGAAGCCAACCCTGGTCGTCGTCACGCACGACGTGGACGAGGCGATCGTGCTCGCCGATCGCGTGCTGGTGATGCGCACGCGCCCGGGCCGCATCTACGACGAGATTGTCACCGATCTGCCGCGCCCGCGCGACCGCCAGTCGGCGGCATTCGATTTCGCCAAGCGGCGCGTGCTCGCAGCGCTCGACCGTTCGCTCGAGCGCAGGGTGACGACCGACGACCGCGAGACCAGGACCAGCGCCGGTTCGGCGCTGTGGTGGTGAGATGGTGGCCGAATCACGCCGGTTTATGGATCCGCGCGATACCCGGCTCGAGTCGGTATCAGGGGGGCCAGCATGAAAAGCTATGACGTCTGCCAGTGCGGCGCGCCGCTGCAAGTTGTGGAGCGCCAAACGCCCAATCCGGTTGGCAGCGAGGTGTTGCTGCGCGTGCTGGCGGCCGGCGTCTGCCACAGCGACCTGCACTTCTGGGAAGGCGTCTACGACATCGGCGGCGGCAAGCAGATCAAGCTGGTCGACCGCGGCGTCAAGCTGCCGCTCACCATGGGCCACGAAAACGTCGGCGAGGTAGTCGCGCTCGGCCCGGACGCCGAAGGCGTCAAGGTCGGCGACCGGCGGCTCGTCCATCCCTGGATCGGCTGCGGCGAATGCGCCGTGTGCCGGCGTGGCGACGAGCAGCTCTGCACGGCGCCGCGCTTCATCGGCGTGTTTCGCGCCGGCGGCTATGCCGATCGTCTGATCGTGCCGCACCCGCGTTATCTGTTCGACATCGGCGACTGGGCACCCGAACGCGCGGCGCCGCTCGCCTGCTCGGGCGTGACCGCCTGGGGCGCGTTGAAGAAGCTCGGCGCGACGCTGAAGAGCGAGTCGGTCATCATCATCGGCGCCGGCGGCGTCGGGCTGATGGCGGTGGCGCTGCTCAAGGCCATGGGTGGCCGGTCGATCGTCGCCGACATCGATCCTGACAAGCGCGAGCTGGCGAAGAAAGTCGGAGCGACTGCGGCGATCGACAACCACGCGTCCGACGCGGTGAAACAGGTGATCGATGCGACCAAGGGCGGTGCCGGTGCGGTGCTCGATTTCGTCGGCGCCTCGGACACGGTGCGTTTCGGCATCGATTGCCTGACCAAGGGCGGCAAGGTGATCGTGGTCGGCCTGTTCGGCGGTGACGTGACGATCTCGACGCCGTTCATTCCGATCCGCGCCATGACGGTGCAGGGCTCCTATGTCGGCAACCTCGCCGAGATGAAGGAGCTTGTGGATTTCGTGCGGGCGAACGGACTGCCCGACGTGCCGGTGCGCAAGCGGCCGCTGGCCGACGCCTACGCTGCGCTCACCGACTTGAAGGCGGGCAAGGTTTCAGGGCGGGTGGTCTTGACGCCTTGACGCAAGCGTCTATGTCAGTCGCCAGCGAAACAGGAGACGGACGATGGATGCCGGCGAATTGCGTGCGATGCAGGCTCCGATCAAGGAGCGCTACAAGACGGACCCCAAGGCGGCTTACATTACTTTGAAGGCCAAGGGCACGCTCGACGACAGCCACATCGTTTGCAAGGTCGAGACCGGCCGCGCGCTCGCGGTCGCCGGCTTGCATCCCGCCACCGGTGGCTCGGGCCTCGAATTGTGCTCGGGCGATATGCTGTTGGAGGCGCTGGTTGCTTGCGCCGGCGTCACGGTGAAGGCGGTTGCCACCGCGCTCGACATCCCGCTCAAGTCGGGCACCGTCGCCGCCGAAGGCGATCTCGATTTCCGTGGCACGCTCGGCGTGGCCAAGGACGCGCCGGTCGGCTTCGCGCAGATCCGGCTGCGCTTCGATCTCGACACCGAGGCGCCGCAGGACAAGCTCGATCAGCTGCTCAAGCTTACCGAG
>Ga0307472_100001180_pt1 | contig 10254 bp, 11 predicted proteins | sample atmos_gasesAM5C__2_FD_204582 | JGI IMG/M metagenome (GOLD analysis project Ga0307472, IMG submission 204582) | Hardwood forest soil microbial communities from Morgan-Monroe State Forest, Indiana, United States - atmos_gasesAM5C_05 | ecosystem: Environmental > Terrestrial > Soil > Temperate... | reverse complement strand
TTGCTACGAACAACGATGGCAGAGTTGCTCCCCTTCTTTTTTCCGAATTACCCCTGTGTACTCATCGGCGATGCCCGAGCCAGGAGACCTGCGCCTGGCAATCATCGTTGATGCTGTTAGATCTTTCGCGGACTGAATCTCATCGCCGAAAGTGCTTCTGCGGGCCGTCCACACCGCACATCCCAGAAGCGCCATATCCTTGATCAAAAACCCTCCCACATCCCCGAGCAATGGGACCGCGTGACTGTGATCGATTACTCCTGGTGTAGTAAACAGAAAGCTGACGGTAGTCAGAAATGTGAGGATGGCTCCCACGCTTGCTAGAAAGGATATCCTGGGGGAGACTGGTCTTAATGCGATGAGCACGGCCAGTGACACTTCGACTGTACCGATGAGGCTGGAGGCCGCCCGCACGCTGAGGAACGAGTACATCCAGGACACGAACGGACTGTGCGTGATGAAAACTCGGATACCTTCCGCCTCCGCCAACGTGAACTTCTGAATGCCGATCCAGAACAGGATTAGAACGAGCGAATATCTCGAGATGTATGTGCCCAGCGATGTGAGCCAGGGTGCATCTCCGACTGCCGATCTCGGGCTTGCTATGGCCAGAGCTTGCTGCGATTGAACGAGTGAATTCATTGTTTTCCCACCTTGGCTTTCGCGCGAAGTAATGAACTTCCGTACGCTTGATTTCCATCTGATTCGGGATCGCGAAGAAAGTTACGTGTAGCATCAGCAATGACGCGCGAGGAAGGTGGGCTGAGGTTGCTGTGGACTGGCGGTGTCTGAAATTTAGAGGCCGGCAGGTCAATGTTTCTTGGATCGGCGGGCCGCGAGATGGTCATTGAGCTTTTTGTAGAACCTCTGACTAGCCCTCGGCGGAATCTCGAATGCTCTGCCGTCGCCCACAAGTTTCACCACGTTTCGCGTGCCATCCAAGATGGCACTGCAATGGGCGCAATCCTGGAAGTGAGAGGCCATAATCGTGCGAAGTCCAGGAACTACTTCATCGTCAACATAGTTCGAGATCTGGCGCCAGACTTCTTCACAGTCGATTTCGATGGGCTTTTTCGCCACGTCCCTTGTCCTGTTCCAGATTTAACTCGAGTCTCTGCTTCTTGTGGTCGTCACCAGGGTCGGACTTTCTCGTATTCCCGCCCTTTCTTCCACGCTCCGTCAAAACCGGGTGCAAGCGCATCACGCATCATCAACCGGGCACGCAGCAAACGTGTTTTAACCGCGGCCTCACTAATTCCAACCAGCTTCGCCGTCTCAGCAATGTTCAAATGTTCAATATCGCGCAGAACCAGTACCTGCCGGTATTTCGCCGCCAGAGAGGCCAGCCCCTTCTTAATGGCTTCGCGAAGGCGCGCATTCTCCAATGCTTCAGACGGTATTTCTCGCCAGTCCGCAAAGTCTCGGGGAATGTAATCACCCTCATCTTCTCCCTTCATGGGCTGGTCGAGCGAGTCGTACAGATGACGCCGATCCTTTCGCACCCTCATTCGCGCTTCGTTGATCGTAATCTGAATAATCCAGGTACTGAACTTCGCCTCTGCACGAAAGCGTGCGATTGCTTTGAAGGCTTTTAGGATGGCTTCTTGCACGACCTCTTCGGCGTCTGCGTCGTTATTGACGATGGAGAGTGCCGCCAGGTATATGCCACGCTCATGCGGCCGGACTAGCTCATAGAAGGCTTCGTGGTCGCCGGAACGTATAAGTTCCAGAAGATAGGCTTCCGATTCAGGTTGAACTCTGGCCGTTGCCATCAGGAATCAAGGCTCGTACATGTGATATAGGCACTCCCAAAACATAACATGCAATTCCGAATTTTCTTGTTTCCAGCGCTGCTAAATACAGGGGTCAGGCAATAGCTCTGAGTTTGGATTTTTTCCGCCCAGGCGCCCGTTTCCCATCTCCCTCAAGACCTCCTTGGGCGGCATCTGAGCTGGAACGTCTGGGTTATCGAGAAAAATCGCGATCTTCCATCTGCCGTCTGCACCCTTCTGCCAGATCTCCAGGTACCTGGTGCGGGAGGTCATCGGCCTTCCGCCCTTTTTGGGTATCAGAGTGAGCTTGTGCCAACCCCAGTCAAAAGCCAGCGGGCCCTGAACGCGAATCGAGATAATTGTGACCGCGAGTTGGGCACGGTATCGCGCGAAGAGTTGCTTCATGCGATACCGAAGCACAGCCTGTGCTTCTGTGCCATAGAAGGATGCAAGGCCGGCTGACATATCACTATAGGCGTCTGCAAAAACCGCCAAGATACCATTGACGTCCCCTCGATTGTAGGCGTCACGTAGCTCAGTCTTTGCAAGTCGGATAGCGTAGGCATCATCCATCGCTTGTTTCAGAAGCTTGCGACTCATTTGCCCACCCGAAACAGTTTTCCATGCCTTCACCAAAACCGTCGAAGGCGAGGTGAAACTATACCCTACCGGCCTTCTTCCTGCACGGCGCTAGCCGTTACGGCTGCACCCGCTAACGCGATTTCCTCGTCTTCCTGCGGACTGTTTCCGCTCGCGCCGACGGCTCCGATCACCTTGCCCTCAACCGTAATCGGGATCCCGCCCTGAAGGGGAGTTGCCCCAGGCAGTGCAAGCGCAGCCACGCGTCCGTTCTTCACTTGATCCTCAAACACCTTGCTAGGCCGGCGGAAGATGGCCGCTGTCCGGGCCTTGCCGATTGCGACTTCCACGCTCGCCACTTGAGTATCATCGAGGCGTTCGAGCAAAATCAACTGGCCACCGTCATCAACCACAGCAATTACGACTGTGGCTCTTCGCTTCTTGGCTTCGGCCTCGGCCGCCGCGACCAACTTCTTTGCCATCGCTAGGGTTAACACCTTCTTCGTCGGCAACTCAGCTTGTAGAGTCATTGCGGCGAACAACAGAAAAGTACCAGCGAAGCCGCAGAACATTTTCATAACCCATCTCCTCACAATCACGCAGTCTCGAATTCAAACCCGAGGTTCCTAGCTACAAAGGACGTATTCCGGGAATATTCAGCCGGATGCGGTACAGACCTGTCTTGGCGCACAGGTAAAGGGTCTTCCCGTCATCATCGCCCCAAGCAAAATTGTGTGGATGCTCGGGTCCAACAATCGTGCCTAGGTGCTTTCCTTCGGCAGAAATAATCCATAGGCCGCCGGGACCTGATACATACAGATTTCCCTTCTGATCAATCTTCATGCCGTCGAGCGCATCTTCCCCCTCCGCCGAGGTCATATCGAAAAAGACTTTTCCGTTCGACAAGGTGCCATCGGACTTCACTTCGTAGCGCATGATGATCTTCTTCTCGGGATCCCAATCGTCCACGTAGAAGTATTTCTCATCTGGGGAGAAAGCGAGACCGTTGGGCCCCTTCAAATCAGTGGTGAGTACCTGGACTTGCTTGCCGTCCGGCGCGACGCGAAATACGCCGCTATATGGCAATTCTTTTCCTGGATCGTCCAAGAATTTTGGCAACCCAAACGGCGGATCGGTGAAATACAGAGCTCCATCCGACTTGTAGACGAGATCGTTTGGACTGTTAAGCCGCTTCCCTTCATAGCAATCAGCGAGGACTGTGAGCTGCCCATTCTTCTCCATGCGGACCATGCGACGGTTGCCGTGTTGGTTGATGGTAAGGCGCCCCTTATCGAGCGTCAGGCCGTTTGATCCAGGTTGACCATACTCGCCAATGTCCATTCCGCGGTAGCCACTCTTGGTCATGAAGATCGACAATTGGCCGTCTTGCGTCCAGCGGTAAATGAGATTGTTGTTGGGATCGCTAAAGAGAAGGTAGCCGTCCTTGTCTTCCGCGCGGTGAATAGAAATCCTCCGGCGAGTTTCTCAATCTTGGCCGCTGCTGGGACGATCTCATCGAGCGCAGGATCTTTTCGAATGATTTGCGCCGGCGTTTCGCTGATTGAAACCGTCGGCGCCTTGTAAAAGTCCAGCGTCGCAGATTTGATCCAGATAAAGTTTTGCGGGCTATACGAGATCGGTCCGTTAATTCCGAAGACAGCAAGCTGAATCCTCTGGCCTGGTTGGGCGTTCCTGGTGATGATGACTCGATTGGGCGCGTTGAATCCCTTAATAACGGGCCCGCCAGGTTGACCCAGAACACGCGGCATCTTGCCATTTACCCAAACTTCAGCGTAGTCGTCGATCACGATTTCAAAAGCGACCGTCGAGCCCGCAGTTTCGAAATTGCCGACTCTCTCCGGCATCGTGACATTAATTCTGTACCAGTTGAAGCAGACCTTGGCTGTGGAACGCCGCTGGTCCAGCGTCGTCGCATCGATGGCTTGCCACTGAGAATCATCGAAGTCCGCCGCGCCGGCGTGCGGAGCGTAGTCATAGGTCTTGATCGGGTCGCCGCTCGGCTTCAGATCAGGGCCAACCGCGCGAGAGTCTGCGTCCACGATTTTCACGTCGTGGTGCCGCCATTGGCCCTTGACCAGTTGCACGCTGTCGCGTGAGGCAAGATCAACCACCGCGCCCGGGCGACCGAAGGGCGGATCTTGAACGACTTGGCCTTTCGCTGCGAGCGTCAGAGAGAGCAACAACAGAGCCAGTGTTCCCCCAACATTCCATTCTTGTTCAGCCTTCATTGCGATCCTCTTCTTTTTCTGCACGACTGGGAATCGTGCCCCTCCTCAACTTCACTCCTTATCGAACCTTCACGACGTAATACAAGAACGGATTCGTCACTTCCAGAAACTGGTGTGGCACGCCGTTAGGTACGACGATGACGTCGCCTTTGGCGATCTGACGCGTCTCCCCGTTGCGGATGCTGGTGCCCCGCAGTTCGTCGGGTGCGGTAGTTTTTGCGTCGACGGCTTCTCCGCCAGTAATAAACGTCGCCGATCCCTCCAATACGTAAATTACATCCGCGTCTTTTGTATGTATCTCCGCCTGGCCTGGTTTTTCGCGGCGGCTGGCATGGACCATGTAGTTGCGACTATCGCTGCCATCAAGCAGGATCGCGCCCTTCGAGAAGGCTTCGTCCACCTTTCTCTTCTCAAAGTAGGAAACTGGCGGAGTTGAACCGCTGGCTGCGCCGGCCCCTGGCGTGAATGCGTTTGCTCCGGCGATGGCGAGCTTTTCATCCTGGTCGGCACTCGCTGCGCCGCTCACACCAACTCCGCCAACGATCTGCCCGTCGACCGTGATCGGTATCCCGCCAATCAGAGGAGTGAAGTTTTCGAGAGCAGTCATTACCGTGCGCCCTTTACCGCTGGAATTGATCAACTCTTCAAAAAAGCGGGTAGGTTTCTTGAACATGACTGCAGCCCGAGCTTTGCGATCGAGATATTCGCGCCCGCGGAGAACGTGCCATCGAGCCGCTCCAGGGCCATCAGGTTGCCACCGTCATCGACCACTGCAATGACTCCTCCCGGCGCTTGGATCTTTTGCGCTTCCGCTTTCGCCGCTGCGATGACGCTCTTCGCTCCTTTGAGCGTAAGCGTCTTCTTCTCAACCGTCTGAGCCGTGACTAACGTCGCCACAACCGCAACAATTGCAAACAGCCACACGGAGCGAATTCCAATAGTTGTGTTTTTCATTTCTTTGCCTGCTTTCAATGTGTTAGTTATGGGGCGCTCGGTCCACGTCTGTGGCCGGTCCGCGGCCGGTCATTGACGTTTTGCTTACTGAACAGGGCTGGAGAAAGAAGCCTCGCCCAGTTTCGTTTCCGCCCAGGCGCACCAGATGATTACCTTCGATACGTTCTTCACATAGCTAGGCAGAACGATTTCCTTCTGGTATTTGTCGCTAGGCAGCGCCTTCTTTTTCAACTTGTCGAGGTTATAGACATTACCGTCGGAATCGACGACCTGCCAGTGTGGATCGGGAGTGTCAGGCACGACGAAGTCGTCCGACAACGTAAGCACGTTCTTGCCGTCGCGAGTGCTGTGGGTGACGTGTCCCTTGTTTGCCTTCGGGCTCTGGAACTGGCGCGAGGTATGCATATCTTGAGCAAATGCCGAGATGGCGAACACGGTCGTCATCATCAGCGAAGCCCGGAGCAGAACTTGGATAGTCTTATTCATGTTCATTCCTTTTGCCTATTGCTTGGAGATTTATTCGTGAGTTGGTCTCTCGCACTCGGCATGAATCGTTAACGGGTCGCGAGCCGGTTTGAGTAGCGGGCTCATGTGCCTTGCTGAGCTACTCACGTGGCAGTGGGATTCGGAACTGTCACGAAGGTTTCACGAATGCGGTGAGAAACCAAGAACGCGGACGCGTGTCACTTTCTAAGTCCCACGGCATCCAATCGGTCGGTGCTCGTTGTGTCACGCAGACCAAGGGTCGTAGAAATCGATTGCTATGCGGTTCGTAAGGAGTTGTCGAATTACCTGGAGGACGATCTCACGCCTCAGCTCCGATTCCGGATTGAGGGCCACCTTGAGAACTGCAGTCACTGCACGGCTGTCTATGACGGTATGCGGAATGTAGTGCAGTTGTTGGGCGACGAAAAGGCTATCGAACTACCCACAGGCTTCAGCCAACGTTTGTTCCGGCGACTGTTTTCGATCCAGTGAACTATCTTCATGGTCGACTGGATCGGTCCCTTCAGCCTGGCTCATTGATCAGGACGGCGGAAGGGCACGACTTCCAATCTGGCAGCTTCCTCCACTTGCGAGTGGAGGCTAGTGCCGTTTTGAAGGCACGTTCGGTTTCTAGTTACGTACCGTGCCCGCGGAAAAGGAACAGCAGCTCGATAATCAGAATGATGACCACCATCAATTCAAGCGCAAACGCGCGGCTTTGGTTGAACTGATCCACCATGAAGCGGTAAAGCTCTTCGGCCGTTTGCAGTTTCTGGTTCACCAGGTCTTTGTAGTCCGGCACGCCAACCTTGGCAGCCGCCAATTTGTAGAGGCGGGCCGAAAACATGTCGCTCAGGAACTTAATGGCGTTATCGGCGTGCTCGGTAAGCTCGGTCACATCCAGAAAAACCGTGTGCAGCTTGCGCGCATCGCGCGCCATGCGCCAGCGCGCCAGCATGCCGGTGCCCTTGTCCAGTGAGGCATAGACGCCCTCCAGCTCCCGCGTAAGCAGTTCGTCGTAATGACGGAACTCGAGCAACTGAGAGTTTGCATATTCCAGAAGCTGGATGGCGGTCTCAGCGCCAATTTCGCTGTCATAGAGGAATGCGGCGTTCCAGCCAATTACGGCCAAATCATTCGGATAATACGAAATTCGAGATTGCAGGATTTCGTTGCGTTCGCCCTCGGACAATTGTGCCGTCTCTCCGCGAACGATTTGGGCAATTCGCGCCCCTTCCGCGCAGACCAACTCAGCCGCAGTCGGCGAGCCGGCAATCTCGCGAAGGTGAAAGATAAAGTAGTCTTCGCTCAGCCAGTTGGCATATGGCTTGACCAAAGCTGGAGCAGCCCGTTCCAGCCGTTGGCGGGAGATACGGGCGGCATACCGCTCGAAATCAACCTCCCAGACCCAGCGGCTGCCGAGCCGGATCATCGTGTCCCAATCGCCAGAAAACGGCAGCTCGAACACAACACTCAGCACGCCATAGTCGTAGTACTTGATTTGCCCTTGCAGACGCTCGCCACTCTCCAGGACCAAAGGCTCGAGGGGCTCAACCACCGGCGGGCGCTGATAACGGACGTAACCCGGCGCGGGATGCTTAAAGCTGGGCTGCTCCAGGGTCCGGGCGCTGAAAATCTCGCGAAGCCGATCGAGCCTAATTTCTTCGCAAACGTCGAACTGGATCAGCACCAGCACGGAGCCATGCAAAGCAGCCGGAGCCGGAGCCCCGGTTTTGATCTGCAACGAGGTGTCAGGGAGTGTGACCGCGTCTTCTAGTTCTTGAGCCATGGGTCGTACCTGCCGGGCAAGAATTGACAAGGTGGGCTTGGAAGTCCGGCTGATATATTGTCCCAGATTAACGGCGGGTTGGGGAGAGGCCGGGAGATAAATACATAAAGTATTGAAAATACAATGTTTCCTGTCTCAAGGGAAATCTAGGGAGAACTGCCCGCGGTCTGCGAAAGAGCCGTCTGTATCACCTCCGCTAAATGCAGTGCCTGTCGCTCCGTGCACTGGGAGATCTGCTCCCGACAACTAAAGCCGTCGGCGATGATCAGATGGTCGGGTGGGGCGTTTCGGATCTCTGGTAGAAGCTCCAGCTCGCCGATGGCGATCGAAACATCGTATTTGTCTTTTTCGAATCCGAACGACCCTGCCATCCCGCAGCATCCCGGGGCCGGGGCATAGAATTCAATTCCCATCCGTTCCAGGACCGCCTCCTCGTCGGTCATCTTCATAACTGCTTTGTGATGACAGTGACCATGGATTAGAGCCCTTCGGGGAAGCCTGGGCAAATTAAAGTGCTTCGCTTTCTGTTCCAAGAATTCGCTTAGCAGAAAGGCCTGCCGCGAGAGCCGCTGGGCGCGGGAGTCGTTGGGGAAAAGATTAAGAAGCTCGTCCCGAAACACCGCCGCGCAGCTCGGTTCCAGCACCACGATTGGCACACCGGCCTCGATCTCTGGCCCAAGCGAATCCAGAGTCCGGAGCAGCAGTTTCTTGGCCCGGTCCAGCATGCCAAAGTCATACAGTGGCCGCCCGCAACACAGGGTCGCACGAGGTATTGTCACTTGAAACCCCCCAGCCTCGAGAACTTCTACGGCAGCTTGAGCGGTATGCGGGTGGAAATAATTGTTGAAGGTATCAGGCCACAGGATCACCTGACTTGGCTGGTGTGGAGGCGGGTCTTCGACCTGCCTGGACGGGGCAAAGCCCCGTCCCCACACGCGATGCCTGAACCAATCCCGGAATGTCCGCGACGCGAACTTCGGAATCTTTCTCTGTCTCGGCATTCCGGCAATCTTCTTGGAAATATCCCGCAACAAGGGCGCCTGCGTTGCAAAATTCGCCAGTCCAGGCGCTAACGAAGCCACCCGAGCCCAAACGTCAATATTTCCGAACGCATACGCGCTGCGCGGCCGAACTCGGCCTTCGTAGTAATGGGACAGAAATTCGGCCTTATATGTCGCCAAATCCACGCCCACGGGGCAATCGCTCTTGCACCCTTTGCAGGAGAGGCAGAGGTCAAGCGACTCTTTTACCTCCTCGCTTTGCCATCCATCCCGCACAACTTCGCCTTTGGTCATCTCCCACAGAAGGTGGGCGCGACCGCGAGTGGAATGTTCCTCTTCCTGCGTCACCCGGAAGCTCGGACACATCACTCCACCCTGGTAATGCCGGCATTTCCCAACTCCTACGCAGCGCTGAGTCGCGCCGGCCAGGCTGCCGTGATCCTGGGGAAACTGGAAGTGCGTTTGCGGCTGCCAAGGCCGGTAGTCAACGCCCAGCCGCAGATTTTCATCAAGACGATATGGCTCAACCAGCTTGCCGGGATTCATCTTCCACTCGGTATCCCAGATCGCCTTGAACTCACGGAAGGCCTGCACCAGCTCAGGCCCAAACATTTTCGGCAACAACTCCGCTCGTGACTGCCCATCCCCGTGCTCGCCTGAGAGCGAGCCGCCGTAGCTGACTGCCAGGTCAGCGCCCTCCTCAACATATTTGCGGTATTTCGTAATACCCTCTTCGCTTTCAAAGTCGAAGTTCGTCCGGCTGTGTACACAGCCATGGCCGAAGTGCCCGTACAAGCTGCCGCGATAGCCATAACTGTTCATCAGCTTGCGCAGGTCGCGCAGATATGGGCCGAGTTTTTCAGGAGCGACGGCAGAGTCCTCCCAGCCCTCCCAGGCAAACGGCTCGCCCGGAACGTAAGCCAGCACGCCTAAGCTCGACTCACGGACCTCCCAGACCTTCCTCACCTGGCGGCTATCGGTGAAAAGGCGCATCTGCAGCGGACTCGCGCTTCCAGCCAGCGCATCCATCAACCCGTGCGCCTGGCATTCAGCTTCAGCGGGAGTGCTGCCTCCGAACTCGGCAAAGAGCCAGCCGCCACCTTCCGGAAGCAATGCCAAACCGTCTGAGTTGATTCCTTTGCGCCGTGTGGCCTGAACCAACCAATCGTCGATGCCTTCAAGACCAATCGGCTTGTGCGTCATGACTTCCGGCACCCGGTCAGCACATTGGTAAATGTCGGGGTAAGCAATAACCAGCAGAACCCGTGCCGGCGGGCTCTCCACGAGGCGACACGTGGCCTCAAGCACCGTAACGCAAGTGCCTTCAGACCCGACCAGCGCGCGGGCCACGTTGAAGCTATTTTCCGGAAGAAGAAAATTCAGGTTGTATCCCGAAACCCGGCGCGGAATGTTGGGATAGCGCT
>Ga0307472_100001179_pt1 | contig 10260 bp, 5 predicted proteins | sample atmos_gasesAM5C__2_FD_204582 | JGI IMG/M metagenome (GOLD analysis project Ga0307472, IMG submission 204582) | Hardwood forest soil microbial communities from Morgan-Monroe State Forest, Indiana, United States - atmos_gasesAM5C_05 | ecosystem: Environmental > Terrestrial > Soil > Temperate... | reverse complement strand
CTCACTGAACGAACTGGAGACTTATCGTTACTCAGTCAGTTCAGCGGGCGCCGGTGGCATGGTCCAAATGATTCCCTGGGCCTACAACCTCGAACGGCAACGTCACCCTGGGGTTGGCTTGATTCCTGATTTTGTTACGGGCATGCGTACCCACGTTAACGCCCTCCAGGCGATGCTGCTTTATATGCAGGACACCTGGGCTGATCTCGAGTCGAAGGAAGATATCAAAGCCGCGCTGGACGCGAAGATCGCCACGCAAACCGAGTTGCTGGCGGCCGGGTACAATTCGAACGCCGCGAAATTGCCCGGTTACATCAGACGTGGCGGCAACGGCTGGCGCACGCTGATTCCGCGTGAGACGCAGGTTTATTTACAGATTTATCGCTCAGTTGAGAGTTTGATTCCGATGAAAGCGCGTGCGGCCTCGAACGCACCTTCGGGCAAACAGTAGCGTAAGAGCGAGAAACCCCAATTCGCACGAAGAGTAAGCAGCTACTCTTCGTGCGTTTTCGTTTTGGTTCATCTGAATTCGGGCACAATTACATACTTGACTCACCATAGGGTCGTGAAGAAACCCGGCCCGTTTAGAAAGCGCACTTGTGCGCCCGCTAGTGGCACCACTCAACTATTCGTAAACGGCTCACTCACTCGCACGTCACTCAAATTGTGAGCGAGGCGCACAAGTGCGCTTGCTAAACAGGCCGGTTTTCTTCACGGCCTTTTGGTGAGTCAAGTCTGACCGGCTGGTTCTGCCGACTTGAATGACCCAGTCATTCTGCGAACTCATCACTAATCTCTTCCGGGGCATTGTGAAAACACCGAACTGTCTGGCAGAATCTTGGCGTTTGGTGTTGCCTCAACGAGTTTTATTCAAATCAGGTTATTGGGTTTCGGCACCCTCGGAAGCTTTCGAGGTGTGCGTTTTTGCCTAAAGGAAGGTCCACCGCAGCATGAAGAGCACACGTCGCTTGTTCGCAATTTGTATCAGTCTCGCCATCTTGTCGGCCATCATCGTCGGTCTCCAGATTAGAACGGCTACGGCAAACGCAAACCAGCCAGCAGATCCGGTTTTCGCGCTGCTGGATAATGAACCCGATGCGGGCAAAGTCGAAACGGCCCGCTTTACTGGGCGTCAGGCTCAACAGGGCACACCTGCCGAACCCACGATTGGAGAGAACAAGCGGCACACTAACATTCAGTTGCTGAAAGACTATCCGGACTCGCAGCTGATTCCGATGATGAATCTGATCAACGCTTCACTCGGGGTGCAATGCAATTTCTGTCATGTCTTCAAAGAAGGCCGCCTTGAACCGGCGCTCGATGATAAGCCAGAAAAGAAGACCGCGCGTGAGATGATCACGATGACCCTGGCGATCAATAAGGCCAACTTCAACGGCCGGAGCGAAGTCAGTTGTTTCACCTGTCATCGCGGCCGCAACAATCCTGTTGGCGTTCCCGCACTGCCGCTGCCGGAACCCGCGCCTCGACAGGGCCGCGGACCGGGTGGTGGGCAAGGCGGCCAGGCGCCCGGTGGCGGCGCGACGGCGACAGCGCCGCAAGTCACGGCTGACGACGTACTAAACAAGTATGTAACCGCGCTGGGCGGGCAGGCGGCCATCGATAAGTTGAAGACTCGTGTGATGAAGGGAACCTACACGACTGGCCCGAATACGATAAATCTAGAGATAGATCAGTCGGGCGCAGACAAGATTCATGTGATCTTTGTGTCGCCACAGGGCACGATGGAACGCGCTGTTAATGGCACCGCCGGCTGGGAGAAGAATCAACGTGGTGTGTCCGATCTGGGTGGCGCACAGCTGGCGGAACTGAAGACGAACTTCGCGCTGTTTCGCGATCTCAGGTTGAAAGAACAATTCTCGCGCATGACAGTGCGTAAAGAGAAGCTGGATGGCAAAGAGGTCAACGTCATTGCCGGTGCTTCGGCAGGCGGCAAACGGGAACGGCTTTACTTTGACGCCGAGACCGGGCTCTTATTGCGACGCATCTCGCTGTTGCAGACACCAATCGGCGTGGTTCCGGAGCAGACTGATTACGAGGACTATCGCGATGTGGATGGAGTGAAAATTCCGTTCGTGGTGAAGACTGCGGGTGTAGATGGCTTTTGGACCGGCACCCGCAAGTTTACCGAGATCAAAATCAATGCGGCGCTCGACGACGCGGCTTTCAATAAACCCGCGGCTGGCGCACCAACACCCGCGAAGCCGTAAGAGAGCAGTCACTGCTTTGCTTACAGTTGTATAGAGTACAAACGTCAGAGCCTCTTGCGAAAACCGGGCGGCAAAGTAATGAGGTCAGTACCACCTCGCGGTAGCAACTGTGAAGTCAACATTGCTTTCCCTCAACCGCGTGGCTGCGGAGTCAGTACCGTAACGCGGTAGCGTCGGGTCGACTCCATAGCCACTCGATTGAGTGTAAGCAATGTCAACCCGACGCTACGGCGTTACGGTACTGACTCCGTAGCCACCAGAGTGAGTGTCAGCAAAGTCGACCCACGCGCTACCGCGAGGTGGTACTGACCTCATCGACCTTTGATCGAGTTTTGCAAGAGGCTCTTTAGTTTGTTCTGTTGAGCCGCGAACGTGGTGCTCGCCAGGCAAAGCCCTTGTGCAGAGAGGCAAGCTGAAGCTTATGCTCTATAGGACTGTTGGTTCAATTGGCGCGCTTCATGCTTTCGAGAATCTGCTGATATTGCGGTTCGTCGTGCAGTGATTCGAAAGCCTTGCTTTGAGATATCGCCGAGAGGTCCGAGAAGCCTTTCTCAACGGCGGTTTTCAACGCCTGCAGCGATTTTTTGCGGTTGCCACTCAACGCATAGGCCTGCGCCAGATAGTAGTAACCACCCGGCCGGTCTGTGCCCACCTGAACTGCCAGCTCAAATTTCTTCGTTGCCGCAGTGTAGCTCTTCTGCACCTGCAAAAGGTTAACCCCTTGCTCAAAGAGACCGACGTACATACCCTCCGCCACGCGACGGGCCACGCGACGCGCTCCGGTGTCGGTTTCAGCTTTGGCTGACTTTTGCAATTCCGCAAAGGCGGCGTGCACGCGGGCACTCGGGTTGAGATCGGTTTCGGTTGATGCCGCTGCCATCAGCGTGTAAAGCTCACGCTCAGTGTCGCGCTGCTTGGCAATCTGTTGCCGCTCTTCGCGAAGGGCGTCCTTGACTGCGCGAGTTTCACGCAATTCACCAAGGTGTTTCTCAGCCTGGTTTGTTTCATGCAGTCCTTTGAAGGCTCCGATTAAACTGCTAAGAGCCTGCGACGCTTCATACAGTTTTTGCTCGGCTTCGAGATTCTTTGCCATGGCAGAATACTTATCCCATAGATCACCAATCAGCTTCTCATCGCGTTGCCGAATTCCGGCCGCGATCGCCTGCAGCTCGATCCATTCGACTGCCTCTGTCTGGACTGCCGCCGGAGCCCACTCATGCCGGCCGGACCAGGTGCGCACCTGATGCGGCATGCCTACCTTTGTCAAAGCCTCGTCGAGCGCTTTCATTTCCGGAAAATTGAAGTCATCCAGACCCACAATTCCGAAGTAGACAAAGTGCATGGCGTTGGTCGGTGGGATGCCGTTGGGAAAGCCGGCGCCACCACCAATCACGCCGGCAACACAGTCTTTGCAGGCGGTCGCGAAGAAGACGGCGGTACGTGAGCCGCCTGAGAATCCGGTTGTGTAGACGCGACGCTCATCGATGGACAGCCGATCATGCGTGTCGTCCCAGATCGCTCTCCAGGCATCGATCGATACCTGCATCGGTCCATTTCGTGAATTGTTTGATCCGGCGACGATCCAGCCATACTTCTCGGCGGCGTCTTTAAAGCGCTCTACTGGTAATTTGCCACGCGCTCCCGGATCGAAGGCATAAAGGATGGGCCACGTCCTGGTTGTCGTGTAACTCGAAGGCAGATACAAAGCGTAGGTTTGCGTTTGGTTTCCCACGCAGACGACGCGCTCGATCAATTCGCCTTTGCGCAGGTCGAGGGCTTGTGAGGCAGAGCGGGAACCTGGGCTTTTCGTTGAGTTGGTTACAGTCGCAGCGACGCCAACGAGGGCACAGCAGGCGAAGACAACGATCCACCACACCACGCGAACGAAACACGACGCTGCGCTAACATCCTTTTCGTGGAATCCGCTGTTTGTAGTTTCGTCTGATTGCGTAGATGGTCCTTTTGCTGTTCTCATGCTCTGTGATTGATTCCTGCACAACGAAGTTGGTTTTACCACGCTCATGAACCGGCTTTGCGCTTTTGATGTATTCCATGATCAAATAGTCGGCCTCGTCCTGACAGAAATAATCCATGACCTTTGGCAAGGCAGCGTGTCTCAGGTTGCCCAGGAGCGACGCTTCGTGTTCGAACGCGCGGCGTGCTTCGCTGTTATTGATTGCGGTGGTCTCTTTCAATGCCACGATGCAGTTGATGCGCTGGTCCAGAGCTTCTTAAACCGTGCCCATGCCGCCGTGTCCGAGCTCGCGAAAAACGCGATAACGATCTTGCAGCATTGTGCCTACGGGGAGCATGGGTGTTGAAGAATTCACGAACGATTCAGGTGTCTAGTCGAGGAAAGTGGTACTTGCTTTCACTGGGAATGAGATAAGCACTTGCGACTTTCAGGCGGACAAAGAAGTACCAGTCAGTGGCTGCGTGCAACTGCCACCAGTCGGAACCCAAAGTAGTTTCCTCTGGTCTCCTGAGCCAGTCCTCCTCGCGTGGTTGAACTTAAGAAGGTAGCATTGAAGTCCCACGAGCCACCGCGTAATACGCGCGAATCTTTTTCGCCATTTATTAGCCAGGCCGAGGCATCAAGTGGCGCTCCTGCGTACCCCCAATGATAGAAGTCTTCACACCACTCCCAAACGTTGCCGTTCATGTCGTGGAGACCAAAGGCATTCGGTTGTTTCTGACCAACAGGATGTGTCTGATTGCCATTATCGACGATGCGCTTGACATAGTTGGTCTGGTCCGTTCGCCAAATCTCCGCTGCATCTATTCGCTGTCGCCCGGAATTGTTCGCATACCAGGACATCGCGTCGGTTGCTCCGTTGTAATCATCGGCTACACCTCCACGACAGGCGTATTCCCACTCTGCCTCAGTTGGTAACCGGTAAGTATAGGTGGTGCTTTTCTGATTCAATCGGTTGATGAATTCCTGTGCATCGGTCCAGCTAACATAGTACATCGGGTACTGCTCCCCAACTCCCCTCAGCGCGCCAGCTGGGTTTGTCTGGTCGCGCTGCTGGATGATGCTGGTGGCCATGATTGATTGCCACTCGCCCTGGGTTACTTCATTACGACCTATGTAAAACCCTTCGTTGATGGTCACGTCGCGAACAGGCTTTTCATCGTTGCCCCGCTTGCTGGAACCCATTTTGAAAGTACCAGGAGGTATCCAAACGAACTCCAGACCAAAAGCGTCTTTGAAGCTTGATCCAATCACTGGTTTCGCCACAGCTGACTCGGTCGAGCCCGCCGGAACGGATGTGATCGGCCCGGAATCTTTTGGATTCGGAACTGTAACAGCGGGAGTTGCTGCAGGTGTTTTTACCGCTGAACCGGAACCGGCGTTCGATTCTGCAGCGCTTGTCACCTTTGCATCCGTTGTTGGTGGAGATGGTCGCGGGCTCACTCCGCTGGTACTCTTCGCGTTTGTATTGCCTGTAGTCGCAGGCGTTGCCTCGCTCCTGGCCGGAGTAGGCGAGGCTGCGGCTTTTGTACCTTCCAGTCGCCGCAATTTGTTACGCGCAAGAGCCGCGAACTCTCCATTCGGATACTTGCTGAGGTAGGCTTGAAAGTCGGCAGGATCGCTACTATCTCTAATGGTCTCCCAGAAGGTCCTTTCGTTGGCGGCGGCATCGTCCGTCCGAGAGCTGTTGCTCTCAGAAGATTCGCGATTGGGCGCCGATCCTGGCGACCGTGTTGGTCGAGGAGTGCGTCGCGGTGACGGCGTCCGCTTCGGTGGCGGGGCAGTCTTATTCGAGTTGGGCGTCTCTCTTCCAGTACCGCCTTGACCGCCAGCGATCACCGCTCCAAGGGTCGCGGCCAGCAGGCAAACTGCGACAAGCACAACCTGTGTTGTGGCCCAGATTCGAGTTTGCAAAATCTGCATGGTTATGTTCCTCGCGTGGTCCAAAACGGCGATAATCCTGACAATCGAATCTGCCAAACCACCATCCGCATCTACTAAGGTCCAACATCCGCAGCGCAGCGAAATCCCGTTTGCGCGTAGGTTCTTGCTCCGCTGGCGGGCCATCCCGTGCGATAGGTTGCCGTCGCCGAGTCATTGGCGGATTCATAACTGCCGCCCCGAATGACTTTCAGGTTCGCGCCTGTCAAGTTCGCAGGCAGGGTGCCGCCGGGATAGGGGCGCATGTCACTGGCGGTCCATTCCCAGGCGTTGCCTACCATATCGAATGCACCGACGGGTGAGGTCGCCTTATAGAAGCCACCGATAGCCAAGTCACGACTCGCGCCGCCGGCATTCGCTCCGTTTGGTTGCCAGCTGTTACCCCAGGGATACACTCGGCCATCGCTACCGCGCGCAGCAAACTCCCACTCTTCTTCAGTCGGCAAACGCTTGTTGGCCCATTTTGCGTACGCCCTTGCGTCATCCCAATTCACGCCGGTAACCGGTTTTAACGCCGAGTCAACTGCATACTTACCACCCCATGTTGCTGGAGCTTGATAACCAGTTGCCTCGACAAACTTCAGATAGTCTTGATTGGTAACTTCGTAAAGATCGATAAAGAAGGGTTTCACGGCAACGGGATGAGCGGGGCGCTCGGCCGGGTCTCCGCCGTCGCGTCCCATGGTAAAGGAGCCGCTCGCGACGTAGGTCATCCCGGATGGTGGCTGCGGCGGACCGGGGGCCACCGGCTTTTCACGTAGTCCCGACTGCCAGATCCAGGCGACTGCAGCGATGAAGATAACGCCAAGCGGGATGGCGATAACCAGCATCAGCGTTCGTCTAGCCTTCTCTCTGGGCGCCTCGTAATTCAGGAGAGAGTCCATTCCGATCCCTGAATCAGAAGCCTCAGTTGCCGCGGTTTTTGTGTGCCGGCTGCCTGGTAGACTCTCTCGGCTCTCGACTGGCTTCTCTGGTTCGTTGACCGGGGCTGCCCAATTAGGGACTACAACGTCCGGGACGGTGGCGCTTGGAATGATTCCGCCTGACACCGCTATCTCCACCTGGAGTTCTCTTGCTCCAGGGCTATCCGCGAGAGTCAAAGGCCCCAGACCCGGCAGCTCATCGGGAAGTGTGTAAACGGGCGCGCCACCAGGTTCCTCAGCTGTCGTGAACGCGTCCAGGATGACCGGCTGCGTCTCCAGGTCTTCACTGCGGGGAAGTGGTTGCGTTGGTGGAGCGGCTGCCTCGGTCCTGCTTCCTTGATTCTTCTTTTTGTGACGAGCCTCCGACCTTCGGCGCGCTTCTTCAAGAACCTTTCGTTGACGCTCCTCCGCAGCAAGGCGCGCTGCTTCTGCGGCCTTGCGCCGATCGTTCTCTTGCAGACGTGCTTCCTCTTGCATCTGCTGAGCTTCGATCTCACGTCGCCGGCGTTCTTCTTCGGCGAGGCGGGCTGCCTCTTCGGCGGCGAGGCTCTCGAGTGTTCGCTGGTGTGCTTCTTCCTGCAGGCGTCGAACTTCCAGTTCTCTGCGTTGCCCTTCCTCTTCAGCAACTCGCGCCGCCTCTTCTGCCGCGGCGCGCTCCAGCTCTCGTTGGCGCGCTTCCTCCTGTAGCCTGCGAACCTCGACTTCTCGTTGCCGGCGTTCCTCCTCAGCGATCCGAGCAGCCTCTTCGGCCTTGAGGCGTTCGACCTCTCGCAGGTGGGCCTCCTCTTGCAGCCGGCGAACTTCTAATTCTCTTTGCAGGCGCGCTTCTTCGGCGAGCCGTGCGGCTTCTTCGGCGGCGCGCTGTGCGGCTTCTCGCTCTTTCGCTTCCTTGCGCAAACGGCGAGCTTCGAGAGCCAGCCGCTTGCGTTCTTTCTCGGCCAACTTCGCAGCCTCTTCTGCCGCCAGCCGTTCGGCTTCTGCGATACGTTTGGCTTCGAGCTCTAATCGCAAACGTTCCTCTTCTGCGCGTTGCGCGTTCTCTGCTTCGGCTTGTCGCGCAGCCTCTGCTTCGGCCCGTCGGGCTGCCTCTTCCTCTGCGCGTCGCGCTGCTTCTGCTTCGGCCCGTCGGGCTGCCTCTTCCTCTGCGCGTCGCGCAGCCTCTGCTTCGGCCCGTCGGGCTGCCTCTTCCTCTGCGCGTCGCGCCGCTTCTGCTTCAGCCCGGCGCGCCGCCTCTTGTTCTGCCTTGTGTCGCTCGACTTCGCGCTTCACACGTTTCGCTTCAGCGCGACGATATTCCTCTTCAGCAGCGCCCCGCTCGTCTTCTTCGCCCGCCAGTCTCAGTGCCTTCCGCATGTCCAGCGCGCTGGCTGGACGGACTCTCCGGTTGACCTCCATGGCCTGGTGGATAATTCCAGCCACGCTCGACGTGCATTGCGAGTTGATGGTTTTGATGTCAGGTAATGGATCCGGGATTTCATCTTCCAGAGCGCTGAAGCGAGCGGGTGCGTCGATCGGCGGAGTTGCGGTCAGCAGATGGTAGAGCGTTGCTCCGAGACTATAGAGATCGCTGCGAGGATCCGTGCCGTGACCATGGATCTGTTCGAGTGCAGCGTAGACCGGCGTGTAGCCACGCACGCTGCGACTGGCCATGGCGGTCGACATCTGCCCCACAGTGCCTTTCGCCAAACCGAAATCTAGTAAGAATATTTCGCCCTGTTTAGTCAGTTTCAGGTTTGACGGCTTGATGTCACGATGCAGAATGGGTGGTTGTTGCCGGTGTAGATAGTCCAACACCTCGAGCAACTTGTCGGCCCAGCGCAGTACCTGGGATTGGGGAAACGGACTTTCCCGGAGTTCCAGCAATTCGGCGAGGTCGTAGCCGGGGATGAATTCCATGACCAGGAAATCGCCGTCGCTCTCGCTAAAATAGTCCATCACCTTCGGCAAAGCCGAGTGCCGCAGATTTGCCAGCAACGCCGCTTCGCGTTCGAACGCGCTGCGGGCTTCGCGATTGTCTCCGACAGACGTTTCCTTCAGCGCGACGATACAGCTAACGCGTTGGTCCAACGCCTCATAAACCGTACCCATGCCGCCATGTCCGAGCTCGCGCAACACGCGATAACGGTTTTGCAGAACTGTGCCTGAAGGGAGCATTGTCTTAGATAAAGCAGGGCTATCTCAGGTCGAGGGCGTGTCGTTGTCGGACCGAAAAACTAAGTGTCGCTGGTTGGGAACGCGCCTGGACCTGTTCGAGGAAACGATCTGCGCTTTTGCATTGCAGAATTTACGGCGCAGAAGGCAATCTGTCAATGTCGATTTGCAATGGGGCCTCTTGAGGAACGGCACGCCATTGGCAGGGATTCTTTAACGCCGGCGTAAGTCAGTTCGATGGATTGACTTGCCTGCAGAACTGGATCAAATCACTCGCCGAAGCGCAGGCTGCTCGGTACCGGGGCCATTGGCCGTTTCTCTTCTTCCTCGACGACCGTGGTTGGTCGCGAGACGTCCGAGTATTGCAGCTTGTAGAGCTTCCAGTAGAGCCCACGCAACGCCAGCAGCTGCTGATGAGTACCCTGCTCACGAATCTCACCATGGTGGAGCACCATGATGTGGTCAGCTCGCTGAATGGTTGACAGTCGATGCGCCACGACAATTGACGTGCGATCGCGCATCACGCGCTCGATCGCCTGCTGGATCAGTTGCTCTGTCTCAGTGTCGATTGAACTGGTGGCCTCGTCCAGGATCAGTAAAGCCGGATCAAAAGCCAGGGCCCGCGCAAAAGAGATCAACTGCTTTTGCCCCACCGAAAGTCCCGCGCCTCGTTCTTTTACCTCGCTTTGATACTTTTCCGGGAGTCGCTGAATAAATCGATCGGCATGAACCTCTCGAGCGGCCCATTGCACCCGGTCGTCGTCAATCTGTTCGTGGCCCAGCCGAATATTTCCGGCCACAGTGCCGCTGAAAAGAAAAACATCCTGTAGCACGACGGCGAAATTCCCGCGCAGAGCCTGCAAGTCCCAGTCTCGGATGTCGACGCCGTCAAGCAGAATCCGGCCCTGCTGCACGTCGTAGAAGCGCATCAGCAGGGAGATGATGGTGGTCTTGCCGGCTCCGGTGTGTCCGACGATGGCGATGTTCTCGCCGGGGGCGACGGAGAAGGAGACGTCGCGGAGGATCCAGTCCATCTCGGGTT
>Ga0307472_100001178_pt1 | contig 10260 bp, 5 predicted proteins | sample atmos_gasesAM5C__2_FD_204582 | JGI IMG/M metagenome (GOLD analysis project Ga0307472, IMG submission 204582) | Hardwood forest soil microbial communities from Morgan-Monroe State Forest, Indiana, United States - atmos_gasesAM5C_05 | ecosystem: Environmental > Terrestrial > Soil > Temperate... | reverse complement strand
GTACGGCTTCACGTCCATGCTGGCCATCGTCCTGGCCTCCCGGCCGGAGTACGCCATCGCCGCCTTCGACCTCGGCAAACCCACATTCCGGTCCCAGGAGTACGAGGAGTACAAGGCCGGCCGGCGCGCCATGCCGGACGACCTGCGCCCACAGATCGAGATGGTGCGAGAGGTGCTGGGCGCCTTCACGATTCCGATCTACGGCGTCGAGGGGTTCGAAGCGGACGACGTCATCGGCACGCTGGCGCGCATCGCAGAAGAACGCGGCCACGCGGTCACCATCGTTTCCGGCGACCTCGACTGCCTGCAGCTCGTGACCGAATCGGTCGATGCGCTGGTGCCGCGCCGCGGCATCACGGACACCTTCGTCTACGGGCCCGACCAGGTGCGCCAGCGCTACGGCTTCGAACCGCTTCAGCTCGTCGACTTCAAGGCGCTGCGCGGAGACACGTCGGACAACATCCCTGGCGTGCCCGGGGTCGGCGACAAGACGGCGGCCAAGCTCGTGCAGGACTTCGGCACGATCGAGTCTCTGCTCGAGCGCATCGAAGAGCTGCCTGAGGGCCGCCTGAAGACGTCGCTGAAGGCCAACACGGACAAGGTTCGCCTGGGCAAGCGGATGGTGACCATCGTCCGCGACGTGCCGGTGGAGCTCGAGCTCGAGAAGGCGCGATGGACCCGCTACGACTATGACCGCGCGCGGCGCGTCTTCGACCACCTCGAGTTTCGCCAGCTCCTGAGCCGCTTTCCGCCGCCCGACCAGGCGCCGGTGCAGCCCAGCCTCGCGCTCGAGCCGGCGCCGCAGCCGGCCGGCCTGCGCATCGTCTCCGACCCCGCTGAGGCGGCGGGCCTGCTCAACGGCGCGCAGGACGTCGGCGTGTTCTCTTTCACGGAGGGCGTCGGACGGGGCGCGCAGATCTGCGGACTGGGCATCTCGGCCGGAGGCAAGACGTTTTACGTCGTGACGCCCGAAGCGATGGACGCCGCGGCCAGCACCCTGTCCGGCCGGCCCATCTCCGGGCACGACGCGAAAGAGACGGAGCTCGCCTTGCGCTCGCTCGGCGGCGGCAAGCGCGAGTGGGCGTTCAGCACGTTCCTCGCCGCGTACCTGCTGGGCGCCGGGTCGCGCGATCCGCGCCTGGAAGACCTCGCGCGCGAGTTTCTCGGCATGGAGCTGGTGAGCGCCGAGCAGCTGCTCGGCACCGGTCGCGCCGCGCGCAAGCCGAGCGCCGTGTCGGAGAACGAAGGCGCGGAGTTTGCAGCCCGACGCGCGGAGGCGATCCTCAACTTGAGGCCTCGGCTCGAGGCCGAGATGCGCAACCTCGGCGTCGACTACCTGTTTCACGAGATCGAGCTGCCGCTCGCGGCGGTGCTCGCCGACATGGAGTCGGAAGGCGTCGCCATCGACGTGCCATATCTCAAAGAGATGCAGGACGAGCTGGGCGCACAGCTTGCCGCCATCGAGTCAGAGGTCGAGCAGGTGGCGAGCCAGAAGTTCAACCTGAACGCGCCGCAGCAGCTGGCCAAGGTCCTGTTCGAAGACCTGCGCCTGCCGGTCGGCAAGCGCACGAGGACGGGCTACTCGACGGACGCGGACACGCTGGAAACGCTGCGCGACAAACACCCGATCGTCCCTCTCATCCTCGATTACCGGCAGCTGTCGAAATTGAAGTCGACGTATGTGGACGCGCTGCCGCAGCTGGTCGACCCGCTGAGCGGACGCGTGCACACATCGTTCGGGCAGGCGAGCACCGCGACGGGCCGCCTCTCCTCATCGAACCCGAACCTGATGAACATCCCGATCCGCACCGAGCTGGGCCAGCGCATACGGCGCGCGTTCAAGGCCGGCCGAGCCGACCACGTCATGGTGTCCGCGGACTACTCGCAGATCGAGCTGCGCATCGCGGCGCACCTGAGCGGCGACCCGATGCTGCTCGGCGCGTTTGCCGCGGGGCAGGACATCCACACCGCGACGGCCGCGGCGGTCTTCAAGATCCCTCTCGAGCAGGTCAGCCCCGACCAGCGGCGGCTGGCGAAGGTCGCGAACTTCGGCTCCATCTACGGCCAGGGCGAGTATGGGTTGTCGCAGCAGCTGAGCATCCCGGGCGACGTGGCGCGCGAGTTTCTCGGCCAGTACTGGTCGACGTACTCGAAGCTGCGCGAGTTCCTCGATGACCTGCGCAAGCGCGCGCGTGAGGACGGTCTGGTGGTCAGCGCGACCGGCCGGCGGCGGGCGATCCCCGACCTGCGCTCGCCCAACTTCCAGCTGCGCGGGGCGGCCGAGCGCATGGCGATCAACTTCCCGATGCAGTCGCTGGCCGCGGACATCATCAAGATCGCGATGGTGCGGCTGCACCGCGAGATCGAGGCCGACCAGATCGAGGGCCGCATGCTGCTCCAGGTCCACGACGAGCTGCTCTTCGAGGTGCCGCGCTCGGAGCTCGACCAGTTCGCGGAGAAGGTGCCGCGCATCATGACGGGCGCGTACGAGCTCGAGACTGGGATCGAGGTCGAGATGAAGTTCGGACCCAACTGGGCCGACATGAACAAGCTCGCGGTGGTGCGTGCCTAGGCAACGCATACGTGCTTTCGGCGCAGACAGCACCTTTCGGGCCGTGGCAAGGATTGGTTCTGCGCAATACGTACCTTTCCCGTTGGGATCCCATGCCTGAGCTGCCCGAGGTCGAGACGATCGTCGCCGACCTGCGGCCGCACCTGGTGGGGCGGACGATCGAGCGTGTCGAGCTCAGCTTCCCGACGATCGTCCGCCATCCGGAGCCCGAGCTCTTCATCGACGGCGTCGCCGGGATGCGCATCGAGTCGGTTCGCCGACGGGGCAAGTACATCCTCATCGGGCTGCAGCAGCAGCTGGTCCTCGTCGTCCACCTGGGCATGACCGGCCAGCTGCGCATCGTCGACGCGGTGACGCCGCTCGAAAAGCACACCCATGCGGTCTTCTTTCTGGATAACGGCTTGCAGCTGCGCTACCGCGACCCTCGCCGGTTCGGCCGCTTGCTGCTCGGCACCGAGCAAGCGTTGCTCTCTTCGAAGAAGATGCCGCGCCTGGGACCCGAGCCCATCGACCCTGAATTTGCGGCCGACGAGCTGTATCGCCGGCTGCGCAAGCGCCGCGCGCCGCTGAAGGCAGTCCTTCTCGACCAGCGCGCGATCGCGGGCGTCGGCAACATCTACGCCGACGAGTCGCTGCACCGCGCCCGGCTGCGGCCCACGCGACTGGCCAACACGGTCAGCAAGCAGTCCGCGCGGCGCCTCCACGAATCGCTTCGCGACTCGCTGCAGACGGCGATCCTGAATCGCGGCAGCTCCGTCGACACGTATCGGGACGCGTGGGGTGAGATGGGCGGGCAGCAGGAGAAGCTCCTGGTCTACGGTCGCGCGGGAGAACCGTGCTTCACGTGCGGTAGGCCGTTGAGCTCGGTCCGCGTCGCCGGCCGCACCACCGTCTTCTGCCGCCGTTGCCAGCGCTGATTCCTCGCCTGCTGGCGATTGGCATTCTCAGCGTCGCCTTCATCGCGCTCACGCTCGCGATCACCGCCGGCCTGTTCATGCAGCTCGACCTGCAGGTCGCGGAGGCGATGCACGACGCGTGGGTGCCGTCGCTGCACGGGGTGTTCCAGGCCATCGCCGAGTTCGGGAGCATCGAGGTGACGGGGCTGCTCATGCTCGGACTGACGGTGTACCTGTGGCGCGCCGGCTTCGGCTCTGACGCGCTTGTGTTCCTGGTGTTTCTCGCCGCGGAAGCGTTCGAGATCTTCTACAAATTCAACCTCCATCACCTGCGGCCGCCGCTGCCGCTGCGGGAAGAGGACGGACCTAGCGTCAGTGAGCTGCTCTCCGGCTCCAGCGCGGCCAACAGCTTTCCGAGCGGCCACATGATGCGCACGGTCATCGTCTATGGCCTGCTCGCGTTCGTGATCCGCCGCCTGTCGACGTCGCCGCGCGCCCGCACGCTTGCGGTGGCCGGCGCGGTCGTGCTCATCGTATTGATGGCCGTCGACCGCCTGTACCTCGACGTGCACTGGGAGTCGGACGTGATCGGCGGGCTCGTGCTGGGGGCGATCGCCCTCCTCGCAGGCACCGTCTGGCTCGACCGGCCCAGGAAAGTCGAGAATTAAGGTGGCGATGGGGGAGAAGCCGGTCTTGATCCTGGTGACCACCGGTGGCCGAGATGACGCCGAGCGCCTGGGCGAAGCCCTCGTTGTCGAGCGCTTGGCTGCCTGCTGCTCCGTCGTGCCGACCGTCCACTCCTTTTATTACTGGGACGGCCAGCTGCAGCGAGAGCACGAGGCGCTGCTGCTCATCAAGACGCTCGCCTCGAAGGTGGCGGACGTACAGGAGTTCGTCCGCACGCACCACAGCAACGAGGTGCCCGAGATCCTCCAGCTCCCGATCGAGGGTGGCTCGTCGCCTTACTTGAACTGGCTGGAGAAGCAAGTAACCCAACCCCGTCCGTAGCTGTTAACCAAGCACTTAGACTGCGGAAGGAAAGGAGGGCTGGGCTGGCCTCTGTAGTCACCGAACCGGTTGATCCGAGCGGCTCCAAGCGCCGCCGTCGCCGTGCGCGGAGCAAGGCGCGCGCCGCGACGCAGAACGGCGGCAATGGTGTCCAGCACGGGCTGGACGCGGCCGTCGTGACGGTGGTGGCCGAACCGGCCACCGCTGCGGTCGAAGCGGCCGTCCCGGAGCCGGCGCCCGAACCGCCTGACCAGTTTCGCGACCTCCTCGGCCAGGCCGTCGGGCTGCGCCTCGATTCGGTCTCGCGCGAATTTGGCGGCCGGCACGAGATGCATGTCACCGCGCTGCGCAACGTGACCCTCGACATCGGCCCCTGCGAGTTCGTGTCCATCATCGGGCCGTCCGGCTGCGGCAAGAGCACGCTGCTGTCTCTGATGGGCGGCCTCGACCGCCCGACCGCCGGCCATGTTTACGGCGCCGGGCTGGCCCTGGGTGAGCTGCCGGACCGCGACCTCTCCGACTACCGCCTGCAGCGCGTCAGCACGATCTTCCAGACGTTCAACCTGATCCCCTCGATGACGGTCGAGGACAACGTGGCGCTGCCGCTCACGCTCGCCGGCGTCGAGGTCGAGGAGCGGCGCAAGCGGGCCCGTCATCTCCTCGCCCTGGTCGGTCTCGAGCAGCGGGCGAGGACGCGCGCGGGACGCCTGTCCGGCGGTGAGCAGCAGAAGGTGGCCGTGGCCAGGGCCCTGGCCAACCGACCGGGTCTCATCCTCGCTGATGAGCCCACCGGCAGCCTCGACTCGACGGCGGGCGAGGGCGTGCTCAACCTCCTCGTCGACCTGAACCGCCGCGGCGCGACCGTCGTGCTCGTCACCCATGACCCCGAGGTCGCTCGCCACGCCAGGCGCGTCGTGCGCATGATCGACGGCAGCGCCGTCGAGCTCGAGGCAGGCAAGCCGACGGTGCGCAAGCAGGAGCCGGTCGACCCGGCGCCGCGCATGCACTGGAAGGACCACGTGAAGGTCGGCCTGGGCAGCGCGGGGCGGCGACCGCTGCGCACGACGCTGACGACCACGGGCGTCGCCATCGGCATCGCGGCCCTGAGCCTGATCATTGCGCTCGCGGGCGGCCTGCAGGACGCGCTGAACGCGCCGGCGCTGGCCACCAGCCAGGTCCACCAGGTCGCGGTGTACCCCGTGGCCGACGCACGCACGCCCGCGTTCGACGCCCCGACGCTGGCCACGCTCACCCGCCTGCCTCACGTTCGGGCGGCGTGGGGCCAGGTCGGGATGAGCGGCACGTTCACGGCCCTGGGCGGGCCCCTGTCAGGCGGCGCGGCGCAAGCGAAGCCGGCCGGCCAGGTCCTCTCCTTGCCTCCGACGGGGTCATCGAGCGCCAACCCCGCGCTCGCGGCGGGGCGCATGCCAGGATCAGACGGCGCGAGTGAGATCGTGCTGACCGACAGCGAGGCCCGAGCCCTGGGCTTCGACTCGCCTGCCGGCGCCGTCGGCACACAGCTCGAGTTCGACGCCACGTCGGGCGCGCTCATCCCCGCGATGACGCCGAACCAGGTCACCAAGCCGCTGCCCTTGAAGCTGCTCGTGGTCGGCATCGTGTCGAGCAGCTACATGCCCGCGGGCGCGCCTGGTGGGCTCGTCCCTTACGGCGTCATGCGCAGCTACTGGACAAACCTCTCCGGTCCGAATGGCTGGAAGGGCGGAGAGTTCGCGAGCATTACGCTGCTCGCCGATTCGGGACTGTCGGTGGAAGGGCTCCGGAGCAACGTCGACGCGCTGGGTTTTCAGACGCAGACGTTTGGCGATCAGTTCCGCAACTTCGAAGACCTGCTGGGCAAGCTGCGCGTGGCGCTGCTCGGCCTGGCCATCGTCGCGCTGCTGCTGGCGTGTCTGGGGATCGCCAACACGATGTACACGGCGGTCCTCGAGCGCACCAAAGAGATCGGAGTGTTGAAGGCATTAGGCGCACGCTCGCGTGACGTGATGCTGTTCTTCCTCGCCGAGGCGGCGGTCATCGGACTGGCTGGAGGCCTGGTCGGCGCGCTTGTCGCGGTCGCGCTGGGCCGGCTCGGCAACGCCGCGGTAGACAGGCTCACGCAGTCGTTCACGACGACGAGCTTCGATGTGTTTCGCACCGACGTGCCCGTCGTCCTCGTGGCGATTCTGCTGGCGGCGCTGCTCAGCATCGTGAGCGGACTGCTGCCCGCGCTGCGGGCGGCGCGGCAGGATCCTTCTCGCGCGCTTCGCTATGAATAGGTAGTTGCGAATCGCCAGACCGCCGGATAGTCCGGACTATCCGAACATTGCAGTGAGCAGACTGCCGGTTAGTCCGGACTATCCGAGGAAGTAGGTGCGCGTCTCCTCCTACCCGCTGGTCGACGCCGAAATCGCGGCAGCGCTCGTCCTCGAGCACACGCCGGTGCTGGGCGTCGAGAGCGTCGCCCTGGCCGAGGCGTTCGGACGTGTTCTGGCGAGCGACATAGTGGCCACGGCGTCGCTGCCCGAATTTCCGTCGAGCGCGGTGGACGGCTACGCGGTGCGCGCGCAGGATGCGGGCAAGACCCTACGCGTCATCGGCGAGTCCGCGGCCGGCCGGCCTTTCGAGGGCGCGCTGCCTCCTGGTGTGGCCGCGCGCATCCTCACGGGCGGAGTCGTTCCTGACGGCGCGGATTGCGTCGTCATGATGGAGGAGGTCTCCGTGGCGGGCGACACCGTGACTGTCCCGCTCGGCCTGCGCCCCGGTTCCAACTTCCACAAGGTGGGCGACGACCTGCGGCCCGGCGTGCGCGTCCTCGCGGCCGGCACGCAGCTCGGCGCGGCCGAGATAGGGATTGCCGCGGCGACCAACCACGCGACCGTGGACGTGCGACACCGGCCGCGCGTGGCGCTGATGTCGACAGGCGACGAGCTCGTCGAGGTGGGGAAGACTCCGCGCAAGGGCCAGATCCCGGATTCCAACCGATGGGCGTTGCTCGCGGCCCTGCGCGAGGCAGGCGCGGAGGTGCACCTGCTGGGCATCGCGCCCGACGAGCCCGATCCGTTGCGACGGCTGGTCGTCGACGCGTTGAGCGATGCGGACGCGCTGGTCACATCGGGTGGCGTCTCTGTGGGGACGCACGACCTGGTCAAGCCTCTTCTCGAGTCGTTGGGCACCGTGCACGTAGGGCGGGTGAAGCTGAAGCCGGGCAAGCCGTTCACCTTCGCGACGCTGGACGGCGGCAAGGTCGCGTTTGGCCTGCCTGGATTCCCGGTGTCCTCGCTCGTGACCTTCGAGGTGTTCGTGCGGCCGGCGCTGCGCCGGATGCAGGGGTTCGCGGAGCTGCAGCGCCCGACGCTGCCCGTGCGGCTCGGCTACGACGCCAGGCCGACGGCCGACCGCACGGAGTACCAGCGGGTCACGCTGCGCCGCGAAGGCGCTGAGCTGGTGGCGGAAACGACCGGCTCGCAGTCGTCGTCGCGGCTGATGTCGCTGGCCGGGGCGCACGCGCTGGTGCGGGTGCCGGCCGGCGAGAAGGTGCTGAGCAAGGGGTCGGTGGTCGAGGCGATGATCCTCTCGCTGCCGTAGCCCGGTCGATTCGGAGCTTCTTGCGCACGAAGCTCCTCTGGGCCGTCCTCCGGACGAGCGTTTTGCGTGGAACGCACGGAACTGGAGTCGGGCACCGAACACTTGTGCGCTTTAGAATTAAACCTGCCCATGCCCACCAGCTTTCGTGTCGACGCACCCTTCAAACCCGCCGGCGACCAGCCGCAGGCCATCGCCGAGCTGGTCGAGGGCGTCACGTCGGGCCTGACCCAGCAGGTCTTGGCCGGCGTGACCGGGAGCGGCAAGACCAACGTCATGGCGTGGGCCGTGGAGCAGCTGCAGCGCCCCGTCCTCGTCCTGAGCCCCAACAAGACTCTGGCGGCCCAGCTGTGCGCGGAGTTCCGCCGCCTGCTCCCGGACAACGCGGTCGAGTATTTCGTCAGCTACTACGACTACTACCAGCCCGAGGCATACATCGCGCGCACGGACACATACATCGAGAAGGACTCGAGCCGCAACGACGACATCGACCGCATGCGCCACTCGACGACGCAGTCGCTCCTGACGAGGCGCGACGTGCTGGTGGTCGCCAGCGTCAGCTGCATCTACGGCATCGGCTCGGTCGAGGACTACATGGGCGAGTCGCTGCGCATCGAGAAGGGGCAGTCGATCCGGCGCGAGGTGTTCCTGCGGAAGCTCACCGAGATGCTGTACGAGCGCAACGACTACGACCTGGGCCGCCTGCGCTTCCGCGTGCGCGGCGACGTCGTCGACCTGGTCCCGGCGAACGAGGAGAAGGTGTATCGCGTCGAGTTCTTCGGCGACGAGGTGGAGCGCATCCAGGCGCTGGACGCGGTCACGGGCGAGATCCTGGGCACGCGCAACGAGTTCACGGTCTTCCCGGCGTCGCACTACGTCACGCCCGCCGACAAGCTGCGTCTCGCAATGACCGACATCGAGGCCGAGCTCGACGAACGCACCAAGTGGTTCGAGGATCACGGTCGCCTGCTCGAGGCGCAGCGCTTGCGGCAGCGCACCAACTTCGACCTGGAGATGCTGCGCGAGACTGGGACGTGCGCCGGCATCGAGAACTACTCGCGGCACCTCACGCGGCGCCAGCCCGGCGAAGCCCCGTACACGCTGATGGACTTCCTGCCCGACGACACGTTGATCTTTGTCGACGAGTCGCACGTCGCGGTGCCGCAGATCGGCGGCATGCTCGGCGGCGACCGATCGCGCAAGGCGGCGCTGGTCGAGTACGGGTTTCGGTTGCCGAGCGCGTTCGACAACCGGCCGCTGAGCTTCGAGGAGTGGGAAGAGCGCGCCAACAACGTGGTCTACGTGTCTGCGACGCCGGGGCCGTACGAGATGCGCCGCTCGCAGCGCACGGTGGAGATGATCGTGCGGCCGACCGGCCTCGTCGATCCGACGGTCGAGGTGCGGCCGACCGAAGGCCAGATCGACGACCTCCTCGCGGAGGTGAAGAAGCGGGCAGAGCTCGGCCAACGCTCGCTGGTCACCACGCTGACCAAGCGATTCGCCGAGGACCTCGCCGACTACCTGCGCGAGTACGGCGTCAAGGTGCGCTACCTCCACTCGGAGCTGGACGCGATGGAACGCATCGAGGTGCTGACCGCGCTGCGTACAGGTGAGGTCGACGTCGTGGTCGGCATCAACCTGCTGCGAGAGGGGCTGGACCTGCCGGAGGTCGCGTTCATCGGCATCCTCGACGCCGACAAGGAAGGCTACCTGCGCGCGTACCGGTCGTTCATCCAGATCATCGGCCGCGCCGCGAGGAACGTCGAAGGCCACGTCGTGATGTACGCCGACTCGATCACCGACTCCATGCGGCAGGCGCTGGACGAGACCGATCGCCGGCGCAATAAGCAGATCGCGTACAACGTCGAGCACGGCATCACGCCCGAGAGCGTGAAGAAGGCCATCTACGCGCTGGAGATCAACGAGAACGACCTCCAGGCGGACGCGATCGAGATCCTGGCCGGGGCCGGTGTGCCGCGCGAGGACCTGCTGGCGATCGTGCGCGACCTGGAGAAGGAGATGCGCCGGCTGTCCAAGGAGCTGCAGTTCGAGGACGCGGCGCGCGTGCGCGACCGAATCATCGCGCTCCGCCGTCGACTGTCGGGAGAAGACGTGACGAAGGAGGACGACGGCGAGGTCGCGATGGCCATCGCCGCGGCGCCGAAGCAGAGGACCCAGGTCAGGAACTGGAGACGCTCGCGA
>Ga0307472_100001177_pt1 | contig 10264 bp, 11 predicted proteins | sample atmos_gasesAM5C__2_FD_204582 | JGI IMG/M metagenome (GOLD analysis project Ga0307472, IMG submission 204582) | Hardwood forest soil microbial communities from Morgan-Monroe State Forest, Indiana, United States - atmos_gasesAM5C_05 | ecosystem: Environmental > Terrestrial > Soil > Temperate... | reverse complement strand
GCAGGGCGCCGGTTAGAGCGTTTTGCCTGTCCGAACGAAATGCGACAAACAGCTTCTTTAGTTGATCGCATTTTCTGCACAAAGCCGATGCCCATTGTTCCGGACAAGGCTCTCGCTGCGAAGGTCCCTCATCGCTGCACCAGCCTGCCCTGAACCTCTGGCCACTTGGCCTCGGCCAGCGCCAGCGATTTGTCCGGATCGGACACGAACAGGGCCCGGCCCTCGGGGCTGAAGAACATGAAAAGCCGATCGCCGACGATGAGCCACAGCAACGGATTGCCCGGCAATGCCACGCCGCGCGCGAGTGCGATTGGATCGTAGCCGCCGAAACCGGGCATGTAGACCTCGGGATCCTGCACGAAGGCGGCACGATTGCCTTCGTTGCGGAACCGCCAGACCGCGCCGGAAAAATAGTGCTCGAGGTCGGGGAGGCCGGCGACCGGTGCACCGTCGACGAAATAGGCGACGGGGTCGTAGCCGTCGATGGCGAGGCCCGTCAGGCGGTCGGTCACGACGCGGTCGGTGACGGCAGCGCTCGGGCGGGGTACCAGCAGGCCGAATGCCAGGAAACCCAGAACGCCCACGGCGTTAGCGCCAAACAACCGGCGGGAGAGGACGGCAGACGGCTTTTGTTGTCGCCGTACTGGGGTCATAGTTCTGCCCAAGGTTGCTTCGATTCGGACGACCTACGGCCACGAGCCTAGGCCATTCGTGTGTGCAACGGGTTAAGCGAGGGTTGCCCCTCTTTCGATGGAGCTTTCATGCGCGCCGTCCTGCGGTATGTCGCTCTTTTTGCTTTGCTTTTCGGCTCTAGCCTGCATCCTGCCGGCGCCCAACCGACACCGCAGCCCGCGTACCCGGCGACGCAGCAGACTTACGCCCCGGGCGAACTGGTGGACACCGGCCATCGATTCTTCGGCGGCGTGTCGCGCGGCCTCGCCACGCTCATCGAGCGGGCCGTCAGCCAATGGGGCCTGCCGAACGGCTATGTCCTGGGCGAGGAAGGCGGCGGCGCCTTTTTCGGCGGCCTGCGTTACGGCGAGGGCGTTCTCTACACCAAGAACGCTGGCGACCTGAGGGTCTATTGGCAGGGCCCGACGGTCGGCTGGGATTTCGGCGGCGAAGGCTCGCGCACCATGGTCCTGGTCTATAACCTGCCGGCCACCAACGCGATCTATCAGCGCTTCGGTGGCATCGACGGCTCGGCCTATTTCGTCGGCGGGCTGGGAATGACGGCGCTGATGGCCAACAACATTGTCCTGGTACCGATCCGCTCCGGCGTGGGTCTGCGGCTCGGCGCCAATATCGGCTATCTCAAGTTCACTCCGGCGGCAACCTGGAACCCGTTCTGAACCGCCGCGCATCCAGCGCGACGAACGGGTGACGAACCATGAGCGCGCCGCGGAACGGAGCGCTCGATCTGGGCTAACGGCCTGCGCCGCTGGAAGTCGAATCGGCTGCGTGGCATGGTTTCTTAGAGTTAAGGGTAGAGGCGTCGCTCATGGTCGAACCGATCATGTATTTCGGGATCGGGTTCCTGTTCGCGAGCCTGTTTGGGCTCGTGCTCATTCCGCTCGTGCACAATCGGGCGGTGCGGCTCACCATGAAACGGCTCGAGGCGGCAACACCGCTGTCGATGGCCGAGATCCAGGCCGACAAGGACCAATTGCGCGCCGAATTCGCCATGTCGACACGACGTCTCGAAATGAGCGTCGAGCAGCTCAAGGCGCGAACGACCACCCAGCTCGCCGAAATCGGCAAGAAGTCAGATGCGATCAATCGCCTCAAACTCGAGCTGGGGGAGAAGACGGCGACGATCTTCGCGCTCGAAGCGCGTGAGCGATCGTTGCGCGACCAGATCCGCACGACCGAGCAAGAAATCTCGGTCAAGGCCAACACATTGCACGACGCGGAACGCTCGCTCACCGACCGGCAGGGGGACCTCTCCAAGCTCACCGCCGAACTCGGCGAGAAGGCGGTCCTCACCGACAGCCAACGCGTCGAGATCGTGGCGTTGCGGTCGCAAGTCGACACGCTCAAGAATCAGGTCGAGAAATTCGACAATGAGGTCAAGGAGGCCGAGGCTCGCTTGACGCGCGAGCGGAGCGATGCGGACGCCGCGAGCCGGGAACTGTCTGACGAACGCAGCAAGGTGGAAAATCTCAGTACGCGTGTGACGCAGCTCGAGCGCCAGCTCATGGTGCAGACCACCGAGGCCGAGATTCTCGGCCGCCGCGTCCAGGATCTCGAAACACGGCTCACCGAACAGGGGCGCCTGATCGTCGAGCGCGACTACGAGACCAACCAGCTCAAGGCCGAGCTCGACGCGGCGCACAAGATCGAAGCCGACCTGCGCGCCGAGCTCGCCACCGCCGTGAGCCGCCATGGGTCGACGAGCGAGAGCCTGCGCGCCGAGAAGACGCTGATCGAAAGCCAACTTGAGCTCGAACGCGAGCAGCGTGCGCGGGCGCAGCTCGAAATCCAGACCATGAAGCGCGAGGCTGAAACGACGTGGGCGGCCGAGCGCGTCGAGAATGCCCTCCTGCGCGAGCGCATCAACGACATCGCGGCCGAGGTCGCCCGCCTCACCGCGGCGCTTGAAGGCCCGGGATCGCATATCGACACGATTCTCGCGGCCGAGGCAGTCTCGGGCCTCGCGACCGGGAGCGGCTTGAACGGGAGGCCGGCCACCGACGGCGAACAAGGCGAGCAGAAAAGCAGTCTCGCCGAGCGTATTCGGGCGCTGCAATCGCGTTCCGCGCGGGTTCCCTCGACGTCCTGACGGTGCGGACGGCCGGACGGCGGCAATCGCGGCAGTTGAAGCATTTGCCTGAGTGTGGTCAAGATATTGCCATCTGGCCACTTTGCGCGGCCACAATCATGAACGGAAGGGAATTTCGTTGAGCGCGCGAGGAGCCGACCGCAACATGGATCATAGACGCTGCGGATTCTCATGGTCCGCGGCGCCTGTGCTCATGCTCATGCTCTTGCTTCTCAGCATGGCGCACGATTCGATTGCTGAGGAAAACATCGAGATTTCCTCGCGGCGCGCGGCCGAACGGCGGGACTTCACCGACGCCGAGATTTCTGAGGGGTTCTTCAAGGTCGCTTTCGGCGCGGAGATGCAGTTGCAAGGTCGCGTCGACCGCATCCGCAAGTACGACGTTCCGGTTCGCATCTACATCGACAGCCGTGCCAAACCGGACCGCCGCGCCCAGGTCGCCACCGTGATTGCCGACATCCGCTCGCGGGTCGCCAATCTCGACATCGCCGTCACCAACGACCGCGACAGCGCGAACATCGTGGTGACGCTGATCCGCGATCGCGACCTCAACCGCACCGTGCGCGAATTCTACGGCCGCGAACGGGCGCGGCAAATTCAACGCTCGCTCGAACCGCAATGCCTGTCCGGCTTCCGCAAGGACGACAGCTATCGGATCATCCGTTCCGACGTCATCCTCGTCGTCGATGTCGGCGAGTTCGTCTTCTTCGACTGCGTCTACGAAGAATTACTGCAGGCGCTCGGCCCGATCAATGACGACTCCTCGGTGCCGTGGACCATGTTCAACGACGACGTGCAGATGGGGTTCTTCGACATCTACGACCAGTTTCTCATGAACGTCCTCTATCATCCGCGCATCCGGCCGGGAATGACACGAGACGAGGCACGTGTATTGCTGCCGGAAATCCTGCCGACTGTCAGAGCCTTCGTCGAGCAGGCCAACGGGATCAAGCGGTAATTTTTCTAAAGCGCGTTCCGGTCAGGTTGAATCGGAAACGCGCTCTCGATTGTTCAGTGGTCGCGTTTTTCCGAAAAATGCTCTAAAGCCAGGGCTTGTCGATCTGCCAATCGCCCTTCCAGCCGGTCAGTCGGCCGCGGCGGAATTGCAGAAACAGCTGCTCCTGCGAAGGATAGTACCAGGGAATTCCGGCCGCTTGCCGCACGACGAACACCTCCGAGCCACGCCGGCTCGCGAGGTAAGTCAGCGGCGCACCGAGAGCGGCGCTCGCCTCCTCCCTGGTCATTCCGAACGCGAGCCGCTCGAACGAATACGGCCGCGTGCTGCAGCCGGCAACGATCCATCCGATGCAGATGAACGTGATCAGACGTCTCATGCGCGCGCCCGTTGCATGGAGACGAAGATCGCGGAAAGCCGCCCCGCGGTCAATCGGCGTCGGGAACGCCGATCACAGCTTTTCCTCCAGGAAGCGAACGAGCCGGAGCGCCAAGAACCCCGAATAGCTGTTCGGCTCGTCGATCGGGTCGCTCACCCAGTAATGTGGCGCACCCTGCACGATGCAGGTTCGCACGAAGTATCCCGCCTGCTTCAAGGCGAGCAGGAAGGCATCGGTATGGGCGTGGCGGTCGACGAGGTCGTCCTCGGTCCCAACGCTTAGGAAAACGCCGATCTGGTTGTTGTCCACCGTGGCGTAGCTGATCGGGGACGCGTCGAAATAGACACGCCGGTCCTCGAACGGCGCGGCACCGATGAAGTTTTCGATATTGTTGTCGCGCGGGCTCGCCAGCCGATAGCGCTGCCACATCTCGACGAGGTCGTAGATGCCGTAGACGCCGATCAGCACCTTCACCGTGGTGTCGAGCGCGGCGTGCGCATCCTGCGGGTAGCCGCCGGCCAACATCTTGGCCTTGCCGCCGAGCGCCGCCAGGGCCGCCAAATGCGCACCGGCCGACGCGCCGAACAACCCGATCCGCTCGGCGTCGATCGCGTGATCGCGGGCGTGGCCGCGCACGTATTGGACCGCGGCGAGCACGTCCTGCACTGCCGCCGGGAAAGCCTTCTGTCCCTTCCTGGCCAGGCGGTAGCTGACGGCGAACAGCGCATATCCCCGTTCGGCGAGATAAGCCCCCCAATGGCGGAACGCGCTGCGCGCGCCCTGCTGCCAGCCGCCGCCATGGACGGCCACCAGCGCCGGAAACGGACCCGTGCCCTTCGGCAGATAGAGATCGCCCTGCAGTGCGATGCCGTCATGCGTGGCATAGGTCAAGGCGGAACGGGTTTCGAAGGCCATGGCGGCACTCGCGATCGACGGAACCGTGGCACTGACGGCTCGCGCGTCAGTGGATTTAGCGCATTTTCAGGACAAGTGGAAAACCGGTCTTCCGCAGAAAGTGCAATTAATCAAGAACGTGCTCTAGCGAATGTCGTCGAAAACGACAGTGTCGCGTTCGAGATGGCCGAATGGATCGGCAAACAGGGCGGGATGGATACGCGCGAGGTCCTCGATCGCTGCGACGATCTCGGTCCAGCGACCAAGGTCGTCGTGATAGCGCGGATTGTCGAGATCGAGCACCGGTCCCTCGATGGCGATCGCGGCGTGCGTACCGCCTCCGGCGCGGATCGGCAGCGCGATGGATGCCCGGCGCGCGGCGAACGGCGCGGCCTCGACGGCAAAGCCGCGCTGGCGGATCGTCACCAGCTCGGCTTCCAGCCTATGCGCGGCAGGAATCGGCAATGCGTGCTTTTGTGCCCACGTCGCCATGCGCGCGGCGCTGCCGTCGGCGAGGAACGCGAGGATCGCCCGGCACGCGCCGCCGGTCGCCAGCGTCCCCGCCACACCGAGCGGCGGCGAACTCGTCACCTCGTTGACGCCCGGCGCTGCTGCGATGCGCACGCCATACCAGCCGACCGCGACCGTGAGCGACGTCGTCTCGCCGCTGGCAAACGCCAGCTGGCGGAGGTAGGGCGTGCATACGTCACGGATGGGAAATTGCGCGAACAGCGTGTGGCGCAGTCGATTGAGCGTGGGGCCCAGGACATAGCGCGGCGACGACTGAAAACGGCTGACGAGCCCGCCGCGCTCAAGCGCATCGAGGCTGCGAAAGGCGGTTCCCGCCGGGATAGCCAGATTGCGGCCGAGCTCGGTGACGCCGAGCGGACGATCAGCAACGCCGATCGCTTCGAGGATGCGCAAGGCACGCTGGGCCGAACTGCTCATCGTGTCCTCACAACGTACCCGACATGAAAACTGGTGGCGCCGGGAAAAGCTTGCTCTGCCGATGGAGCGGGTCGAGTAGCGTACGCATCCCCGGCAGCAGCGCGCCGATCCGATCGGGCCCGAAGCGCTCGAACGGTCCGCCGACCGTCACCACCGCGTGCGGACGGTGGACGCTGTCGAGCACCGGAAACGCGACGTAAGCGGCGCCGTATTGCTGCTGCGGATTGCGCCAGATGAGGTGCCCGTTGCGGCGCACCTGGCGGATGTCCGCCCACACGTGCTCGGCGGTCTCGTTCGCGGTCGCCGGAAACAACGCGTCGTAGCGGTTCAGCGGCGCCGCGATGCGCAGATAGTCTTCCACCTCCGCGTCGCTCAGGCACGCGAGCAGCGCGCGCGACATCCGTGTGCAGTGGAGCGGCACCGAGCGGCCGCGCTGACCGTTACTGACGCGCCGGCCGCGTGCCTCGATCCAGTCGATGTTGACGCGGCTTCGCCCGACGATGATGGAGAGAAACACGCTCTCTCCGGTCAGGCCGTGCAGGGCTTCGAGATAGGGACGGCACAGCGCGGCAATATCGAAGTTGTCCGCTTCGCCGCCGTCGAGCACCAGCACGCGATAACCGAGCTGGTAACGCTCACCGCTCGCGTCGCGCGTGAGATAGCCCCTGTGGGTCAGCACGGTGAGCGCGCGGTGCGCCATGTTCTTGTTCATCGACAGGGCGCGCGCGATCTCGGTGACGCCGCGCGCGCCGTGATGACCGATGAACGCCGACAGCACCGAGAGCACGCGTTGCGTCGCCTGATTGCGATAAGCGGTGCGCGCCAATTGTGCGGTGTTGGCCATAATCGTTGCCGTATGTTGACGCCAAAACTCTCAGTTCGATATAATAAAATGGATTTCACATGATATAACAAGGGGCAAATGACCCCGCGCGAGGAAGCCTCCCGTGACCGCGGTCGTCGACGCCCCGCCCTGCTCGCTGACCGTCAACGGGCTTCGCATCGAAACGATCGTGCTCGGCGACGGCCGCCCGATTCTGTTCCTTCATCCCGGCATTGGCATCGAGCCGGAGGCGCCAGTGCTCGAGCGGCTCGCTCGCGGCGGGCGCGTGATTGCGCCGTCGCATCCCGGTTTCGGACGATCGGAGCTTGCTGCATCGATGACGGCGATCGACGATCTCGCCTATTTCTATCTCGACCTGGTCGAGGCGCTCGATCTAAGCGACGTCGTCCTCGTCGGCGTTTCGCTTGGCGGCTGGATCGCGGCCTCGATCGCCGTCAAGTCAACCGAGCGGCTGTCGCGCCTCGTGCTAGCCAATCCGGTCGGCATCAAGGTCGGCGACCGCGAGACCCGCGACATCGTCGACATCTGGTCGATCACCGACACGGAGTTCGCCACCCTTGCCTATTGTGAGCCGCGTAGCGGCGAACGCGACTACCAGGCGATGCCCGATGCCGACGTGCTCGCCGCCGCGCGCAACCGCGAGGCGACGGCGCGCTTTGCCTGGTCGCCCTACATGCACGATCCCAAGCTGAAAGGCCGCCTGCACCGCATCCGCATTCCGACGCTGCTGCTGTGGGGCGCACACGACCGCATCCTGTCCGAGCCCTACGGACGCGCTTATTGCGCCGCCATCCCCGGTGCGCGATTCGAGCTGATCGCGCGCGCCGGACATTTTCCCCATGTCGAGCAGCCGGATGAATTTGCTCGTCGCGTGCTGGCATTCGCCGGTGACGCGTCACGGACATGAAGCCGCGTTGTGAGGTCGTTCCATGCGCATCTACCAGTTCACCGAGCAGCCCTATCCCGATGCGTGGAATGACCACGAAGGCTCGCTGCGCGTCAACCTGCCCAACCGCAAGCTCGATCCGAAAATTGCCGCCGATCTCTACCACCGCTATTACGACGAGTGGCTGCTGGCCGACGAGCTCGGCCTCGACATCATGCTCAACGAGCATCACCAGACGGCGACCTGCATGTCCTCGACGGTCATCGTCGGGCTGTCCGTGCTGGCGCGGCAGACCAAGCGCGCGCGCCTACTCGTGCTCGGCTATCCGATCGGGCATCGCCCCGATCCGTTGCGCGTCGCCGAGGAGCTTTCCACCATCGACGTGATCTCACGCGGCCGGCTCGACATGGGATTCATCAAGGGCGTGCCTTACGAGTTTCCCGCGTCGAACCAGAATCCCGTCGGCGTGATGGACCGCTTCTGGGAAGCGCACGACTTCATCCTCAAGGCGATGACCAGCCACGACGCACCGTTCAACTGGGAAGGCGAATTCTTCCACTATCGCCACGTCAATATCTGGCCGCGGCCCTATCAGCAGCCGCATCCGCCGATTTGGACCACCACCGGCAACCGCGCGAACGCGCGCGTTCTCGGCGAGCGCGGCTACGTGATGGCGACGCTCGGCAGCGGCTACAATACGCGGCCGCTCTACGATGCCTATCGCGAGGGCTATATGGCGCACGGCCGGCCGGCGCCGGGCCCCGACCGTTTTGCTTATCTCGGCCTCGTCGCGGTCGCCCACAACGAGGACGAAGCGCGCCGCCGCGGCGAACTGGTGGCGGGCTATCTGCGTTCGGGATCGATCGTGCACCTGCCGTTCCGCAATCCGCCGGGTTTTCTCTCTGTCGAAGACCATGCGCGCATGCTCAAGGGCCAAACGCCGCCGCGCACCCTGACGAGGGACGGCCGTGTCGTCGACATGCGCAGCGGCAGCGTGCAGGATCTGATCGACGCCGGAATTCTGTTCTGCGGCACGCCCGACCAGGTCTACAAGCAACTCGTCGAGTTCTGCGTCTATTGCGGTGGCATGGGCAATCTCCTCATGATGGGACACGCCGGATTCATGTCGCATGCGGACACGATCGATAATCTCAACCTCGTCGCCGGAGAGGTCATGCCGCGCCTCAAGGATTGGAAGCAGCCGGTGGCGCAGACCGCCGCCGCGTGAGGCTCGCGGGACACCGCGCGTCGTGTCGCGCCTGCATCCTCAACGTGTCATCATTTGTCCGACGATCGCATGATCACAGACTGCAATGCCGCCAGGTGCCTATCATGACGCCACAGCCCTACCTGACCGTGGCCAGCATTCTCTCCGGCTTCGGCATTTCCGTCTTTATGTTCAGGATTCAGCGCGAACTGCACGTGCGGGACGAGCATCCCGATTGGCCGAACTGGCTTGCCTGGGCGGACTATCTCGTCATGGGGGCGATCGTGCTGTCGCTCCTGTTGGTCGTCTTGCCGCTCGTGATCGTGCCGGAACCAGGCGAACCCCTGCTGGCCATTGCCGGCGCGGCCTGCGCGGCCGCTTCATTGCTGTTGGTGGCCTATCCGTTCGCCATTCTCGACCATTACCGCATCGAAATCGGGACTTGGCGGACCCTGCACGGGGAGGCTCCTGAAGAACGCCGCAAGGGCGAGCCGATCGAACGGGTCATCGTGATCGTCGCAGCCGCGACCGCGATCCTGGTGTTCATCGCAACCGTGACCTACCGAATGAGCGGCGCGGCATGAGCGGCTTTCTGCGCCATTGTCCCTGCGCATGTGTCGCGATGTACGCCAGCGCCATCGCGCTCGTCGGCACGCCCTCACCGGTGACGGCCGGCGAACCTTATCCCTCCCGCCCTGTGGAGCTGGTCGTGCCGTTTGCCGCCGGCGGCGGCACCGACCTGATCGCACGGCTCCTATGCGATGGACTGAGCAAGCGGCTCGGCCAGTCCTTCGTCGCGCTCAATCGTCCCGGCGCCAACACCAATATCGGTACGCAGGCGGTGGTGCGCGCACTGCCCGATGGACATTCGCTGGTGATGGCGAGCATCGGGCTGAGCGCCAACCCCTCGCTCTACAGGAAGCTGCCCTTCGATCCAATCAACGACCTCGCGCCGATCTCGCTGATCGCCAACGTGCCGACCATTCTGGTCGTGCATCCGTCCTTGCCGGCCAATACCGTCCCCGAGCTGATCGCCTGGCTCAAGGCACATCCCGGCGAGCTCAACTACGCGTCTTATGGTGTCGGCTCGAGCCCGCATCTCGCCGCCGAGTTGTTCCAGTCCGCGACCGGCACACGGGTTGTGCACGTGCCCTATGGCGGCGGCGCGCCGGCGGCGCTCGGCGTCGTCAACAACAGCGTGCAGATGCTGTTCGCCAGCGTGCTGCCGGTGCTCGGCATGGTGCGCGGCGGGACGCTCAAGGCGATCGCGGTCGCGTCGGACCGCCGCCTGCCGCTGCTGCCCGACGTGCCGACCTTCGCCGAAAGCGGCGTGGACTACAGAACCGGCACGTGGTTCGGTCTGCTGGCG
>Ga0307472_100001174_pt1 | contig 10283 bp, 9 predicted proteins | sample atmos_gasesAM5C__2_FD_204582 | JGI IMG/M metagenome (GOLD analysis project Ga0307472, IMG submission 204582) | Hardwood forest soil microbial communities from Morgan-Monroe State Forest, Indiana, United States - atmos_gasesAM5C_05 | ecosystem: Environmental > Terrestrial > Soil > Temperate... | reverse complement strand
GGCGGCACCAAACCGGCCGATGCCGATGACCTTTCCGCGGAGTTCCTCGGGACGCCGGATCTCGGGACGAGTGATAAGCTGGTACGAGTTCAAATTGCACCAACCAGCCAGCATGACCAAATCGAGGCCGTTCAAGTAGGGCCCAACGGCCAATCCACCGGACATCGTGGCCAGGGGTGCCTGTCCGGCCGTGAGAGCTTGCACTGCCGGGGTGGAGTCCACATAGATCAAATCCGCCGCTAGCCCGTGGTGCTCGAAGAGGCCCGCCTCGCGAGCGAACCAAGTAGCGGAGTTTGTCATCGTGAACTGGCTGTAGATGATCTTGAGCCGTTCCTGGGCTATTACCCGCCCTGGCGTGAAAACCGAGACGGATGCGACTGCGCAGGCGAGCACAGCGACAAACGCGCTCCGTCTGAGAGTTTTCATAGCGCGAGCGTTCACTAACTTTGCTTCCATAAGCGTGCTCCTTAAATTGCTCTAACGCTATGCGAGTTCAGGCAGCGTGGTCAAGAAAAAAACAGCGGGACACAATGCTCGTTCGGGGCTACGATTAGAGCCGTGGTCTTGTATGGGAACATCGACTCGCGGTTTTTAAAAATCAGCGTTCACTGTTAGATGAGGTCGCGCTTGATGCGGCGTGTCCAGGTGCGCGTAAAGATCACTTTATCGTCTTCATATGCCGTAAGTTCAGCCTCGAGTACGAAATCGTCAGTGCTCGAGGAGAAGCGGGTGCGTGTCTCGACGCGGGTCTTCCAAGCACCGCGGCGAAACCTCGTCTTCTGAATGACCTCGGCCCGAGCCATCTCCGGATCCTCTTCGCCGACGCGAAAATGCTTGAGCATCGTATGGCCGACTTCCAGGCCGATGGCTTTGATGCGTGTTAGCTTTGCGCCGTCCAAGTCGCCGCGACTGCTGGAGACCGCGTAGATCGTTTCGTTGGTGGTGCGGTCCCTTTCGACGATCCGTTTCAGCGGAGCGGGCCGAAGCTCGGTCGTTTCTGCCGCCGCGCGTTCGGGCGGTTCGAATGGTCTGAGCGCCAAATCTCTCGGGTCCGGCGGTCGCACCGGAAGATCGACAAAACTCTCACCGGTGAAAAGGCTCACTGTTACAGGCTGCGGCGCCGGCCAAGCGATGGGCCAGTAGCTGGTGGAAATGGCCAAGCGCAGTTTGTGACCCGCGGGAAATGCGTAAGCGACATCGTTCATCATCATCCGTATCCGGTAACGCTTACCCGGCTCTAGTGGCTCCGGCTGCTCATGGCCGTCGCGATGAGTGAGGTTCAGCAGTCCATAGGTCACGCGGGTGGACGCGCCGCCCGGGGCGACGTCGTTCAAACGGACCGCAATCAAGGCGACAGGCTGGTCGGCTGCAATTTCCAAGGTCGCCACGGGGGCGCCCAGGATTTCCATCCTTTCCCTCAAGGGCTCGGAGTCGAACGTTAACGAACAACCGTCATCACCGCGCTGATCCAGCGGCGCTTCTCCTGGCGCGCCGAACCCGCACCATTCACCGGCGCCGAGCCCCGTTGTCTGCGGAGAGCGAAAATCGAGTTGGGTTTTGTCCGTCGGAGCGCTCGTCAGCCGACCCGCATCGAGCCAGTGAAGTCGGTGCGTAATACGTGGCGAGGGCCATTGGCTTTCCGCCACCCAGCGACCGGGGCGATGTTTGTAAAACGGCTTCGGCGGGACGCTCTCCTGCATCCACACGCTCAGAATCGGCTCCGCCATCAGGCCCGTGTCAGTGCCTTTCAGCCAGTGATCCCACCAGCGCAGCGCCTCTTGCAGGAATCCGATGGCCGGACCGGGCACCCCGTCGTGCGGATAGAGATGGGCCCAAGGTCCGATGAGGCCTTTGCGTGGGCCCTTGAGCCCGGCCAGAAGCCGGGGAATCGCGTTGCTGTACGCATCGGCCCAACCGCCGATGGCATAGACGGGGCAGGTGATGGCATCGTAGTCTTCACACACTGAGCCATGCTTCCAGTAATCGTCGCGCCGGGAATGTTCGAGCCACACCGCGGGGAAAAATACTGCATGTTCGAGACGCTCACGCCACATGGTGCGCCAGCGTTCACCGACGAGCTCGGGATCCGGTGGGTAGGCGTTGTAAGTCATCAGCACCGAGCCCCAGGTTAGGTTTTCGTTCAGCAGGCAACCGCCCATGTAGTGCACGTCGTCCAGGTAGCGGTCGTCCGTAGAACAGACGGTGATGATCGCCTTGAGCTCTGGAGGACGACGCGCCGCCACTTGCAGTGAGTTGAATCCGCCCCAGGACTTCCCCATCATGCCCACGGCGCCGCTGCACCACGGTTGTTGTGCGATCCAGCGGATCACTTCTAAAGCGTCGTCGTGCTCCTGTTGCAGGTATTCGTCCAACAAAAAACCGTCCGAATCGCCTGAGCCTCTGAGGTCGACTCGCACAGCGGCATACCCATAGCCAGCGAAATAGTGGTGCATGGGCTCGTCCCGCGCGCGGGTGAAGTCACGCTTCCGATACGGGATGTATTCCAGGATCGCCGGTACTGGAATCGTATCCGCGTCGGTTGGCAGCCAGATGCGCGCGGCGAGATGAGCTCCATCCGACATTAGGATCCAGCAGTTTTCAATGACGCGGACGGTATGAGGAAACTGATCGATGATCTTCATCGACGCTCTGTCTGCTTTCCATTATACCGGATTCTTGCTGCTTAATCTGAGTTTGTTGGGAAGGAGTTGCCGAACCTAGAGTTTGATCTCAGAAATTCGCAAAAAAAGTTGTCGCCCCGAAAGTTTTTATTGCGTGCTGTTAAGAAGCTTCGTCAAAGTTCAACGAGATCTTGAACTCGATTTTCGAAATCAGGCAACTGCCGCGGCAGAGGTGGGCTCGACCGGAACAGCAAGGCCAGTCGGTCGCGGACTTTGAATCCCGTCTCGGAATTCCAGCAATTAACAATGGCGAGCCTGAACCCGCCGGGCGGCATCGAGTGCATCTCCGGAGGTTTGTTGTCGTGAAAGGTAACTTGAATACTGGAAACGCCCTGCCAACTCAGAAATTCGTTTACCGATCTATCGTCCGGCTTCTTATAATGGAGACCGTGTGCTCCGAACAGGACAATGCTGTAGCCTGTCCGGCGGCCGTCATCAGAAAAGCGCCAATGGCCATTCGCATAGAGGTCGACGACAGCCTCGATCCAACCCGAACCATATAGGTCAGGCCACTGATCGGCGAAGCGGAGGTGAGCCTCGATGATCTTGGCGCCAATGGTCTCGAAATTCACGCACCCGGTATAACCTTTCAGGTGGTGGTGCAGCCAATTGCCACAATATCTTTCGATCTCGGGACGCGCTTCTCCCAGAATCACCCAGTAATCGAACATGCCTTGGTCCAGAGCTTTGCCTACGGTGTGGCGCCACCATACCGGCTCACCGTTCACGACAGCGGCATCGGTGCTCACGTGCTCACCGGTGAGCAGCGGCATCCACATGTGCCCGGGCTGTAGTTCGGCCCTGAACTGCTCTGGCGACTGAATAATTTTGCCGCCGCTGCCCATGCCGCGTAGATTGTAGATCGGCTTGCTGAAAACGGGAAATTCTCGCGGCATGATGTCATGTGGGGCGTTATCGAGCCCTTGGGTTTCACAGATGAGCAGCTTGTTGTAAATCCAACGGTGCTTGGGAAATAATTGGTAAGCCAGCTCGTCGTCGGTAGGGACGACGACACTATCGGGACAAGAAACGGCGGTAAAATATTGGGTACGCCAAGGGTCTGATTCGACGATCGGCATCGTTACACCACCCGCCAGGAGTATCTAGGCGCCTGCCGATCACTGTTTTTCGCGTCGCGTACACACCGTACCGGGCGAAAGCCTGCGGGAAACAAATCGAAATGAATTACTTTTAGTATCATTCGCTCTAGCTTTCTGAAATTACATTTTTGTCCCAGTCATGAGACTTTTTTGTTTTTCCCGTTTGGGTTTGCGAAGAAGTAACCCCTACCCCAGTATGCGATAAGACCTCGAAAGATTGATGGTTTCAGTTTTCAGTGCGCGATGCTCTCAAGGCGATTGCGCTGCCTAATCGTCGTCACAGTGCAAAGCGAGGACCAGCGGAAGAGGAAGGCTCCGGAAGCCAGGACTTTCTGTTTTGGGGGGGAACACCTTGCGCGATCAACTTCATTCTCCTCTTAGAAGTCTGTCACAAATGTCTTTGACTACCCGAATACGATCATCCACTTGTTTTTCGATTTCTGGCCGATAGGTGATCTTTTCTACCGGATCGGAAATACCCCTCCGGCTGAACTCAGCTTCAATTCGGCTTTCGCGCATGGCTTCCAGAGCCATCGCTTCATCACACTCCTTTGGCTTTGGCTCGGCTCCGTATGTCACTGAAAGCCAGCCGAACAAAACAACCATCGCGATAAAATAGGGCTTGAGCATGTGGACCTCCTTGAACGGGCAGGGGAGAGCAATGGGCGTGCCCGGCCCTAGGGTTCGGATCGAATGGATGGCAATTCACTTCGGGGATTGCCCTGCAATGGAGGAAATACAAGCAATTGGGCGCTGGGCATGGTGTGGTTTGGAAAGGTCCGCTGTGGTGCTAATTGCGATGGCGTTACACAATCTGCAACGAACCAAGCAGAACTATGACAAAATTGCACGTCAAAATGCATTACGCGCTTGCCGACAATGAGGATTAGGAGGTTGGTCTCAAGCAAGACTAAAGGTCGTCGTCAGTGACTTGCCCCCACTCACCCCAGAGCTGGCAAAACTTCTTTGCCCAACAAATCGACTTGCTGATACCAATCGGAAGAACGGAAGCGTAGGTCGAAGACTACAAGGTCGGCGCCGGCGGTCTGATAGGCGCGCGCGCCTTGGACAATATCATCCGGTGTTCCAGCAAGAATAAGCCCGCGGATGTCGTCCAACGTCGAAAAGATTCCGCCGGCGGGTTTGACCCAGGTGGAGTTCTTGTTCGCCTCGCTGATTAAACTCTTGACGTTCACATGCCCCAGCGCCGTTTCTTTATCTTTGGCGATGATGGTCAAGGGCATCACTCCCACCGTCATCATCGGGCGTCCAGCCTCTTTAGAAACTTCCAGGAGATACGCCATGCGCTTTGTAAAAGTCGCCAGAGTGATTCGCGCCGGCAGCCACCCGTCGCCAAACGCTACGACGCGCCGACAGGCGGCCGGTGTCGAGCCTCCACACCAGATCGGAATAGGACTGGCGGGACCTGGTTTCAGTTCTACATCCTGGAAGTTGTAATAATTGTCTTGGTAAGAAACTCTTTCTCCTGCCCAAAGCCTGCGGCACAGGTCTGCATTGATTTTTGCTAAGTCCGCTCGCTCCGCCGGCGCAGTCGGGAGCCCCGCAGCGGCGAATTCGTGGGGGAAACCGCCCAAGCCCATACCCATGATGACCCGGCCGTTGGCGATGCGGCTTAACGCCGCAAAGCACTGTGCCAGGTGAATGGGATTTCTATGACAGATCGTCATGGCGGTGCCCACGGTGAGTTTCTTCGTTACCGCTGCGACAGCGGACAACACGAGCAAACCCTCAATGTGTGTGTTATCGGCTCCCTCCATGTCGTAGGGTTTAAACACCAGGTGATCTCTCACCCACACGGAGTCGAAACCATAAGCTTCGGCCTTGATCGCCCCTTCGAGACATTTTTCGACCGAAGCGTGCTGGCCAAAATGCGGCAAGACTAATCCGAATTTCAAAGCTGCCATAAAAGTCAGTTTTTCACGGCTTCCTAAGAGTTTGCAAATCCTTCAAAGCAGGTTCTACGCAGAAAATTCTCATTGAGAGGAGCTTGCCGGCGTACTTTTTTGTCATCGCAACACCAGGTTTGTCGTCCAACGAGGCTCGGTGTCCATACAAGAACAAGCACTTAGTCACGGCACATTGCTTGCGTGGGAACCGCCGGCAAAAGGGAGCTATTCTTGATATGAGCCAACCAAGACTAAAACTTGTGTGGGTTAACGGAACGTGGTTGTCCACCAGAAAAAAGACCAAAATAAACTCCTCTGTCGAAGCTCGTAAACGGGCACACTGGTTTATCAAAGGATGGGCTTGGCTCCGTCTTAACGGTTCTGCGATTTCAGCGGTTGTCCTTCTTATCGGGGCTCCTTGGTACTTAGGCAAACTTTACCTTCAATTAGAAAACGCCGATCAGGCACTCTATGGTGATGCCGGGTTAATAAAGCGCGTCAACGGGTTGCACAACGACGTAATTTGGATGGAGGGATTCGTTACCGGTACCTACGGAGAGAAAGTAGTTGCACAGGGTTACAAGAAAGATGAAGTCAAGATCTTACCAGTGCGTTTTTCAGAGCCGCAATCGACCGGTAAACTGTTATTCCAAACAGCGGAAGCTACTTCTGGACGGCTTCAATACAATTTGGAGATTACTCTTATAAGTGCGACTCGTGAAGAGATAGTTTTGTCCGTAAGCCGAGAATTCGGACATAATGATTTCAAAAATGATACCGTAAAAGTACCTGTTACACTGGGGGCAGCGCTCGAGCTGACCAAGGCAGTTTACATCGAGGGTATGCCACGAATCTTCTTGACCGTGCTCGCACTTCCCACTCAAGATACGACCATTGTTGCAATCGGATCGAAAGAATCCGCGCGATTCTAGCCTGTTTGTAAATACCTCACACAATCCTTCCGTCAATCAACGCCGGCTTTCTCCATCTGCGAATTTTGCCTCCGCAATTTGCCCGTGCGCCTAGACCTGAATATACTCAATTGAACCAAAACTCTTGGTTAACCGTAGACGGGGGACGAAGGGAAACGGCTATGATGGTAAGAACAAGCTCGTGGATGGGCGCGCTTGTGCTCGTGCTTCTGGCTTGGGGGAGCGCCCACTCGGGAGCAACGGCTGAGGCGAATCTCAAAAGGGGCTTCGTTCAATGCGGCGTGAACACCGGCCTTGCCGGATTTTCACAGCCGGACAGCAACGGAGAATGGCGTGGGATCGACGTCGATCTTTGCCGCGCCGTTGGCAGCGCCCTGCTGGGCGATGCGCGGAAGATTCGCTTTACGCCGTTGACTGCGCAGCAACGATTTACCGCTTTGCAGTCGGGCGAAGTGGACATTCTTTCGCGCAATACCACGTGGACGATCACACGCGATACCAGTCTCGGGCTCAACTTTGTCGGCATCAATTTCTACGACGGTCAGGGATTCATGGTCACGAAAAAGCGTAAGGTTAAGAGCGCGACCGAGCTGGACGGCGCCGCGGTCTGCGTGCAACCGGGCACCACCACCGAACTCAATCTGGCCGACTACTTTCGCGCCAAAAACATGAAATTCAAGCCGGTGGTGATTGAGAAATTGGAAGAAGTGCTCAACGCCTACTTCGCCGGGCGCTGCGATGTCTACACCACCGACGTGTCCGGGCTGATCGCGGCGCGCGTGTCTCGCGCGGCCAATGCCGACGACCACGTGATCCTTCCGGAGGTTATTTCCAAGGAACCTTTCGGACCGGTCGTGCGACACGGTGACGATCACTGGTTTGATGTCGTTAAGTGGTCGCTGTTCGCTATGATCGAGGCCGAGGAACTTGGGCTCACGTCGAAGAACATCGATCAGCAAGCGAAAAATGCCAATCCTGTCATCCAACGCTTCGTCGGCGCCAAGGGTGAATTCGGCAAGATGCTTGGGCTGGACAATCGCTGGGCCTACAACATCATCAAACAGGTGGGCAATTACGGCGAGAGTTTCGAACGCCACCTGACGCCTTTAGGAGTTGATCGCGGCATCAACAAACTGTGGAATCGGGGTGGACTCATGTACGCGCCTCCCATGCGTTGAACCCGGCATAGCTCCCGAAACTCCATGAAACTCCATGCTCCCTGAATCGCGTCGGGCCGCCGGTCCTGCCGGCGCGAGTAAATTAACTTGGTCTTTGAACCAGCCCCGCGTTCGATCCATTGCTTATCAAGTTCTATTGGTGGCAGCGGTCGGCCTCGTTGGTTGGTTTTTTGTTTCCAACGCGATGGAAAACCTTATGGCACGTCGGATCGCCAGCGGCTTTGGTTTCTTATCGCGTGAGGCCGGCTTCGAAATCGGCGAGACTACGCTGCTTTCCTATAACGCCGGGGACACTTACCTGAGGGCTCTTGCGGTCGGACTTCTCAACACCTTTCGGGTCGCGACGCTGGCGATTGTCCTCTCGACTATGTTGGGCGCATTGATCGGTTTAGCGCGCTTGTCGCTCAACTGGCTGCTCGCGAAGCTTGCCGCAGGGTACATCGAAGTGATTCGCAACGTGCCTTTGGTCGTACAACTGTTTTTTTGGTACGCCGTGATCACCGAAAGCTTCCCGGCTCCTGCCAACGCGCTGAACCCCTTGCCGGGGCTATTTCTAAGCAACCGGGGTTTCGTATTTCCGATTCTCCGTTCCGTGGTACCCATAGAGATGGACTACCCGCAGCTCAGCGGTTTTAATTTCTCCGGCGGCGGCTTGCTATCGCCCGAATTCGCAGCGCTCTTTATTGGTCTCACGCTCTACACGGCGGCCTTCATCGCAGAAATCGTCCGCGCCGGAATACTGGCGGTGGACCGCGGCCAATTCGAGGCGGCGTATTCGGTCGGTCTCAACCAGCGGCAAGTCATGCGCTTCGTAATTTTGCCGCAGGCGCTGCGCGTCATCGTTCCTCCTGTGACGAGTCAATACCTCAACTGCACCAAAAACAGCTCCCTCGCGGTGGCGATCGGTTATCCCGACCTGGTTTCCATCGCGAATACGACGATCAACCAGACCGGCGAAGCCATCGAAGGTATTGCGATCATCATGCTCGTCTATCTGACGATCAGTCTTGCCATCTCCGGTCTTATGAACTGGTACAACCGGCGCTTTGCACTTAGAGGAAGCAAGCTATGAACCGCGCCATAGACCTAGCGACGCCGCGTATTGTATCGCTGCTCCAATGGTTGCACACCCGGCTCTTTTCCACCTGGACCAGTTCTCTTGCGTCGCTGGGAATTCTTTATCTCGCTTGGATGCTAATCCCGCCGCTGATCGACTGGGCGTTTGTTCGTGCGGTCTGGTCTCCGGAGAACGCAAGTCTCTGTCGTGATGCGATTGGCCGCAGCGCCTGCTGGGCTTTCGTCGCCGACAAGTATCGCTTCATATTGTTCGGCACCTTCCCCTTCGACCAACAGTGGCGGCCAGCCTTAACGATCGCGATACTAATCGGACTTTATACGTTGAGCGCGTTGCGGATGCAGCGATCCCGCATCGTTTCCCTCTGGCTCACAGGCATGGCGGCCATCGGCGTGCTCATGTGGGGCGGCCTGTTTGGACTCAGCTACGTCGAGAATGAACGCTGGGGCGGGCTAACGTTGACGCTCTTGCTTGCGACTTTCGGTATTGGGTTCGCGTTTCCGCTCTCGATACTGCTGGCGCTCGGGCGCCGATCGGACATGGTGTTGGTTCGTTGGCTCTCCGTCGCCTATATCGAGTTGATTCGTGGGGTCCCATTGATCTCGGTTCTCTTCATGGCTTCCGTCATGCTGCCGCTTTTCCTGCCCGCGGGGGTGTCCATCGACAAACTCCTGCGGGCGCAGATCACCATGATCCTTTTCGCCGCTGCTTATCTCGCCGAAGTAGTGCGCGGCGGCCTGCAAGCAATACCGCGCCAACAAGAGGAAGCGGCCCAAGCGCTTGGACATAGCTATTGGCAACGCACATGGTACGTCATCCTGCCCCAGGCGCTACGGTTTGCGATCCCACCCTTGGTCAATACGTTTATCGGCTTTTTCAAGGACACCTCCCTCGTCGTGATCATCGGACTCTTCGATTTTTTGACGACGATCAAGGTTTCTCTCACTGAGCCGGCCTGGACTGGATTCGGCGTCGAAGCCTATTTGTTTGCGGCCCTTGGCTACTTTCTTTTCTGCTACCCTATGTCGCGTTACAGCCAGGGTCTTGAACGGGATACCGCGCCCGGCAGAGGGATTCACATGCTTAGGGAGAATTAAAACGAGGGTCGGAGAAACTACGATCGGACCATGAATGCCCACAAAATAAAAAACCCCTACTTCAAAATAACGAAGTAAGGGTTACAACTCGCAGTTGTCAACGGTTTATCCAGCGACCCCGTCGGTGGTATTTTGTCCCAGCGTATTTATAGGGCGGGCGTCAAGTCAATTCAGGTGGCGGGAATTTAGCGGCGGAAAATTCTCCGTTGCCATTTTACCGAAAGTTCTGAATAGGCCTTCTGCGTCTCTTTGTCTTCGCTACGCTCATAAAAACCACGAGCGCGACTATGGGTACAGCAGCGGTGGCTAATAA
>Ga0307472_100001173_pt1 | contig 10284 bp, 12 predicted proteins | sample atmos_gasesAM5C__2_FD_204582 | JGI IMG/M metagenome (GOLD analysis project Ga0307472, IMG submission 204582) | Hardwood forest soil microbial communities from Morgan-Monroe State Forest, Indiana, United States - atmos_gasesAM5C_05 | ecosystem: Environmental > Terrestrial > Soil > Temperate... | reverse complement strand
TTGGTGGTCCGTGTGTCTATACTTACAAGGAGCTTCTCAAGGTGGTTGCGCACCGGCTTCACAGAAAGCCCGTCTTGTTCTCCGTGCCATTCTCCGTGTGGCATGCGCTTGCACGCATCGCGGAGGTGCTGCCAGGAGCGCCGCTGAGCCGCAATCAGGTGGAGCTGATGGTGGTCGATAATGTCGCCTCTGAGGGGATTCCCGGGTTTGGCGCCCTCGACATCACCCCACAGCCTATCGAACATGCGCTCGAACAGATTATCCTAAGAGGCTAAAGCCATCGCCGTCGGTGACGGCGCGCTCGGCTTCTGGAAGGCACTCGACGAGGTCTTCCCTGCCACGAATCCCATCGAAAGCGTGTTCGCGACCGTCCGGCACAGGACCGTGCGCACGAAAGGCTCGTTGTCGTCAACGACTGCCAAGTTGATGGTGTTCAAGCTGCTCTGCGCCGCATCGAAGACCTGGCGGCGGCTGAAAGGTACAAATCAGTTGCCGAAGCTCATCGCAGGTGTCAGATTCCAAGACGGCATCGAGGTCATCGAAGTGCCGGCAAACCACGCCGCCTGATCGCCTCGTCACCCAAAATCCCAAATAGCTCATCTTACTGAGCCACCTGTCGTAAGGTGGAAGCTGGGAGTCAACGGTTTGCCATCGCGGCCAATCATTTTTGCGGAACCAAGCTAAGGGCCCTCTCACTTCACGCATGCTGTTCCCTGTGAGGTGGACCTCACCTGTGGTAACAGAGACGGCGGCAACTTGGGAATTGTTCAGCGCATCGGCGCGATCATGCCGCGCGGCTTTTAGGTCGACCCTGTACCCAGCTACGGGTATGTCAAAGTGAATTGCGATCCGCTTGCCCCACGACAATGTTATGTGGCTTGGCGGCCTCCGGGGTCGCATCATCGCGAAGTCGCCGCGCTCAAAGCGGCCGACGACGTCTGCTCGACCAGGTCGAGCGCGAAGGATGCTGGCGCAACGAACTCCGTCGATGCGTTGCCATCCCGGTTGTGTTGTCGCCGTCGGTCGGAGTCGGGGCGCTGGGCATGCCGGTGAAGTTCGGCGAGGCGATCGGCGCACGCGTCGCCGTGGGTTCGAACGCGGCGACTTCGTAGTGATGAGACGATGAGAGCTTGTTGCGCCGGCTTGACAATTTGGAACCGGCCAGCAATGTGCTTTGCGATGCGTGCGGTGCCGTAGTCGAACCCCAGCTCATCAACCGCTGCCTTGTACTTCTCGGCCGCGAGGGCCAGTCAAGGCGATCCTGGAAGACCAGGCCCGGCCCGTTTCGCTTTCCCGGAAACCGTGCACGAAACGCGCAGGCAAATCGCGCGGCTAAAACTTCAGTCCTGCAGCGGAATTTGGCCGATCGTTTCGCATGTGCGCGGGCGCCAGGCGAAACGAAACGCGTTTTAGAGGCTTGCGACTAGCAAGCGGCCGCGCCGCGGCGCGACTCGTATTAGGCCCCCTTTGGAAAGGGCCCAAAGGCGTGCGCCCGTTTCAATGTTGGATGGCGCCTGTTCCATCAAACCTACGATGCCGGCGACAATCTGTCCTAATCAGGGCTCTTGTGCTTCTCGTGTTCCGCCCCATGTAAAGTCACGGTGGTCCGCCAGTAATCTAGTTCCAGGCACACACGAAGCCGCCTCGGCCCCTTGTGGCCGAACAGGCATAGAGCCTTGGTCGTAAGCACGGACCATCTCATCTCCGCCCTCATCACTTACGTGTTGCGCTGATCTCGGATGTCGGTGGCCGGGCTTCGACGATGTCGTCATCGAAGTCAGGCCGGGCCATTGAATGCGGCCAGGAATCTCTTCGCCGGCTTCGTTGCCCTGTCGCGACTCGTCGCCCGGGCATGCGGTGATCAAATTGAAGCGGCGCTTCTGTCGCCACCGATTGGGAATTCAGGCGGGACCTTAAGCGCTTCAATGAGGCGCTTCCGATCGCGCAAGATCGCGTTGCCTGGCCTGCACCTACCCGTGTGTACCGAAAACTCCATTCGGATTGATTTAGGGATGGAATCGCTTAACGTCAGCGATGATGGTCGCGCTGCTTTGCTTCTTGCTGACGCTGTTCGCCTCGCCGTTCAAGTCGAAAACCCGACTGGAGGCGGAGAATGCTGCGCTCCGGCATCAGCTTACCGTGCTGCGACGGAAGGTGCGAGGTCGCGTCCAACTCACGAATGGCGATCGCTTGTTCTTGATCCAGTTGTATCGTTGGTTTCCTTCAGTGTTAAAGGCAATCGCGATCTTCCGGCCCGAGACCCTTGTGCGCTGGCATCTGCCTGCCTCCACACATCCCGTCCGTCATCCACTGACTGCTACAGTTTCCTGCGTGGATGACTCGCATCACGGCCGCGCCGCGGTGCAGCGTCGGAAGGTCCTATGACCGCTTCACCGCAAATAATGGGAGGAATTCATGCGCAGCTTCATTCTTGCGGTCGTCGCCACGGTGGTACTCGCGGTCGGCTTCGCCGCCGTTCTGAACACGGCCCAAGAGACCGCGCTGTCCTATAAAACAGAGGGTGCGCGACCCTAAACGAAATCGTGCTGTCTATCCTGCAAGGATGCGATGGGCGTCTCACGTCGGATCGAGCCAATGATGCGTTCGACGTAGGCGTTCTGCCAAGGCGACCGCGGTGCAGTAACGACCTCCTGCCGCTTATCGAGGCGGGTGTCGAGCCTGCCAGAACCTCTCGAGGCGAGCGATACATGGACGAGAATAGTAACGTTGTCCCACTCTGTCAGCCCGACGGGATTGGCGATCCACCGACGAATGCCTTGATACAGCCGTTTATCACCCAAGCGGGGGGGCAGACGATATGACCAAGGTCCGTGATTTGGATCGAGGGTGGTCCGCCTCACGTTGTGCAAATCATTGAACGACAGGCGATTTTCGCAGCCTTTGTTGTTAGAGTCTGCTCACCCTACTGGTCATCGTCGCCTCCATCGTCGCCGGGATGATCGTGAGCCATATCCATCCCGAATACCGCAAGTGGTGAAGTAGCGGCGGCTCTTATTTCCCGGAGACTTCGCACCGCTTTACGTTTATATGTTATGCGAACAGCGCAGCCACGAGTCTAGCAAGATGGCGGAGAAGGTCTCCAATCCAATCGACAAGCACGTCGGCAGCCGGGTGCGGATGCGCCGCATGATGCTGGGAATGAGTCAAGAGAAGCTTGGCGACGCTCTCGAGCTGACGTTCCAACAGGTACAAAAATATGAGAAAGGCACCAACCGCATCGGCGCGAGTCGACTCCAGCACATCTCTCACATCCTGCAGGTCCCCGTGGCGTTTTTCTTTGAGGGCGTGCCGCATCAGCCGGGGCAGCCCAAGGGACTCGGCGAGGCACCCTCGACGGCCTATGTGTTCGACTTCCTCGCCACGACCGACGGGCTCGCGCTCACCAAGGCGTTCATGCGCATCAAGCAGCCTAAGCTCCGGCGTCGCGTCGTTGACCTCGTCAAGGAGATTGCGCGCGACGAATAGCACGGCCCCCTGTGCTTGCTCAAAACTCCGAATTGCCCAGAAGTCTAGAGATTTTGGGCTCCGCGCCCCGTCCCGTTGCATCACCGAGCCAGCAGGGCTCAAATCAACCTGGGACTCTGCTCATCGTTGGGTCTCTGGTCAGCTCGCCTGGTCTTGGGCCGTCCTGGGTGGCGGAATGTTGATCGCCACCGCCAATAGAGCCGGAACCCCATGCGATGCCATTCGACCACGGTTGCCGGTTTCAGCAACACCATGGCGTCCAAGGCCGGGCCCGGCCTCTCTTGGCCCGGCCCATCGCGGAAATCGTCCCCGCCGAGATATTGACCATTCTCAAGCGCATTGAAAAAAGCGGGCGGCGCGCTACCGCACGCAGGCTGCGTGGTGGCGACCCAGCTGGTCGACTTCCGCCGCGGCGCCACAGTCCCGCCGCCGTGGTTCGCGAGCAGCTGCTTCTGGCGCTTGAGGATATCGAGCAAGCCGTTGCCGGCAACCAGGCGGCCGACGACAAGAAGGATCCGGTGGTTGCACGAACGCGCGGCGACAAGCGCCGCAGCAATCGCGGCGCGTTTCCTGCCCATCTGCCGCATGTCGATTGACAATCGCGCCGATCAATAAATCGCTTCCGAATTCTTCGCGGGCGACCAAAAAGCATCGCGATCACAATGCAAAGATCATGGTGGATCCGTGGATCCATAAGCTTCAGGCAGCAAATCAGTCGTCACGCATGCCACCAAATACATAGTCATCAAAACTGAGGGCGCCTGGTCCCGTAGGCATATCTTCATTGAATGCGCTGATCATTTGATTTTCGGGAGATTCTCCGCCACCCAGGTTGAATTGCGATCACTGTAGAGGCGAGCCGCGTGCGGTCTACCTCAATCCCACGGACGACGAGAAGATGATCGCGCAGCACACTGTCAAGCGCGCTCGCTAAGCGACAGACGACGGTCGTTGCGTCAGGAGCTGCTGCCACTTGCTTTCGTCGCGTCGTGCCGTTCGTGCTCATGCAAAATAAATCGCTCCACCGCTTTCGCGAAGCCTTCGTCGTCATAGGAATCGGTGACGACGTCTGCCTGGCGCTGAACCTCGTCCGATGCATTGCCCATGGCGATCGAAAACTCGGACCGTTTGAACATCAACACGTCGTTCGGCTGATCTCCGACCGTCGCAATCTCGCCCACGGGAATCTCCAACACGCGTGAAAGATAGTCGACAACAAAGCCCTTGTTGGCATCTTTATGTGTCACGTCGAGATAATAGGGCTGCGAACGCGCTGCCGTGGCTCGCATGCCGAGCGCGGCCTGGACATCGACTTCACATGCGCGAACGCGGTCGTAATCGTCGCTCACGCCGACGATCTTGACAGCCCGCGAAAGCGTCGCGTCGCCAAAAGCATCCACCACTCTGGGAGCAAACCTGACGGTCCAGGCTTCGCGCGCGACATGGGGCGCCTTAGGGTCTCGGATCAGCCAATCGTTTCCTGCGTAGATCCAGCCATCAAGACCGTGCTGGATAATCAGTTGGAGTGCTTTCTTCGCCACATCGAAGGGCAACGTGCGCTCCTCGATGATGGACAAATCCGGCCGGACAAAGAGACCGCCATTGAATCCCGCGATTGGCGTCTCGATCGCCAATGGTGCGATCAACATCGCCATCCCCTTGGGCGGTCGACCGCTGGTAATCGCGAAGCGTATGCCCTTATCATGCAACCTGTGCACGGCCATCTGCGCGCGATCGGTCAGTACTTTGTCATGGGTGACCAGCGTTCCGTCGACGTCGGCGAGCAACAGCGATATTTTGCGAACGGCGGTGGCCAAGGTCGTCATACCTCACGTGCATCCGACAGCGCGCATCGCATTCTGGCGCAGGTCCGAAATTGCCCCTGCATAGTCCTGCGATTTGAAGATGGCCGATCCGGCCACGATGGCATCGGCGCCGGCCGCGACGGCTTCACCGACATTTTCCCCGCTCTGCCCACCATCGACCTCGATCCAAGGATTCAGGTCTTTCATCTGACAGATGCCGCGCAGCTCGCGGATTTTCGGCAGCATCTCCGGCAGGAACTTCTGCCCGCCAAAACCGGGATTGACTGTCATCACGAGGATAACGTCGCAGAGGTGCAATACGTGTTGGGCAAACGAGACTGGGCTCGCCGGATCCAGCACGACGCCGGCTTTACGGCCAAGCTCACGCACGCGTGACAACACTCGGTGCAGGTGGGCCGTTGACGAAGGCTCACACTGCACCAGCAAGTGATCCGCGCCTGCGCGGACGAAGTCCTCCAGGTACCGTTCCGGCTCGACGATCATGAGATGGACATTCAGCGGCTTCTTGGTCGCTCGACGCACGGCCTCGATGACGACTGGACCGAACGAAATGTTGGGAACGAACCTTCCATCCATGACATCGACGTGGATCCAGTCCGCGCCCGCCGCATCGACGGCGCGCACCTCTTCGGCCAGGCGTCCGAAATCAGCGGCGAGAATGGACGGCGCTATCACGAGCCGATTCATGCGATTCTTTCGTTTCGTGGACGATCGAGAATATACCGCTCGATGGCCAGCGCGAAACCTTCGTCCGCATTCGAAGCAGTGACGTAATTTGCTTGCCGTTTCACGTCTGCGCTCGCATTTCCCATAGCGATCGACAGGCCGGCCTTGCCGAACATCGCGAGATCATTCTCCATGTCGCCCAGCACGGCGATCGCCTCGGGGCGAACAGCGAGGCGTTTCGAGAGAGCTTGGACGAAAGTCCCTTTGTCGAACTTCGGCGGCGTGACATCGAGATAATAGGGCTGCGAGCGGGCGACTGAGGCTTGCCCACCCAATGAATTGCGCAGCGCCGCCTCGCATTCGGCGAGCATCGCGAAGTCCTTGCTCGACCCGACTATCTTCGAGGCATGCGCGAAGTAAGGATCGAAATCGGCGACCACAGTCGGCTCGGTCAGGATCGATTGCCTTTCGCGGGCCACATAGTCGCCAGCTGGATTGCGTATGAGCCAGCGACTGGTCGTGAAGAGCCACACATCGGCTCCGAATGTGGCCAGCAGGTCGGCGCTTTGTCGTGCCGCCGGTGCGGGGACAAGATGCTGCTCGATCACCTCAAGATTCGGTTGAACGATCGCTCCGCCGCTGAACGCACCTAGCGGAAGCTTGAGGGACAACGGCTCGACAAGCATCCGCAGACCCATCGGCGGACGGCTGCTGTTGACGGTGAAAGCGACTCCGTGTTCGTGCAGCGACCGCACCGTGCGCACGCTCGCGTCCGTCAGCCGCTTATCGGGCGTGACCAGCGTGCCGTCCACATCCGAGATGACAAGCGAAATCCTCGTCATCGCGATACTTTGCGGGGGGAAGTGGCTGCGGCGCACGTCGTCGCACCCACGCCGGGAGTCTTGCCTCCGGCTTCGATCCCGAGCTTCGCAACAATGACTTCGACAATGTCATGGGGACGCGCATCGATCGATATGACGACCGGGTTTTCGTCCTCACCAGGTTCCTGCAGCGTGGCGAATTGGCTGTCGAGCAGCGATACCGGCATGAAATGCCCATGCCGCAAGGTCATTCTGCGTGCGATCAGATCGCGTTCGCCTTTGAGATAAACGATGCGCACGTAGGGACGGCCGCCGACCAGGACGTCGCGGTATGCGCGCTTGAGCGCCGAACAGGCGACCACCCCGTGTCCGTCCGCGCGACACGTCGCATCGATCCACGCCGCAATGCCGTGCAGCCATGGCAAGCGGTCTTCGTCCGTGAGCGGCTGGCCGGAATGCATTTTTTCGACATTGGAGGGCGGATGGAACCAATCGGCATCCTCATAGGTCCAGCCCAAACGGACGGCCAACATGGCCGCGATCGTGCTCTTGCCGGCGGCGGACACGCCCATCACCACGACAACTGACAGCTCTTTTGGTTCCGGTTCATGCGACATCACGATGCTCCGGTGCGGCGTCGCGATCCACCAGCCAAACGAGCTCGCCATGGGAGTAGGCCCGCGTCGCGGGCAAATCTGCTCCCGACAGCACGCGTCTCACGACCTCTCGCTTGCTGCGGCCGCTGACGAGGAACAGCATTGCACGCGTCGAGGCTAGTGCTGGCAGCGTCAGGGTCACACGTGGAACGAACGGTTCGAGCCCTGCCTCGGGGACGCCCACAACCCAACGCTGGCTTTCATCGAGCTCGGGACGGCCGGGAAAGAGGGAAGCCGTGTGACCGTCCGCGCCTACTCCCATCAAGACCACGTCGAACAGCGGGCGCTGACGGTTGAACTGTTCGGCCCCGTAAAAGCGACGGAGCTCCGCTTCATAAAGGAGCGTAGCGTCCGCGACGCTTGCGGCGCTCGTCGGGATCGCGTGAATGTTGTCGGCCGGCACTGGAATGCGACCGAGCAGCATCCGCCGCGCCATACCGAAATTGCTGCGGCGGTCATCGTGCGGTACGAAGCGCTCGTCGCCCCAGAACCAATGGATGCGTTGCCAGGGTAGCGCATCGCGATAGGGCTCGGTTGCCATGAACTTGTAGAGCCGTTCGGGGGTGGAGCCGCCGGTGAGACAGGCAGCGAGGCGGCCGCTCGCTTGGGTGAGATGCGCCGAGATGCGTTGGGCTGCTGCCTCGGCCAGTTCATCGGCGTTGGCCACGACCGTCAGGTGTGGAGGTTTTCCTGCCATCGCGCGTATTCCTTAACCTATCGGCCGCCAGCGCCGGCCATCCCGAGCCAGCAAATGATCGGCCTCGGCAGGGCCTTCGCTGCCGGCCTTGTAGGCCGCGAGCCCGTTCGGTCCGGCGCTGCGCCAGGCGTCGAGGACCGGTTGCACGGCTCGCCACCCGGCCTCGATCCCATCCGCCCGCTGGAACAAGATGGCATCGCCAATCATGCAGTCGTAGATCAGGGTCTCATAACCTGTGCTCGGCGCAGCATCGAAATAGTCCTGGTACTTGAACGTCATGTTGACGCCCGAAATGGCGATGACCGGACCCGGCACTTTTGCATTGAACTGCAACCCGATGCATTCGTCCGGCTGAATGCTCATTACGAGAAAATTCTGCGCCAGCCGGTCGACGGGGGTGTCGCGGAACATCGCGAACGGAGCTTGCTTGAACTTGATCGCCACCTCGGTGCGCCGCGCCTTGAGCGCCTTTCCGGTGCGCAGGTAGAACGGAACGCCCGCCCAGCGCCAATTGTCGATCATGAGCTTGAGCACCACGTAGGTCTCGGTCGTGCTGCCCGGCCTCACACCGGCCGTCTTGCGATAATCCTCGACCTCGTTGTCCCCGACTCGCGCCGCCACGTATTGGGCACGAACCGACTGCTGCAGCGCCGCGGCTTCGTTCGGCACGTGCAACGCATCAAGGACGTCCGCCTTTTCCGAGCGGACGGACTGCGCCTCGAATCGGGATGGCGGCTCCATCGCGACGAGCGACAGCAGCTGGAACAGATGGTTCGGCACCATATCGCGCAACGCGCCCGTCGCGTCGTAGAAGCGCCCGCGGTGGCCAACCGTGAGCGCCTCGGCCACCGTGATCTGCACATGATCGATATGATCGCGGTTCCAGATCGGCTCGAACAGCCCGTTTGCGAACCGCAGCACCAGGATGTTCTGCACCGTCTCCTTTCCGAGGTAATGGTCGATGCGATAGATCTGCTGCTCTTTCAGGAGCTCGAGCAGCTCGCGATTGAGCGCCTGCGCCGAGGCAAGGTCGGTGCCGAACGGCTTTTCAATGATGAGGCGGCGCCACGCACCGTTCTCCTCCCGGGCCATACCTGATCGGCCAAGATGGCGGCTGATCGGTGCGAATGCAGCCGGTGGCGTCGCGAGATAGAACAGCCGGTTTCCTTGCGTGTTGCATGCGCGTTCGACACCGGCGAGTTCGGCATCGAGCCTCTCGTAGGTCGCCGGATCGTCGGCATCCCCGCTGACATACCTCGTGCAAGCGAGCAGCCGGTCGGCGGTCGCCTCGACGACCTTGCGGATCGCAAATCGACGCAGGCCGTCCGCCAGGTCGCGGCGGAACGCATCATTGGACATCTCGCCGCGCGCGATCCCGACGATCGAGAATGCTTTCGGAAGAAGATCCGCCGCGGCGAGATTGTAGAGCGCCGGCAACAGCAGACGATGGGTAAGATCTCCAGACGCGCCGAAGATGACGAAGCAGCAGGGCGGCGCTGATCTCGCCACACGCGTCGCGTTTGCCTCGTTCATGTACGTCCCGTCTTCGGCTCGATGTGCCCGCCGAAGCCTTTGCGCATTGCGGAGAGGATTTTCTCCGCGAAGGTGTGGTCCCGTCGCGAGCGAAAACGTGCATACAACGCGGCGGAGAGGACGTCGGCCGGGACCGCCTCGTCGATTGCTGCCTGAATCGTCCACCGGCCTTCGCCGGAATCCTGGACGAACCCGGAATAGCCATCGAGGTTCGCATCTTCAACGAGAGCGGATGCCGTCAGGTCAAGCAGCCACGAGGTGATAACGCTACCGCGCCGCCACACCTCGGCGATGTCCGCGATGTCGAGATCGAAGCGTTCGGCCTCTGGCAATGCCTTGGTCCCGGCATTCTTAAGGATATCGAAGCCCTCCGCGTAAGCCTGCATCAGACCGTACTCGATGCCGTTGTGCACCATCTTGACGAAGTGGCCGGCGCCGTTCGGCCCGGCGTGGATGTAACCCTGCTCCACGCGCCCGTCGTGACCATCCCGACCCGGCGTCCGTGGTACGTTGCCTAACCCGGGCGCGAGCGCGGCAAAGATCGGATCGAGGCGGTCGACCACCGCCTTTTCGCCGCCGATCATCATGCAGTAGCCGCG
>Ga0307472_100001172_pt1 | contig 10299 bp, 9 predicted proteins | sample atmos_gasesAM5C__2_FD_204582 | JGI IMG/M metagenome (GOLD analysis project Ga0307472, IMG submission 204582) | Hardwood forest soil microbial communities from Morgan-Monroe State Forest, Indiana, United States - atmos_gasesAM5C_05 | ecosystem: Environmental > Terrestrial > Soil > Temperate... | reverse complement strand
CACCTTTTCAAAAATGCTTTAACACGCTTTTGCGCCGCCGTCCCCGGACCTGCGAGGCCGAGCCGTTCGACGCACACGCAGGCAAAATCGTCTATTGTCCACGCGCCGTCCGCCAGGCGGACCGCCGGACCGCCGCAAAATCGTACGAGGGTCGCCATTCCGCTCATCGCGCTCACCGGTGCCACCGGATTCATCGGCCAGCATCTGCTGCGCAAGCTGCCCGGATACGGTCATCGCGTCCGCGTGCTTCTGCGGCGGCCCGCCGACGCTGCGCTCGACGCCGCGAGCGCGGTGATCGGTGACCTGACCCGGCCGCGCAACATGTCGACGGCGTTAGAGGGCGTGGAAGCCGTGATCCATTCCGCCGGCCTCGCACACACGGCCACCGGACAGCCCGAGAGCGACTACCGCCAACTCAATACCGAGGCGACGGTCGCACTGGCGCACGCGGCCCAGCGTGCCGGCGTCAGACGCTTCGTCTTTCTCTCCTCGATCCGCGCGCAGATCGGGCCGACGGCGGTCGACGTCGTCACCGAAGAACGCGCGCCACAGCCGACCGACGCCTATGGGCGCTCGAAGCTCGCCGCCGAACAAGGGCTCGCCGGCCTCGATATCGACTGGGTGGCGTTGCGCCCCGTCCTCGTTTACGGACTCGGCGTCAAGGGCAACATGGCAAAGCTGATGCAGCTTGCACGCTCGCCCTACCCGCTGCCGTTCGCCGGCCTGACCGCCCGACGTTCGCTTCTGTCGCTCGACAACCTGACGTCGGCCATCGCCGCCATCCTCGCCACCGACGACCGGATGTGCCGGCCGTTCATCGTGACGGATGCCGAGCCGCTGACGATCGGGGAAATGATCGTGGCGATGCGAGCCGGGCTCGGGCGGAAGCCTGGTCTTGTGCCGATGCCGGAGCTGCTGCTGCGCGTTGCGTTCCAGGCGGTGCGCCGCCAGGAAGCGTATCAGCGCCTCGCCGGCTCGCTGGTCGCGGATGCCTCCGCGCTGCGGCGTCTCGGCTGGACGCCGGCGGTACGAACCGTCGACGCGCTGGCCGACCTGATGCGCGAGGGGTCGCGCTAGCCGGTGGCCTTGCCGCCGGCCATCGACTGCATGCTCGACCGCGCACCCACCGTGCGCGAGCGCCGATCGAGGCGTAGCGTTAGGCAGAAGGCCGAGCCGCCGCTGCGCAGATAAGCCTTGAGCGGCGTCACCGCGAGCCGATAGCCGCGCTCGGCAAGCACGTCGTGCAGTCGTGCGCTGCAGCCGCCCATCACCAAGATGTCGTCGAGGCAGACAGCGTTGGCGGCCAGCCGGCAGGCATCCTTCTCGGTGATCTCGATCCGCTGGTCAGGCGATACCCGATCTTGGATTACGGCCCGGCCCCCCGCGGTGAAAGCGCCGGGGAAATACATCACTTCGCCCCGCGGCAGTGCGCAGAGCGCAGTGTCCATGTGGTAGAAGCGCGGATCGGCGAGTTCCAGCGCGACGACATCGACGCCGAACGTTTCGGCGACGATGCCGCGCGCGGCGATGTCGGAGCGCGGGCCGTGGCCCAGCCAGAAGCAACGCCGCGCCTCGTCGAAGACGCAGTCGCCCGCGCCCTCCAACACGATGCCGTTGGGCAACGTCTTGACGCTGTCGATCAGCCCACGGGTCTGGAGAAGCCGAAAAGCCGCCTCGAACGGCGCCTGCTCGCCACGGCGCTCGTCATGGCGGAAGCGAGCGAGCAGCGCCGTCCGGTCAAGCACGACTGCGCCATTGGCGGTGAAGACGAGATCGGGTTGCCCGTCGAGTGGCGGCACCAGCTCGATGGCCGCGCCGAGCTGCCGCAGCGTGCGATGCAACGCCGACCATTCGCGGTGGGCAGCTGTCATCAGGCTGCGGTCGTCGCGCGACCAGCCGTGCGGGTCCATCCACGGGTTGATGGCATAGTGCACACCGTAGTGTTCGGGCCGGCACATGAGGAAACGCGGCTTGTTTTGCGTCTTGATCACGGAAAACGCTCCCCTCAACGGATCACTTGGGACGGCCGGCGGATGCGGTGGAGCCGTCGCCACGCCATGTGCTCGCGGACCGCGAGCACGCGGAACGGGAACAGATAGGTGATCTTAGGCGCCGCGCTAGAGGTGCTGCATCGGGCGAACACAATGTCACATGTCCGGAGGCAGGACGACGCAATAGAGCACTCCCTTGTTCATCCCTTCCTGCCTGGGGGCACAGACATGGGCGCCGCCATCGGGCGCGCTGAGCTGCTGGATGACGCTGGAGGGAACTGCCGTCCAGTTGCCGTCGACCTTCACTTCGTAGTGGTCGCCGATCGCGCGCACTTGGGTCGGCCGGCAATCCGCCAGATTGCAACACGAGGTCTTGGTGTCGCGGCGCATGAGCGTCGAGTAGAAGCTCTCGTGCCACTGTTGGTGGCCGTTGCCATGGCGGCCGTCCGGATACGCCCGGTCTTGCGCAAACGCCGGTGCACACAGAAGCAGAAGAAGAAGCAGTGGTCTCATGGGCCACCTCCTCCGATTGCCGGCAATCGCAATTATGCAGCGTGATCTGATTCGTAAGTGTGGCTTTTCAGATTCACTTGGGAATTATTGGCGCAGCAGTGAATACGTGAAATAACGTAGAGCGCATGGCCTTCCGAGTGGCCGGCGTTGCCCAGTTCCACCTCGTTGCCGCCAAAACGGGCATTGTTCCGCGCAAGCCGATTAGACAAGCCGATTAGACAAGATCAAACGCGGGAGTACGATTTGGTCGTGTGGGGGAGTCCCATGGCGACATATCTCTCTGACTTCGCGCGGGCCGGCCTGACGCTGGCCAGTGCATTGATCACATTGAGCATCGGTCTCGACGGCACTGCGTCCATTCATGCTCAAACCTATCCCGTTAAGACGATCAAGCTGGTCGTGCCGTTTGGACCGGGCGGACCGACCGATGTCTCAGCTCGTCTTGTCGCACAGATCGTCCAGTCCACGCTCGGGCAGAGCGTGGTGATCGAGAACCGTCCCGGTGCAGGCGGCGCGCTCGGATCGAAGTCTGTCGCCGGCGCCGACCCCGACGGCTACACGCTTCTGGCAGCAACAAGTGCGACGCTTGGCGTCGTACCGGCACTGGTGAAAAACCCCGGCTACGACCCGATCAAGAGCTTCGCTCCGATCGCCAAGGTCGCCGATAGTTCGCTGGTTCTCGTCGTCCCACAAAGCATCCCGGTCACGTCCGTCCAGGAATTTATCGCCTTCGCCACGGCGAATCCTGGCAAACTGAGCTACGCGTCGGCAGGTTCCGGCAACCAGACCCAGCTCCTCGCCGAACTATTCAAGTCCAAAGCGCGGATCGACATAGTCCATGTTCCCTACAAGAGCGGCGCAGAAATGGTGACCGCGATCCTGGGCGAGCAGGTCCATATGGCGTTTCCCGACATTTCGATTCTTCTTCCGCTCGTCCGCGAAGGAAAGCTGAAAGCGCTCGCTGTCACCAGCGCGACCCGACATCGCGAATTGCCCGACGTTCCGACCATGGTCGAAAGCGGGATATCCGATTTCGTCATGACGTTCTGGTCGGGCATCGTGGCGCCCGCCGGCATCCCCAGCGGCATCGTCGACACGCTCAACACCGCGATCAACGAGGGGCTGAGGTCTCAGGACGTGCGTGACGCGCTCGCCAAGGTCGGCGCTGAGACAAACCCCGGGACGCCGCAGGACTTCGCGCGTTTCATAGCCGCTGAAACACAGAAATGGGGCGCCGTCGCCAAGACCGTCGGGATCAACCTGGATTGATCCGGCCTTCGCCGCCCGGCCGCGCCGCCGAGCCTTGTTCAAACTTGTGCGCCAGATCCGGATCGAACTCGCCGTCGATCAACACGAAAGCAACGACGCAAGGCGCATTCGATCGGTTGCTCCAGGCGTGATTGGTGCCGCACTGCACGACCACATCGCCGGTCTTCAGCTCGACATCGACGTCGTCGAGCACCATCGTGATCTCCCCTGAGAGCACGATGGCGTAGTCGATCGTCGCGGTGCGATGCATCAGTGGATGACGGCCTCCTCTCCCGAACGTCGCCGCATTTTCATTGCCGAGGGCGGCGAACACTCGCCGCGATGCCTCGGGATCCATTTGACGGACTGCTGCCGATTCCGGTGGAAAGTGATTGATGCGCAGGACCGTGCCGCCCTTGTCGGGCATCTGTCGGCGCGGGCCGTGCGTCGGCTCGGGCGCCGCCGCGACGATGCGCGCCGGCGTCTCGGCGGTGCGCCAGACGTCGGTCGAATACCATTCCGGATTGATGGCATTGACGTGCACGAAGGGCGCCGGGCCGTCGGAGAGCACGACCGCCTTGCCGCCTTCATCGTGTCCGGTGACGATTCTCCTAAATTGTCTGGGCATGCTGCTTCCATTATGCCGACCGGTGATGGACGCACACTACTCGCCGATCCAATCTGGCGGGCGCTTGTTGACGAATGCATCCAGTCCTTCGCGAAAATCGCGGCTCATGTAGCACATGAGAATGAGGTCCTCGCCGTCCTCGCGTGGCATCCTGCCGTGCAGGCGTCGCAGTGCCTCCTTGGTGGCGCGCAGCGTCAACGGCGCGTGGCTGGCGACCAGGCGGGCGAGTTCGTCGGCGCGGCGCTGAAGAGCCGCCCAGTCGTCGACCACCTCGTTCAGCAGGCCGATGCTCAATGCCTCGTCGGCCTCTATGAGGCGTGCGGTGAAAATGATGTCCTTGACCCGTGCCGGACCGATCAGAGCGGCCAGCCGGCCAACATTGGCCATCGACAGGCAGTTGCCGAGCGTGCGCGCGATCGGAAAGCCGAACCTCGCCGTCCGCGTCGCGATGCGCAGATCGCAGCATGCCGCGATGCCTGCGCCGCCTCCGGTGCAGGCTCCGGCAATCGCCGCAATGGTGGGAACGCGGCATTGCTCGAGCGCCGTCAATATTCGATCGATGCGGGTCTCGTAGGCGATCGCGTCCTGCGGCGTCTTGAAGGCGCGGAACTGGTTTATGTCGGTCCCCGACGCGAATGCCTTGTCGCCCTCGCCGGTCACGACTAGCGCTCTGAGCGAAGCGTCGCTGTTCGCCGCTTCGCAGATCGCCGCGAGGCGCTCATACATGGCGAAGGTCAGTGCGTTGCGCGCCTGCGGCCGATTGAAGGTGACGCGGGCGATCCCGTCATGCACCGCGTAGAGAAGATCGGCTTCGCCGGCCGCGTCGTGCGAAGCGTCGTTCGCAGATGTCATGTCGTGCCTTCCGGATGGCTGCAGCGCACAGTTGCGATGATCCCGATCGTCAGTTTGAAGGTGAAATCCGCTCGTCGCAAGCGCAGGGAGCGCACGTCGACGTCATTCGCCCGCGCGCGGGAATGCGCCGGTTCGCACGTCGACCATGCAGCAACCCGACGCCCGACCAATATGCCCGCGCCATTGCACCTCGCACCAGGGATTCCTGCCGCCGTCATCGGGCATGCGGCATCGGCCGACGACGACATCACCCGCTCCGGCCGGGATGGCAATCACGAGCGAATGGCCGGTGCCCGCTCCGCTGCGAAACATTGAGGATGCCTTCCGATACGCCGGTGAGAACGCGAAACGTTCGCGTCGGGGCCGGCGGGACGACCGGCGGATTGGCGGCGACGGTCGGCTGCGGCGACGTCCGGGGACAACTTGCTTTGAGGTGTTCTTCTGCCAGCGTGGCCTCGAATGTTCCCTTGAACGAGCGCACGAATGCCTCGTAGGCGCCGCAGGTTCCGACCTGCTTGGCTGCCAGAAGGCGGCAGCGGCGCTCGACGTCGAACGGCCGGGATCGGGCGTGGCCGTCGGCGTGTCCGGCCTGGACGGCGGCGGTGGCGCGGTGCGCGGCGGCGATGCACCGGCCGGCGGCGCAGCGGACGGCAGGCCGGCGAGATACACGCGTCCGCCGACGGTCTGATCGTAATAGGCCGGCGTCTGCTGGTGCGGTTATGCCACGCGTTCGCGCACCTCGACGGCAAGACTGCCGAGATCGACGCCCGGTCTGGCCAACTGCTCGACGAACACCCGCGTGAACACCGAATTGCGATCGGGGTCGTTGGGGTTCGAGGCGATCGAGCGCCGTCTGGCCGATGCCGGCCGAATACACGGTGAAGACGCCCCGAACCGGCTTGGCTTCGGCCAGGCCGCGCGTCTGGCCGATCGAACGCCCGCCGGACCGCGGGAACGGATTGTCGCGGCATGCGTCGATTGCCAGGAACGCAACGCGCGGACTCTTCGAGTGGATTTCGGCAATGAGATCCGGCTCCGAAACCGAAGCGCCGCGCACGCGCGCTTCCGCATCCGGCGTCACCAGCGGCGCGTCGCTCGGCACCAGATAGTTGATGCCGCCGATGGCGACGCCGTGACCGGCATAGAAGAATGCGGCGGTATCGCCGGGAGCGAGCTTAGCGGTGAGCTCGGAGAGCTTGTCGATGATGCCTTGGCGACCGAGATTGCGGCCGCGGATCACCTCGAAGCCGAGACGGGCGAGCGTGTCGCCCACTGCCTCGGCGTCGTTGACAGCCTTTTGCAGCTGTCGTTCGGCAGGCAGATTGGCGTATCGGTCATTGCCGATGACGAGCGCAACGCGCTTCTCGGCGCGTACGGGTGCGCCGATGCACGTCGCCGCCGCCACGACGGCCAGCAGCAACAGCCTCGATGTCGGAAGAATACCGCCCCACTTCCCCATGACACGTCCGCGGCTTCATGCCGTCGCAGTGTGTTTCGGACAAAGTGTTGCAACCGGCTGCTCGCGATTCAAGTGCTCCAGCGGCACATATGCGACGTTTTTATTTGTCCTGCGCCATGTCGTCATAGAGCGCGGGCGATATCACGTCGGGTGCCGCCATGGGATCGGCGCCCGAGCCAGTCTGGGCGGTCAGCGCCAAAGCCGCCCGCAACTGCCCTCCGACGCGTTCGAGAATTGTCCTCGCCGCGTTCACATCACAACCGCACAACAGCAACACCGCAATCTTGACGCTTCCGTCGGCCCGTCTGAGTGCATCGCGGGCCTCCTCGCTGCTGCGCCCGGTGAGCCGCCGCAATATGCTCTCGCTCCGCCGGACGAGCTTGCTGTTCACTGCTTGCACATCGACCATCAGGCCTTCGTACACGTGACCGAGCAGGATCATGACCAGGGACGACAGGAGATTGAGCGTGATGCGCTGCGCGGTGCCGGCTTTCATCCGCGTCGATCCGGCGATCGGCTCGGCTCCGGTTTCGAGCCAGATCGGATGTTCCGCCTGTTCCAGAATGGGCGTGTCGCGATTGTTGGCGATACCGACGGTCAAGGCACCGCGACGCTTGGCCTCGCGCAGGCACGCAAGCGTGAATGGCGTCGTGCCGCTGGCGGCGACCGCGATGAGCACGTCGTTGGTGCTGATGCCATGCGCGCGCACGAGCCGCGATGCTTGCTCGACTTCGTCCTCGGCGCCTTCGACCGACTGCAGCAGGGCGTCCCGGCCGCCGGCCATCAGCAGCAACAGGCGATCTGCCGGCCAGTTGAACGTCGGCATCAGCTCGGCGCCGTCCTGCACCGCTAGTCGTCCCGATGTTCCGGCGCCAGCGTAGACCAGACGTCCGCCTGCGCGCAGTCGGACCTCCATCGCCAGCGCGGCACGCTCGATCGCCGGCCGTGCCGAACGCACGGCCGCCACCGCGGTGAATTGACCCTCAATCATCGCATCGAGGATGTCCGTCGGGTCCCAGACGTCGATGTCCGAATAGCGGGGACTGGCGCGCTCGGTATCCATGAGGCAAATCCGGTAAGATCAGGAAGCCCAATCAGATACAACGTCTTTCATTCATTTTGGTTCTCGCGCGTTACACCTGGGTGCATAGAATTATTATAGGTATCTCTTTCACAAGGATATTGATGAGGAATGGGACGCTTCAACGGTTGAAGAATACCAGTCGCGGGCGCGGGCCCCCGAGGAACGCACAAAATGAGCCAAATCGACTTAGGCATGGCGGCCGAGCTTCAGGCGGCATCGGCGGCGGTGCGGCGGCAGGCGCAAATCCTCGCCGGGCCGCTCACGGAGCTTGTCGCACGGCTCGCGCGCAAGCCGCCCCGCGTGGTGGTGACCTGCGCGCGTGGCAGCTCGGCTCATGCCGCCACATTCGGCAAGCACTTGATCGAGCACCGCCTGGGTATCCCCGTCGCGGCCGCCGCCCCCAGCATCGCCACCGTCTATCGGCGGCAGCTTCGACTCGAGGGCCAGTTGTTCCTCGCCATCTCGCAATCCGGGCGGAGCGACGATCTCGTCGAAATGACCATGATCGCCAAGGCTTCGGACGCGCTGACCGCGGCGGTCGTGAACGATACGGCCAGCCCTTTGGCCGCCGCCTGCGACATCGTTCTGCCAATGGCGGCGGGACCCGAGGTCAGTGTCGCGGCAACCAAGACATTCGTCGCGTCCTTGGCCGCCCTCCTGCGCTTGGCGGCAATGTGGGCAGGTGATGGTCCGCTTGGCGCTGCCGTTGATCGCCTGCCGGACCGCCTCGCCGCCGCCACCGGCCTCGACTGGAGCGCAGCCCTGGACGTGCTTGCCGGCACAAACAGCTTGGTCACCATTGGGCGCGGACCGACGTTGGCCATCGCACGCGAGGCGTCGTTGAAACTCAAGGAAACCAGTAATCTCCACGCCGAAGCGTTCAGCGGCGCGGAATTTCTGCACGGACCGGTCGCACTCGTCTCGACGCTTTATCCGATCCTGATGTTCATGCCGTCGGATGCCGCGGCCGGCGGCCTGCAGGACCTGACGGCGAGCCTGCGCCACAAGGGCGCGCGTGTTCTCGTTGCTGGCCACAGCGAGACCACGAACGACAGGCTGCCGACGTTGCCCCCCGATCACCCCGACACCGATCCGGTCTGCCTGATACAAAGTTTCTACGGACTGGCCGTTGATCTGGCGCGCCGGCGCGGCGTCGACATCGACCGCCCGCGGCACTTGCAAAAGGTCACGCGGACGCGATGAGCGCGCCTCGGCAGCATGCAATGACGGCCGACCATGTGTTCGACGGAACGGTCGTGCACAGGGACATGGCCGTAATAATAAACGGATCACGCATCGTTGCTATCGCGCCGCGGCGCGGGTTGCCGCACGGGATCACCCTGCACGCCTTGCCGGGCGGCGCATGGCTTGCTCCGGGCTTCATCGACGTCCAGGTGAACGGCGGCGGCGACGTGCTGTTCAATGACAGCCCGACACCGGAGGGCATTTCGGCGATCGTCGCCGCCCACCGCAAATTCGGCACGACAGCGCTCCTCCCGACGCTGATCAGCGATACGGTCGAAACGATGCAAGCCGCACTCGATGCGGTTGATGCGCGGATCGACGACGAGCCTGGCGTGCTGGGTATTCATCTGGAAGGACCGTTCCTGTCGCCCGAGAAAGCGGGCGTCCACGACCCGCGCGCCTTTCGCGCGCCCACGACGCAGGATCGCGCGATGCTCGTCGCGCCCCGCAAAGGCGTGACGCTGGTGACGTTGGCGCCTGAACAGGTGCCGCCGGGTTTCATCGCCGAACTGGTTGCGGCTGGCGTGCGCGCCTCGCTCGGACATTCGATGGCGACCTACGCGCAATCGCGCGCGGCAATCTCGGAAGGACTGACCGGTTTCACACACCTGTTCAACGCCATGCGGCCGCTCGGCAGCCGCGAGCCGGGCCCGATCGCCGCCGCGCTCAATTCTTCGGGTATCTTTTTCGGCATGATCGTCGACGGCGTACACGTCGACCCCGCTATGCTGCGCCTCGCGCTGCGTGGGATCGGTCGGCCGATGCTGGTGACGGACGCCATGCCGCCCGTCGGCGGCATTCGCTCGTCGTTCGCGCTTGGCGGCGTGGAGGTCACCTGCCGCGACGGGCAATGCACGACCAAGGACGGCACGCTCGCCGGCGCTGTGCTCGACATGGCGCAGGCGGTGCACAATGCCGTTCGTTTGCTCGACGTGCCGCTGACCGACGCGTTGCGCTTTGCATCCGCCAATCCGGCGGAATTTCTCGGGCTTGGGCACGTCCTCGGAAAGCTCGCGCCGGGATATCGCGCCGATATGGTGGCATTCAATCCGGACACGTTGGAGGTCCTGGCAACGTGGGTCGCGGGCGTCCGTGCCTGAAACGATGAGGTGGCCATTACAGATGCGGCTTAGTCGACAATTGTCAGCGGACTACACGTTCACCATTCCGCGCATCACAAACTGCCATTAGCTGATCGAACGCGGATGGATCCGACAGAACGGCAGCGATTTCTCGCTCGGACAGCAACGCAGTGGCCTCGTCACGACTTTGCGCGTCA
>Ga0307472_100001169_pt1 | contig 10302 bp, 10 predicted proteins | sample atmos_gasesAM5C__2_FD_204582 | JGI IMG/M metagenome (GOLD analysis project Ga0307472, IMG submission 204582) | Hardwood forest soil microbial communities from Morgan-Monroe State Forest, Indiana, United States - atmos_gasesAM5C_05 | ecosystem: Environmental > Terrestrial > Soil > Temperate... | reverse complement strand
ATCGCGTTCCGAATCCTGGGTAGACGCATTGAGAACCGTTGCTGCTGTAGGTCCGACAAGGCTACAGACTGCAAAACGCCATCGCGTGCCCCTGACAGGGCCTGATACTGGTCAGACGCTTCCTTCGCTTTCGCCTCGACGCCGGAAAGCATAGAGGAAAGCATTTTGTTCCCAATAGAGTCAGCCATCTTATTCCCGGAAGCCACACGAGCCTGCTCTAACCCTTTCACGGCCAGCGACAGCATGAGCAGAGGGTTGGTTAAAGTGAAAAGGCTCGTCATCACTTGGCGCTCGTGCGGCTTCAGATTGCCCAATTCGGTTAGCGGCTTTCTCAGATTAAAGACGTAGTCCGTGTGATTGCCTGTCGCGTCGGTCAACTCTTCCTGCTCGATCGTGAGATAGCCCTGAACCGACAGGTCAGTGATCGTCGCCGTAATGCAGCGCAAGGCGACCGCATTGTCCACGAGCGCCCCGCATTCGCCCGGTGTGAGGTTATTCGGGGGCTCGTACTGAACGCTTATCGAATCCTGCTGCGGATCGGCTCGCGTCCAAGCCAGCCAAAACATATAGACCGCGACGCTTATTGGAGTGGCGAGGAAGAGAATGAGAAGCAGCTCCGATACACCTGTGGGTCGCCAGTCATCGGATCCTTCTCTGCAGGGAGTGGCCGAATGTTAGTCCGCTATGGGCACACTCACAAGACAATTCGGTTCAGACAATTTCTCAGGCGAGCCGGAGGGCTGCTTCCATCTCTCATGGCCGGGCCGACTCTGCGAAGTTAGCCGGAACCTCCAATGACGCGTATGGGCAGGCGATGCCGCACCCGAGAAGCTTTGCGGGAATTCGCCAGGGTCAATGCGCGGCAGCCACGATAGTGATGTCTGAAAAAGAGACACGCCCCGTTCGACCGTGGCAGCGGTCCTGCGGCTAAGCCGCTCCAGCTTAGCTCATAGAAGGATGTTCATTGTCTCATTGTATGCAAAAGATTGCATGACCTTCTGCTAGCCACCAGTCGGAAGAGCCCTAACAAATAGCATGATAGGGCCTAAGTAACTGAAAATACGGGCTCAATGCTCAGCGATCCCACAAACCAGTCTAACCGGTCGATTGGCATCGAGCGTGCTAATATCCCCGGCAGGTGGCCTATGAGTGTCCTAGCCCGGGCTACCCCTAGGAGAACAGAATGTATAGAAAGTTAATTCTCATCGCGACGCTCGTAGCGGTCGTAGCGGTCGTAGCGCTGGTCAGCGCGCCCGCACAGGCGGATTCGCTCCACGGCTTCTGCACAAATGCGACTTGCACTGACAATGGTGCCGTTACACCGGTTCCTACATCCAGCCCATCCTTCGGTTTCTGGGATGCCAGTGGGCCGGTTACCGGGACCGATTACATTGTGGTTCTTTCCCTCACCAACGTTGGGGGTTCGATCGCTCTGAATCCTACGAACGTCGCAGGGTCGCCGCCGACAAGCGCGACACTGTTTGGAACTTGGACCTCCGGATTCTTGGACGCCTTTCTGGGATTGAGCGCGCAGCCGAACAATCCATTCAACAATTACGGCGGACCGACAGGGCTAGACGCAGGTGCCACCGAATTCTTCGTTTACGAGCTCAACCTTGGCACCCAGACGGTCCAGAATCAGGCGAACGAACTTAGCGGTCCGCTGTTCTCGGCCTCCGGCCTGGCTCCGGGCACTTTCATTTTGGATTTTCTTGACCCTCCAGGCATCGGGACGCCCAACAGCGCTGCTCTTGAGATTACGGGTGTGCCTGAACCAAGTTCCCTGATGCTGCTTGGTACCGGTCTTCTCGGCTTGGTGGGATTCGTCCGACGTAAGGTCACTGCGTAGGCTTTTCGGTCGGTTACGTTCTGACTCCTAAAAATGGACCTCCCGCACGGGGGGTCCATTTTTTTTTACGGGCCATAAACACATGCGAAACGCCGTTCCGCCCCTACCCTTTCTATCTCTCCCGCCGTAGGGCATCTAGATTCACCCGCAAGGAATTCAAGAGTGCCGCGCAACCAAGTTTCTTGTAGGCCTTTGCATGACTCCGAAATTCACAGCTAATTCAGATGGTTTTCCACAAATCAGCGTGAATGCTGCAGCTTTCGCTTGGCGCGCGCAACGCTCTATGCGAGCATTCGGCAGCCGGTGCGCCAGAAATTAGATGGAACCCACCTTCGACATTTTCGGAGAAACTTCCGACAAAGATACGATTCTGGTTGAATCGATAGAGGGACTGCACTATATGAAGAAAACGCAATGTCACGGCTCTCGAATAAGAGTTTTCGACTTGAAGGATTTCGAGCGGTAACTTGTTAGCTACGCTTACTGTGATTTCTGCAAACGAAACACACCGCGTATCTTCGAAGCGGTTGTTTATAGTGTTCCCCAGTCTTCTCGCCCGCTCGGTGCTTGCTCTGGCAGTGCTTGTTATAGGTCTGCTTTCGTCTTCACAAATATCGTCGGCTGTGCCGCAGGTCCAAACAACTGTGGAAGTGACGAAGAGCCCCGATACCACAAAGTGTTACGCGGTGCAGGTCGGCGCTTACGGTAAGCGAGCCGAAGCCGTAGCGATGCTAAATAGGCTCATCCAAAGATTCTCCTATCCCACGACGCTGACGCCACTCGTCACGCAGGACGACACTCTTTGGCGTGTGCGTATGCTGACAACCTCAAAGGCGGAAGCCCTCAAGGCGTCCGAACATCTATTGCAAGACCAGGGCGTCAAGGCGTGGATCATTCCCATTCCTTGCACTACCCGGGTCAACGGAAATTCAGAAAACGCGAACCACGACCGTAACCCGGAAGGCGCCACGTCCTCAGCCCGCACGCTTCCAGTTCTAACGACGCCCCCAGCTGGGAGGCCAGCAACTGCGCCGCCCGAAAACGCTCAGGCCACCATCGTCGCAATAGAGAATGTTTCAACGGAGGATCGTGACGCTCCAAACCAGAAAAACCTAAATCGCGAAACTGCAAGCGCCGAGACAATGAGTCAAGCAGCTCCAAATAAAGAAAGCGCGCAAGGAAGTGTTATCAGTGGAGCAGCTTTCGGTCATCGGACACACCGGGGCAAGCCCGGAAGCGAAATGATCGGTATCCTGCCGGCTCCTGAAGTACCCAGTGACGGTCTGGACGGCGTGAAGATACTCGATATAACGCCCTTCAGTCCGGCGGCGAGGGCTGGCCTTGTAGGGGGTGACATTATCGTGGCGATAGACGGCATCGCCGTGACGAGCGACGAGACCTTGAATACCGAGCTTGCCAGCCGAAAACCCGGCTCTCAAGTACGCGTCACGTTCATGCATATTGCCTGGGTGATGGAAGCCACACTTACAATCGAACCCGAATTTTCTTTTTGAGTCTGCAGGACCAAGCAGGAACGAGTGGTCCAATCATTATCACACCCTCCCTCACGATATCGACCAAGCGCGCCCGTGAACATAGTGAACATCATGAACATTGCTCAGAGGATGGTGTACACACAGCCGGCTGGATTTTAGAAATATTGCTCGGGTTCTCGGGTGGCGTCCGCCGCTGCAGAGCTCGCAATTCTGCTCAGACCGGGCTTGTCACCAAGTCGGTGCGGGCTTACAGTAAGTTCAAATGACACGCTCTACTAAGGCGCCGGTTCCTGGATTTATGCTCATCGTCCTAGGGATTCCCATCATCCTCGCCATTCTCACCGTCGTTCACTTGCAACGCACGGGTAATGCTTGGATGCCGCACCTCCGAATGCCACACCTCCCAACACGCCGACTAGAACAGGCTAGCCTGAAGGTGAGGGTGTGGGTAAACAGGTCAACGGGCATCTATTACTGCCCCGATAGTGCGACGTACGGCCGGTCTGAACCTGGCGTCTACATGGCTCAAGGAGAGGCCGTACAAACTGGATATACGCCTGCTCTGGGCGAGCCTTGCCAGTAAGTGGCCTAGAATAGAATACTGCTGAAGGTGCCGTTCGACGCAAATCAGCTTGATGACGTTGGGTCCGAGTTTTTGGGCGAGGAACTGTTTCATTTGCCCGCCGACGGGTACTCCGCGGCCGTAGCGCCGGAGCGCGCTTCCAGCATGCCCGTGCCGACGTTCATTCCAAAAATTGCCGCAGGATCAAAAATTGGCAGTACTGTAAGTATCAGAACCATCTTAGACGTGACGGGTCAACGGATTAACGGCTATCTCCGTAAGCTTCAGGAATGAAATTCCACTCACCAGCAAGTTTGTACTAAAGGGAACCGCTTAGCCCGATCCCATTGGTTTTATCATCCGACCGCCGGGTGTCGCTTTATCCAAGAGATTGTGCCTAAAGGGATTACGTACTATCCACCTTGCTTCAGTCTGGCACCGAGATTGCACAGCACAACAGAGGAAATACGCGCTTACGGTTTTCTGAGGGCAATAACCCTGTGCCTTTTGGAGGGCCAGATATGAAAATTCTCAAAAGACTGTGGAAGGAAGAGGAAGGTCAGGACCTCACCGAATACGCGTTGCTGATGGTGTTGATCGCATTGGTGGCCATCGCCTCGATGCAGACGCTCGGGACGACAATCAGCAACGTGTTCTCGAACGCGGCAGCGAACCTGACGACGGCCAGTTAGGTTTCGCTGTTTCGCGAAAGCAGTCCGACTCTGGTGCCTGCTGGGAAGATCCACTGGACGTCCTCACGCTCACGTTCCTAACTCCGTCTGATCGTAAATCGTCTTGTGTTATCCAGCAGGTGTCCGGGGGCGGCGCTTACCCATCCGCCGTTGAAGAGCACCAGGATGAAGTAACCCGACGGAAAAATAGAAATAAGCAGTCGCCGCGTAACCGAGGAATGCGGCGCGAATCCTTCCGATTTTCACCACTCTCCGAGCGAGTAGGCTACTCTCCCCTGTTTGCCGTCTGGATATGCGCTCCTGTGCGTTGCGATGTAATGAGATGACCCGACCCAGCATTGAGAAGTGACGTGTGAGGGACATCTTAGGCCTGCCCGTCTGGCAAGTCACGCAGAATTCCCCAGAGTTGTTGGTTGACGGTGAAGCGAACATCGAATAACTTTTTTCATCTCTTCGACTCCCGAATGATACCCTAGCGAAAAAATGGGCTGAGCGAGGGCAAGAGATTCGCCGCGCCAAAATCCGTCCCTGGCTACGCTCGTGCAGTACCGGATCAGAAGGAAATTAATGATTAACGGGAAGCGGATTGCAGTCGTTCTGCCGGCGTACAACGCGGCGAAGACGGTCGAGAAGACTGTGCGTGAACTCCCCGACACCGTGGATATTCGGATTTTGGTCGACGACGGGAGCTCCGATGAGACTGTGCAGGTGGCCGAGAAGTTAGGCCTGCAAATCTTCATTCATGAAGGAAATTACGGGTATGGCAGAAACCAGCAGACGTGTTATCGGGAAGCCTTGGCCGCTGGTGCGGAAATTGTGGTAATGGTTCATCCCGATTACCAGTACACGCCACTATTGGTCACCGCCATGGCGAGCATGATTGCGTTCGATGTCTACGATGTAGTGCTGGGTTCCCGAATTGTCGGAGGCGGTGCACTCAAGGGCGGAATGCCACTCTACAAGTATGTAGCTAACCGCTTCCTTACAGCGTTTCAAAACTTGTTCACGGGCGCAAAGTTGTCGGAATACCACACCGGTTTTCGAGCCTTTGGTCGAGATGTCTTACTAAATCTGCCACTCCTTGAGAACTCGGACGATTTTGTTTTTGATAATGAGATTCTTGCCCAGTGTATCTGCTTCGGCTACCGCATAGGTGAAGTTTCCTGTCCGACGAAGTATTTCGACGAAGCCTCGTCGCTCAATTTTGCTCGAAGCGTGAAATATGGATTTGGTGTGCTCAACACCACCCTGAAGTGCCGATTACAAAAGTGGGGCATCGCGCACTACCGACTATTTAGTTCCACGGGTAGAAAACTGCTTCTCGATTACTACGCTCCGTCTGAGATCGGCAAGACGGTCAAGGAACGCCGGGCAGGTTAGCGGCAGAACGGCGATGCGAAAAGAACTAATGGGGTTTGTGCTTGTCGCGCTCTTCTCAGTCGCAACGGCGGCCGGCGCGCAAGTGAAAATAGAAGACCATTCGCTCGGGGAGACCGGTGAGCAGTTCTTTTCCGAAGCTCACGAGGGAATGATACTCAGTGCTTGCGCGAAGAAAGATTTTGAGAAGGTTGATCGGTCAATTAAGAAAACGGCGAAGGAGTATTGTGCCTGGCTCACTAGCATCCGGCAGCGCATGGTCAGCGGCGAGAGTGGCAAGTACAAGGGTGAGGTCAGCCCAGACTACACAAAGACGACCACTTATGTTTTTGCGGCCGGGAAGTTTGTGGCCGCCGAAATTCTTTTCACGGCACCTGATCTGGCGAACAACTACCAAGCGAAGTCGTTTGCGGAGATTTTTAGCGGCCTGAAAGGAACTTATGGGCCGCCAACCAGCGAGACCATTATGCCGTATCAAAATGCATACGGTGTTCCCTACGAACGTCACCAGGAACTCTGGCTCGCCGAGAGCTATGCCATCCAGGTCGACGAGCAGCCCGGCTCCAACGGCTGGACGCGTGTAAATGTGTCGACACGGGAAGTGTACGATAAGCGAAAGACGGAGAACGCCACCAAGCCGCCTCCGAATCCCCTGAATTAAGACCCTTGGCGAATCAAATCATGAGCCTGCGTGCATAGCATGATGCTGGAGCTGAAAACATTAATGGAGGCCGATACTTAACGGGAGCGGGTATAAATCAAATCGAAGTGAGCGGAGCAAATTGATGGATACTGTAACGTTGATCCGAATTGTGGCCGGTGCTCTCGCGGTAGTGGTTATCTTTATTATTATTTGGCGTCGTCGGCGGAAGTCGTTGGAGTAAGAAGCGGGGCTGACGCAAGATTCGAGTCATTGTCCCGCCTTTAAACTCGATGGACGGGCGTGCTCTCCGTTCACGATCGGCCGTACTTTGCGGCTTCGCTTTTCCGCTCGCCCAAATGGATCGGCTATCGCCCAACGATAGACCTTGCTAGCGGGGCGTCTCTGGATCCTAATTCGGAATGGATTTGAGGTGAGAAATCAGCGCCTAGATATGAGAATCCGGCGGAACTGAGATTCACTTATGAGGAGCAGGAGCCGCCGAGGTTTGGCCAGGGCTGAAGAGTTGAGTGATCTTCGAAGAAGCGGAATCCCAGCCGTTGCGAATCCAGTCAAAGTTCCAGCCCGAAGTTCGCTCCCATGAGTCGGACCGCGGCCATACTTCGCGCAGTTTTTCCCAATAACGGGTCCTAGCCGCTGTGTCGACTTTTGAAGCGGCGCCGAGGGGACCTTTTTCCGCGACTTGGAAACTATCGGGAGGGTCGGCTGGCAGGGTGCTTCCAAAGCCATACTTTGTTTCAATCTCTTGCACCGCGATGTCCCAATAAGCGCGCGCGAGTTGGTCTTCCTTGGCGTTTTGCTTGGCGGTCAATCCGGTGCTCTCATTAAAAAACGCATCCGGTGGCTTTACCCGCAGGCGGACGACCGGAGAGCTGGAAAGGTAAATCGCAAGCATGAGCAGAACCACAACGCCCAGAGCCAACCCAAGTCTCAAGCCCCACGTGAGTCCGGCCAAAACATCGGAGACTCCGATTCGGCGCTTCGGGGCGCTTTCAGGCAAGGTGAATTCGAGTTTATGTCGTTGTGAAGGGGTTCGGTGAACTGGAGTCAGCCCGGAGACATCGGCGGTTTGCATGTTGGCGACTTGCGTGCGAAGGGCCTCGATGCGCCGGTTCACCAAGCTCTTCATTTCAGCCTCGATCTGCGAGATGCCGTTCACTAGAAACTCGTCAACCATATGTCTGAGCTCTTTGCGACCCTGCTCGACGCTGCTCTTTACTGCGGATTCGACCGAAGCTTGGGTCATGCCAGCGACCTGCCTCGAGGCTTCGTCGATGAACTGCTTGCGCGAGGCCGTCAGGTGTGCGTCAGCTTGCTCGATGCTGGTCTTGGCGAGGGATTGCACCTCTTGCATGAAAGTCATGGTCATTTTGGCTAACTGATCTTGCGTCGCTTCGATGAATCCTTGCCTTGAAGCAGTAACTTCGGAGCGAATTTTCTCGATTAGGTCCTGTGTCAGCTCTTTTCCGAGCGCCTCGGTCGAAGCCCGGCCCATCGAGGCCAATTCTTTCTGACTTTCGCTGATGAGGCCTTGCTTAGCCACGTCGAGTTCGGCGCGAGCTTCTTCGACCGCGGCTTTGGTGAGGTAGTCGAGGGAGGATCGCGCCACAGCGGCCAACTGCTTTTGGGTATCTTCAATGAACGCGTGTCTTGACGCGCGCAGCTCCTCAAACTGCTTTTCTGTTTCAACGACGAAGCCCTGCTTTTCGGCGCTAAGCTTCTCGTTCAGCGCCCCCACGGCGGTGTCGGCCTGTTCCTGCAGCTGCTGGGCTGATCGAGTGAGCAGTGACTGAGAGGCTTTCTCTAGCTCCTCCGTGAGATTCTTCGCGATGTTCACCTGGAGCTGTCGGAGGTTCGCCGACGCACTTTCCACGGCACAGGAGAGTGCTTCCTGCCGTCGCTCGAATTCCTGCGCAAGGTTCTTGAGGTTGGACTCGATCTCCCGGTAGGCGTCTTGGGACCGGGTGATCGCATCTTTCGCCGCGAGCCGAATCGAGCGCACAGTCACGAACTCGGAAGGCATGCTATTGCTGTCTTTCGGCTCTGCTGCGCCTCCCGGGGACTTTTCGGAGGCTTCACCGCATGCCGGGGCAAACGGCTCTTGTCTGTTTGTGGGCAGAACCTCCATGCTGGAGGGCAAGTCCTGAGTGAAGAATCCTTCCAGCCTCTCGACTATGGATGCCTTGGGTGAGGCGGCCGATTCTAGGGAGTCTGACGAACTGATGCGCGTGACTGCGGCGGAATCCTCACGGTGCAGAAGACGGCGTACGAGCTTCAATGGGCCTCCATGAGGCGCATTCGCATTCTGCTCCGTTCGGGAGCGATCTACGGGGTTCCTAGTCGGGGAATTCACGGGCACGCCCAATGCCTGTAAGGGTAAGGTGGGGGTAATTTACGCCCATGAACATATGAAGTCAACCGCTCTAGTACTACTTGTCGCCGCAAAGTGAGAATGTCCGGTTTGTGCAAAGTAGAAATGTCCGCTTTTCTAGGGGCCGGAAGGCCCGATGGAAGAGGAGCGGATCAGCTTGAGCCAGCGCGAACGAGACCGATTGAAGGTGTTGCACGAAGTCCAGCAGGGTCATCTGAAACAAGTCGAAGCGGCTCAGCGCCTGCGGCTGACGGATCGCCACATCCGGCGCTTACTGGCACGTCTGCGCAGGGAGGGAGATGGTGGGCTCGTGCATCGGTTGCGAGGACGGTTCTCGAACCGGAAGATCCCTCCAGCTCTTCAGCGCACTCTGCGACAGTTGCGCCAGGCCTGCTACACCGGTTTCGGACGTACGCTGGCGGCGGAACATCTTTGCCAGCAAGGATTCCGCGCGAGCCGAGAGACGCTTGCGATCCTTGGTATCGTTTCATCCCCGCGCTTGCGCAGTATTTTGAGCCGCGATTTCATCTGTGGAGGCTCCATGATCAGCGTATCGTACGCACACCGTCTTCTTGCAATCTACTCAGGTTGCCTTACATTCATTTTCCTGATTACCGTCTTATGCGGCTTTTCCGAAGTGAAGCATATGAGAAGCTTCGATGAGATTACGGTGCATCGTATCAATGTCGTTGAACCGGACGGGACGATCCGCATGGTGTTGACGAACAAAGACTGGGCACCGGGTCTATACGTCAAAAACAAGGAGTTTCCGCATGACACGCGTCAATCTGCTGGTCTACTTTTGTTTGACGATGAAGGCACCGAGAATGGCGGCTTGATCTACGGCCTTACGAAGGATCAAAGCGGCCCACAACTGGGAGCAATGTCCATCTCAGCTTCGACAAATACCAGCAGGATCAGATTTTCACCATCGATGCAGGACAGGATGGCCATAAAGAATACTCATCGTTGACCATGCAGGATCGCGGAGACTACTCAATCCTGGAAGCCATTGAAGCGAACCACCGTATATCGAAGCTGCCCGAGGAACAGCGTGAAGCAGAGTGGGCGAAGTTTAAGGCCGCGCACCCGGGAGATCGCACGCGCGTGGTCCTGGGCAGGGCCGCCGATGGCGCATCTGTTCTGCGTCTCAAGGACAAGGAAGGGCATGATCGCATCGTGATACGGGTCGCGCCTGATGGAACTCCGAAACTGCAAATGCTTGATGCAGACGGAGGAGTGGTTGACGAACTTCCGCCTGCAGCTCAAACCTCGCCGAGCCACCCGTAATCCT
>Ga0307472_100001168_pt1 | contig 10304 bp, 8 predicted proteins | sample atmos_gasesAM5C__2_FD_204582 | JGI IMG/M metagenome (GOLD analysis project Ga0307472, IMG submission 204582) | Hardwood forest soil microbial communities from Morgan-Monroe State Forest, Indiana, United States - atmos_gasesAM5C_05 | ecosystem: Environmental > Terrestrial > Soil > Temperate... | reverse complement strand
CAATCCTGCGCTCCCGCGGCGGGCGGCCTGCGGAACTCCGACGCCCCGGCAGCCATTTGTGGATTCACGGCCTGCCGCTGAAAATGCGATTCAAGGTTTCCAAGATCTACGTTTCGGTGATCCCGATCTGGGTCATCGGCTTCTTCATTGGCTTCATCGGCGCCGTCATGGGCATCGGCGGCGGCTTCCTGCTGGTGCCGATGTTGATCTATCTGCTGCGCGTGCCGACCAACGTGGTGATCGGCACCTCAATGGTGGTCACGCTCGTCACCATGGCGTCGGCGACGGTGCTGCATGCCGTCACCAACCATCTGGTCGATGCTCTGCTCGCCCTCATCCTGATGGTGGGCGGCGTCACCGGGGCGCAGTTTGGCGCACGGGCCGGCCAAAACATGCCGGGCGAACGCATTCGCCTCATGCTCGGGCTGCTCGTGCTTGCGGTCGGCCTGCGCTTCGCGTTGGAGCTCATGCTGCGACCGGACGACATATTCTCCGTCCGTCCACTGGAACAGGGCCTGTGACGCCGCACCGCATCGTCATGCTCGCCGCGTCGCTGGCCGCATGCGTCGCCGTCGCGGCGCCCGCTCGGGCCGAGCGCCTGGTCACCTCGCTGTCCAGCCACCGCGTGTTGATCACGTCGAACTTCACCGGCGAGCAGCTCATCCTGTTCGGCTCGGTCGAGCGCGATGCCGCGACGGTGCCCCGCAAGACCGGTTACGACATCGTGGTAACGGTGACCGGGCCGCGCCAGACGCTGGTGACGCGGCGCAAGGACCGCATGCTGGGGATATGGGTCAACGTCGAATCCCGCGTGTTCGTTGACGTGCCGTCCTATCTCGCGGTGCTGTCGAGCAAGCCGGTCGACCAGATCACCAACGAGGATGTCAGGCGCCGCCTGCAGATCGGTCTCGCCCACACGTTGCTGCCGCAGCAGCTCGGCATCGACCTCGCCGACGTCAATCGTGACGATCCGCTGCGTGCCGCGTATCTGCGATTGCAAAACCGCCACCGGCTCTATGTCGAGGAGCCCAACGGCGTCACCTTCCTGACGCCGACGCTCTATCGCACGTCGATCCCGCTGCCGGCGGTGACGCCGGTCGGGACCTATGAGGTCGACGTCAAGCTGTTCGCCGACGGCGCGATGATCGCGCGCGCGACCTCGGCGTTCGAGATCACCAAGGTCGGTTTCGAGCAGTTCGTCGCCAACGCCGCGCGCGACCACGGCCTGCTCTATGGTCTCGCCACCGCGATGATGGCGCTGATGACCGGCTGGCTCGCCTCGGTGGTCTTCCGCAAGGATTGACGTGACGGTGGTCGAACCCGACGCGACAACCGCGTCTTGCAGCGCTTCAGTCCGTCAGGCAGCGCGCTGCCGTCATGGAAAACAGCCGCCGGTCGCCGAGCATATGTGCGGTGAACGCACGCGGAAAGAGCCGCGCAAAGGCGCGGTCGCGCACGTTGAGCCCGCCGGTAAAGGCTCCGAGCGCCGGCATCACGAGGCGGCGCCGGTCGGTGACGAAGCAGCGACGGCTGACCACCCGGCCGCGCGTCGCGACGCGCGCTACCGGATGAAGGTGACCCGCGACTTCGCCGTCGGCGCCTTCGGGCGCCGGCTTGTGGCGAAAGGTGAGCGCGCCGAGCGCGAGCGTCTTGGCGAAAGCGCCGCCGATGCCGACGGCCGGTTCGGGGTCGTGATTGCCGGCGATCCACACCCAGTCGCGGCCCCGCTGCAGCGCCAGGACCGCGGCGCGGTCGTCGTCGGCCATGCGCGCCGGTCCGCCGCCGTCATGGAAGCTGTCGCCGAGCGCGACCACGATCCGCGGTGCGTAGCGTGCGATCAGCTCACACAGGCGTGCGAGCGTCGTCGCTGTGTCGTAGGGCGGCAGCAGGATGCCGCGCGCGGCAAAGCTCGATCCTTTTTCGAAATGGAGGTCGGCGACCGCGAGCAGGCCTTCGTCCGGCCAGTAGAGCGCGCCGCTGACATCGGCGACCAGTGAAACGCCGGCGACTGCGATCGAGCGCGCGGCCTGCGGCGCAATGCCTGGCGTCCTGCGGGCGGTCGCGCGTTCAAGAGCCATCCCCCATCGCCTCCCGGGCCAATTCCGTCGAACCCCTTATGGACGATTCGACCCCGGATGGGCGAGAAGGATTTCTCAGTCCAGGGCGTGGAACTCATCCCGGGGGAGGAAGCGCCTCGATCGTCGTCGCGACGCCGCACTTGAGACGCCGCAACCGCGATCCCAACCCCAGCGCATTGAATGACGTCTCGATGTCATCGCAGGTCTGCGTGAAATGCGCCCAACCTTCGCAGTGGACGGGGACAATCACCGCATCCCGGAACGCATGCGCGGTCTCGATCGCATCGTTGGTGTCCATGGTGAGATGGAACGGGCCGCGGGTCTGCGCCGAGACCGCGAACAGCAGCACGATGCCGACCTTGAAGCGGCGTGCCACCTCGGCGACACCGTGGTACCAGACCGTGTCGCCGGTGATGTAGATCGGACGGACGCGTTGATCGTCGGCGGCAAGCACGAATCCGATCACGGCGCCGGACAGCGGCTCGATGCCGGCTGGTCCGTGCCGCGCCGGGGTCGCGGTGACCTGAAGGGCGCTGCCGTCCGGCTTGGTCAGCTGCCTGGTTTGCCACGGCGCGAGACCTTCGGCACCGCCCTTAAGGCGCTTGGCGCCCGCCCCGGTGGTGAGCACGCACCGGCATGTCGCCAGGAATGCCCTGCCCGCGTTGTCGAGATTGTCGGCGTGCTGATCGTGGCTCAGCAACACAGCGTCGATCTGCCCGATCTCCCGGGTCTGAGTGCAGGCCGCGAGGTCTTCGTCAACGTGACATGCGGGATGCGATAGTCGCCGGGCGCGTCGAACGTTGGGTCCGTGAGCAGGCGGAATCCGGCTATCTCGATCAGGGGCGGTCGGGCCGCCGACGAGCGTGATGCGTGGCGCGTTCATGACAACCTCTCGATCGGCCCCCGGCGCGCGTCGGGTGGGGGTGCCGATCGCGCTGCGGGACGCGTGACCAGGTAGATGCCGAGCGCGACCGGAATGATGCCGATGAGGTCCGCAAGGGTCACGCGCTCGCCGAGCAGCTGCCAGCCGAACAGCATTGCGAGCGGCGGCATCAGAAAATGATAGGCGCTTGCCGTGGTCGCGCCTGATACCGTCAGCAGGTGGAACCATAGCAGATAGGCGAATACCGACACCAGCAACACCAGATAGGCCTGCGCCGCGATCAGGTGCCAGCTCGGCACGACCTCGCCGACGCTCTCGAAGGCGAGCGCGAAGGGCGCCACAGCCATGCCGCCGGCGAGATTCTGGACGCCGTTGCCAACCCAGAGTCCGCCCTTCGGCGCCAACCGCTTGAACAGGATCGTTCCACCGACGAGGGAGACGAGCGCGGCAACGACCAGGACGATGCCGGTGAGGCTGTCTGTGCCGGCAGTCACGCGCCGCGCGACGATCGCGGCGACGCCGCCGACGCCGAGCGCCAGTCCCGCCGCCTTGCGCCACGTCATCCGCTCGCCCAGGAAGAATGCCGCGAAAACCGCGGTCAGGACCGGATTGGCGCTGGCGATGAGGGCGGCGACGCCGGCGGAGACGCTGAGCATCCCGACGTAGTTGAGCCCCAGGTAGAGCGCGTTGTTGGCGATGCCGAGCGCAGCGAAGACGGCGAGATCGCGCCGCGTCAGCCGCCACTCCGCGCCGCTGACCGCCGCGGCGCCGAGCATAACGGCGCCGGCCAGCATGAACCGCGTGGCGAGGAGAATGAGCGGCGGGCAGTCGATGAGCGCGACCTTTGCCACCGCAAAAGCCGAACTCCACAACAGGCAGAATGCGGCGATGAAGAACGGTAATGGGTCGACGCGGCTGCGCGCGGCAAGGGCGAAGGCAGGGGGCATGGCACGCTCTCCTGAGAGCGCGTTCCGCTCAGGTTTTGAATCGGGAACGCGCCCCGGCTTCTTTCGTTGGTCGCATGTTGTGCGGACAACCGGTGTCCGCTTTTCCGGAAATGCTCCAATGCCGCGCTGATGTAGCCGCCGCTGTTGCAATTTGGAAATTAAATGTTAAAACGCTATCCAGTGGATTTATAAATGGATCGGCCGTGCTCGATCTCGATCTGTTGCGCAGTTTCGTCTCGGTGGTCGATGCCGGGGGCTTCACCCGCGCCGGCGAGCGCGTCCACCGCACGCAATCGACGGTGAGCCAGCAGATCCGGCGGCTCGAAGAGGCAATCGGGCGTTCACTGCTGCGTCGCAAGGGCAAGCAGGTCAGTCCGACCGAAGAGGGCGAGCGCCTGCTGTCCTATGCGCGGCGGATCCTCTCGCTTGCCGAGGAGGCGCGCGACGTCGTCGGCCGGGCGGCCGATGACGGGGTGGTGCGGCTCGGCATTCCGGAAGATTTCGCCGCCTACCGCCTTGCCGAGATGCTGTCGGAATTTGCCCGTTCGCGGCCCGGTCTCAGGCTTGACGTGCGTTGCGATCTCAGCGCTGCATTGCGCGGTGATCTTGAGCGCGGCGAGCTCGACCTCGCGCTCCTCAAACGCAACGCGGGAGAAGCGGGTGGCGTCTCGGCCTGGCCGGAGCGCCTCCATTGGGTCACCAGCCGCCGCCACCCAATCGTTGCGCGCAACGAGTCTCTGCCACTAGCGGTGTTCCGCCAGGGCTGCCTCTACCGCAATCGCGCCATCCATGCGCTCGAGACCGCCGGGCGCGCCTGGCACGTCGCCTATACCAGCCCTAACCTGGCCGGCATCCAGGCTGCCGTCTCCGCCGGTCTCGGCGTTAGCATCCTTCCCGAAATGGCTATCCTCGGCGACCATCGCGTGCTTCGATCGAAGCAGGGATTTCCTCCGATCGACGACACCGAGCTCGCGCTTGTCACAGCGCCCGACGCGAGCCCGGCGACGCGCCGTCTCGCCGACCTCCTGGCCGACTTTTGCCATGCCAACGGTCCGCGTGCACTGGCGTGAGGGGCCACGCGTCGGGGGGTTCACGAACCGTCCCCCATCGCCTCCTTGACCAGCGCCTCCTCGGCCTCGGCGAGCAGCACGTCCGACGCCTCGCCATAGACCATCTCGCGGCCGATCTCGAGCATGACCGGAACCGCGAGCGGGGAGACGCGGTCGAGTCCCTTGTGAACAATTCGCCCCCGAATGCGCGAGAGCATTTGTCCGAGCCGGCGGATGTCGAGCAGGCCGCTTGACGCGTCCGCCCGCGCCGCCCGCAGCAGGACGTGGTCGCCCTGGTGGCGGCGCAGCACGTCGTAGACGAGGTCGGTCGAGATCGTCATCTGGCGCCGCGTCTTCTCTTCGCCGGGGAAGCGGCGCTCGATCAGGCCGGCGATAATGGCGCAGGCGCGGAACGTGCGTTTCATCAGCGCCGATTCGGCAAGCCAGGCTTCGAGATCGTCGCCCAGCATGTCCTGGTCGAACAAGGCTGCGAGCGACAGCTCGCCGCGGGCAATGGCACGGCCGGCGTCGCCGAGGCCCCACACCGCGAGCGCATATTCATTGGCAACGAAGCCGAGCGGCCGCAACCGTGCGCGTTCGAGCCGGCGTGTCAGCAGCATGCCGAGCGTCTGGTGGGCGAGGCGCCCCTCGAACGGGTAGCAGACGAGGTAATGCTTGTCGGCGCGCGGGAAGGTCTCGACCAGCAACTCGCCGGCGCCGGGGACGTGCGAGCGCCATTGTTGCAGGCCGAGCCACGTGCGCACCTGGTCGGGCAGCGGGCGCCACGCCGCCGGATCGGCGAGGATGTTGCGCACGCGGTCGGCGAGGTAGGTCGACAGCGGAAACTTGCCGCCTTCATAGGACGGCACCTTGGGATCGTCGTCGTGGGCGCGTGACACATAAACCTCGTCCTCGACCAGCGCCTCGTAGCGCAGCACCTCGCCGGAGAACACGAACGTGTCGCCGGGCACCATGGTCTCGACGAAATATTCCTCGACCTCGCCGAGCAGCTTGCCGCCGCGTCCGATCGGCCCGGCATAGCCCCTGCCGCCGGCGCGCGAGCGCACCAGCCTGATCTTCAGCATGTCGGCTTCGACGATCGTCCCGACGTTGAGGCGGTAGCGCTGCGCGACGCGCGGATGCGTGATGCGCCAGCGCCCGTCCTTGCCCTTCCTGATCTTGGCGAAGCGTTCGTAGGCGGCGAGCGCGTAGCCGCCGGTCGCGACGAAATCGACCACGGCGTCGAAGTCGGCGCGCGCGAGCGCGGCATAGGGCGCGGCGGTGCGCACCTCGGCATAGAGTGCGTCGGCGAGAAACGGCTCGCCGCAAGCGCAGCCGAGCACGTGTTGGGCGAGCACGTCGAGCGCGCCGGTGCGCAAGGGCGGCGTATCCTGTGCGTTCACCGCCACCGCGTCGATGGCGGCGCGGCATTCCAGCACCTCGAAACGGTTGGCCGGCACCAGGACGCCGCGCGACGGCTCGTCGAGCCGGTGGTTGGCGCGGCCGATGCGCTGCAGCAGGCGCGAGGCGCCCTTGGGCGCGCCGACGTTGATGACGAGGTCGATGTCGCCCCAGTCGACGCCGAGATCAAGTGACGACGTGCACACGACAGCGCGCAGCCGGCCGGCTGCCATGGCGTCTTCGACCTTGCGGCGCTGGGCCACGTCGAGCGAGCCATGATGCAGGGCGATGGCGAGCCCGTCGTCGTTGATGCGCCACAGGTTCTGGAACAGCATTTCGGCCTGGCTGCGCGTGTTGACGAACACCAGCGTGGTCCTATGGCGCTTGATCAGGTCGTAGATCTCGCCATAGGCGTGGCGCGCCGAATGCCCGGCCCACGGCAGGTCGGAGGCGCTCTCCAGCATGGTGACGACCGGCTGGGCGCCCGCTTGCGCCACCACCAGGTCGGCATGCGCGGTCGCTCCGGCCGGCTGCGGCACGAGGAAGCGCGTGAGCTCGGGCGGTTCGGCGACGGTCGCGGACAGTCCAATGGTGGTGAGCTCGGGCGCAATGCGAAACAGCCGGGCGAGACCGAGCGAGAGCAGGTCGCCACGCTTCGACGTCACCAGCGAATGCAGTTCGTCGAGGATCACCCGGCGTAATGTCGCGAACAGGAATGCGCCGTCGGGCGAACCGAGCAGCAGCGCAAGCTGTTCCGGCGTGGTGAGCAGGATGTCGGGCGGATGGCGGCGCTGGCGCTGGCGCTTCGAGGCGGGCGTGTCGCCGGTGCGGGTTTCGATGCGGATCGGCAGATTCATTTCCGCAACCGGCCGTTCGAGATTGCGCGCGATGTCGACGGCGAGCGCCTTGAGCGGCGAGATGTAGAGGGTGTGAAGGGCACGTGTGTGATGCGGGTGTTCCGGCGGGGCAGATAACCGGCGAACACCGGCGTCGCGGAACGCGTGGAGAGATTGCGACGACAACTCCACCAGTGTCGGCAGGAATCCCGCCAGCGTCTTGCCCGCGCCGGTTGGCGCGATGAGCAGCGCCGAGCGGCCGGCGACCGCCGTGGCCAGGAGGTCAAGTTGATGCGCGCGCGGCGTCCAGCCGCGCGACGCGAACCAGCGGACGAAAACGTCCGGGAGCGACGTGTCGGTCGAAGGGCGCTCGAGCAGGGTCACGACGTCGACGTAGCGGCCGAAGACGGCGCGGTCGAGGCCGGATTTTCCGCCACCGCCACCAAGCCGTCGACCGGCGCGCCCTTCTCGGTGCGCGTCGCGGCATGCGTCAGATGCGCGGTGCGCAACCCGGCGACATCGAGCGCCGCGCGGACGGCGCCGGCCGAATGAGCGTAGCGCAGGGTCTCGCGCAGGAGCACGCCGTCGCCGCCGTGGGTCTCGACCGTGAACGCGAACAGGCCGCCCGCTGCCAGCACGCGGGCGACTGCGGCGGCGACCGGCGCGATGTCGCGGACATACACGAACACGTCGGCGGCGACGACGAGATGATAGTGCGCCGCGGCTCGCACCTCGGCAGCGAGGAACTCCGACAACTCCGCGGCGGCCAAGCGGTCGTAGAGGCCTTTGGCGCGCGCCTGGGCCACCATTTCGGCTGACAGATCGACGCCGACCAGCCAGTCGACGCAGGGCCGGAACGCCGCGCCGCCGAGCCCGGTGCCGCAGCCGAGATCAAGCATCGTGCCGATGCGCCGCGGCCCGCCGGTCACGCGCTCGACCGCGGCCCTGAGCACGGCCGGTCCGCGATAATCCAGCCGCTCGATCAGGGCGGCGTCGAAGGTGGGCGCGTGCTGATCGAACAGGCGGCGCACATAGGTCGCGGTCATTGCCGGCGTCACCTCGCCGGCGCCGAGGCGGGCGAGCTGGAGCCGCGCGCCGTGATAGTCCTCGGGGTCGGCATCGCGAGCCTTCTCGAACGCGGCAACGGCGCCGGCCTTGTCGCCGAGATTGTCGCGGATGGCAGCAAGCGCGAACCACGCGGTGGCGAAGCCGGGCACCAGCTCGACCGTCTGCGCCAGAATATCCGCGGCGCCGACAAGGTCGCCCCGCGCAGCGTGGTCGAGCGCCCATTTGTAGCGCCGGTCGGCGATCAGGTCGCCGGAGGAGACGAAAAGGGGTCCTGTCATTGTCGGCTTTAAAGCATATCTGGAGCGAATGCGTCCCGAAGACCTGCTGAGACCGACACCGGCCGGCCTGTGCTGCCCCATGGGGGAGTTCCATATCGACCCGACGCGCGCGGTCGACAAGGCGCTCATCACCCATGGCCATTCCGACCATGCCCGGCCGGGCCACGGTGCCGTGCTCGCGACGCAGGAGACGCTCGATCTCATGCGGCTGCGCTATGGCGAGAATTTCGCCGGCACGACTCAGGCGGTGCGCTACGGCGAGACACTTGACATCGGCGGTGCGGCCGTGACGTTCCATCCGGCTGGTCATGTGCTCGGCTCCGCGCAGATCGCGGTCGGGGCCAAGGGCTGCCGCGTCGTGGCGTCGGGCGACTACAAGGACGTTGCCGATCCGACCTGCGCACCGTTCGAGCTCGTCCCGTGCGACGTCTTCATCACCGAGGCTACTTTCGGGCTGCCGGTGTTTCGCCACGGCGATCCACGCGGCGAGATCGCCAAGCTTCTGCATTCGCTCGCGCTGTTTCCCGAGCGCGCCCATCTGGTCGGCGCCTATTCGCTCGGCAAGGCGCAGCGCGTCATCGCGCTGATCCGCCAGGCCGGCTACGACCAGCCGATCTACCTGCACGGCGCGCTGCAGACGATCACCAACTATTACGCCGATCGCATCGACCTTGGCGAGCTGCGGCTGGTTCGCGGCGCGAACAAGGCCGAGCTTGCCGGGACCATCACGCTCGCGCCGCCAACCTCGCTAACCGATCTGTGGTCGCGGCGCTTCCCCGACCCGATCACCGCCTTCGCCTCGGGCTGGATGCGCGTGCGGGGGCGCGCGCGCCAGCACGGCGTCGCGCTGCCACTGGTGATCTCCGACCATGCCGATTGGGACGGACTGATCGCGACGGTGGTGGCGACCGGCGCCGGGCAAATCTGGGTGACGCACGGCGCCGAGGAGGCGCTGGTGCATTGGTGCACCACGCGTGGCCGGGAGGCGCGCCCGCTCGGCATCGTCGGCTACGGTGACGAGGACGACGAAGACGACGTGCCGCCCCCCGACGACAACGGCGATGCGCAGGCCGGCGCGGGCGAGACCACGGCATGAACCGGTTCGCCGAATTACTCGACCGGCTTGCCTACGAGCCCGGCCGCAACAACAAGCTGACGCTGCTTGTCGATTATTTCCGCAGCGTGGGCGATCCCGATCGCGGCTATGCGCTCGCGGCGATGACCGGCGCGCTGTCGTTTAGGCATGCCAAGCCCAATCTCATCCGCACGCTGATCACCGAACGCACCGATCCGGTACTGTTCGCATTGTCCTACGACTATGTCGGCGATCTGTCCGAGACCGTCGCGCTGATGTGGCCAACTGTCCCTCCCCGGAAAGGGGAGGGTGGCCACCAAGCGGCCCCTTCCCTCTCTACCGTCGTCACCGCACTGGCCACTCTCGGCAAGGCCGAGCTGCCACGGCGCTTGGCGCAATGGCTCGACCAGCTCGACGAAACCGGCCGCTGGGCGCTGTTGAAGCTGGTCACCGGCGGCCTGCGCATCGGCGTCTCGGCGCGGCTTGCCAAGGCCGCCGTCGCCGCGCTCGGCGACAAGGCGCCGGACGAAGTCGAACTGGTGTGGCCGGGCCTTGCGCCGCCCTATCGCGATTTGTTCGCCTGGGTCGAGGGCCGCGCCGGCCAGCCGGTGAGCGACGATCCGGCCCCGTTCCGGCCGGTCATGCTGTCGCACGCCATCGAGGAGACCGATTTCGCCAGCCTCGATCCG
>Ga0307472_100001167_pt1 | contig 10307 bp, 10 predicted proteins | sample atmos_gasesAM5C__2_FD_204582 | JGI IMG/M metagenome (GOLD analysis project Ga0307472, IMG submission 204582) | Hardwood forest soil microbial communities from Morgan-Monroe State Forest, Indiana, United States - atmos_gasesAM5C_05 | ecosystem: Environmental > Terrestrial > Soil > Temperate... | reverse complement strand
TCGCTCATGGCGAAGCGCTCCTGCGAGCTGGAGCCGGCGAGGTAGATGCCGCCGACCAGCATCAGGCCGAAAATGCCGACGGCGCCGATCGCGGCGATCTTGTGCGTCAGGCGGAGACGCAAGCTGAAAAGCGGCATCGTGAAAATCCCAGCCGGCCGCCGCTGGTGTGCAAGGGCGGCGATTCACGGGAGCGGAGGCATTTTCACAGGCAGTCGTTACCACTTGGATAAGATGCCAAAAAATCAGGCAAAAAGTTCCGTCGCACCGGCAGTGCTTGCCTTCAAAAAAAAGCCGGCCGCGCGCCGCCAGGTGGGAACGGCGACGCGCGGCCGGCGGATACGTGCCGTGTGTGCTCCCTCCAGTGCCGCCGATTTGAAGTTCCTGCATCACCTCCAGCACCTTCGTTCAGGAACTTCAAATCGATAAGCGGCACTAGAGTTGTATGATTGCTAGTGCCCCTTTGCTTCCGAAGTTCGTGTCAGAGGTTGCCGCGATGTAAAACGAACTTCGGAAGCGGGGCACTAGGCGGCCCGTACCGTAGCCAGGAACTTGTCGACCTCGAGCTTGAGGTGGTTGCTTTCGCCCGACAGCGATTGCGCCGACGACAGCACCTGGATGGATGCGGAGCCGGTCTCGCCGGCGCCGCGGCTGACGTCGCTGATGTTCGCTGCCACCTGGGTCGTACCCTGCGCCGCCTGCTGGACGTTGCGGGAGATCTCCTGCGTCGCTGCACCCTGCTCCTCGACCGCAGCCGCGATGGTGGAGGCGATCTCCGAAATGCGGCCGATGGTGTTGCTGATCTCTTTGATCGCCGTGACCGAGTCCTCCGTCGCGGTCTGCATGGAGGCGATTTGGCCGCCGATCTCGTCGGTGGCCTTGGCGGTCTGGGCGGCGAGCGCCTTGACCTCCTGCGCCACGACAGCAAAGCCCTTGCCGGCTTCGCCGGCACGGGCCGCTTCGATGGTCGCGTTGAGCGCCAGCAGATTGGTCTGCTCGGCGATCGCGGTGATCAGTTTCACCACGTCGCCGATGCGGCCGGCTGCCGCCGACAGCTGGCCGATCCGCTGATCGGTCTTCTCCGCCTGCTTGACTGCGTCGACGGCGATCTTGCTGGATTCCTGCACCTGCCGCGCGATCTCGTTGACCGAGCCGGCGAGTTCCTCGGATGCCGACGCGACAGACTGGACGTTCGCCGAGGCTTCTTCGGACGCCGCGGCGACCGTGGTCGACAGTTTCTGCGTCGTCTCGGCGCTCTTGGTCAGCGTGCCCGCGGCGGCTTCGAGCTCGGTCGAGGCCGACGACACCGTCTCGACGATGCCGCCGACCGCGCCCTGGAACTCGTCGGCGAGCTTATGCATCGCTGCGCGCTTCTCCGCCTCGGCGCGCCGCTCGGCCTCGGCCCTTTCAGCGCGCAGCCGCTCGGCCTCGATCATGTTGTCCTTGAACACCTGCACCGCGCCAGCCATGTCGCCGATCTCGTCACGGCGGTTGCGGCCGTGCACCTCGATCGAGGCGTTGCCGCCGGCGAGCACTTTCATCACCTCCGACAGCGCTGCGATCGGAATGGTGATGCTGCGAGCCATGACGAACACGACCGCGGCACTTACCGCGAGCGCGATGAGGATAATCGCGCTCAGCATGACAAGCGCTTGCGAGGCCTCGCCGTGCAGCGCAGAGGTCAGAGCCGAGAGGTCCGCCGCAATGCGGTCTTCGACCGTCTTGAGCAAGTCGATGCGGGCGGTGGCGGCGTCGAACCAGGCCTTGCTGTCGAGGCCGCTCATCTCGCCTTCGAGGCCGCCCTTGACGATGACATCGCGCATCCGCGCCACGTTGTCGACGGCGGGTCCCGAGACCGTCCGGGCGACGAATTCGCGCAGCTCTGGCGTTGTGGCGGCCGAAAACGCGTTGAAGTATACGTCCTGCGCCGCCACCAGGCCGAGCATGCGGCTGTAGGCTGCGAGCTCGAAGCGTCCCTGGCCGATGCCGCCGGCACCAAGTGCTCGCTCCTGGCCGGCGCGCTCCTTGCCCTGCACGAAATTCACATAGGCGGAGATCGCCATCGCGACGCCGCCCTGGCCGCTGACCTTGGCGATCTCGTTGGTGACCGTGAGCAGCTTGGCGATGGTGTCGGTGTAGTAGGCGGACGACGCGGGGACGGTCAGTGTCATCGCGTCGACGTCCTTGCGCCGCGCATCGAGCCCGCCGACTGCCGCTTCGGCGGCCTCGATGGCTGCCTTGAACTCGCCGGTCGCTGTTGCCTTCAGCGCCGCTATGATGGCGAGCGCGGGCTGGCGCTGATCGTCGCTGCGTTTGCGCTGGCCGGGCAACTCGTTGCGCATCTGCGCGCCTTTGCTGCCGAGGAACACCGCCGATGTGCCCCGTTCGCGCTGCAGCTCGTGCACGAACGTGCTCACGCGCGCGACGCCGTCGGCGAGCGGACCGAGCTTTCCCATGTCGGTACGCGCGCCCCATTTCACGGATAGATCGTAGCCGGCAAGGCCAATGAGGAGCACGACAGGAACCATGACGGCGATGGCGAGTCGGTAGGAGATTCGCAGATTGGCCAGCATGGGTTGCCCCGTGTCCCGCCCGTCGCGCGCGCCTGCGGCGACCGGACCGTCGCGCATTTCCACTGCATCGAGACGTCAGACGTCAGGCGGCTTGGGGCCGACTGGCTGGGAGGGTGCTTGGTGTCTTGCGAGGGGCCGGCCGCCGCATCACACGGCAATGCCGACGCGCGGCCAGCAGATACGCCTGCGCTCCCCCCGGGCGTCCCGTATCAAAAGCGAAACCATCGCCGTCGGGATCAACGTAAGAATTGCCACTTAATGGCGGTTTAATTTGATTTTGAGTCGAAGTATTCGTCGCGGCACAACTCGAACAGAATTCCAGTATTCGTCAACTTTTGTCGTAGTGGAAACAATCGATTTCAACCAATGGAGCGGAGTCGTTTAGCCGCTGTAAGCACGAATAGTTAGCTCGCACGCTTGAACAGAGGGGCGTGTCCTCAGCGCTGCCGTTCGGACAGCGCAAATCACGATGCGAGCGGATACTTCGCTACGTTGCTGAAATTGCGAGCCGCATCACCCGGCAATCCTGCGCAATACGCTGACGGTACCAGCGTGCGGAGCGCGCGCTACGTATTCGTCCGTAGAACGCTGCGCGCAAATCGTAAGCGCCGCGACGAGGTTCGAGCGTCGTTCGTCGCGCGCGCAGAACCGATTCGCCGCGGCTACTCGTCCTTGTCCTCGGACTTGCCGCCGATCTGCTTGAGCTTGGCGAGCACCGCCTGCACGTCGAGCTCTTCGCCCGGCTTCTTCGCGCTCGCGACCTCCGCCTCGTCCGGCTGCTTCGCCGTGGTGACCTCGGCCGGCAGCAGCGTCACGCCCGACTCCGCCTCGATCGGCTTCTCCTTGGCGGCGCGGCGCACCTCGATGTCGAGGTCGATCTGCGAGCAGAGACCGAGCGTCACCGGATCGAGCGGCTGCAGGTTGGCCGCGTTCCAGTGGGTGCGCTCGCGGATCGCCAGGATGGTCGACTTGGTGGTGCCGACCAGACGCATGATCTGGCTGTCCTTCAGCTCCGGATGGTTGCGCACCAGCCACAGGATCGCGTTCGGGCGGTCCTGGCGTCGCGACACCGGGGTGTAGCGTGGACCCTTCTTGGCCTTGGCGGCCGGCAGCCGCACCTTCGATTCGGCGATCTTGAGGCGGTGGTCCGGATGAGACTCGGCCTCAGCGATCTCCTCGCGGGTCAGCTGGCCGGTCGACACCGGATCGAGGCCCTTGATGCCCTGCGCGGCGTCGCCGTCGGCGATCGCCTTCACCTCGAGCGGGTGCAGCTTGCAGAAGTCGGCGATCTGGTCGAACGACAGCGCCGTGTTCTCCACGAGCCACACGGCAGTCGCCTTGGGCATCAGCGGTTGGGTGATGGACATGGGGTAAAGCTCCTTTGCGCTCCGCCCGCCCTTACGGGCGAAGCACCAGCTCATCGAAATGAGTGGGAATTGGCCCTTATATAGGCAATCCAACCCCTGCGGTGCAATGGTTACCTTCATCGGCTTGACAGGTCGTTCGGCTAGCCCCATGTCGGGGCCGATACGGCTGGAACTTCCCACGATCCGCCCCGTATCTGGCGCAGATGCGTCAACGTTAAGAGCGCCCAGCACCGAAATCCGCCGTGACCAAGCGCCCGCTCAAGGTCTTGCTCTGTTCCCCGCGCAGCTTCTGCGCCGGGGTCGTGCGGGCCATAGAGACCGTGGAACGGGCGCTCGCCCTCTACGGCCCGCCGGTCTATGTACGCCACGAAATCGTCCATAACCGCTACGTGGTCGAGGGCCTCAAGGCCAAGGGAGCTATCTTCGTCGAGGACCTCGACGAGATCCCGGACACCGAGGCCCCGGTGGTGTTTTCCGCGCACGGCGTGCCGCGCTCGGTGCCGGCCGAGGCCGGGCGCCGGCGGTTCTTCGCGATCGACGCGACCTGTCCGCTGGTCACCAAGGTTCACCGCGAGGCGGAGATCCATCATCGCCGCGGCCGCGAGATCATGCTGATCGGCCACGCCGGCCATCCCGAGGTGGTTGGCACCATGGGCCAGCTCCCCGACGGCGCGGTGCGGCTGATCGAGACGGTCGCCGACGCGATGGCGTTCACCCCCAAGGACGCGACGAAACTCGCCTACGTCACGCAGACCACGCTGTCGGTCGCCGACGCGGCCGAGATCGTCGCCGCCATCAAGGCGCGCTTCCCCGGCATCGTCGGGCCGCACAAGGAAGACATCTGCTACGCCACCACCAACCGCCAGGAAGCGGTGCGCCGCGTCGCGCCGGTGGTCGACGCGTTGATCGTGGTCGGCGCGCCCAACTCGTCGAACTCGCAGCGTCTCAAGGAAGTCGCCGAACGTGCCGGCTGCCCTTACGCGGCGCTGGTGCAGCGCGCCGGCGAGATCGACTGGAGCCGCTTCGACGGCGTCGCGACACTCGGCATCACCGCCGGCGCTTCGGCGCCCGAGGTGCTGGTCGAGGAGATCATCGACGCGTTCGCCGCGCGCTTCGAGATCAAGGTGGAGACCGTCTCGGCGGTCGATGAGGATGTGTTCTTTCCGCTGCCGCGTGCCCTGCGCGAGCCCGAGGCGGCGGAGTAGCGCATGGCGGTCTATACCGACGTCGTCGCCGAGGATCTCCAGCAATTCCTCGCAGCCTACGACATCGGCGACCTTCTCTCCTACAAGGGCATCGCCGAGGGCGTTGAGAACTCGAACTTCCTCGTCCACACGCGGCGCGGCTATTTCATCCTGACGCTCTACGAGAAGCGGGTCGCCGCGCACGACCTGCCGTTCTTCATCGGCCTGATGGAGCATCTGGCGGGCCGCGGGCTGACCTGTCCGCAGCCGGTCAAGAACAAGTCGGGAGAGGCGCTCGGCAAGCTCGCCGGCCGCCCGGCGGCGATCGTCACCTTTCTCGACGGCATGTGGATCCGCCGGCCGAACCTGACGCACTGCACCGCGTTGGGCCAGGCGCTGGCGCGGCTTCACCTCGCCGGCGACGGCTTCTCGCTCATTCGCAAGAACGCGCTGTCGGTCGAGGGCTGGCGCCCGCTCTACGAGCGCGCCGGCGCGCGCGCCGACCGCGTGCAGCAGGGGCTGCGCGCCGCGATCGCGGCGGAGCTCGAGTATCTCGAGAAATCCTGGCCGCGCGATCTGCCGCGCGGCGTGATCCACGCCGACCTGTTTCCCGACAACGTGTTCTTCCTCGCTGACAAGCTGTCGGGCCTGATCGACTTCTACTTCGCCTGCACGGACACGCTCGCCTACGACGTTGCGATTTGTCTCAACGCGTGGTGCTTCGAGCCCGATCACGCCTACAACGTCACCAAGGGCCGCGGACTTCTGCAGGCGTATGCGAAGGAGCGCCCGCTGTCGGACGCCGAGCGCGCCGCGCTGCCGCTGCTCGCACGCGGCGCCGCGCTGCGCTTTCTGCTGACGCGGCTGGTGGACTGGCTCGACGTGCCGCCGGGCGCGCTGGTCAAGCCGAAGGACCCGCTCGAATATTATCGCAAGCTGCGGTTTCATCAGACCGTCGCCAGCGTGCGCGACTACGGGATCGATCCATGACCGACGAGCCGCATCGCGCCCCGGCCGAGCAGCACATCGTGATCCACACCGACGGCGCCTGCTCCGGCAATCCGGGGCCGGGCGGCTGGGGCGCCATCCTCGAATGGGGCGACCACAAGAAAGAGCTCAAGGGCGGCGAGGCGCACACCACCAACAACCGCATGGAGCTGATGGCGGCAATCTCCGCGCTCGAGACGCTCAAGCGTCCCTGCGCGGTCGATATTCACACCGACAGCACGTACCTGCGCGACGGCATCATGAAGTGGATCCACGGCTGGAAGAAAAACGGCTGGAAGACCGCCGAGAAGAAGCCGGTCAAGAACGTCGACCTGTGGCAACGTCTAGAGCAGGCGCTGGCGCGTCACACCGTGCGCTGGCACTGGGTGAAGGGCCATGCTGGCCACGATCTGAACGAGCGCGCCGACGAGCTGGCGCGCGAGGCGATCGCGGAGCTGCGCGGCGGAAAATAAAACGGGCAGCGGACGATGGCCGTCCGCCGCCCGCGATGTCGCCTAGTGCCGCTCGTCAGAGCGACTTCAGCAGATTCTCCGCGCCGGAAATGTCGGCCTTGCCGGGCGCGTCCTCGATGTTGAGCGTCTTGACCACGCCGTCGTCGACCAGCATGGCGTAGCGCTGCGAGCGCGTGCCGAGGCCACGCGGGCCGAGGTCCACCGTGAGGCCGAGCGCCTTGGCGAAGTCGGCGCTGCCGTCGGCGAGGAAGTCGATCTTGCCCTCGGCGTTGGTCGCCTTCTTCCACGCGTCCATCACGAACACGTCGTTGACGCCGGTCACGGCGATGGTCGCGACGCCCTTCGCCTTGATGGCGTCGGCGTTCTGCAGGAAGCCGGGCAGGTGGTTCTTGTGAATGCGCCGGGCACCGCGAACAGCACCACCTTCTTGCCCTTGAAAATCTCGTCCGTGGTCTTCGGCTTCGGCCCGTCCGACGTCATCACCGTGAAGGATGCGTTGGGAATGCGATCGCCGACCTTGATGGTCATGATGAAATCCTTTCTTACGCTGGCTTGAAGGTGAATTCGGGATTTTGAGCGCCACGCCCGATCGGACGAGTGTCGAGGCCTAACTTAGCGCGCTCGCAGCGCTCTAGTCGAGACGGGTCGTCACCTCGATCGCCCTGCCGCCGGCGGTCGCGGTGAGCTTGAGGACGGCGCCGTTGGCGCTGCTGCCGGGCGGCAGCCCATCGAGCGCGAAGGCGAAGCGGTGCGTGCCGGCCGGCGCGCCGGAGACCGGCTCGGGCAGCGGCAGCGCCCATTCGGCGCTCGGCCCTTCGGCGAACAGGTCGAGCGCGGCGTTCGCCGGCGCCGTCACGTCGACGACGACGCGCGGCTTGCCGCCCGCGCCGTTCTCGCGCTTTACGCTGCGGATCGACAGCGACGACTGCTCGTCGAGCTTCAGCGTCTCGCCGAGCTTCATCGGCTTCGGTACCCGCGCCTCGGCATCGGCGAGCGCAGCGTCGCGCTCCGAGGCGCCGCCCGTGAGCGCCAGCTCGGCGCTGCCCTCGGCCGGAATGCAGATCTTCTCGCACACCGCGTAGTCGAGCTTGAGCCGCAGCGTCACCGGCTTGGCCGGATTGGCAGGCGTGACGACGAGCGGAAAGATCACGCCGCCCTTGTAGCCGATCGACATTCCACTTTCGTCGGACAAGCGGTGCGGCGCCGGCCACAAAACCTTCACCGATTTTACGTTGTCGGAGCGCGCGAAGTCGAACCGCGGCGGAACTCCGGCGTCGCCCGGATAGCGCCAATAAGTTTTCCACTCGGCGCCGAGCTTGATCTCGATACCGGCGCGCAATTCGTGCGAATCCGCGCCGCGCGCGCCGGAAATCAGCCGCATGGCCGAGCGGCTGTCGGAGCTCCAGGACGACGCATCGGCGGCCGCCACCGGCGCTGCGTTGATCGCCGCCAGACCCGCTGCGACGGCCAATGCCGCGTGCCGCAATCCTGTTGTATTCATGCCTGAACCTGTAGCGGTGGTGTGGCGTTGATACCACTGAATTCGTCGTGAGCGCGGCTTGATGTGCGGCGAAGTTTTGTTTCCAAAATCAACGCGATCGCGGTAACCTTTCGTCATGAAATTGGCGCGCAAGACATCATCCGAAAAGGGGCCCCGACGGGGCTATCTCGACGGCCAGATGCTGATTGCAATGCCGAGCATGCGCGACGACCGGTTCTCACGCACGGTGATTTACGTATGCGCCCATTCGTCCGAGGGGGCGATGGGCATCGTCGTCAACCAGGTGGCAACCAATATCAACTTTCCCGACCTGCTGGTGCAGCTCGAGGTCATTCCGGCGGCCGAGCTGATCCAGCTTCCGACGCGGGCGGAGACGGTCAAGGTGCTCAAGGGCGGCCCGGTCGAGACCGGCCGCGGTTTCGTGCTGCACTCGGCCGACTTCTTCATCGAGAACTCGACCTTGCCGATCGACGACGGCATCTGCCTCACCGCGACGCTCGACATCCTCAAGGCGATCGCGCGCGGCGACGGACCGGCGAGCGCAGTGCTCGCGCTCGGCTATGCCGGCTGGGCGCCGGGCCAGCTCGAGACCGAGATCCAGGCCAACGGCTGGCTGCATTGCGCGGCGGATCCCGACCTCGTGTTCGGCACCGACGTCGACGGAAAGTACGAGCAGGCGCTGCGCAAGATCGGCATCCACCTCGGCATGCTGTCGAGCGAAGCCGGCCACGCCTGACCGCGCGCCGTTACCGTCTGGCTTTCCCGGTCAACGTCGCGATCGCATTATCGACAAACCGCTCCATCAACGCGGACGCCGACGCGCCGAACATGCGGATGCGTCCGGTGTGCGCGAGCAGCAGCAGCCCCGCCGCATGCGCGAACGTGTCGGCGGTGAGCAGCCGCGCGTCGTCGCGCCGCGCGCCGAGCGCCTGCGCCGCGTCGGCGATCGGGTGCAGCGCTGCGGCGAGCGCCGCGTTGAGCGCCTCGTCGCGTTCGCGGCCGAGACCTTGCGGCTTCATCCCGCCGCGGAACAAATAGAAGCCGAGATCGAGGTCGCGCGGATTGTCGTCGTAGTAGCGGAAGAACGCCATCGCCGCGGCGCGCAGCCGTTCGGCCGGTGACCTCGCGCGCGCGACGGCGCGCCCGACCGCCTGGCCGAGATGGGCGAGCGAGTCGCGCAGCACCTCGGCGTAGATCGCTTCCTTGCAATCGAAATGGAAGTACAGCGCCGCCGGCGTGTAGCCGGCCGCGGTCGCGATCGCGCGCAGCGACGCGCCGTCGAGCCCCTCGGTCTCGAATACCTTGCGGGCGGCATCGAGGATCAGCCCGCGCTTCAGCTCGCTCACGGCATTCTGGCGTCGGGTTCTGCGGTCGGTCGACATACGGGCTTCAGGGGCACGGGCTTCGGGCACACCGGCTTCAGGGACGCGCCGGCGCGCGGGTGCATTGACTCCCAAATTCTAACATCGTTAGAATTTACGATCAAACGTCAATTCACGGAGGAGGTCGCCATGACCGTCAGGATCGAGAAGGACGGCGCGGTGTGGACGGTGATCCACGACCGCCCCAACGCACGCAACGCGATGGACCCGGCCAGCGCCGACGCGCTGACCGAGGCCTTCCTCGAATTCGACGCCGACAAGGACGCGGCCGTCGCGGTGTTCTGGGGCGCCGGCGGCGCGTTCTGCGCCGGCTGGGATCTCAAGTATGTCAGCACGCTCAACGCCGACTATCCGCTCGGCGAGCTCGACATCCCGCCGCTCGGGCCGCGCGGCGACGGCGGCGAGATCCCGCGCGGACCGCTCGGGCCGTCGCGGCTCGAGCTCGACAAGCCGGTCATCGGTGCGATCGAAGGCCCCGCTGTCGCCGGCGGTATGGAGCTCGGCCTGTGGTGCGATTTCCGCGTGATGGCGCAGGAGTCCTACTTCGGCGTCTATTGCCGCCGCTGGGGCGTGCCGCTGATCGACGGCGGCACCGTGCGGTTGCCGCGCATCGTCGGGCAGGGCAGGGCGCTCGAAATCATCCTCACCGGCCGCAAGGTGCCCGCGGAAGAGTGCCTCGACATCGGCCTCTGCGAATACGTCACGCCGAAGGGCGGCGCGCGCGCCAAGGCCGAGGAGATCGCCCAGCAGATCGCGCGCTTCCCGCAGGTGTGCGTGCGCGCCGACCGCCGCTCCGCGATCCGCAGCCATGGCCTCGGTGTGCGGGACGCGCTGATCCAGGAG
>Ga0307472_100001166_pt1 | contig 10309 bp, 8 predicted proteins | sample atmos_gasesAM5C__2_FD_204582 | JGI IMG/M metagenome (GOLD analysis project Ga0307472, IMG submission 204582) | Hardwood forest soil microbial communities from Morgan-Monroe State Forest, Indiana, United States - atmos_gasesAM5C_05 | ecosystem: Environmental > Terrestrial > Soil > Temperate... | reverse complement strand
ACCCCAGTGTATGTGCGGAACGCGATCGGCCCTTCTCCAGGCGCTTTTCGCGCCGAGGATATTGGGCGTCAGCGGTGCAGGTTAGCAAGTCTGGGCAGCGCGGTTCATCATTGCTTCTGGACGCAAAGTATCGATGGATCGCGCAAAGTCGCGTCGAGTTCGGCTGGTTTGCGCGAGCATCCTATTGCTCTCGGCGATCCTCCCCATGACGGCCTGCGGCGGATCCGGATGTGAGGCAGGGAGACACTACGCCACGTACACATGGGATTCCGCAAAGTGGACGAGGCTTGGGACATACGGCGGGACTGAAACCGCCGAGGGCTTCGGATACGACCCCGATCTCAAGACGGTCATTAGCGTTGGAGGGGGCAATCCCAATGACACATTCAAATGGACAGGTCACGGATGGCAGTCGCTTAACGCGCCTGCGTGCTGTGCGGGCCTTCCTAAGTTGCTGGCTTATGACTACAGCAGAAATCGCATGCTTCTCTTTGGGGATGACGTATATGGCTGGTCTGGGCACAGCTGGGACCGCGTGGCACCAGGACGTCGATTGCTCGTAGGCATCGCCTACGACGTGGCAGGAAAGCAGTTTGTGGCGCTAGACCTTCTGGGAGAAACGGAGATCTTTGACGGCGCCAGCTGGACCAGCACCAGTGCCAAGCAAACCCTGACGCCGCTTATGGGCGGAAATTTTGGTGGACTCGTGTATGACCCCGAGGTGAAGAAAATTGTGGCGGTGGGTTTAGATCAGGATTCTGGATCGTTGGGCGTCGTTGCCTGGGACGGCACGCAATGGACCCAGTCAGCAACGAAATTGCCCTCCGACATGGCCGCGAATGGTTTTGCTCTTGGCTATGACCCAGCCCTAAGAGGGGTCTTGTTTTCTGGGCTGGAGTTCATCTGGTTATGGAACGGCACGGGGCTTCAGCAAGCTCCCGGTGGCGACAACCCTCGCGGCCTTGTTACCGGCGCATTCGACACGGCTTTGGGTCAGCTTCTCTGGATTCAAGAGTCAGATGTCGAGTGCGCACCGGGTGGCAGTGTGGTTACATCCCCGGCTGGTCCTCCCAACCTGCCTCCTATCTGAACCTGGGACACCAACGCCGTGAAGACGCCGTCAAGATGTCGAGCTAGCACTGTCCCTTCATTTGATCCTCAAGGTTGTCCAGCGCACCGGCGTCTCGGTGACGTCCGACCCACCCTTTCTCCAGAACAGGCGAGAATGCACGCCTCGCGTCGTCGGTTGGCGTCGTCTTCGTTGTACAGGTCGGCTCGTGCGTCATTCGGCGTGTAGCGGACCAGTTGTATGGGGGCCTGGACCTAGGTCCAGCCCACAAAGTGGGCCGGGAGGGATTTGAACCCCCACAGCTTTCGCGGGTGGTTTACAGCCACTTGAGCTCGCCAATGCCCAGCCGACCCAGAGACTGAGGAGGCCTTAGTTTAGGCCAACCCCATAATTCCCCCCATGGTTCGGGGCTACGCGCGCTACGTGCTCGCGATCATGGTCGGGATCAACTTCCTCAACTACCTCGACCGCTACGTGGCAGCCTCCGTCGCGCCGAGCATCCAGAAGGAGCTCCACATCTCCGACGCCGCCCTCGGCTTTCTCGGCACCGCCTTCCTCCTGGTCTATGCCCTCGCCGCCGTGCCCTTCGGACTGTGGGGCGACCGCGGAGCCCGTAGGACCGTCATCGGCGTGGGGGTGGCCATCTGGAGCGTTGCCACGCTCTTCACAGGGTTCGCCCGCAACTACGGCCAGCTCTTCATCAGTCGTGCCGTCGTCGGCATCGGCGAGGCGAGCTACTACCCCGCAGGCACCAGCCTGATGAGCGACTACTTTCCGAAGGACCAGCGGAGCAGGGTGCTGGCGATCTGGGGCGCCGGCGCCACCGTCGGCATCGCGGTCGGTTATGCCGGCGGCGGCATCGTCGCCGACAAGCTCGGCTGGCGTGCCGCGTTCTTCTTCGCCGCCATGCCCGGCCTGATCTTCGCCGCCCTTGCCTTCACGTTGCGCGAACCGCTGCGCGGCGCGGCCGAGCAAACCGGCAGGGCCGTCACCAGAACCGCGGAGGCAAGCCTCGGCAAGTTCCTCGAGCTGCTCCGCATCCCGACCCTGAGGGCGACCATCATCGCCCAGACCCTCCTCTATTTCGTCCTCGCATCGAACGCATTCTGGTTGCCGACCTACCTGCAGAGACGATTCGAGATGACGTCCAGCACCGCCGGTCTGCTCAGCGGAGGCGTCATCGTCACGGGTGGTGTCGTCGGCATCCTCGCCGGCGGCTGGATCGCCGATCGCCGCGCGCGGAAGACCCCGCGCGCCCACCTCGAAGTCGGCATCGTCGGCTTTCTCGCCGGCGCGGTGCTGATAACCATCGCGATCCTCAGCCCGCAGCTGAACATCTTCGTGCCGTTCTTCCTGCTTACGGTCGTCTGCCTCTACCTCTACCAGGGACCCTTCACCGCGGTCGCGCAAAACGTCGTGTCGCCGGCGCTGCGGGCCAGCTCGGTGACCCTGCTGCTGTTCATCGCGCACGTCGCGGGCGACTCCCACTCGCCCTACGACGTCGGCGTGATCTCCGACCACCTCGGTGGCAACCTCCAGGGCGCGCTCCTCATCACGTCGCCGACGCTTCTAATCCTCGCCGCGGTGGCCGCAGCTACCGGACTGCGCTCGGTCAAGCACGACACGGAGGCGATGGAGGAAGAGTGGGCCTCGCGGCCCGAACCGACAGGCGAAGCTACCGCGCCGGCTTCTAGTAGATAAACCCGACCAGCCGGCTGCCCAGCTGGCCCGGCTTGATGGTCCTCTGGTCGATGACGTCAAACGCCACCCAGTTCATCTCCGTCACGACCCATGACCCGTCGGCGTTGACCGACTCCACGTACGCCACGTGCCCGGCCCAGGACTCCCACGTCACCATGATCGAGCCGACCTTCGGCGTCGGCCCCACCGCGTACCCCTGGGCCGAGGCGTTCGCGTACCAGTAACCCGCGTCGCCGTTCCACGTGACGTTGCGCCACGTCGCGACGTAGTAGGTGCACCAGCCGACTGGGAACTTGTTGTTCACGTACGGGCCGAGGCAGCAACCGAGCACCTTGATCGGGTAGCTCGACTTGGCGCCCGACATGATCTGATACAGCGCGGGCGGGGGCGGGAACGCGCCACCGACGCCACCCGGGATGACCAGCACCTGGCCCGCGCTCAGCTGCGAGGACCGGAGGCGGTTGAAGTCGATGATCGTCTGCGAGTCGACCGAGTACTTGGTCGCCAGCGCGTCGATGGTGTCGCTCGCCTTGACCACCACCACGATGCCGTGCACCGGAGGGATCACGAGCTGGTCGCCCGTCGCGACCGCGTCATTGGAGTACAGGTTGCTGTTCGACCAGCGGATCTCGGAAACCGTCACGTGGTACTTCGCTGCGATCGCTGACAGGTCCTCGCCGGCCGCGACCGTGTACGTGAAGGGCTGGTGGCTTACCGGCGCCGACGTCGGGATCGACACCGGCTTGATGATCGTGCTGTAACGCCCGAGGGTGACGTCGCCGTAGTAACCGCCCTCACCCGTGACCACCGCTTCCGCGTTCACCGGACCGAAACGAGACGTCAGATTGGTCGGGAAGTGGCGATCCACTGCCGCGTAGCTCGACATGCCTACCGCTATTCCGAGTACGACGGCATGGGTCAGGTAACGATTCGCTCGCAATGCCTACCCCTAAATTTGTGAACTCGTCCCGAACTGGACGGGTCCCCCAGAAGACCTAGGCACCCTAACAGACCTTCGTCGGGCCAGTCAACCCTGAACGGCTACTTATCGGAAGGTGAACCAGCGCGACCTGGCCCTGAGGGCCGAATTCGATCCGAATTCGCGGACTCGGACGCCAAAGGCCACGGCGTCGAACAGCAGTTCGCCCACCAACGCGCCGCCTGACCTGACCGAGCAGCCGGTTCATTTACATGACTGAACGTCAGGTCCGCCGACTCCTTGCTACGGCCCGCCCCGCACGTACAGCGTCTGGCCGGACACGAAGGAAGACTCGTCGCTGCAAAGAAACGCGATCACGCTCGCGATGTCCTCCGGCTGGCCGATGCGGCGCAGCGGAGTCTGCGACGCGGCGCCGACCTTGAACGCTTCGAAGTCGACTCCCATCCGCTCGGCGGTCGCGCGCGTCATGCGCGTCTCGACGAAGCCGGGCGCGACCGTGTTGACATTGACGTTGAACGGGCCCAGCTCGATCGCCAGCGTGCGCGCCATCCCCTGCAGCCCCGCTTTCGCCGTCGAGTAGTTCGTCTGCCCCCGGTTGCCGAGGGCGGACGTCGAGGACAGGAACACCATCTTGCCGTACTTCTGCTCCACCATCGGCTTCTGCGCCGCGCGCGCGGACAGGAACGTGCCCTTCAGGTGCGTGTCGATGACCAGGTCCCAGTCCTCGTCCGTCATCTTGAACAGCAGGTTGTCGCGAATGACGCCGGCGCAGCAGACGAGGATGTCGAGCCGGCCCAACTCGCTCAGCGTGCGTGCAACCATCGACTCGACCGACGACCGGTCGGTCACGTCGCAGGCAATCGCCAACCCGCCAATTGGCGCCGCCACCTCTTCCGCCGGCCCGACGTCCAGGTCGGACACGACGACACGCGCGCCCTCCGCGGCCAGCCGCTCGGCCGTAGCGGCGCCGATGCCTCTGCCGCCACCTGTCACGAGAGCGACCCGGTCCGAGAACCTCACCGCGTCTCCGTGTCGAAAGCCGCGCCCCCGTCCTTGCGCGGATCAGAGGCGCCGGCAAGAGACCCGTCCGGCTCGCGCACGATCAGCTGGGGGCGCGCGAAGTAGCTGTCGTAGCTCAACACACGGCGGTTCACGACATACCCGAGTCTCTCCAAGCCCTCGCACACCACGCGTGGGATGCGGCCCTCGGCCTGCACCACATCGCCCTGGAAGTCGACCCGCGGCGCGCTCACGGCCTCGAAGGCCGACATCTCGTGGTCCAGCACGTTGACGAGCACCTGCAGCACTCCGGTCGCGATCTTCGTCCCTCCCGGCGCACCGACGCACGCGCGCAGCCGCCGCCCGTCGAACACCATCGTCGGCGTCATCATCGTCACGCGCGTCTTGCCCGGGCGGATCGAGTTCGGCCTCCCCGGCCGCGGGTCGAAGCAGTTCATGTAGTCGTTGTAGCCGAAGCCGAGGCCCGGAGTGACGACACCGCTCGCCGAGCCCAGCGTGTGGGTCAGCGACACCGCGTTGCCGGCATCGTCCACGACGCACACGTGCGTCGTGTCACGCCGATCGTGCACCAGCGTCCGCGCCCTCGCCGCGTACTCCTTGTCCGCCAACGCGCCCAGCGGCACCTCGACGAAGCGCGGGTCGGCGATGTGCAGCTCACGGTCGGCCACGGCCCACGCCATCGCCTCGACCAGCAGCCGCGCCGCCTCGGTCGACGGCCAGCCGAAAGAGCCGAGGTCATAGCCCTCGAGGAAATTCAGCATCTGCAGCAGCGTCAGCCCGCCCGCCGGTGGTCCCGCCGCCGTGACGCCAAGCCCGCGATACGTGCCGCGCAATGGCTCGGTGACATTGACCTGGAAGCTCTCCAGGTCCTCTTGCGTGATGAACCCGCCGTTGGCGGCGAAGTCGCGCGCGATCTCGTCCGCGATCGCGCCCCGGTAGAACGCATCGGGGCCGTCCGCCGCCAGACGTTCCAGCGTTCGCGCCAGGTCGGCCTGCACCATCAGCTCGCCGATCTCGTACAGCCGGCCGTCATGCGTGTAAAGGGCACGGGCCGCCGGCGTCGCCTGGATGCGCCTCGCGTTGGGCACCACATCCGGGCCGTAATCGGTGACCCAGTAGCCGTGGACGAAACCACTGACTGCAAACCCATGCCGCGCGATGGGGACCGCCGGCTCGATCGCCTCCGCCCACGAGAGCGTGCCGAACCGTGTCAAAGCCTCGAAAAGCCCCGCCACCGTGCCCGGCACGCACACCGATTGATAGCCCACGTCGTTCACCCACCCGTCGAGCACGTATCCGTAACGATCCGCGGCTTCGCGGATGAAGATTCGCTCCCACTGGTCCTCACGGGCGAGCGAACCGGCGACGGGATAGAACTCGAGCAGCGTGTCCCCGGCATTCGGGTTGTGGACGAGCATCACGCCACCACCGCCGAGGCCGCACATCTGCGGATCGATGACGCTCTGCACGAACGCACACGTGACGGCCGCGTCCACGGCGTTGCCGCCGCGCCGCATAACCTCGAGCCCGATCTCCGCCGCTTGCGGTTGCGGGCAGACGATCATCGCCACGCATCAGAACGTTAGTGGATCCAATTTCAGCCGAGCGAGCGGGTTTCGCCGAGGCGTTTCCAAGCCCCGCAAGACGCCTGCGAGACCCCCCGTTTGACGTGTCACGTGAGAGGAAGAGAGCGGGGTCAGTCGCTCGTCGAAGCGGCGATCACCCTGCCGATCGTGCTGCTGCTGGCGCTCGGGGTGACCGATCTGGGTCGCGCCTTCTACTACCGCGAAGCGGTGTCGAACTCCGTGCGGCAGGCGCTGCGCATGGCGGTCTCTTCTTACCAGCAGGCTGCGGCCAACGGCGTGTGCGGAACCACGAGCGGAGGACCGCTTGCGGTCACGGTCACATCTGCGGTGCCGCCATCGGGCGGCCAGATCGTGACCATCGCCAACCAGGCCGCGCTCGAAAGCTCGAAGGACGGAACGCCGGCCGGCACAGTCATCGCGGGCGCCACCATCACCGTCACCTTCCACTGCCTCGACGGCTTCGCCATCACCAACGCCACAGGCAACGGACACGGTCCGGCCGATCCAGGCTCCGATTCGATCACGGCGACGATCACCAAGCAGATGTCGGTCATCACGCCGGTCCTGTGGCCGCTGACCGGCGGCTCGTATCCGCTGCGCGTCACCTCGTCACAGCGGGTCGAGTACTGAATGAGTAAGCGCGCGGAAAGCCACAAGAAGGGACAGGCGCTTGTCGAGTTCGCCCTCGTCTTCCCCCTGCTCTTCTTCCTGCTCGCCATCTCGATCGACCTGTTCCGCGTCGACTGGGTGACGTCGACGGTGGCCGAAGCCGCGCGCCAGGCGGCGCGCCAGGCCGTGCCCAACCAGGTCCCGGTCGACAACCCATTCGCGGCGCCCACCGGCCAGTGCTCGGGCACCGCGCTCACCCCCAACGCCAACGGCTCCGGCTGTCTGACCAGCTCGCGCATCGACGAGACCGTGGACGTCGTGATGGGCAGCTACAGCCGCAGCTCGTCCATGACCGAGGCGGCGCCCTCGAGCTGCCCCACGCCGCCCGCGGGCACGACGCAGGTGTGCATATGGCCATCGGAGCAAGGCGCACCCGGTGCGTACGCCAGCTGCTCGGCCGCGCGGAGCGTGCTCGGCCACGACCCGCTCCCGGGCGAGCTCGGCTCGCGCAGCGCCGAATACGGCAACCCCCAGTACAAGGGGTGCTTCCAGGTCGTCGTCACCGTGATCTACCGATACGACAGCCTCGTGCCGTTCCTCGGCAGCGCGGCGCCAAACCTGCTTCGGATCGCCGCCTCCACCACGATGCTCGCGGAGTACTGAGATGACCGCACGGTCCCGACGCAGGCAGGGCGGACAGGCGGTCGTGATCATCGTCGCGATGATCGTCGCGCTGACGGTGCTAGGTGTGATGGTGTTCGACGCCGGCCTCGCGATGTCCGACCGACGCAACCTGCAGGCCTACGCAGACGCCGCCGCGCTCGCGGGCGCGCGCTCGTACGGCCCCGGCGCGAACAACGCGCACTGGGTCGCGATGGAGTACCTGGGCGCGGCGCTCAACTTCAGCGTGCCCGTCGGCACGTGCAACGGCGGCGGCAACTGCCCGGCCGGCTCTTACTCGGTGAACGGCTACACGATCACGCTGAGCGACACGTGGCGCTACAACGGGATCTTCAACTACCCGACCGTGCTCGACGTGGTCATCTCGCACGTGCAGCCGAGCATCTTCGCGCGCATGCTCGGCTTCTCGACGCTGACGTCGGCCGCGTCCGCTCGCGCGACCACTCCGGGTCCGCAGTACAACAGCGCGAACTATGCCGTCGCCGCGGTGGGCGGCGACGCGCTGATCAACGGCGGCGGCGCCGCGTTCCAGACCGTGACCGGCCCGGTGTACGCCTATGGATCGTTCGGCGCCAACAACGGCCCGCACTCCACAGGCGTGCCATCGGTGCAGACCAACTACAACGGCGACGCGTGCCCGGGAAGTCCGACCAACTTCCTAGACAACGGCGAAGGCTCGAACAACCTCAACTACCACACGACCGACGGCGCGGTCATGCCGCAAACCGGGTTCGTCGCGCCGCCAAACAACTACGACATCCAAACGTGGCCCGCTCTGCCCAACATCGTGTACACGTCAGCCGCCGCTGCCCAGGACGCCTCGGGCGACTGGAAGCCCGGCATCTACAGCGGCTTCGCGCCCAGCGGCGGGTTGATGAACGGCGGGGTTTACAAGATCGTCAACTCACCCAACCTGGCCCTCGGCAGCATCACCAACACGATCCACTCGCCGTCGGGCACCGCCGACACCGCGGGCGCGGTCGCAATCCTGCTCGACGGATCGGACACCGGCGCGCTCGACCTGAGCAACGCTGTGCTGAACGGCCTCGACGACCTGTACCCCGCCGGCTACATGGATACGCGCGATCCGATGGGCACCCACAACTTCGTCGTGTGGAGCGGCAGCGCGAGCCCGTACACCGCGGGCGTGACGCTGGGCCCGCACGTGACCACCGACATGAGCGGCATCATCTACCTGCCCAAAGCGCCGTACACCGCCGACGGCAACGCCAGCCCGTCGTTCACCGGCTCGGTGATCGTCAAGAGCATGACGGTGGACGGGGGCGGCAACGGGCAGCAGGTCTTCAAGTGGGTGTGCGGCCTGAACGCGGTGGCGGGCCAGCCCAACGACGGGGGCCTGATCCGTTAGAGGGCACGGGGGAGGCAGGCCTCCCCCGTGGAACCCCCTCCGTTGCGAAGTACGCCTGGTGGCGCTTGCCGAATCACGCTTGGGGACGGCCGGAGTGAATCCGGCCTGCAAACGTATTTCGGCTAGCTCGCGGGAAGCTCGATCGTGAAGGTGCTGCCCGCGCCGCGCTGGGTCGTCACGCGAATCGTGCCCCCATGCCGCTCCACGACACGGCGCGCGATGGCCAGCCCCAACCCGCTGCCCGAGTCGCTGCGCTGGAAGCGCTCGAACAGACGCGGCAGCCTGTCCTCCTCGATGCCCGGTCCGCTGTCCGCCACCGCGATCGAGGGCCCGCCCGCGCCTCGGTCCACGCGCAGCCGCACCTCGCCGCCGCGTGGGCTGACGCGCACCGCGTTGTCGACCAGGTTGGCGACCGCCTCGCGCAGCAGGTCTTTGTCCACATTGATGCGGGAGTCCGCGCCGACCTCGGTCACCAGCTCCACGCCTGACGTCGCCGCCTGCGCCGTGTACGCGCGCACGACGTCCGCGGTCAGCTCGGCCAGGTCGACCAGCTCGCGCCGCAGCGGCACGTCCTCGTCCGCGTGCGCCAGCGCGCGCAACCGGCCCAGCATGCGCTTCATCCGCTCCGCCTCGGCCACGCTGTCCGCCACCGCTTCTCCGGCCGCGCCCTTGCGCGCGGCGCGACTCAGGATGGAAAGGTTGGTCATGATCGTGGCCAGCGGCGTCGCCACCTGGTGCGAGACGTCGGTCAGGAAACGCCGCTGCGCGGCGAGCACGCCAGCGATCTGCTCGTTGGCCTTCGCCTGCGCGGCGATGGCGCGGTTCATGCGGTAGATCATCGGCAGCACGATGAGCGGCAGCGGCGCCGCGATCGGCGCTTCCACCGCCAGCAGCGCGATGCTCACCGCGCACGCGCCGAGCGTCAGCGACGCCGGCCACGCGGCCGACGCGGCCTGCCTGAGCAGGGCGAAGTACGCCCGCCCCGTGTGCAGCGCCGCGGGCAGCACCGCCACCCAGATGTTGACGACCAGATATAGAAGGACGGCGCCGGTCGCGCGCAGGTCCTGCCACATGTCGCCGGTGTCGTTCCCGACCGGGCCGGCGAGCGCGACGATCGCGGCGCACAGGAGCGTGTTCCCCCCGTTGAAAAAAGCCTCGGGCATGGTGCGCCGCACGAGGAGGTTGCCGGCGAATACGCTCACGCCGGCAGTTGCCGGTCCGACTCCCGGCGGTAGCAGCAGCGCCGCGACCAGACACGGGAGCGCGGCCAGGTTGATCTTCTGCTCAGGACCGATCTTGACGGGGTACACCTCGGCCAGCAGGACCCCGACGAC
>Ga0307472_100001164_pt1 | contig 10312 bp, 10 predicted proteins | sample atmos_gasesAM5C__2_FD_204582 | JGI IMG/M metagenome (GOLD analysis project Ga0307472, IMG submission 204582) | Hardwood forest soil microbial communities from Morgan-Monroe State Forest, Indiana, United States - atmos_gasesAM5C_05 | ecosystem: Environmental > Terrestrial > Soil > Temperate... | reverse complement strand
TGGAATCAAGCTGCGGGTAGTGCTTGCGGAGCGTATCAGGCACATTGACCTTTGTGCCCTTGAGCAGATTGATGAGTTGAAGCGCGTTGACGATGGCTTTGCCTCGGAAATGGTTGTTGGTGACGACGAAAGTGGTGCGGGTGTGTTCAGCAACATGGCGGATGCGTTCGGCCCAGGGCTCTAGCTCGGCTTCGGAGTAGAGATAGTTGTAGCGCTCCTCCGGAGGCGACGCAGGATCATCAGTGAACCAGGTATCGTAGCGCCTGCCGTGGAGGCGAATGTAACCGACCGGCGATGTGGCCCGCTCGCTGGGCTTGATAGAACGTCCGATCACCGGTTGATCGATGTTGCAGAAGCCGACACCGCGCTGATGAAGCAGTTCGTAGAATTCTTTCTGCGACCACGACGCGTGCCGGACCTCGACTACGAGCGGATAGTCGCGGAATGAATGGAGAATTTGCTCGAGGCGTGCAATATTTTCGGGCGTTTGATGGAACGAGAACGGAAACTGGAGCAACACCGCGCCCAGTTTTCCGGCCCGGTGAAGCGGATCGAAGCCGACGCGGACGGCCTGAACATCCGTGGCGGTTGTCCCGCCTTCATGCGTGAATTTCTGCCAGAGTTTTGCGGTGAACAGGAATCGCGGATTTCCGGCCACGCGGGCGAGCCATTGCGCGGCAAGTTGTGGGCGAAGCGGCTGGTAGAAGGAGGTGTTGATTTCGATCGTGTCGAAAAAGCCGGCGAGGTAATTCGCCTGATGAAAACCGCGCGGGTGGTGCGACGGGTAGACGATGCCGTTCCAGTCTGCATAAGACCATCCCGCAGGGCCCACGAAGATCTCAGCAGGCTTTTGAATCGCAGATCCTGATTTGGCATTCGAGGTCATGAGTCCTTTATCACCGAACGGTTTGCAGGAGTATCCAGACAAATCCGACCAAGCCAAGGATAGTTCGCACGGCATGCAGTTGGCCCCATCTATTGAGCAGCAGCGTAGCAGCGGCGTCGGGTGGGGAAGCAGCGGCCAGGAGCGCACGGTTCACAGGCAGCATGAACGCAAGAGTGTACGGAATCACTGCCACCACCAAAACTCCCGCAGCCAGCCACTCCCACATATGCGTCCGCAGCCAGAGTGCGAGACAAGCAAGGAAGCATACGGCTGAGAACACCACTTGAATGGGGGCAGCGCGCTTGTAGCTTGATTTGAACTGCAAGATAGCTGCAACTGCTTCCGCTTCCAGTCGTGCCGGCTGCTCCACGGCGGAAACGTAAAAGGCGGCTCCGGCAAACATGGCGGACGTGATCGCAGCGGCGAATTTCAGCAGATTGTCCATGGCCGCATTTTATGCTCCGCAAGCATTACGCGCTAGTTTGGCCACATGCGCATGACAGTGTGAACTGCTTACGGGATGTGGTGATGACTATGATTCATGAATGCCACGGATTGCAATGCGTGTTGAAAGTGTTGGGGCGGAGCGCTATCCTGAAGCGGCCTCCATGCCAATGACCCTTCCCTTGGTAACACTACACGAAACAAGGTGCTCGAATGAAAATCACCTACAGCCACATCGAACCAGAATTTCGCCAGGCTGTCGAACATGAGTCCCAGCGGCATATTGAGAAGTTAAACCGCCTGCTCAAGCGGTATGCTCCCGACCTGGTGGTTCTGCACGGCTCGCTTGAAAAAACGCCGCGCAAGACCGAATACACTTTCTCAGTGAATCTCACGCTGCCAACCGGAACGCTCCATGCATCGGCTGCGGGGGCTGATGTGCGCAGCGGCGCGAAGGCGGCATTCGCGGAACTCGAATCGCAGGTGAAGAAGCATCAGGAAAAGCTGCGTAAGGATTACGTCTGGAAGCGCAAACGCGCTCGCACGGTCTCAAAACAGGGGGAAACACAAGCAGGCCGAGGCGAGGCCGCCGACTGATTTTCCCGCGCGGAATCTTGCCGCGCTTCGAACCAATTTTGAGAATGATTGCAGGGATGAGTCTGCGCAGAGTCGCCGGTTGCCGGTTCACCGCGCACACGATAGAATCGCTTGATACCTCTCGAGGGGCGTAGCTCAGTGGTAGAGCAGCGGCCTTTTAAGCCGAAGGTCGTGGGTTCGATCCCCACCGCCCCTACCAACATCTTCTTGATTCTTTTGTAGTTAAAAAAACTGAGCGCGAACGAGGGCGCATTGAGCACCCTTCTTCGCCGCCCTCAGGCAACTTGAGCTGGAATCACCAAACGAGCCACTTTGTTGTTTGCTTCTCGAAGAGCGGTACGTCTGCGGCCGAAAACGGAGTCTACCTAGAAGATTCATTTCGTCCAGAACAGGCTGGGGAAGAAGCTGCCAGTATTTTCCTCTATTGGCGTCTCGGGTGTTTTCCTTCGTGCGAATCAGAAATGTACCCGATTGCGTGGAAAGTGGATGGCTCGTACGCTACCACCCATCCAGGACAGCTGGGAGCCTCACTCAGACAAGCAATGGCCCGTTGAAGGGTGCGAATCGCCAGGACACCCCTCTATCACCCCCTTCAACACTTTGTCCCCGCGAGTGAGGCTCCCTCCCCTTTCAACAACCAATTCAGATGGAAGCAGCAACTGTGCACTCGCTGACCACGGGCAAGGACGATTCCCAGACGCAGCCGTCCTGCCGGGAATCAAAGTCTCAGAAGGCGGGGTGGAACTAACCGGTGGCTTTAGATACTAAGGCTGGATGATGCCTCGACGAATTGCGTAGCGAACCAGGCCGGCGGTCTCGTGGACGTTAAGCTTTTCCATGATGCGAGTACGATGGGTCTCAGCCGTCTTCACGCTGATCTGAAGGGTGACGGCTGCTTCCTTGGTTGTCTTTCCCTCGGCAACTAGTTGAAGAACTTGTCTTTCTCTCGGAGTCAACGGATCCATGGGGAGCGCTTCTTTAGCTTGATAGGCTTCGACGACCGCGCGGGAGACTTCTGGGCTCAAGTACATCTTGCCTCGCACAGCGTCGCGGATAGCCTGCACGAGATCTTCTGCAGCATGGGTCTTGGTAACAAACCCTTTGGCTCCGCTTCGGAGGGCCTCAAGGATGTAATGATTCTCGTTATGCATGGTGAGGAAAATCGTCTTCGTCTTCGGCGAAATCTTCTGTATTTCGCGCGCCGCCTCAAGGCCGTTCACGATTGGCATGGCGAGATCGAGGACGGCTACATCGGGTTGGAGCTCCCCTGCGAGGCGCACCGCCTCCTGCCCATTTGAGGCATCAGAGTTTACCTTGAATCCCTGTTGCATCAGAAAGGCACCCAGGCCATCGCGGGTCATTTGATGATCATCGGCAAGCAGCACAAAAATTGGCATTTTACACCTCAAGAGGTACAGAAATTTCCAGCTCGGTTCCGCGTCCGGGCGCGGAATTGATTTGTACGGAGCCACCCACCGCATTCAGCCGTTCCCGGATACCTAGAAGGCCAAGCCCACGCCCTTCCGCTTTCGATAAAATTGCATTCGGATCGAACCCGACGCCATCGTCGCGGACGAAGCAGCAGACAAGATTGGGTTGACGCGAGAGTCGAATGAAGACTCGCTGTGCCCGAGAGTGCTTGGCCACATTGTTCAAGGCCTCTTGCACGATCCGGTAAATCGCAGTCTCAATCGCGACGGGGAGGCGGGTGATTGCTTCAGTTTCGACGCTGATCTTAAGGCCGGTGCGCCGCATAATCCCTTCGGAAAGAAACTCTACGGCCGGGGGAAGTCCGAAGTCGTCGAGAATCGTGGGTCGAAGCTCATGGGAAATTCGCCGGAGGTCCATCTCAATCTGATCGAGGACTCGCCTCACTTCCTGAATTCGCTCTCGAAGTTGGGTCGGCAACTCGCGCGCAATTTCGTCCAACTTGATGTGGATGGCGGCAAGAAGCTGTCCGGATTCGTCGTGAAGCAAATGAGCGATGCGCTTCGCTTCGTTCTCCATTGCTTCGTTCAAGTGGTGCAGGGCGGCATTCGCCTCTCCGAAGGCGCGGTTCGCCATTTCGAATGCGGACATCACTTCCGCAAAGAATTCATTCGATCTCTTGAGGCCCGCCACTGGATCTGCAGATACGCTCGATTGAAACAGCAGATCCACCGAGGCGCGGTCATGAAGCGCAATCATGTCCAGCACGCCTTTCCCAAGAGTCAAGGCCATGCGTCCCAGCTCATAGCCTTTGTGCAAGGAGCCTTCCGCGCCCTGCAGGAGATACTCCTGCAGCGCGGCGCGGTATTCCCGTTCAAGCTCACTCAGACTTAGTTTCACTGTTGCCATGGCAATAGCGCGCAACGAGCACCAGAGCGTCATCGTTCCCGCGCCAGTGAAGTCGGACGATTTGATCTGCGATCTCTTGCGGGTGCTCCTTCGGTTTCAGACCATCAGCGAAGCCACTTCGTATTCCATCAGTGGCAAGAATCAAGGTGTCGCCCTTCGTCACCGAGAGGATAGATGCGCCCAATCGTGGGGGGTGATCTCCCAGCACGCCCCCGCGCAACAATAACGATTCCTGGCTGGAGGCGACGTGGTTATCCGCATGCAAGAGTACTCCCTCGACGTTGCCCACCCCTAACCAAGTCATGGTGTTCTCGTCTCCGTTGAATTCAGCCAGACTCAGGACGGCGCCCCGGGTTCCTTGCAATTTGTGGTGGCAAGAGCGGATCAGAGAAATCAGAGAGGAAGAATCGTAGCCTCTCAGGACGGTGGCAGCCAACTGGGAGGCATGAGCGGCCTCTTTTCCGTGCCCCAGGCCATCGATCACTGCGACCAATACTCGCGAACGAAGCTGTTTAACCACAAAGAGGTCGCCCGACTGGGCTTGACCGGGCAGCACCCTCTGAGCAACGCTCCATTCGATCAGCCGTTTGTCCACTTTTTTACCGTCACTTTCGTGCCTTGCCCCAGAGTGGTCTCGATTTCGAACTCGTCCATCAATCGGCGAACCCCCGGCAAGCCCATTCCCAAGCTTCTAGAGGTGGAGTAACCGTCCTGAAGGGCCAGAGAAACGTCGCGGATGCCAGGGCCTTCGTCGCTTGCGACTACGACAATTCCTTGCTTCTCGCTGTGGTTGACCAGCTTCAGCGCGATCTCACCCCGGCTGGCGTAGGCCACAATGTTTCGGGCAAGCTCGGAGATGGCCGTGGCGACCAAGGTGAGCTCACTCGACGTGAACCCCAACTGCGAGGCCATCATCCGGCCTTGCTGCCGTGCCTCTACGATGTCGAGGTCCGACTGTATGAGAATTCGGGACTCTTTGACTACCTTTGCAGTCTTCTCAATCGAGGGCTCTGCGGAATCAAGTTTCCGACCTGACCGTTGGTGTTCATCGCTCACGCGTGCCCATCTCTCTACCCGCGTTGGGTGCCCTGTGGCCGAAACTCTTTATCTTCTGGCCCAAAAAAGCAAGGCCTTCCTCCAAATCCAAAGCCGTGTCCACATCGGCGAGATTCAGACCGAGCTGAACCAGGGCCAGAGCAACTTCCGGCTGGATTCCAACGATGACGGTCTCGGCGCCTCGGAGGCGAATCATCTGGGAGATGTCGCGAAGGGTGCGCGTGGCAAACGAATCCATCACGTCCAGCGCGGTAACATCGATGATGACGCCGCGCGAGCGGCGTTTGCCCACCTGCTCGACTATGGCATCCCGCAATTGCATGAGATCCGCGTCGCTCAGTGCAGACTGGATCGTCGCAATCAGGAACAACCCTTGCTTGAGAATCGGAACCTGCACAGCCTGCCGCCTTATGCCGGCGAAGGAGGTGGCGTACCCGCCTCGCTCATGAGTACGATCTTGTAGCCCAGGGCCCGTTCGGCTTCTTCAATGCCGCCTTGCAGGTCGCCAACAGTGTTCATTTTACCCAAGTCCACACCGATGGTCACCAAGGTCTGGGCGATCTCCGGCGAGAGGCCCGTGATGATGACTGTGGCGCCCAACAGTCGCGCAGCCTCGACGGTCTGGACAAGGTGGTTCGCCACGGTTGCGTCCATCACCGGCACACCGGTGATATCGATCACGACGACTTTTGCGCGGTTCGCGCGAATGCCTCGCAGCAACTGTTCGGTCAACTGGCGGGCTCGTTGAGGATCGATCACGCCGATGATGGGCAGAATCAGCAGTCGCTCGCGGACCTGAAGCACTGGAGTGGACAGAATCCGGATGGCTTCCTGCTGTTCCCGAATGACGCGTTCCCGTTCCTGGACGAAGCCCACGGCCACAGTGTTGGCAATGCGGTTCGCGGCGGGCTCGTACGCATCCAAGATCCGGTTCAGCAATGCAAAGTCAGTTTGATATTTTGCAAACAGGGAACGCGCCAGAACGTCGCGGAGTAAGAGCACGATTCCAATGACTTCGTGAGTTTCCACTCCTCTGGGAATGATGCGTTCAGAGAGGTTGCGGGCGTAGGCTTGCAGCGCTTCAAAGGTTCCGCTTTCCAATGCCTCCACGTAGTTGTCGTACACCGCCGTGGCTTCAGCAAAGATTTCATCCTTGCTCATGGCAGTGAGCAATTTGGCTTCAGTGATGCGGCGAGCCCATTCTTCACGCAACTGCGTCCGGTTTTGCCGCAGGTGCGCTACCAGTTCGCGGAGCAACTCGGCCGTCGGCTCCAGCGGTTGCGGAGTCCGCGCGGGCGGTTCAGCCAGTTTGGCCATGCCATGTCTCCTCTCGACTTCTTTTGTCAGTTGACACACCCCGTCAGGTTTATAGGTCTTGTAGGCAATAGTACAGGACATGCCCTCCCATGAAATCGGGTAATCAATGGAGGTTTGGCATCAGGTATTTACCCGACCCCAGGCCGCGATCTAACCCAGTGCCTGGCCGGCTTCGACCAAGTTATAGTAGAGGCGTGTTTTATGAGACTCCGCTTTTTCTCGACTCTTCAAGTTGGCTATGATGTCCCAAGACAAAAGTCATTCCCGGCGGGATGAGCCAGCAGTAGGCGGGGAGAATTTCGCGCGCACCCCATGCGGGTCAATCGTTCGGAGGTCCCCGGCTCAGACACATGCACAAGTTCCGTGGCTCGGTGGATCAATGCGGTCTAAACTATGCATGTTAAGCCGTTCATTGTCTGCTGGTTACAGGTGGTGTTAGGGTAGGGAATTTACCGGCATTGAGATTACAGCTTTCTCCCGCTTGTCGGCCCATCGGGCTGATGGTACATGTCAACTTGCCAGAGATTTTAGAGGATGCATGGTACGTCTCTTTGAAGCGGGAAGCCTTTAGCGGACTGAGGGAAAGGCAATGCCAATAGACCATCGGCGAGGCAACGAGCACAGACAGAAGCTTCGCCTGAGGGTGCCAAGCTCGAGTGACACGTATACCCGAAGGAATGCTCCCAGAGCACGCGGGAGATACCTCCCGGAAGAGGCTTTGGTGGAGAAGATTACCTCCGGCTTGCGAGCCGAAATCAACGAGCTTGAGCACATCCTCAACGAGGTGCACGTGATTTCCAACAAACTGAAGTCGGACGCCCCCGACACACTGGCGCTAACAAACTTGCTCGTCCACGCGCTCGAACGCGTCCTGGAACAGTCCCAATTGGACAACGAGCTGCGATCGCTAGCTCTCACGGATGATCTGACCGGTCTTCAGAACCGGCGGGGGTTCCTGGCTTTGGCGACACAACAGCTAAGGCTTGCGCTGCGGAATGCACAGGGTTTGCTGCTCTTCTTTGTGGATGTGGACAAGCTGAAAGAGACCAACGATTCCTTTGGGCACCACGAGGGAGATCTGGTGCTTGTTCGCGTCGCAGACGCCTTAAAACAGACATTCCGAGACTCCGATATTCTAGCCCGGCTCGCTGGTGATGAATTTGCCGTCTTGACCGCGGACACTTCCAGTCAAGATCAGGATCTGATGCTCCATCGCTTGGAGAACAGCCTTATGAAGGTGCAGGCAAATGAGAGTCGTTACGATCTGTCGGTCAGTGTCGGGGTGGTGCGATTCGATCCAAAGCAATCCGTTTCACTTCAAGAATTACTAGCGCGTGCAGATGAGGCCATGTACGAGAACAAACGGAAACAACCAAAATTCTGGCAGAACTAGCCGTAAACAGGACCAACCAGCCTGGCGCCCGTGGACAGCCTCGTTCTAGAGGAGTCATTGTTATATGCATTTCGACGGGAGGATTGAAAAGCGGGATCCGACTGAAGTCCCGATGTATATCGAGAGCTTGAATGAACGACGTGTTGCTGAAAAAACTTTGGCGGCAGACATCAGCGCTCACGGCGCTCAAGTTGCGACGCAGTGGCGCTGGCAAGCTGGTGAACAAGTACTGGTGGTGCCATTAAAGGGCGAGGCTCAATTGCCAGCGCAAGTGGTTTACTGTCGAGCGCTGGCGAATGGTACTTTCTGTGTCGGTTTGCATTTCCGAGGGCGTGCTATCAATTGGGACGACTGGCCGCGAGGTTAGCGCCGTCGGTGATATGCCACTGTAGTCCGGCTCTCCAAACAACTCATCAACATTTGGTGAAGAAGTCTGCCACGGACATTTCGGCATGACTTTTTTCGGGGACACCGCAGACACGGTCCCGCGCGGCGGGGGTGGCAGACCAGTGAAAGATCTCAGAGCGCCCGATGTACGACCGGGAATAAACGCGACGGTCATGAAAACGACGGAATAAATCCTAGCTAATTGTGGGCAGGCCAATCACCCTTTCGTGCGTGGAATTCAAGCCCGATGGCAAATGTGCTGCTTGAGAAAGACCGCCAGTATACAACTCTGGCCCGAGCCCAGAAGTCGCCACGGAGAGATTTGATCAGCAAGCGACTTCCCGGCTGCCAAATGCGCTGCGTATACACGCAACCAACAAATACGCCGGGCTTGCTCGCTTCGAATACCTGGCCGGCTGGACAGGTGGTTTCGGCGAAATGTTTTTTCAACTGGCGTGATGCACAGTTGACCCTGAAAACGATGGATTGTGGACTGCGGGCGCCGATTCCGCACGTTTCCTCCCACTTCTGCTTCCGCTTTTCCCTCTACCCCCGAATTCAGGTATCTACCCGAGTGTCCTCCTCATGGAAACCTGCTAAGAGTTAAGTGGCGAATGTTTCCGAAAGTCTTTCGCAATTTGGGTGACACCCAATCCCACACGAACATTCAGCCATACGTGGACTTGGCCCCGGTTGAAAATGTCCAAATGAGCGAGGAATCAAGCAGACCATACGCAGTAGGGCAAGGTCGCACCAAACGTCACCGGTTTGCCGGCAGGGTACGGCCCGAGTTCGGCGGCACCGACCGTAGCCTTCGCGACCTGATTGAAGGGCTTGGTGTCATCGTGTGGGAAGCAGATCCGACCATGCGTCAATTTCACTTTGTCAGCCCGCATGCCGAGGGTCTCTTAGGCTACTCAATTCGGAGATGGCTTGCAGAGCCCGGTTTCTGGCTTAACCACATCGTTCCGGAAGACCGTGATCGGGTCGTGAGCATTTGCAACGCAGCCGCATCCGGAGAAATGGGTGAAGACTTTGAATGCCGGATGTTCGCCGCCGACGGCCGCCAGGTCTGGCTCCGCAATATTTTGCAAGTAGTTCGTGATGAAGACGGCCGAATCCTACTGCTCCGGGGTTTGATGGTTGAGACCACGGAGCAAAAGCTCAATGAAGAAGCGTTGCGGGAAAGCAGGCTGCGTTTGCAGCTCATGACAGAACAGGTGCCCGCCATTCTTTGGTCCACCGACGCCGAGCTCAGAGTGACTTACTTGGCGGGAAAATCTTTGCCGGATCTAGATTTAGATGCGCGCCAAATTGTCGGCAGCAGACTTTCCGAATATTCCAAGACTGGAAAATCAAAGCTCCCGCCGATTTCCTTGCATCACAAGGCCCTTGGAGGGCAATCGATAAGCTATGAGGTGTGCAGTGAAGGACGTACCTACCAGGAGCATCTGGAGCCGCTTCGTAATGCCAGCGGCATGATCGTCGGCTGTTTGGGTGTCGCTTTGGACGTTACGGAACGCAAACGGGCCGAGGAGCAAGCGCGATATCTCTCGGTCACGGATCCGCTGACCGGCCTTGCCAACTATCGTCGGCTTTTGGACGTGCTGAGCGCAGAAATCCAGCGCTCTGGACGGACCGAGCGGCCGTTTGCCCTGCTGTTTTTCGATTTGGACCGATTGAAAAATATTAACGATTCATACGGCCATCTGGTTGGAAGCAGGGCACTGTGCCGTTTGGGCAATGTCCTCCGGGTCTGTTCGCGGGTCATTGATACTGCTGCCCGCTATGGGGGTGATGAATTTGCCCTCGTCCTCCCTGAGACTGAAAGGGCTTCGGCCAAGCAGGTGTCGCAGCGCATCGCAGAGCGGCTCAGCCAGGAGCTGGAGGAACCC
>Ga0307472_100001163_pt1 | contig 10313 bp, 7 predicted proteins | sample atmos_gasesAM5C__2_FD_204582 | JGI IMG/M metagenome (GOLD analysis project Ga0307472, IMG submission 204582) | Hardwood forest soil microbial communities from Morgan-Monroe State Forest, Indiana, United States - atmos_gasesAM5C_05 | ecosystem: Environmental > Terrestrial > Soil > Temperate... | reverse complement strand
AGGTGGCGGAGCGGCTCAAGGAACGGCTCGGCGCCCGTCGGATCACGGTTGAGATCGGCGACCTCCCCGACTGCCGCGGCGATCCCGCACTCCTCGAACAGGTGCTCGTCAACCTGTTGTCGAATGCCTTCAAGTTCACCGCGCCACGCGGCACGGCCCGGGTGGAGGTCGGCGCACTCCGCCAGGGCGAGACGCTCGTCTACTACGTGCGCGATAACGGCGTCGGCTTCGATATGCAACACGCCGAGCGTCTGTTCGGTGTGTTTCAGCGCCTGCACTCCCAGGAAGCCTTCGAAGGTACGGGCATCGGACTTTCCGTCGTGCAACGGATCATCGCGCGGCACGGCGGCAAGGTCTGGGCGGACAGCCGCCCTGGAGAGGGTGCCACCTTCTACTTCAGCCTGCCGGCGCAGGACACCCCGTGCGCAGCGTGAAGTCGCGCGCTACGCCGTTCACATTTGACATTAACGGTCGGGAGAGTGTGACACGGATCCCGCGGCCGTCCCGGGTGCGGAGCGTTTAATAGACGTAGGCTGTGCAACGTCCTATGGAAGAACCCAGCAAAGATCAGCCGACGCAGGAAGGTGCAGCGGGTGAGCTGCGCGTGCTGCTCATCGAGGACTCGGCCTCGGACGCGGAGCTCGCGATCTGGCGTCTCAGGCAGGCCGGCTACGCGTGCAAGCACCAGTGCGTCGTCAACGAGGAGCAGATGCGGGGCGCCCTGCGCGCGGGGCTCCCCGACCTCATCCTGTCGGACTTCAGCTTGCCGGGATTCGACGGCATGTCGGCGCTCGCGATCGCGCGAGCCGAGGCGCCGGACGTTCCCTTCATCTTTCTATCCGGCACCATCGGCGAGGAGCGGGCGATCGAGGCGCTCAAGTGCGGCGCCATCGACTACGTGCTGAAGAGCAACCCGAAGCGTCTCGGACCGGCGGTGAAACGCGCGCTCGAGGAGTCGGCGCTGCGGCGGTCGAGCCAGCTGGCCGCGCGGCAGGTCGCACGCCTCACCGGTGTGCTGAAAATGTTGTCGGGAATCAACTCGGCGCTGGTACGCATTCAGAACCGCGACGAGGTGATGACCGAGACCTGCCGCCTCGCGCGCCGCCTCGGCGGCTACGCGGTCGCGATGGTGGCGCTGATCGATCCGGCGACGCGCATGGCGCGCCGCGTCGGCTGGGAAGGCTACGAGTTCATGGCGAACCCGGGGCAGGAATTTCCGGTCGCCGACCAAGAGGGGCGCGATACCAGCCTCATGGGCCGCGTCATCCGCACGGGCGAGGCCGTCCTGGTCGAGGACGTCGAAACCTTTGGCCACGCCGTTTTCCGCCGCGAAGAGCTGCTCGCCGCCGGCGTCCGCTCCTTCGCCTGCCTGCCGCTGCGCGTCGACGGCACGCCCGTCGGCTCCTTCCTCTGCGGACGGCGTACCGCGGGCGCCATCGACCGGGACGAGCTGCAGCTACTCGAAGAGGTCGCTTCGAACCTGTCGTTCGCCCTGCAGTATCTCGGCAAACAGGATGAAGTGCGGTTTCTCTCGTACTTCGAGCCGCTGACCGGCCTCGCCAAGCGCGCGCTCTTTTGTGAGCGCCTCAGCCGCCTGCTGACCCGCGGCGCGAGCAAGCTGCCGCGGCTCGCGGTGACCGTGTTCGACATCGACCACCTGAGTGTCATCAACGATTCCTTCGGGCGGCACACGGGCGATCGCCTGCTCCAGTGCGTCGCCGACCGGGTGAAGCAGCATTTCCCCGACACCGAGCAGCTGGCGCACCTGGGCGGTGGCACATTCGTGTGCATGAACACGCTGCCGGGCCGCGCCGACCAGGCGTCCCGCGCCCTGCACGACGACTTGACCCGCGTGTTCGACCGACCCTTCGACGTCGACGGGCGCGAGATCGTCGTGCGCGTCAAGAGCGGGCTCGCGTGCTTCCCCGAGGACGGCCAGGAGCCCAATCAGCTGGTGCAGAACGCGGAAGCCGCCCTCAAGGAGGCGAAGGCTTCGGGCGAGCGCTATCTCCATCACCGCATGGAGATGAATTCCGAGCTCGCACGCCGCGTGGGCCTCGAGCATCGGCTGCGGGCCGCGCTCGACAATCAACAGTTCCTGCTCTACTACCAGCCGAAGATCGGCCTCCGCACCGGCAAGGTCGCGGGCGTCGAGGCCTTGTTGCGCTGGCAGGATCCCGAGAACGGACTGGTCCCGCCCGGAGCCTTCCTGCCGTTGCTCGAGTCGACGGGCCTCATGGCCGCGACCGGCGCCTGGGTGCTGAGGCAGGCGGCGTCCGACTGTCGCGAGTGGCGCCGCAAGGGACTCCCGCCGCTGCGGGTGGCGGTCAACATTTCACCTCCCGAGCTCCGGCGACGCAATATCGCCCGGGAGATTCTCGAGGCTATCGGCGACTTCGCGGGCGACCCCGCCTGGGGAGTCGACATCGAGATCACGGAAGGCGCGCTGGCCGGCGACTCCTCCACCTGCGTGCACGCGCTGCGGTTGCTGCGCGCGGCCGGGATGCGCATAGCGATCGACGACTTCGGCACGGGATTCTCCTCGCTCGCGCGCCTCTCGACGCTGCCGGTCGACACGCTGAAGATCGATCAGGGGTTCACCCGCCAGCTGCCGTCGGACCGCAAGAGCTGCATGCTGGTCGCGACGATCATCGGCCTGGCGCGCGCCTTCGATATGACGAGCGTCGCCGAGGGCGTCGAGTACCAGGCCCAGCTCGATTACCTCATGCGCGAAGGATGCGACGAGTCGCAGGGCTACCTGCACGCCCGCCCGCTGCCGAAATCGGAGTTTGAGGCCTGGCTCCGCCAGAACGACATCGGAGCCACGAGCTGCACGACCGACGCCCGGAGCGCGCCCGCCTGAAGGAAAAGACGAGGCGACAATTCTCAGTCTGTCTCCAGGGAAGGTCTGCCCGCAACAGCCCAAAGACGTCTAATGTTTCCCCTTCACCCTTGGCGGATGCAGTAAGGCCGCTCCAACGGAGCCGCTGTACATTCCTAATGCGACGCCAACAGCCCAAAGGAACGGGTTGGAAACACCGCCAGACAGCAGGAGAAATGCGACACCCAAGACCCCCAACGTTCCCAAGAGAACAGACGCGACAACCGCAAACGTTTGCTGAAACCAAAGTGCAATCGCGAACGCCGCCACCACGATGGCAAGCGCTATGTAGTAGACGGCTAGGTGGTGTCGGTAGTCTGTGAAGATATACAGATACAGCCACCGGGCGGCCAGCGCAAGGAGACCCACCGCTGCGAGCCTAGTCAGCACTGGCACAACCTTTGAATCGAGCGTCATATTACAGACCTCCCCCAGTGCAAATTTAGTGCAAATTTGAGGGGTCTTTGGGGTGGGTCAAGGGGTGGTGGCTTTCTGAAAACCCCTATTTTTGTAGTATGGGGCGTGACGGAATCGAACCGTCGACCAGCGGATTAAAAGTCCGATGCTCTACCGACTGAGCTAACGCCCCATCGAGGAAGGAACCACCGCTTGGGGGTCGTGGAGGGAAAGCTCGCGCCCCGTGCGGCGGCGCGCATGATACTACAGCCCTGGCACACCCAAGTTGCGCCCTCCGGGCACGTCGATCCATGCGCCGATCACTACCCAGGAAAGGATTCCTCGCGCCTGCCTGCGCGCTGGCCGCGCTCCTTGCAGCGGCCGGCAACGCGGCAGGGCCCGAAGGCACCACGCTCCGCGATGTCGGGGCCGCGGAAGACACCCCGTATGCCGAAAATGCGGAGCTCATGCGACGCATGGCGAGTCCGCTCGCGCGCCTCGCCGAGGAGCGCAGGCTCGCCTCCTCGGGGGCGACGCTGGCGCGCCATCCGCTGGAAGTCGCGTCCGAACGCTTTCTGATCTACCAGCCGGCCGCATCGCCCCCGCCGCAAGGGTTCGCCCTGCTGGTGTTCGTGCCACCCTGGCAGGACGCACGGCTACCGCCGGGCTGGGCGATGGTGCTCGAGCGGTCCGGCGTGGTGTTCATCACGGCGGCGCGCTCCGGAAACGATGAGAGTCCCCTCGGCCGGCGGGTCCCCCTGGCGCTGCTGGCCGCGGCCGAGGCGCGCCGGCGCTTTCCGATCGACCCCGAGCGCATCTATGTGGGAGGGTTTTCCGGGGGTTCGCGGATTGCGCTGCGGATCGCGCTCGCATACCCGGACGTATTCCGCGGCGCGATTTTAGATGCCGGCAGCGATCCGATCGGAACCCCTGAGGTATCGCTGCCGTCGCCGGAGCTGTTCGCGCTGTTCCAGTCGCGGACGCGCCTCGTCTACATCACCGGCGAGCGCGACCCGGACCATCTCGCCGACGACGCCGTGAGCATCCGCTCGCTGCACCAGTGGTGCGTGGCGAACGTCGATGAGGCCGTGCAGCCCCGCGTGCAGCACGAGATCGCACTTCCCGGCGCGTTGTCGCAGGCCCTCGGGAGCCTCGCGGCGCAGGGGGGCCCGGAGCCTGCGAAGCTCGTGCGCTGTCGCGCCGCGCTCTCGGCTGACATGGACGCGCGCCTGCACGAAGTCGGGGAGCTCACGGCCAGGGGCGCCAGCCGTGAAGCGGCGGCGCGCCTCCGGCAGATCGACGAGCGCTTCGGCGGACTTGCCGCGCCCCGCAGTGTCGAATTGGCGGGCCGGCTCTGAGGCGCGGACTCTAATCCCCGGCGATGCGCTTGTGCATCGCTACCATCGGCAGTTGAGCGCCTCCCGGCACCGGGTAGTCGAGCGATTCGCCGCGAACGTAGCCACAGCGCTCGTAGAACGGTATCCCGGGAAGCGTCGCCATGAGCTCCATCGTAGCGAACCCGGCACGGCGTGCCTCGGATTCGCTGTGCTCGAGCAGCATCCGGGCGAGGCCGTGGCGGGCGTGCGCCGGATCGACGAAGAACGCGCGGATCCGTGCCGCTTCGGTGCGCGGATCGAGGAACGACTCGTCCCGCTCCGGCCGCGAGCTCGCCCCGAAGAGAGTGCGCCGCCGGCCCCAGCCGCCGCAGGCGACGAGCCCGCCCTCCTCCGTAACAACGGCGAAGTAAGTGCCGTCTTCGATCAGCGAAGCATCGACCCCGAAGGCGCCCTGGAGCGCCCCTTCGATCTGCGCATTCGAGTAGTAGCCGGCGCTGAGCGCGCGGGCCGAGCGCGCGATGAGATCACGCAGCGCCGGGACGTCGGCGGGCGTGGCGAGACGCAGCGTGAAGCTCATCCGTCCCGCCGTGACTCAGGCGCGTCCACGCCGCAGGCCAGAGAGGCCTGCGGCGCGTCGCGATTTGGTCCGGAGTCCCTTCCGCAATCCGCTCAGAACTTCGCCACGAAACGCACGTACCAGAAGGCGCCGTTGAAGCCGAACGGCCCGCCGGTGCGCGGGTACTTCTCGCCGTCCGACTCGCCACCGGTCTGCGGATAGATCCTGATGCCATTTGGATTACTGACCGGGTTGTAGGTGTTGGCTATGGCATCGGGGTAGGCGTTGAAGATGTTGCGTCCGCCCGCCGCCAGCGTCAGCCAGTGGACCGCCTGGTAGGAGACCTCGAAGTCGGTCGTCTCCTTGGCGGAGAACAGCTGCCCCGGGTAGTCGTTCTCGTCGCGCCACGTGCCGTAGTAGTTCTCGTACAGCGTTGCGCCCCAGTCTCCCCGGCTCCAGTCGAGGCTCAGGTTGGCGCGGCTGTTCGGCGCGTTGTGCTGGATGTCGATGATGCGCGCCTGGCTGATGACCGCCGGATCGAACGAGGTGACGTCGGTCTTGTTGTAGTTGTAGGCGAGCGTCGTGCCGAGGCGTCCCAGATTACCGAGGTCGAACGGATACGTGCCTACCAGGTCGATGCCCTTGGTCTTGGTATTGAAGCCGTTGGTGAAGTACTGCACGGTTCCGCCCGGTCCGACGTAGGAGAGCGCGGGGAGCGCGATGATGTCAGCCGGGGAAACCGTGAACTGCTGGGAGATGCCGATGCGGTGCCGGACGTCGATCTGGTAGGCGTCCAGCGTCACGAGCAGACGCTCGATCGGCGTGAGCACGATACCACCGCTGAAGTTGGTCGATTCCTCGGGCCGCAGCGCCTTGGCCCCGTAGAACTGGGCGATGCTGCTCGTCACCGGGTAGGTGCCGATCTGCACCTGCGTCGTGGTCCCCGGAATGAACGTCGTGCTGAGCGTCTCGACCGAGTACTGGCCGGGCGTGGGCGCATGGAAGCCGGTGCTGGCGGTGCCGCGCAGTGCCACCGCGTCGACGATCTTCCAGCGCGCCTGCACCTTGCCGAGCGTCGTGTTGCCGTAGGACGAGTAGTCCTCGAACCGGCCCGCGATGCCGAGCGTCAGGTCCTTGAGCACGTCCGCCTCGAGATCGATATAGCCGGCATAGCTGATCTGGGATGCGTCGACGTCGACGGCGATGCCGCCGTAGCCGTTGGACGCGGTCGATTGCGTGGCCGTCACCTGAACCGGCTTGCCGTTTACGATAACGGTGTCCGGCGTGCAGGCAAGGGTCACCCCATTGCAGTTGTAGAGTGGCTGCGAGGTGTAGGGGCCGGCGGCATAGGACGCCAGGTCACCCTGCAGCTGCTGATAGTTCTCGTCGCGCCACTCGGCACCGGCCGCGACCGTGACCGGCGATGCGAACCCCGCGATCTGCCACGGGTAGGTCACGTCGACATTGAAGTTGGTCTCGTTCTGCACGAACTTGCCGTCGTAGAAATTCTCGGGCGACTGGGGCCCGAGCGACGGATTGAGAGTGCCCTTCAGCCCGACCGCGAGCGAATTGGTGGCTCGCGTCCCGGAAATGTCGTACGTCATGCCCCAGGCGTTCACACCCTTGTAGCCGACGGCGCCGAAGAACTGTTGCGTTGTGCCGTAGAAGCGCGGCGTGAAGCCGGCCGGGTAGAAAGAGGCGAAGTTGAACGTGTTGGCGTCGTTGATGTATCCGCCGGCCGGGCACCCGGAGTAAGTCGGGAAGGACGTGCAGGCATCCAGGAAAATGTTGTTGAAGGCCGGGTGGTGGCTGAACATATCGTTGGTGTTGGGATCGGTGACGTCCCGCGGCAGGCGGTAGTTGAAGCTCTCGTTGGTCTCGATATTGGCGTAGTTCATGAACAGGTAGAGCTGATCGCCGTTGTCGAGCTTGATGCCGGCATTCGCCACGGCCTTGAAGTCGTCACTCGGCGGCGTACCCCACTGCTGCACCGGGCCGGGGTAGTGCGGCAGGTCCGGAGCCAGGGCGGGAAAGTTTTCGGCAAATGCCAGCGCCGAGGGACGCGTCGGGTTGCGCACCGTCTGGTCGTACTTCGACCACTCGGCGCTCAGGTTGAGGAAGCCCTGTCCGCCCAACGGCAGGCCCCAGTTCATCGCGACCTGACGGTCGGTGCCGTCGTTCTTGTAGCCGTGTCCGGGGAAATACTCGCCGAGGTGCCCGGTGACCTCGATACCGGAAGGGTTGTCGCGGAACTGGTAGTTGAGCACGCCCGCGATCGCATCCGAGCCGTACTGTGCGGAGGCGCCGTCGCGGAGGATTTCCAGCGACTTGATCGAGATCGACGGAATCGATGCAAGGTCGGGGCCCTGGGAGCCGAAAGCCAGCTCGGTCTCGCCGCCCTGGTAGACCTGCACGAGCGCCGAGCGATTCATGCGCTTGCCGTTGAGCATCACGAGCATCTCGTCCGAAGGCAGTCCGCGGAGCGAGGGCGCGCGCACGAAGCTCGAGGCGTCCGAGATCGAATTCTGGCCGACGTAGAAGGACGGCACCCGGTTCGACAGCGTGTCGAGCATGTTGGAAGTCGTCTGCGTCGACAGCTCGGAACCGGAGATCACGTCGATCGGCGCCGACGACTCGGCGACGGTGCGGTCGGTACGCCGCGTTCCCGTGATGATGACTTCCTGCATCTCCGACGTTTGAGTCTCGGCCTGTTCGGCCGGCTTGGTCTGCGCCACAGCGGCGTTCCCAGCCAGTGCCAGGACGGACGTCAGTCCCAGCATCAGTACTGCCTTCATGTTCTGCCTCCCCGTTTTGTTACGAAGTCTGTTTCGTTTGAGCGATTGCTCGCGCTTCAGCTCGTGCGCTGGGAACATAATACTCAGCGCGACAGGCTTTTTGCCACGCTGTTGCGTTTACACCACAAAACTGGCCTCGGGGATGAACCCGCCCTGGGTCGTGACTGCCCCGATCTAGCAGGGGATGTAGCGGGTCGGGTCAGTTACGCCGGCGGCCTCGAAGCCCGCGCGCCGCAACCGGCAGGCGTCGCAGCGCCCGCAGCCACGACCTGTGGGGTCCGCCTGATAGCAGGAGACGGTTTCACCGTAGTCGACCCCGAGGCGCGTGCCCTCGCGGATGATTTCGGCCTTCGTGAGACCGATGAGCGGAGCCTCGATGCGGCAGGGCCTGCCCTCCACGCCTGCTTTGGTCGCAAGCCGCGCGAGCGCGCCGAAGGCCGCGATGAACTCGGGCCGGCAGTCGGGATATCCGCTCGAGTCGAGAATATTCACGCCAATGAAAATCTCGCCCGCCCCCAGCACCTCGGCCCAGCCGAGCGCGAGGGCCAGCATGAGGGTGTTGCGGGCCGGCACATAAGTGACCGGGATGCCGCTCGTCGGCGCCTCGGGCACCGCGATCGCCGGATCGGTGAGCGCCGAGCCGCCGATGCCCGCAAGATCCACGCGCATGATACGGTGCTCGTGCGCTCCCCCGCTGCGCGCCACGCGCCGTGCCGCTTCGAGCTCGGCCACGTGGCGCTGCCCGTAGTCGAGCGACAGTGCATGGCAGGCGAAGCCGCGCTCGCGGGCGATGGCGAGCGCCGTGGCGGAGTCGAGGCCGCCGGAGAGGAGCACTACCGCGGGCGGTGCGCTCATGAGGGCCGACCGTGAGGCGCGCGCAACCTACTTCCCCGGCACGTTGCCCCAGAGATACTTGTGCAGCTGTATCTGGAAGCGTACCGGCAGCCGGTCCTCGAGGATCCAGTCCGCGAGCTCGCGCGCCGGCAGCTGCTCGTGGCTCGGCGAGAACAGCACCGTGCAGCCTTCGGGGAGCGAGAGCTCGCGCAGCTTCGAGCGGCTCCACTCGTAATCGCCGCGGCCGCAGATGACGAACTTGACGAGATCCGAAGGCCGCAAGAGCGCGAGCTCCTGGTAGCGATTGCGGGGCTCCTCGCCTGAGCCCGGCGTCTTGACGTCGACCACGCGCACCACCCGCGGGTCGACTCCGGCGAGCGGCATCGCGCCGCTCGTCTCGAGCGAGACGCGCAGCCCCGCATCGCACAGGAGCGTCAGGAGCTCGAGGCAGGCCTTCTGCGCCAGCGGTTCGCCCCCCGTGACGCACACGAACGGCGTCGCAAACTCCCGCACCCGTGCGACGATGCGCCCGGGCTCCCACCATTCGCCGCCGTGGAAGGCGTACTGCGTATCGCAGTACTGGCACCGCAGCGGGCAGCCGGTGAGCCGCACGAACACCGTGGGGAACCCCACGGTGTCGGCCTCGCCCTGGAGCGAGTGGAAGATCTCGGTGATCCTGAGGCGCGAGGCGCTCATATCGATGTGCGCGGCGCCGGCCGCCCCCACCGTTACTGCGCGGGGATACGCCGCAGCCTGTCGGCCGCGAGTTTCGCCGAGTCGGTTCCCGGGAACTTCTGCGTCACCGTGGTGAGCGTGCTGCGGGCCGCCCCGTACTGCTTCTGCTCGTACTGCGTGAAGCCGAGCTTCAGCAGCGCATCCGGCGCCTTGCGCGAGTCGGGATACTTCTTCAGCACTGTGCGGAATGCCTCGGCCGCGGAGTCGTAATCGTGGTTCACGTAGTAGGCTTCGCCGAGCCAGTACTGCGCGTTCTCCGCCAGCTGGCTCTGCGGGTAGTTCTTGAGAAAGTCCCTGAACCCCGTGATCGCCGTCGAGTAGCTCCCGGCCTTGAGCGCATCGAACGACTGGCTGTAGACCGCCTGCTCGGTCGAGGACGGCTCCCCGCTCCCGGGCGCGTCTCCCGCAGCGGCGCCGCCCGCTGCCGCCCCGGCGCCGCCGGCGCCACCGCCCGGCGCGCCGGCGGACAGCGCCTTGACGCGCGCGTCGAGGTCCGCGTACAGGTCGTGCTGCTGCTTGCGCAGCGCCGCGTTGTCGTGCTCGAGCTGATCGAGTTTGCCGCGCAGGTCGCGCAATTCGGCCTGCGTGGCCTCCTGGCGCTGCGCCTGCTCCACCTGGCCCTGATTGGCGCGCTCGAGGCGGGCGATGCGCGCGTCGAGGTCACCCAACCTCGACTGCAGCACCGAGTCCTCCTCGGGAGTCGTGGCGCAACCGGCGCCGAGCGCCGCGGCGAGCGCGGCGAGAGTCACGGCAGGAGTCGCTGAGCGCATCGGAAACCC
>Ga0307472_100001161_pt1 | contig 10314 bp, 9 predicted proteins | sample atmos_gasesAM5C__2_FD_204582 | JGI IMG/M metagenome (GOLD analysis project Ga0307472, IMG submission 204582) | Hardwood forest soil microbial communities from Morgan-Monroe State Forest, Indiana, United States - atmos_gasesAM5C_05 | ecosystem: Environmental > Terrestrial > Soil > Temperate... | reverse complement strand
TGTTTATCGTGAATTTCGATGAGTGGGGCGGTTTCTTCGAGCACGTTGCGCCGCCCCGCGCGACCGCGGCCAATCAAGCGGATACGGATATCGTGGACGGGAAAACCCTGTTGGGGTTCCGCGTTCGTACGGTCATCGCATCACCGTTCACGAAAGGAAACCCCAGCAGCCCCACGGTGAGTTCGTTGGTGTTCGATCACACTTCGGTGCTGAAGCTGATTGCATGGCGCTGGGGGCTCGCACCGTTAACACCGCGCGACGCCAGCAGTGACATTTCGAATCTTGCGAATGCGCTGAATTTCAATCAGCCCGATGTTAGCGTGCCGACTCTGCCGGTTCCAAGCGCTCCGCTGATTGCCACGCCATGCCTGCAAAACCTGGGCGGCGGCATTCTTAGCACCGGTGGTTCGCCTTCCACATCCGTGTGGCAGCAACTCGGCCAGCAAGCTGCCAGCCTGGGATTTCCCGCTGGTTCGTAAGTATGTCATTTAGAGAATTCGGAAGCGTTGAAGAGGGGTCTATGCGAACGGGGCTTAACTTATGCTAGGAGCTATCCATTTTAGAATTGGTAGCTTAGTAATTTTTAAGGGGAGCGAGTGGGAGCCGCAAGCTAGCTTGCGCTGCAAGCTAATTTTCAAAACAAACCAATTTGTTTGGCAAAGCAGGAGTGCTTGACGAACCTGCCGGAACAAAATCACCCTGGCGCAGGCCTAGCTGGTTTTGCGAATGGAGATGGAGCCGTAGCTGGTCTTCAGAAGGATTTTGGGGCCGCGGCCGTTGCCGTATTTTCCTTCCAAATGAGAGTCGCCGCCAGTTTGCGTTTGCTTCAAAGAATCCACAGAGAACTCGGAATCGATATCGCAGGAGTGGCAGTCTGCGCCAATCTCGAAACTGGAAGATTCAGGCAAGATGAGTGTGATGGGCGCGGAAGAATTCGAAAGCTCGATGTCGTCCCTGGGAGGTTGCGAAAAGCGCACCTCGATGTTGCCGTTGCGATTCTCTACTTTTAGTTTGCCGCCGGCATTCTCGATGGAAATGTCGTAGGAATTCGTACGCAAAGTAAGGTTGCCGGGAGCATCAGCGATTTCAAGGTTTCCGGACCCCGTCTCCATGTGGCCTGTGAGCTGCGTGAGCGTGAGGTCTGTGCGCTGGGAGACAAAGCGCACACCCTTGGCAATTTTGTCTGCCCGGATAGGACCGAAGAATTCTCCGTCAATAGTCAGCCCTCCGGTCGCCGCGGAAACGTTGATTTCTTTGCCATGGCCGGAGATCTTGACGTTGCCCTTGGTGTCGGAGATGGTGACCTTGCCCTTTTGCGCATCCACAGAAACGTCACCAGTAGTGTCGCGGACCTCCACATCACCCCTGGTCGTGCTAACAACCACGGGTTTGTCCATATCAGACACGGACACATTGCCGCGTTCGTTGCGAATCGTCAGCGCGGCTTTTTTCGGGACGGCGATGTCCAGGTTCAGGTCAAAACGTGAATCGCGACTTCCCTCACTCACTGGGCGAACCTCGTAGCCGTCGCCGTTCTTGACGATTTCGACAGAGACCGCGGAAGCGATGTGCTCGGCATCCGTTTCGCTCCAAGCTTGGATGCTTTTCTTGCCGTCAACCCGGATTTGTGATTCGTCCGTCGAGCGGACACTAATATCGCCGCGAACGCTTCGAACGGTAATCCGCGAATCGGCTGGGACCGCTTTGGGTTCGACGTTGAGATCGAAATCGAAGTGGTTGCCTCTGGGAGGCCAGTCAATACCAGGTCCCGGAATCTTGTCTTTTACGACGTCCACAGCTGCAACGATGCCAAGGAGGGAAAGCAAGCCGATGACGAGGACGACTTCACCGGCAGTGATCGGCGAAGGGCTTGTTTGGCTGGAGCGGCTGGCCGCTGCGCGCTCAAACAGCTTGATGGCACCCCACAAGATGATGAGGAGCGGCCACCAATGGCCAAGCAGATGGCGAATGTCTAACCCTCGATAGTTGTGCACTAGAAGGAGCACGCCTACAAAAAGCAGGGCGAGGCCGGGGAAGAGCGATCGTTGGGGTGGGCGAGAATCTGCCATGGAGCGTCAGCGTGCCTGTCCTTGAGGGTTCTGCGGCGGGGGCATGGTCCCTGGGGGCGCGGGCGGAAGCGGGCCAGAGATATGCCCATCGGTTGGAGCAAGCGCACTTGCTAGGCTGATTGCACCAATCACAATCAAGATTACTGGAAACGTGTTGCCAAAATAAAAGTATCCGCCGCGCACCTGGTCGAGGAGGAATAAAACGCCAACGGTGATGATGACCGCAGGACCCATGAGGCCACGAATCGTGCAGCGCTGGCAATGACAACGAACGCGATCGCTCACCGAAAATTCACCCTCTCACAGCCTCGCTTAGGGGCGGCCCAAACGATTCCGAAACATAAGCACGCCGACACCAACTAAGACCAACGGCCACAGCCGCCCTATCCTCCAAAATGGAAGCCAGTTGAAATTGTTCAATAGAAAAAGAATACCCAGTCCAATCAGGATAATAGGGCCAACCGGGCGGTTCTTGCTCCAGGATTCCAGCGGGTCGGCAGGCGTCTCGCCCAAGTTTCGAGCTTTGGCCACCCGCATGGCATCAAAGGCCATATAGAGTATGAACCCAGCCAGCAAGAGGCTCAGGACAGTCTCGGCCGCGTCCCCAGGGTCACTGTTGAGCCCAACAATCATGGCGATAAACACGACGATGTGGATCAGCGCCTTGTTGTATTCGGCGTTGTAAACCGCGCCGAGCCCTGGGAAAAGGCCCAGGACAAAAGCAACGCCGGGGCTGCCGCCGGAGCGAGCGCTTGGAGGTGGAGGCGGTAGCGTCCCAGGGGCAGATGCTGGCGCTCCGTAGGCCGCAGTGGCGCCGGGAATTCCCATGAGGTTGGCCAGGCAATCTTCGCAATAAAGAACGTCGCGGACGGGGCGCACGCACGTCGAACACATAGCCTTGCCGCAATTGCGGCAGTAACCGACAGCGTCCACATCGGTATGGACGGCACAATTCATGGGACTCTCCTATCCACCAGTGCGCCACCCAAAATCGGGAATTCGCAGGCCAGCACTTCGAGCCGCCTGCTGATATCGTTGGCTCGGTTCTGCTGCTTCGGAGTGGACGGATTGGTATTGTCCGTCCGGCCCGGCTCCTTCTTGGGAGAGGACTGGGGAATCGTTTCTTCGCGCATGGCGGGATTTTGGTCCCCTTCGTTCATGCGGGATTGAATTTCGTAGACTACGCGGAGATCGCTGACGAACTTCGTGCCGCGAGCATAGGCCACATGCAGTTGGCTATTGGCCTTGCGATACACGGTGGCTGGAGCGAGGTCCGCCAGTTTGGGCTTACGCCAGTTGAAACCGGTGGCAGTCAGCAACAGCACGATCGTAGCGGCCACGGAGACGGCGCTGTAAACAAAGCGGGGGGATTGCAAACTGCGCAACCAAGCCCAGAAGTCGTGGTTGCTCCGTACGACTCCTACAGTGGCTCTGAGGATCGCCGTTTCCAGTTGCAGAGGCGGCTCGACTTGTTCCAATGCATACAGCCCGCCCAGCGTGTGCGCCACGCTCGCTACCAGCGGCGTGCAGGTCGCGCAGGTGTTCACATGCTGATTGAAAGCGCCCCATTCCGCGGCGTCCAGCAACCCGTCGAGGTAGTCGCTCAAGCGTGCTTCGGTTTGTTCGCAAGTCCAAGTCATTGCCCTGCTCCGCCGCTCGCTCCGAAAATCCTCACCACAGGTTTCATGCCGGGCGCACTCCCATTTGGTGCAGAATCCTTGCCAATTCGATGCGCCCGCGATTGATGCGTGATTTCACGGTTCCTTCCGGCACTTCGAGCACTCGCTGTATCTCGATGTACTCCAATTGCTGGAGGTCGCGCAAGATCACCGCTTCGCGCAGTTCCGGCGAAAGCCGCGTGAGCGCCGACTGGACCTGCCCGCTCAATTCACCGAGAAGCGCTTGCTCATCCGGGCGGCGCGCGACAGATTCTTTGTTCTCCACGATCGGCATAGCATCGTCCAGAGAATCGGTAACGCGATCCCTCTTCGTTCTACGGTAATGGTCAATCAGCAAATTCCGCGTCACGCTGGTCATCCATGTAGCGAAACCGCCATAAGCCGAGCGGTAACTCGCCAATGTACGATAGACCCGGAGGAACACATCCTGCGTGAGGTCCTCGGCTTCCGTTCGGTTGCCGGTGAACCGGTAGCAGATGTTAAAGATGCGGCGCGTGTGGCGACGCACAAGTTCCTCCCAGGCCGACCCGTCGCCCTGGAGGCATTGCTGGACAAGTTGGGCATCCTGCTCCAACGTATCATCAGCCTCTGAACCTACTACAGTGCAAGGCGTGTCTGCGAGCCGGCTTCTCTCTAAAAAACCCGCTGGCAGTCCATCTCGGCCTGCCAACTATGGAACGAAAACTGCTAGCGAAATGTTCCCTTTGAATCTGGGCCAGGCTTTCGACCGTCATTGGAATGGCATCTTACTCAGAACAAGGGACTTCTACAAGAGTGAGAGGCGCACTCAGGGGAGTGCTGCAAGCAGGGCCTCAATGGGGGCATTATCGCCGAAAGTTTCACTTCGGTGTGAGAACCGGTCGACGTCACCCGGCCCGAAGACAAAACTGCCGCCCAATTGGAACGGGTTTCGGCCGAGTCCGAGATTGTGCTGCGAGTGTCCGGCGGCCTTGGCCCGGGTGCGGGCCCGGGCATTGTCGCTTCGCAACAAGTGAAGCAGGTTTGCGTTCTTCAGTTCCATGGCGGAATAGGCTTCGCGCTTTTCATCAACAAGCAGCGGGAAGGTGATGCCCGTTTCCTCGCGAAAAGCGCGAGCATAGGTGCGATCGCCAAGTCCTACGGCTGCTAAGGTTGCGCCGCGGTCTCTGAAGGCCTGTTCGTGGGCGCGCAACTGCGCGACGTGCTCGCGGCAGAAGATTCAACCGTAGTGCCGCAGGAAGACCACCACTGTGGGCTGGCGGATCCATAGCGAACCAAACCGGACTTCTTTGCCGTCTACATCCAGCAGGGTAATCATGGAAAGGCGACTATTGAGGGTGGTGTCCATGCGCTCCATTCTGAATGGCTTGTGCGCTGAGTCAAGGTGTCTGCTGCAACTTGACGCGATGAAGGGCACCCGATAGTCTGACGCAGCGCATGCGAACATCGTTGAGGAAGCTGCTCATCATCCTGGCCGGAGTTGCCCTAGCCGGGTTTGTTGTTTATCAGTCCAGCGGATTTGTTCACAAAGCTAATTTCAGCGGACAAAAACTACTCCACGCTGTGGCGGGAGCCAATCTATATCTGCTGCTGCTGCCGGTATTCGTAATCTATGGCTGCTACGCCATTCGCGCGCTGCGATGGCAAGTGTTTCAAGGGAATCTGGGAGCTTCGCGCTTCTGGGTCATCTACAAAATGACGCTGGCGGGATTCGCCGCGATGTTTATCCTGGGGCGTCCCGGGGAGCCGGTTCGACCGCTGTTACTAGCGCGGAAGGAGAAGCTGCCGATCGCGGATATGTTCGGCATCTATGCGCTGGAGCGCTTGTTTGATATCGCTGCGACCGCGGTGATTGGCGCTCTTGCATTAATACTTTACCAGTCTCATGGATACCACGCCGGTTTGACAAGCGAGTTGGGAACTTGGCCGAGGAAGGCGGGGATGGTGCTGCTGGCAGCGGTGGCAGGCGGCATACTTACGCTCGTGTACCTGCGATTGCATGGGACAGCGCTGCTGGAGAGGCGGCTGGAAGGCTGGCGAACAATGCATGGCTGGCGCGGGCCGGTTGCACGCATTTTGCTTGGCTTTGTGCGCGGCGTGCAAGCGATCCGCGACGTGAGGGAGCTCCTTCTGGCCATTTTCTATTCTGCGGTGCACTGGTTTTTGATTCTGTTGGTGTACTACTGGGGAACCCACGCTTTTGGCAACGCTTCACCAAGAATGGCGGAGCTCAGCCTGGGGGAAGTGATGCTGGTGATGGCGTTCTCGCTGGTGGGATCGGTTGTGCAGTTGCCGGCCGTGGGGGGCGGTGCGCAGCTTGCCTCGGTGCTTGTGTATACGAAGATATTTGGGGTAGAAACGGAGCCGGCCACCGCCGCAGCCGTGGTTCTTTGGCTGATTGGCTTCGCGGTGGTTACCTTAGCAGGCGTACCGTTTCTGATTCAGGAAGGATTATCGTTGGGGAAGTTGCGCGAATTGGCGCATGAGAAAGATTTAGAGGGCGAAGCAGCCCGATAACAATAAGGAGACCCAGCCTCGTGAAGTGCCCTTTTTGTGCGCATGTGGATGACAAAGTAATTGATTCCCGGGAAGGTCGCGGCGGGGACACCATCCGCCGCAGGCGCGAGTGCCTGAAATGCAGCAGACGTTTTACCACCTACGAGCGCATCGATGAAATTCCCTACATGGTGATCAAAAAAGATGGGCGGCGCGAGCGCTTCGAACGGCAGAAGATCTTGCAGGGTCTCTTGAAAGCCTGCGAGAAGCGGCCTGTGGCGACGCCAAAGCTCGAAGGCATTGTGGACGAGATTGAGGCGGTGGTTCATGAGTCCACGGAGCGTGAGCTGACCACAACAGAAATCGGCGAAATGATTATGCACCGCCTGAAGAAGCTCGACAAAGTGGCGTATGTGCGGTTCGCGTCGGTGTACATGGACTTTAAAGATGTGCAGGAATTCATGAGCGAGCTGAAGAACCTGCTGAAGGATCGCGCGGTGAAGAAATAATGGGCATCCAGAGGGAAGACATGAATCGTAGAAACTTTCTGAAGTCGGCTGCGGGGAGCGCCGCTGTAGGTGCGGCGATGATTCATTGTGGCCGCTATCTGCTGTTTGCCGGCGGGCCGGAATACTCTTCGCGCGCGGTTGAGCTTGTGCAGCGGTCCTCGGTTATCGACATGCTCGCTCCGCTGTGGATTAGTCCGAGCGCAACGCGGAAGATGCTCGGCAATCCTGAAAACTTCAAGGCGGAAGACTTCGCTCCCTATAAAAACTCGGGCATCAATGTGTTTCATATCGCCATCGGAACGGGCGGCCCCGACGCGTACCTGGAGACGCTGCAATTTCTCTCCGGTTACAACAGTCTTTTGGCGCGTCACGATGCGTGGTTCGAACGCGTGGATACCCCGGAACGGCTCGACGGTATTAAAGCTTCGGGGAAAGTGGGGCTCATCCTGGGCATTCAAAACTCAGAACATTTCAGGAAAGCGGACGACGTTGACTATTTTTACGGACTCGGGCAACGCGTCTCGCAGCTCACTTATAACGCGCGCACCTTGATCGGCAACGGCTCCACGGAGCGGCGCGACGAAGGTCTATCCGACTTTGGGTTGAGCATCGTCGAGCGCATGAACAAGCTTGGCATGGCGGTGGATGTTTCGCACTGCGGCGACAAAACCACGCTCGACGCGTTTGAAGTGTCGAAAAAGCCGGTGCTCATCACGCATTCGAATTGCCGCGCGCTGAATCCGAATCATCCGCGCTGCAAGACCGATGAAGCCATCAAGGCGATGGCGGCCAAGGGCGGGGTCATGGGTATCACGGAAGTGCGCATGTTCGTCAGTCCGAAAGAGCCGACCGGTGTCGATGCCATGCTGGACCATTTTGACTACGTCGCGAAGCTGGTGGGGGTCGAGCACATCGGCGTCGGCAGCGACATTGATCTGCTCGGCTATGACGCCATGCCGGCTGAAGAATATAAGCAGCTCAAAGCAGGCTACAAGAGTACTTACGGGTTCCGCGATAAAATCGACCTCGACGGTTACAACTTCGCCAAACGGCCCTTCGATCTCGCCGAAGGATTGATCCGCCGCAAGTACAGCGACGCCAACATCGAGGCCATCCTCGGCGGCAATTTCCGGCGCGTCCTGAAGGAAATCTGGACCGTTTAGCGGTGTAAGATAATAAGCCCTTCTTGTTGCCGAGGAGCATTGTGAAGAAGTATCGGAATTATTTGCCTGCGTTACTCACTTTTGTTTGCCTCCTGGGATGGATGGCCCACGCAGCTCCGAAAAACGAGAAAGCGCCCAAGATCGATCCCGAAAAAATTCGAGCGCACGTGAAATATCTCTCCAGCGATGCGTTGGAAGGGCGTGGCACGGGCCAAAGAGGCGGGGACATGGCCGCCGAGTATATCGCGGCGCAATTGAAGAGCTACGGCTTGCAGCCTGCTTCGGATGAAGGGACATATCTTCAGAGCGTGCCTATGGTGAGCATGAAGACGCTTCCGGATACGACGTTTACCTTGGAACCAGCGAATGGACAACCCGTTGCATTGAAGAATTTGGATGACTTTGTGACCAGCAACGAGAGCCAGACGGAGTCGGCGGATATTGATGCGCCGATTGTGTTTGTCGGATACGGGATTAGCGCGCCCGAATATCAGTGGGACGACTACAAGGGCTATGACTTGAAAGGGACAGTCGCGTTGTTGTTCGTGAACGAGCCGGCGTCTGACGACCCGAAATTCTTCAAAGGCAAGGCGCTGACCTATTACGGACGCTGGACCTACAAGTTTGAAGAAACCGCCCGTCGTGGTGCCGTGGCGACGTTGATCATCCACCGCATGGACCTGGCGAGTTACGGTTGGGATGTCGTGCGGAACTCGTGGGGAAGCGAAAAGTCTTACCTGGAGAAGGGGAGCGCGCCGAAGTTGCAAGCAGCGTCCTGGATTCAACAGGAAGTGGCAAAAAAGCTCGTGCGTATGGCAGGTCTGGACGTGGACAAGTTGCTTCAACAGGCGCAATCGCACGACTTTAAGCCTATTGATCTGGGGGTGCGACTGAAGGCGCATGTTGCCAGCCAGATGCATCCGTTTGTGGGACATAACGTGATGGCGATGCGCGTTGGTTCGGAAGCGAACAAGAACAACGAGGCGGTTCTCTATACGGCGCATTACGACCATCTCGGGATCGACAAAACAAAATCCGGCGACAATATTTACAACGGTGCGGTGGACAACGCGACAGGATGCGGGATTTTGCTGGAACTGGCGCGCGCATGGGCTAAAGGGAAGAAGGCGCCACCACGTTCCATCTTATTTGCGGCCGTGACAGCAGAAGAACAGGGACTGCTCGGCTCGGAATTAATGGGAAAGAAAGCAGCTTGGCTCCCGGTGGATCCAATCCTGGATTTGAATTTCGATGCGCTGGCGCCTTTGGGGATTCCAGAGGAAGTGGAAGTTAGCGGGGCAGAGCGCACAACGTTTTATCCCGTGGTGGAGGCGACCGCGAAGGAATTTGGATTGGCTATCCAGCCCGACTCCAGGCCGGAAGCGGGGCACTACTATCGCTCGGATCATTTTAGCCTGGCGCGCGTGGGGATTCCCGCATTCTCGATCAATGAAGGAATGAAGTTCAGAGGGCATGATGCAGCGTGGGGCGAAGAGCAGGCCAATGATTACCTGAAGAATCGCTACCATCAGCCGAGCGATGAGTATCGAGCCGAATGGGATTTCAAAGGACTCGCCGAGATGGCGGCATTTGGTTACGAGCTCGGTCTTAAGGCCGCGACTCAGTCGGAGCCCATAAGATGGCTGGCCGGCGACGAATTCGAAAAGGCTCGTAAGCAGGCCAAGGAGATTGACGGAGACGCTTTGTTTGCGGGACGGCCTGACCTCCATTTGACGCACGCAGGGCGCATTGTCTACCCGCCCCTCGCCAGGCAGGCCCGCATCTCGAGCACGGTTGTTGCTAAGGTCTCAGTTGCGAATGACGGAAAGGTAGACCGCGTTGAAATCGTGAGTGGACATCCTTTGCTGCAGCAGGTCGTTGTAGACAGCGTGCGGCAGTGGAGCTTCTCGTCGCTGTCCGGAGAGCCGAGAAGTTTTGAATTACGTTGTGAGTTCGCTGTCTCTGAAGTTTCTTCTCCAAGTCCACGAGTATTGATCGTGGTCGTGGAACCATTCCATCTGCGGATACTCGCGAGCGCTGTAGTTCTAAACACGTCTGTATCGAGGGCATCGAAAGAGTGCAATCAGCGGGGCCAGACGCCGGCGGTGAATGACTTGATCGTTTGGAAGCCGAGTTTTTCGTAGAGCTGCACGGCGGTGCGATTTTCGGACGTAACCGTAAGGGTCAATTCGCGGAATTTCATTGAGCGCAGGGCTTCTGCGGACGTTTGCATGAGCATGCGTCCGATGCCGTTGCCCTGGAAGCCGGGCAATACGCATATCTGCGTCGTGTGCCCGACGCCGGATGAAACCTCACTGGTCAAAACAGCGGCTACTAAGTCATCGCTCCCCGGCTCATGCAGGACGAATGACGCTCCGGGAACGAACTGCCCGCATCCCGGCAACAAAATAATATTCTT
>Ga0307472_100001160_pt1 | contig 10316 bp, 7 predicted proteins | sample atmos_gasesAM5C__2_FD_204582 | JGI IMG/M metagenome (GOLD analysis project Ga0307472, IMG submission 204582) | Hardwood forest soil microbial communities from Morgan-Monroe State Forest, Indiana, United States - atmos_gasesAM5C_05 | ecosystem: Environmental > Terrestrial > Soil > Temperate... | reverse complement strand
GAACAGGCGCAGCGCCAGCGCGGCGGCCTCGGCGGAGCCCCGATCGACGTTGATGCCGATGTAGCGCGCGCCGGCGCGGATCAGCTGGCGGGCATCGGTGCCGACGCCGGCCCCGACCTCGAGCGCGCGCTTGCCACGCCAGTCGATCCACGAGAGGCACTCGAGGATGTGTGGCTGCAGCGCATAGCGCTGCCGCTCGACGTCCAGATAAAAATCGCGCGAGGCCGGGTCGCGCGCACTCAGCTCCGAGTCGCAGGGCTGACGGTCCCAGTGCTCACGCACGCGTTCCTGGGCCAGCGCTCCGTCCAGTACTCCATCCATCGTCCGCTCCTGTGATGGCAACCTCACACTCAAGTTACGGTTTACCAACGCCCAAGCTTCCCTACGAACCGGCTGCGTAGTCCGAACGGCACATGAGCCTGGTCGCGAGGCGGCGCCGGCCGGCGAGCCGCGCGCGCCACACGATGGTCGCAGTAGGCTCGCGCTCGTCGTAGTGCCGCGAGACCCACCCGCACAGAGGCTGCGTGCTGCCGCGGTAGACCCGCGCCGCGCCGAGCGGCTGCGAGGGCAGCTGCACCCAGAGCGTCCACGGCGCGCGGCGGATCGCGAAGCCGTCTGCCGTGCGCTCGACACCGCACTCCGGCGCGCAGTGCAGAAAGATCTCAACCTCGTGCTCGCCCGACATCTCGAGCCGATCCTCGATCGTCAGCGAGCGGACGCGTTTGTCGAGTATCAGCCGCCGGCGATGCAGCACCGGATCGGCGAGCCGCAGATATCCCTCGTGCCAGGCGGAAAGCGTCTCGACCGCGTCCGAGAACTCCACGTCACTACAACCGGCGCGTGCCTTGCGCAGCCAGAGGAAATCTCCGCCCTGCTCCGACTGGTCGAGGCGGTCGAGCCGCACGGTGTTGTGGGCCGAGGTGCCGCGAAAGTACGCGCGCCAGCGGCCGCCGCCGTGGTAGAGATAGGTGCCCGGATCGATGAGGAACGGCAGCCCGCCGAGGGACAGCGTGAACGACAGGGCGTCGGCGTGCCCATGCGCGGCGAGCGGCCCGTACCCGAGGGGGCCGGCGTCGGCAACCACGCGGATCTCGCTGGCGCGCTCGAAGTCGCAGCCGAGAATGTAATAACCACCACCCGGAAACGTGCGGCGGCGCGGCAGCGCGGCGGGCCGCGTGCCGAGCCGCTCGAACATTTCCGCCGCGCGCGCACCGAGCAACCAGCGCGTCTTGTCGTCCAGCCGGCCCGCTTTGTGCCGCAGTCCGCTGTCGGCGAACAGCACCGCACCGCTCGCGAGCAGCGAGCGGTAAGGACAGAAGCCTGCCCGCGGCGCGAGCCGCGTGACGGCGGCGTCGTCGGCATCGCCGATCATCGGTATCGCACCGCCGGCGTCCATGATCGAGGCGAGGAAGGCGAGCATCGCCGCGAGCCGCCGGCGGTAGTCCTCGGGGAAGGGGTCGCCGGCGCTTTCGCCGGCGAGCAGCGACAGCAGCAGAAAGTCCAGCACGAACTGCTGATAGCAGACTGCCTGCTCGAGGTTGACACCGTCCGCGGAGTTCTGGCGCAGCGCTTCGCGCTCGAGGATGCGCCGTGCCGCGGCGCCGGCGCGGCGCACCTCCGGCCAGCACGGCCAGGTGAGGCCCGCGATGTAGAGCCCCGCCGCCTCGCCGATCAGGTGATTGTTGGCCGAGGAATGGCGCGAGAGATAACCGCGTATGAAGCGCACATGCTGGTGGATCGAGGCGAGCCACCGCTCCCGGAAGCGCGCTCCGCCGGCGCCCGCAAACACGGCCGACTGCGTGCCGCCGGCCAGCTGCCAGGCGATCGACCAGTTGATCAGGCGAATTCCGGCCTCGAGCGCGCTGCACCAGTTCGGCCCGCGTCCGTACGGGCAGCCGCTGATCCAGCTCTCGAGGTGCTGCTTCAGGACCTCGAGGTATTTCGTGCCGCCGCCGAGCGCGTGAGCCTGGGCCAGGGTCACCAGGTGCAGGTGGCGGTTCACCTCCCACAGGTACTTGATCTCGCCGACCCGGCGCCGATCCCGATAGTTGAGCCGCTTGCCGAAGACGAGCGGCGCGTCTGTTCCGGTCTTCGGGTCGCGATTCCAGCGCGGCGGAGACTCGCCCTCGCAGCTCGCGCCGAAGATCTCGAGCGTTCCGGCGGCGATGCGATCCGCCGCCGCCAGGTAGAGCGCTGCATCCAGCCCCTCGGGGACGTGCACCCAGCGGTGCTGCGCAGGCTCACGATCGGCATGCGGCACGTGACCCGGGCGCAGCGCGAGCGGCTCGAGATAGGCCGCGATCGAGCGGGCGACCCGAAAGGGCAGCTCCGCGGGCCGCATGCAGCGCAGCCGATTGACGCGCCAGCGCAGGGCTCGCACGTCCGTCGGCTCCGTGGCCGCCTCAGGCCCGCGCGGCATTGCGCCCCCCGCTGCGCGCGAGGCTCGTGTAGAGCGCGCACAGCTCGCCCGCCAGGCGCCCGATGGAATAGCGCGCGGTGATCGTGGCGCGGCTCGCCTCGCTCATGCGCGCGAGAGCGGCGCGGTCATCTCCCAGGGTGAGAATGGCCGCCGCAATCGAGGCCGGCGAGCACGGCTCGAGCAGCAGGCCGTTCACCCCGTCGGCCACCACGTCCGGAATTGCGCCCACCCGGCTGGCGATTGCCGGCACGCCCGCCGCCATGCCCTCGAGCAGCGCATAAGGGAGTCCCTCCGAGTAGCTCGGCAACGCCAGCACGTCCGCCCAGCGCAACAGCGCCAGCTTGTCGGGCCCGCGCACCGGCCCGACGAACCCGACCGGCGCGCATCCGCTGGCCGCCGCGGCTTCCCCGAGAGCGGCGGCTTCAGGCCCCTCGCCCGCCAGAATGAGCTCGGCGGCCGCGCCCTGGGAGCGCGCGAGGTGCAGGCCCTCGATGAGCTCGAACAGGCCCTTCTCGCGCACCAGGCGCCCGAGGTACAGAAGCCGCAACGGCCGCGCCGGCGCTGCGCGCTCGCGCACCAGCGAGTCCCAGGAACTGCAATCTACGGCGTTGGGAAGAGCGAGGACCTCCGCAGCTACGCCGAAGCGCCCGAACGCCTCGCGCTCCGCGCTCGACATCACCACGATCACATTGGCAAGCCTGAGGGTCACGCGCACGAAGGCGCCGGCGAGCCGTCGCCCGCGGCAGAAGGTCTGCGGCACGGGTCCGCCGTGGACCTGGTAGAGCACGCGGGCGTGGCAGAGCCGCGCGACCAGCATGTACATGAGATCGCGCCAGTAGGCGCGCGGCGTGAGCGCCGTATTGACGTGCACGATGGCCGCGTGGTGCGCGAGCACCTGATACGCGAGCCCGAACGGACTCCCGAGGAGGCGCCGGATGCGTGCGCAGCGCCCCTCGTCACGGCCCTCGCGGCCCACCTCGAAGTGGATGAGGTCGAAGCTCCGGGTCAGCTCGGAGCGCAGCAGCAGCTCGACGTGCGTGCTGACGCCGCTCAACGCCGCGCGCCGCGGCCCGGTGAGGAGTGCCACCGGGCGCCTCATCCGCACACCTCGAGCAACAGCTGCTCGTAGCGGTCGATCATGCCCCGCTCATTGAAGCGGCGCTCGACCGTGTCGCGGGCGGCGCGCCCCATCTGAAGGCGCGCGTCCGCATCTGCGAGGCGCAGCAGGCACCCGACCAGGGCGGCGGTATCGGCCACCGGGAACAGCAGTCCGTCGCGCCCGTGCTCGATCAGCTCGGCGGCTCCGCCCACCCGCGAATGCACCAGCGGCCGGGACATCGCCATCGCCTCGATCGCCGCGAGCGACAGCGCCTCGGTGAAGCTGCACACGCACATGACGTCACAGGCGGTGACGAACGGACGGATGTCGTCGCGAAAGCCGGTGATGGCGAGGTGCGGCCCGAGGCCGAGCGCGCGCGCGCGATTCTCGAGTGACGTGCGTTCCTCGCCGTCGCCGATGAACAGCACCTTCGCTGCGTGGCCCTGCGCGCGCAGCCGGGCGGCCGCCTCGAGCAGTTGTGCGTGGTTCTTTTCGGGCCGCAGACCGCCGGCGACGCCGAGTACGTAATCCGCCTCCGTGTAGCCGAGCCCGGCGCGCAGCGTGCGCCGCTCGGCTGGGGTTGCGGCATCGCGCAGATAGCCTACGTCGACGCCGTTGTGGATCACGGCGTTGCGGCGCGCGCCGAGACCGCGCCGCAGACAATAGCGGCGCTGGTACTCGCACACGAACACCACGCGCGCCGCCGCCCACATGAACAGCCGGTAGGCCAGCAGCTTGGCCTGCTCCCTGAGCCCGGGCCAGCGCGTCGAGTGGTAGATGACGACCAGCGGAATGTGCAGGTGCGCCCGGGCGCTCGCCAGCGCGGCATACATCAGGGCGTAGGGATTGGCGGCCACGATCGCCCCCGGCCGGTGGCGTGCCAGCGCACCGGCGAGCCGCCCCGTCGCGCGCAGATCGAGGTAGCGCGCGGCGTCGAGGCTGAACGCCGAGCCCGCGTCTTCGAGGCGCAGCCGCCCGAGTTGCGCCGATTCGCCCTTCACCCAGGCCGTGTGGCACTCGTGGCCGCGCTCGGCGAGGGCGTTCGCCAGGGTGATGGCATGGCGCTCGGCTCCCCCGTAGGCGAGCGAGCCGGTGAGAAACAGGAGTCTCATGGCGCCGCCGCCTCAGCCCCGGTGACAGAGGCGCCGCAGGGCGAGCCACCAGTCACGGCCGAGTCCGCACAGCATCGCGAGGCCCAGGTACACGCCGCCGAGGAGAACGCCCCCGACCGTGGCGCGCGCCGCGGACTCAAGCGGGCCGAGGCAGCTCACCACGCCCCAGGCCACGACCCCCGAGAGCGCCGCGCACATGAGCAACAGCGCGAGCGACCGCCAGTCCTGGACACGGCGCAGCGGGACGCCGGAGCAGCACGCGATGCGCCGCAGCGTCAGCAGATGCTCGAGGTAGATCGCGGTCACGCTGCCCGCCGCGGCGCCTGGAAGGCCGAAGAGCCGCGCCCCCGCGTAGCTCACGGCCACCGAGAACAGCAGCGCCAGCACTCCGATCCGCATGCTGAAGATGCCCTGCCGCAGCAGCAGCATGATGCTCGCCGGCTCGATGACGAGCGCGATGAGGCCGACGATGTAGATGCGCATCACCGGCGCCGCCTCGACGTAAACGGAGGTATAGATCACGGTGACGATGTCGTTACCGAATACGAAGGCGAAGGCGAGCAGCGGATAGGCGAGCGTTGCCACCATGACGCTCGCGCGGCTGCTCAGGGCGAGCATCCCGCGGTTGTCTCCCGCGGCCTCGAGGCGGCTCAGGCTCGGAAGAAATGCCTGTCCGACGGAGGTCCGGCACAGGTGCACCAGCGGACCGAGGAGCGCCGCGATCGAGAACGAGGCGAACATGGCGACCGGGAACAGTACGCTCGCCACCCATTGGTCCGCCTGCCCCCGCAGCCCATAGAGCGCGCCTGCGAACCCGAACGGCGCCGACTGCCGCAGTTGCTCGACGAAGGCACTGCGCCGCAGAAAGGGTCCGCGAACTCCATGGTGCCGCGCCACGTAGCCGATCAGCACGGCGAGCTTGAAAGCCGCGAACCCGAGCAGCGCCAGGAGCACCGGCTCGAGCTCGCGTGTCAGGATCGCGGTGGCCGACAGGGCGAGCGCACGCAGCGCCGACAGCCCGACGACGACGCGCGTCTGCCAGCGGACGCGCTCCTCGGCCGTGCCGATCAGGTCGAGGAGCGAGGCCATCACCCACAGCAGCACGAACAGCGGCACCACCACCTCGGTGCCCGCGAGGTCGCGCACGTTGCCCGGCAACCAGGGATTCAGGCCGCTCACCGCCCACGCGCCGACGAGGCCCGCCGCGCCGAGATACAGGATCGCCTGGTTGATGTAGAGGCGCTTGCCGTCGGCGTCCGAGCGCGGCAGGAAATAATAGAGACTCCCGGCCATCGCCTGGGTCACCACGGCCATGACCGTGCCGGTCGCGAGCCACAGCAGCCGGTAGCCGCCGAAAGCCGTGGGCGAGAGATAGCGCACCAGCACCACCGGGAGCAGGAACTGCAGCCCATAGTCGATGGCGTTTGCCACGCCGAGAGACATCGCGCGCGGCGCGAGCTTCTCGGGGATCGAGGTGCCGGCCGCAACCGCGGTCTCAGGCGCGGCGCTCATGCGCGGGTCCGCCGCGCGTACTCGCCGTACATCATGCCGATCGCAAGCCACAGGAACGCCTGCTCGGGCCGCGGTGCCAGGCTGCTGTCGGTGAAGTCGGAAACCAACATGCCGATCAGCCCCGCCGCGGCACCCTGGAAGAAGCCGCGCAGCGCCGGCTCGAGTCGCGGATGCGTCGAGAGCTCGCGCAGACCCCTGAAGACGTGCACGAAGTAGGCGCACAGCAGCACCGTCCCGATCACTCCCATGTCGAGCAGTGCCTCGAGGTAGGCGTTGTGCGGGTGGGTCGCCGGTATCACCCCCTGCCCCGCGCCCCGGCGCATGGCGTCCGACCAGAGAATCGCACTGATGCCGTTGCCGAGGAGCGGATGGTGCAGCACTTCAGGCAGCAGCGGCAGCCACAGGCCGTCGACGCGCCCGGCGCTGATCGCATCGAGCCCTGCGCCCTCCCCCGTTGCCAGGCGCTCGTAGACCGCCGCCGGCGCGAGCAGCAGCACCGCCACCGCGACCACCGCGGCGAGAGCCAGCGTGCGGAAGCTGCGACGCCACAGCACGTACAAACCGCTCACCACCGCGAGCTCGACCCAGGCGCCGCGGGAGAAGGTGAGCACGAGCGCGGCGGCCGTGCCTCCCGCTGCTGCCAGCAGCACCCACCGCAGCGGCTGCTCCCTGGCCTCGGCCCAGGTGAAAAGCAGCAGAGCGTAGGCAATCGCATAAAGCCTGCCGAGGTCATTCGCATGCAGACCGAGGGCCGAGAGAAACCCCCGCTCATCGCTGCCGGCGAGCGCCTGCAGCCCGATGCCGGAAAGGGCCACGTATACCGGAACGATCGCCGTCATGGCGCACATCGACACCACGGCCGGCAGCAGAAACCTCTCGGGCCGCGCCGACTTCGCCACCGCCGCCGCCACCAGCAGCGCGAAGACCACCATGAGCAGCGGCTTCAGCATGAGGTCGCGCAGATAGCTCGCCGCAGTGGCGAAGTGGAGCCCCGGGTCGACCATCAGCAGCGTGGGCGCGATCTCGTGGATGTGCTGCGTGCCGATTGCGCCGGCCACGACGATCGGCACGACGTAGAGCAGCAGCAGCGGCCGCGGCAGGAACGTGCGCAGGCTTCCGTCCCCAAAGGCATGCAGCAGCCAGGAACAGAAGGTGCCGGCCAGCAGGAGGTTGAGGGGATTCAACCCGACGATGCCGAACATCTCGTGCGGGAACAGCGTAGTGCTGCCCGAGAGCGGCATCAGGAGGATCAACAGCACGACGCCGCAGCGGAAGTCCGCCAGCACGAAGGCGCAGGCGAGGAGCACGCCGCACAGATAAAACGCGGTCAGACCGCCGGCGGCGAGCCCCACGCCGAGCCCCACGCCGCACAGCGCTCCCAGCACCGCGATCCCCGGCAGTTTCAGTCGCTGGTCCAGGGCCAGTTGCATCACGCGAGGCCCGGGTCAGAACTTGTTGAGCACGGCACCGAGAACGACGGCCCCCGCTTCAGCCAGATCGCGTGCCAGAACGGTGGCTTCATCGAGGCGGGTGTGATCGGCGCGCGCCAGCACCAGAGCGCTGCCGGCGCAGAACGCCACACTCTGCGCATCGGCGCTCTCGCGCGCCGGCGGGGTGTCCACCAGCACCACGTCGAACTGCGCGCTCGCGAGCTCGAGGTAGCTCGCCAGCGCCGGACGCAGCAGCAGCTCCTGCGGGTTCGGCGGAATCGGGCCCGCCGGCATGACCGACAGGGGGCCGAAAGCCGGCACCGCCAGCTCGCCGCCGGCCCGGCCCGACAGTACGGACGCGAGCCCCATCCGGTCGGGGACGTCGAAGATCCGCGACTGACGCGGTGCGCGCAGGTCGGCATCGATCAGCAGCGTGCTCATGCCCAGCTGCGCAAACAGCACGGCCAGGTTCGCGGCCACGAAGCTGCGGCCTTCGCCGCGGCCCGGGCTGACGATGGCGAGCGCACGCTGATCTGTGCTGAGGCCGGACCAGCGAATGAGGAGCCGGGTCCTGAGCTCTCTCAACCGCTCGACGCTCGGGTGCAGCGCATCGCGGAAGGCAACCAGATCGGCGTGGACCGTGGCGCCGTTCAGAGGCTGGTAAGGGCAGTCGAACTGCCTGGCGAGCGCCATGTTCAGGTCGTCCCGCGTGATCAGCCCGAGGCTGAGCGCCGCCTCGCCGAAGCGCACCCCGTGGCGCTTCTGCTGCAGCCGCAGGACCTGCCCGATGCGCGCGCCGTCGAGCTTGCCCTGGCTCGTCAGGATGCTGCCGATGCGAAGGTCATGCCGCGCTTCGCAAGCCGTGCCCTCGAGCGGCACGACCTCGCTGCGCTCGCCCAGGAGGGCCATTACCCAGGCCTCGGCAGCGCCGGCAGCGCCGGGGCCGTCGGCCGCGGCAGCAGGCCCGTGCGCTTGCCGTCGTTGCTGAGCACCGCGAGCAGCGGCAGCTGCATCGCGGACACCAGGTCCTCCGCACAGCGCACGCGCGGATCCAGGTTCTCGAGCAACGCAACCAGCGCGCATCCCAACCCCAGGCCGGTGATGAGCGCAAGCGCCAGGTTCAGGCGGATGTTGGGACGGTAGGCATTCAGCGGCACCGCCGCCGGGCTGAGTACCGTGACGTTGGTCTGGCTCGCCCGGCTGTCGACCTGGCTCGCGATGTAGCGTTGCAGCGCGGTGTCGTAGGCCCGCTCGGCCGATTCCACGTTGTGCTGCAGGACCGGCTCGAGGGTCCCCGCTGGCTGAGAGCTCGCGGCGTTCTGCCGGGATGCAGCCCGTTGGTCAACGGACCCGGCGCCGCCGGAATCTCCCGTTCCCGCAGCCACCTTGCTCACCTCCGCCTGCAACCGGTCGCTCAGCTCGCGGTTCTCCGAGACCTGTGCCTGGTAGGCGGGGTGATTCACGCCGTAGCGGGTGGAGAGCTCGCGAAGCTTCTCCTGCCCGTGCAACAGCTCCGCGCGCAGCTGCTGGATGAAGCCATCGCCCCTCACCTGCGGCAGCCGCTCGGGATGGCGCGCGAGCTGCTGCTGGCTGGCGTCCTGGTCGGCGCGGAGGCTGCGCTGCGCCTCCTCGAGGCTGGCGCGCAGGCCCTTGAGCTGCTCATCGAACCAGGCAGCGGCCTCGCGGTTGGGCGCAACGCGCAGCTCCAGCATCGTGTCGACGTAGGCGGTCGCGAAGGCGTTGGCAAGCGTCGCTGCGAGGCGCGGATCGGCGCAGGTGATGGTTCCCTGGATGACGTTGCTCTGCGAGGTCTCCACCTTGAGCGCATGCTGCAGCCGATCGACCAGCACGTCCTCGAGGTGCGAGCTGTCGACCCCGGTGACGGCGAGTGTCGTGAGGGCTCCCGGGCTCGCCGCGAGCTGCAGCTGCTCGACCACGCGGCGGGCGACCTTGGGGCTCGCCAGGATGTCCGCCTGGGTCTGCAGGTAGCTCAGGTGCTCCTGCGGCAGGCCGAGCGCGCGCAACGCCTCCCCCATCGACTGCTCATCCTTGGCGTCGACCAGCAGCGAAACCGTCGCGCGGTAGCTCTTCGGCATGAGGTAGCTCGCCACCGCCGCGGCCAGCACTACGGCGAGGAGAGACACCGCGAATACGCGAAAGCGGGCGCGCAGGGCGAGCAGGAACTGTCGCGGGCTCACGGTGGTGCGCTCCTAGAAGAGCCGCTCGCGCACCACGATCACATCGTCCGCGCGCACCAGGTCGGTCGGGCGGACGCCCTCGGTATTCACCTTGCCGTCCGCGGAGCGCCGCTGGACCTTGAGGCCGCGCAGCGTGCCGCGTGGCGTGAGCCCTCCACCGACCGAGATCGCCTGCATCACCGTCATCTGCGACTGCAGTCTGTAGGCGCCGGCTTTCTGCACCTCACCGTAGAGATAGAACTGCGGCGCGTGCTTCACGTAGATCACATCGCCGTTCTGCAGCCGCATGTCGTGCGACATGTCACCGGTGCGGTACATCTCCGGCACGTCGATGGCCGTGCGGGTTTCCCGGCCGTTGACGGTGCGCACCACGACGACGTTGTCATCGCCCTCCCCGGCGATCCCGCCCGCACGGGCCAGCACGTCGGTCAGGCTGTTGCTGACGTCATCGAGCGCGTAGCGGCCGGGCTTGCCGACCTCTCCGAGCACTGACACCTGCCGGCTGCGCACCTGCTGCACGGTGAGGCTCACCTGCGGGTTGACGAC
>Ga0307472_100001159_pt1 | contig 10317 bp, 7 predicted proteins | sample atmos_gasesAM5C__2_FD_204582 | JGI IMG/M metagenome (GOLD analysis project Ga0307472, IMG submission 204582) | Hardwood forest soil microbial communities from Morgan-Monroe State Forest, Indiana, United States - atmos_gasesAM5C_05 | ecosystem: Environmental > Terrestrial > Soil > Temperate... | reverse complement strand
GCGGGTTGGTCGGCGTGCCGCACCGGGTTCGTGCCGTGTGCTATGCCGATCGCGCGCGAGGCATTGGAGACCAGGTTCACCAGGATCTGGTAGCATTGCCCGGGGTCTCCCATCACGGGGGGCACCGGCGCGAGCTCGGATACCAGGTCGATCGTCGTGGGCACCAGCGCGCGCAGCAGCTTGATGCTCTGGCCGACGACTTCGCTCAAATTCACCAGCTTGCGCTCGGCCGCTTCCTTGCGCGAGAAAGTCAGGATCCGCCGCACGAGGTCGCGGGCGCGATCAGCGGCTTGAAAAATGAGATCGAGACTCATGCGATCGCGCGAGCCCTCGGGCAGGCGCCGAACCATTGCCTGGCTCAACGCCACGATCGGAACCAATGTGTTGTTGAGGTCGTGCGCCATGCCGCCGGCGAGCGTGCCCAGCGCCTCGAGCTTCTGCGAGTGGTGCAGCTGAGCCTCGAGGTCTCGGCGTTTGCGTTCGCCCTCCGCGATCTCGGTGATGTCGGTGCCGACGATGACGCGCACCCCGTCGGGCAGGGTGCGCTTCTCCACTTTCAAGGTTTGCCCATTGGCGAGCGTGATCGTCTGGGCGTTATCCTGGTTGTGCTGGCGCACCCGGTCTTCGACGAATTTCCAGGGCTGATCCAGAAATTCGCGATGCAGCTTGTATTTTACCCGAAGCTCCATGCATTCGCGATATGTCTTGCCCTCGAGCCTGACCTCAGGCGGCAGGTCCCGGTCTCCCACGCGATAGCCTTCGCGGTAATTGCGGTTGTGTGCGATCATGCGGTCGTCCGCGTCGAAGATCGCCACCATGTGACCGACGCTGTCGATGGCGTCGCGAAAATACTGCAGCAGCTGGCGCTGCGAGCGCTCCTCCGTCCTGATCTCGCGCGCGAGGACGAGCCGCTGCCCTGCCTCGAGGACGGCGCCCAGGCTCAGCTCGAGTGTGCCATGTCCATCAAGCGGCCGGTTCACGCGGATTTCGACATTGTTCGCCTCTGCCTCGGCGCCGAGCGCGCTCAAAAGCGCGGCGCGATCGGCACCCTCTGACCAGCTTGCGAGCCCTCTTCCTGGAAGTTCGTCCGCCGCGCGATGGAACAGACCGGCAAAGCCGGGATTGACGGCCTCAATGATGCCGCAGGCGCCGCTGACCAATGCCGCCGGCTGGGGCAGGCTGGCGAGGAATCGGATCCAGTGGGCGAGGGGGAACATCGATTGCGGCATCGCTGCGTCGGCGAGCCGGATGCTAGGCTTAGATGATTGAGAACCCGTTAGTCTGTTGATTGCGGCGAAAAATCGCGTCCACTGGCATTGAAATTGCTTGGTGATTATGCGCGTACCACTCCAATAGGGTTGCCACGAATGCCAGCCGGCATCGGCCATAACCAAGGTCCACCGCTCGAGCAGCTGGGCATCGGCTGGAGCGGGTACTGCTGGCGGCGCGCCCATCGCCGCGCGTGGAAAACGCCTGGCCGCGAGATCGCGCTCGCGCGGCTCGCCCGTGCACAGGAATTGGGCATGAGCTACCGCGAGTACACCTCGATCATTCTCGACCGAGGAACTCATCTCTAGGCGGGCTTGGCCGCCGCCGGAGGTTTGACCCGATTCGGGCGCGCCGATAGCATCGGGCTCCCGCTTCCGAGGCAACCCGGCTGACCGACGTGGCCATCGCCTTTCGCTTCGATCCCGTCACCCTGCCGCCCGCCTGCGAGGCCTTGCGCAAGGAGGTCCGCGCCTTTCTTGCGGATGCGCGGGCGAGCGGACTCTGGGCGCCCGCGGGAGATTTCGCGACCAATCATTCGCCCGCCTTCAGTCGCGCCATTGGTGCCCGCGGCTGGATCGGCATGACCTGGCCCAAGAAGTACGGCGGCCAGGAACGCAGCATGCTCGAGCGCTACGTCGCCACCGAGGAAATGCTGGTGGCGGGCGCGCCCGTGGCGGCGCATTGGATCGCCGACCGCCAGAGCGGGCCGCTGCTGCTGCGCTTCGGCACCGAGGAGCAGCGGCTGGATTTCCTGCCCGCGATCGCGCGGGGCGAATCCTACTTCTGCATCGGCATGAGCGAGCCGGATTCGGGCTCCGACCTCGCCTCGATCCGCACCCGCGCCGACAGGACCGACGGCGGGTTCCGCCTCAACGGCCGCAAGGTCTGGACCAGCCACGCGCACCGCTCGCACTACGCGATCACGATCTGCCGCACCTCGCCCGCGGACGGCGACCGGCACGCTGGCTTGTCGCAGTTCATCGTCGACCTCAAGGCCAAGGGTGTCACGATCCGTCCGATCAAGAACCTCGCCGGCAATCTCGATTTCAACGAGGTGATCTTCGACGACGTGTTCCTGCCGGCCAATCGGCTGGTGGGCAAGGAGGGCGCGGGCTGGCAGCAGGTGACCAGCGAACTCGCCTTCGAGCGCTCGGGGCCCGAGCGGTTCGTCAGCACGTTCCGCCTGCTGGTCGAGTTCGCGCGCCGCATCGGCTCCAACCCCGACCCGCGCGCGGCCGAGGCTCTGGGGCGCCTCACCGCGCATCTCTGGACGCTTCGGCGCATGTCGCTCTCGGTCGCGGGCATGCTGCAGGCCGGCGAGACGCCCAACCTCGAGGCCGCGCTCGTGAAGGACCTCGGCAACAGCTTCGAGCGGGAGATCCCCGAGCTCGTCCGGCTCTTGGCGCCGCGGGGCGCGCGCAGCGGCGGCAACGACCGGTTCGAGGAGACTCTCGCCGAGGCGGTGTTGCATGCGCCGTCCTTCACGCTCCGCGGCGGCACGCGGGAGATCCTCCGCGGCATCATCGCCCGCGGCCTCGGGCTCCGATGACCGACGTCCTCGTCTACGATGCCGCTGAGCGCCTGTTCGCCGACTTGGCGACACCTGCCGTCGTGAACGCTGCCGAGGCCGGCACCTGGCCCGCCGACCTCTGGAGCGCGGTGACCGAGGCGGGCTTTCTCGATGCGCTCGCCGGCGGGTTCGGCGCTGCGCTCGACGGGCTCGGCGACGCGGTCGACGTGCTGCGCGCTGCCAGCCGCCACGCGGTGCCGCTGCCGATCGCGGAGACGATGCTGGCGCTTTGGCTCGCCAAGCGCGTGGGTTTGGCAGCCCCGGAAGGGCCGCTCGCGCTGGCGGTGGACGGGCCAGAGGACCATCTGGAGCTGCGTCGTGCGGGCAGTGGCTGGCATCTTGCGGGCGCGGCTCGCGGCGTGCCGTGGGCTCGCCATGCGCACGGCCTCGTAGTGTCCACCGGCGTGACGATCGCGCTGGTCACGCCCGTGAGCGCCGCGATCGAGCAGGGCAAGAACCTCGCGGGCGAGCCGCGGGATGACATCGTGCTGGAGCTCGAGCTCGATGCACGGTCGGTCGCCGGCGCTCCCAAGGATGCCGATGCCGCCGACGTCTATCGGATGGGCGCGCTGTTTCGAGCCGCGCAAATGGCGGGCGCGCTGGAGGAGGTCTTGCAGCTTGCGGTGACCTATGCTGGCGATCGCGTGCAATTTGGCCGCCCGATCGGAAAATTCCAGGCGATCCAGCAGCAGCTGGCGCTCGCGGCGGAGCAGGTGGCCGCCGCAGGCGTGGCGGTCGCCGCGGCGGTGGCCGCAGCCGGCGCCGGCGACCTCGCCTTCGCCGCGGGCGCGGCGAAGCTTCGGGTCGGAGAGGCCGCTGGCAAAGTCGCCGACATCGTGCATCAGGTACATGGCGCCATCGGGTTCACGCACGAGCATCGCCTGCATCAGCTGACGCGGCGCCTCTGGTCGTGGCGCGACGAGTTCGGCGTCGAGAGCGCCTGGGCGCTGGAGCTTGGCCGCTTGGCGGCAAGCCAGGGCGCGGACGGCATCTGGCCTTTCCTCGCTCTGCGCTGAGATGAGCCTCGGCAGCGAGCAGCGCGACCTCGCGGCGCTGTTTCGTCCGCGCTCGGTGGCGGTGATCGGTGCCTCCGGCGACGCCGGTCACATCCGCGGCCGCATCACCGCCCAGCTCGCCCATTGCGGCTATCCCGGCCGGATCTTCCTGGTGAGCGCGAGGGGCGGCGAGATCCTCGGCCGCGCCACCTATCCCGCGATATCGGCAGTGCCGGGGCCGGTCGACCTCGCGCTCATCGCCATCCCCGCGGACGCGGTGGCGGGCGTGCTCGAGGAGTGCGCCGCGGCCGGCGTACGCGCGGCCTACATCTTCAGCTCGGGATTCGCCGAGGAGGGTGGGGACCGACACCAGCTGCAGTCCCGCATCCGTGCCGTCGCCGAGCGCACTGGAATCATTGTCGGCGGCCCGAACGCCGTCGGGCTCATGAACGTGAGGCTGCCACTGGTAGCGAGTTTCACGCCGGCGGTCGATCTCGCGGCCCTGCCTCATCTCGCTGCGGCCGCGGCGCCGCGGCGCATCGCGGTGGTCTCGCAGAGCGGCGGCCTCGCTTACGCGTTCTTCAACCGCGGACTGCAGCGCCGGCTGCCCTTCAGCCATGTCCTCAACACCGGCAACGAAGCGGATCTCGATCTCGTCGACGCCGGCGAGTAGCTGCTGGACGACTCCGAGACCGGGGTCGTGCTCATGTTCGTGGAGCAGGTGCGACGCGGCGCGGCCTTCATCGCGATGGCGCGGCGCGCGCTCAACCTCGGCAAGGTGCTCATCGTTGCCAAGATCGGCCGCTCGGTTGCGGCGCGCCGGGCCGCCATCTCGCATACCGCGAGCTTGACCGGAGCCGACGCGGCCTATGAGGCGGTATTCCGGGGCTACGGCGTGATCCGCGGGGAGGACCAGGACGACATGCTCGATGTCGCCGCCGCGGCGGCACTCTGTCCGGAGCCCAGCGGCATACGCACGGGCGTCATAACGATTTCCGGCGGCGTCGGCGGATGGCTTGCGGACACGCTGGAGACCAACGGTCTGGTAGTGCCGGAGTTCAGCGCCGAGCTCCAGGCAAGGATCCGCGCGTTCCTGCCGAGTTACGGCGCCGCCGGCAATCCCGTCGACATCACGGGCCAGGCGATCGGCACCGATTTCCGCGTGCGCGCGCTCGAGGCGCTGGAGGCGAGTGACGAAGTCGACGCCATCGTGGTGGCAAGCTCGCTCGCCGCGGACACGCGGCTTGCTGGCGAGCGGGTCCAGCTCAAGGAGATCGTCGACCGCTCTCGCAAGCCGATCCTGTTCTATAGCTATCCCTTACCTGCAAAGGGCGCGCGCGCCGACCTCGAGGCCATCGGCGTGCCGCTCTACACCAGCATGCGCGGCGTCGCCCGTGCGCTCTACTTACTCGCGGAGCGTGCCCGCGCGGCCGCGGCGCAACCGGTCGCGCCGCCGACATCGGCCGAGCTGGCGCCCGGCTACGACACGGCGTCCCGCCGGCTCGACCGCGCAGGCGCTGCGCTCACCGAAGCGGAGGCGCTTGCGATCCTCGGAGACTACGGCATTGCCGTGCCGAACCATCGGCTCGTGGCGAGCGCCGAGGAAGCCGCGCGCGCGGCCGCCGAGATCGGGTTTCCCGTGGCGCTCAAGATGCAATCGCCGGAGATTCCCCACAAGACCGACGCCGGCGCGGTGGCGCTGGATCTTTCGGACGAAAGGGCTGTGCGATCCGCCTACGAAAGGATCCTCGCGAACGCGCGGCGCGCGGTTCCAAACGCGTCGGTCTCCGGCGTGTTGGTGCAGGCGATGGAGAAGCCGGGCCTGGAATTGCTTCTAGGTGTGAGCCGGGACGAGACGTTCGGCCCGATGCTCCTGCTCGGGCGCGGAGGAGTGGAGGCCGAGCGCTTGGCGGATCGGGTCATGACGCCGCTTCCCGTCGATAGTTCGGAGGCGGAACGGCTGATCGACCGCCTCGATCGCGGCCGGATGATGGGGGCGCACCAAGGGCGTCCGGCGCGCGACCGCGTGGCGCTCGCGAGGCTCGTGGTATCGCTGGCCCGGCTAGGTTGGGATTTCCGCAAGCGGATCGTCGAGATCGATCTCAATCCGGTCATCGTCGGCGCGGTGGGTGAGGGAGTTGCGGTGGTCGACGCTCTCATGGTTCAAGAGGCGCCAAAGCGCTGACCAAAGGACATTCATGCCCGATCAAGCTCCGCTGCATCGCGACGACTTCACCACGGAGACTGCGGCCTCCTGGCGTATCGCCGTCGTATCGATGCTGATCATCTCGATCGGCTGGGGCGCGCCTTACCTGATCGCGGTGGCGCTGAAACCCATGGCGGCCGATCTCGGAGCCGCGCGCTCCGTGCCCTCGCTTGCGAGCTCGTTCGCTTATATCGGCATCGGCGTCGGCGGCATTTTCATGGGGTGGTGGGCGGATCGCGTCGGCGCCATGTGGACCGCGCTCTTAGGCTCGATCATGATCGGCGCCGGCGCCATGGTGGCGAGCGGCGGCGCCGAGTGGCAGCTTTACATCGGCTACGGCGTCATGATCGGCCTATTCGGCGGCGCCGGCCTGTTCGCGCCTCTGATGACGAACACCAGCCGATGGTTCGACGCCAAGCGCGGCACGGCGTTGGCAATCGTCGCCAGCGGGCAGCAAATCGCCGGGACATGCTGGCCGCTGGTGTTCCGATACGCCGTCGATTGGACGGGTTGGCGCACCACCCTGTTCTGGTACGGGGCGGCCGTGCTGTGCGTGCTGCCGCCACTCTGTCTGCTCCTGCGCCACCGTCCGCCGGTGCCGGCGGTGACCGCGCACCCTCGCGGCCAGGCAACGCGCGGTCGCTCCCCGGTATTCGCCTCGAATCTGGTTCTGGCCGTCTTGTGCCTCGCCATCGTTTGCTGCTGCGTGCCGATGGCGATGCCCTTGCAGCATTTGGTGGCGTTCTGCAGCGACCTCGGCTATGCGCCCGCGCGCGGCACGGAGATGCTGACGCTTCTGTTGGTGGCCGCGTTCCTGAGCCGGATGATCTGGGGTCGCACGTCCGACCGCATCGGTGGCCTCCGGACCATCCTGGTCGGCTCGATCGCCCAGGCCGTGTTCCTCGCCTGCTACCTCTTCGTCGACAGTCTCGTGGCGCTCTACGTCGTCTCGGCGGCGTTCGGGATCGGCTTCGGCGGCATAATCCCAAGCTACGTGCTGACCGTGCGCGACCTGTTTCCCGCGAGCGAGGCGGGCTGGCGCATCGGCACGGTGCTGCTGTTCGGCCTCTTAGGCATGGCGCTTGGCGCCTGGATCGGCGGCGCGCTCTATGACTGGTTCGCCTATTACAAGCCGGCCTTCGCCGTGGGTGTCGCGTTCAATGTCGCGAACCTCGCCCTGATCGCGGGCTTGCTGACGCGCGGGACGCGCCGGCCGATCCTGCAGATGCCGCGCACCGCCTGAGGAGAATGCCATGACCGACAGCCTCCGCTTCGAGATCGACGGCGGCATCGCCACGATCACGCTCAATCGCCCCGAGCGTATGAACGCGTTCAACTGGGAGATGATCGACGCCTGGGCCGAGGCGCTCGCGCAGTGTCGCACGAACGACGGGGTCTCGGTCGTGCTCATGACCGGTGCCGGCACGGCGTTTTGCAGCGGCGGCGATATCGGCGACATGAAGAGCCGCGGCGGCCGCACGCCGCTCGAGCGCAAGACCGAGCTCGAGAGCCACGTGCACAAGATCCCGCTGGCGCTGGAGGCGCTCGACAAGCCCGTGATCGCCGCCATCAATGGTGCCGCGACCGGGGCGGGCCTCGATCTCGCGTTGATGGCGGATCTGCGCATCGCCGCGGAGAGCGCGCGGCTGGGTGAGACTTACGTCAAGGTCGGGCTGGTGCCGGGCGCGGGCGGCGCTTGGTTCCTGCCGAGGCTCGTCGGCACCGCGAAGGCCTTGGAGCTGTTCTGGACCGGCGAGCTCATCGGCGCGCACGAGGCCGAGCGCATCGGGCTGGTGAACAAGGTCGTGCCGGACGCGGAGCTCATGACTGCCGCCCGTGCTCTCGCCCAGAAGATCGCGGGCGGGCCGCCGCTCTCGGTCCGATTCATCAAGCGCGCGGTCAAGGAGGGCTTGCGGAGCGATCTTCGGAGCGCGCTCGACCTCATATCCTCGCACTATGCCGTGGTCGCGAGCTCTGCCGATCATCGCGAAGCAGTCGCCGCCTACCTCGAGAAACGCAAGCCGGTCTTCACGGGACGCTGAGCGGCCCACGCACGGGCCGCCTCAGCTCAGCGCCGCTTTCACCCGCTCCGGTGACAGCGGGAGATCGCGAATCCTGGCGCCCGTCGCGTGCGCCACCGCATTGGCGATCGCGGCGGCGGTGGGACCCGAAGCGGCCTCGCCCGCGCCGAGCCACGGCTCGCCGGGACGGTCGATCAGGATGACCTCTACCTCCGGTACCTCGGCGAAGGTCAGGATCGGATAGCTCTGCCAGTCGCGGCTGGTGATCCGCTCGCGGTCGAATGTCACTTGCTCCCTAAGCGTCCAGCTCGTGGATTGGACGACGCCGCCCTCCATCTGGTTCCGGAGCCCGTCGGGATTGATGATCTGGCCGGCATCCGCGGCGCAGGTCACCTTGAGGACGCGCACGGCGCCGGTCGTGCGATCCACCTCCACCTCGGCCACGACGGCCACATAACTCGCGTGATTCTTGTACTGGGCGAAGCTGATGCCGCGCCCACGCGTGCCCGTGCCGGCCGCTCCGGCTTGCCAGCCGGCAGCCTTCGCAACGGCTCCGAGCACCGCCTTGGCGCGCGGGTCGGAGAGATGCCGCAGGCGGAAATCGAGCGGGTCGGCGCCCGCCGCGCTCGCGAGCTCGTCCATGAAGGACTCGATCGCGAACACGTTGGCGTAGGCACCGAGCGTGCGCAGGGCCGAGACGCGGAGCGGCATCTCCGGGATGAAATGCTGCGTCATGCGCTTGCCCGGCACGTCGTAGATCGCGATCGCGTTCCGGTCGCCACCGCCCGCCGGCAACGCGATCACCTCGGGGCTCGCGGGCTTCATCGACTCGGCCAAGTGCCAAGCCGCGATCAGGTTGACGCCGTCCTTGCCGCCGGGCCTCGTGCTGTGCGTGTTGCTCCAGACCTGGTAGGCCCAGTCGACGATCCGGCCGCTGCCGTCGAGGGCGGCGTCGATCTTCATGGACATGGCGGGGCCATAGGGCTCCCAGGCGAACTCGTCGTCGCGCATCCACTGCACCTTGACCGGCCGGTCTTGCACGGCGCGCGCCAACAGAGCCGCGTCGAGCGCCACGTCGTCGGCACCGTTGTGGCCATAGCAGCCCGAGCCTTGCATGTGCGTGACCGTGACCTGGTCGTCTCCGACCTTCAGCGCCTTGGCGAGATCGCCCCGCAGCGGAAAGACCCCCTGCGTGTGCGACCAGACCCTGACTTTGCCGGCGCTCCATTGCGCAACCGCACAGGACGGGCCGATCGAGGCGTGCGCCTGATAGGGTCGCGTGTAGCTCGCGCTGAAGGTTCGGCGGCCGCCCGAGCTGGGTGCAATAGGTGCCGCCTCGGCATTCGCTACGACGGGGCGGCTCGGCAGCGATTTCAGGGACTCATGGATCTGCGCCTGCGCCGGCAGCGACGGCTTCAGGCTCCATTTCGCGCGCTTCGACAGCGCATCGCGCGCGGCGATGGCCTGCTCCTCGCGCTCTGCGACGATCCCGAGGAACCGGCCGTCGCGCACGCTGGCGACCACGCCCGGCATCCGATCGATGGGTTGGAGATCCACCTCCAGGAGCTCCGCGTCATAGCTGGGCGGACGCAGGACGCGGCCGAACAGCATGCCCGAGAGCCGCATGTCCTGAACATAAGCCGCGCCGCCCGTGAGCTTCGCGGGTATATCGAGTCGGGGAATGCTGCGGCCGATGATCCCGTAGCGGTCGGGCGACTTGGTCGGCGCCTGGGCCGAGACCTCGCGCTGGAACGACGCCTCCGGCGACAGCGCCCAATAGGTGACGCTCTCGCCGCCGGGCGCGCGAATGGTGCCGTCAGAGACGGTCAGGCTCTGCGCTGTCGTGTTCAGCTTGTGGGCGGCGAGCTCCAGCAGGATCGAGCGCGCGTCCGCGGCGGCGTATTTGAGCGCGGTGCCGCCGGATTCCATGGACTGGCTGCCGGAGGTGAAGCCCTCGTTGGGCGTGCGCGCGGTGTCGCCGGCGATCATCCGGATGCGCGAGAACGCGACATCGAGCTCGTCCGCCGCGATCTGCGCGAGCGCCGTCACCGCGCCCTGTCCAAGCTCGACCTTGCCGGTGAAGACGGTGACGGTTCCCTCGGGATCAATGCGGATCCAGGCATCGAGTCGCCGGTTGTTCTCGAGGTCGCCGGGAAGTCTTGCCGCGCCCTGAGCGAGCCCGATGCGCGGCGCGAGGCTGAAAGCCACCACGAGCGCGCCGGCGGCCTTGGCGAAATCGCGGCGGGAGATGAGCGC
>Ga0307472_100001158_pt1 | contig 10317 bp, 14 predicted proteins | sample atmos_gasesAM5C__2_FD_204582 | JGI IMG/M metagenome (GOLD analysis project Ga0307472, IMG submission 204582) | Hardwood forest soil microbial communities from Morgan-Monroe State Forest, Indiana, United States - atmos_gasesAM5C_05 | ecosystem: Environmental > Terrestrial > Soil > Temperate... | reverse complement strand
CGGATTTGATGTTACAATTGTCACCACGGCGCGAACGGACGAGGAAGCTAAATCGCTGTTGAGCGAAATGGGCATGCCGTTCAGCGACCGGGCAAAGAAGCCCGCCGCGCAGTCCGCCTGATTTTTGTATGAGCACTGTTACAGACCCTATTGCTGATTTTCTGGCGCGCGTCCGCAACGGCGCGCGTGCGCAAAAGCCGGAAGTGCTCATTCCGTACTCGAAAATCAAAGCCGAAATTGCACGGATCTTCAAAGAGGAAGGTTATATCTCGGATTATTCGGTCGACACGAGCGGCGAGCATCCGCGAATCAAGGTCCTCAATAAGCTTGTGGATCGATCGAGCGCGATTGCAGGACTGCGACGCATCAGTCGCCCCGGGTTGCGCCGTTACGTTGGCGCGGATGAAATCCCGCGGGTCCTTGGTGGAATGGGTCTGGCGATCCTTTCCACTTCGCGAGGCATTTTATCGGGGCGCGAAGCAAGAAAGCAAAAGGTCGGCGGCGAACTGCTGGCCTACGTCTGGTGACGATTTGCGTTGTAACGATTTACGAATCAAAAGCTCATGTCACGAATCGGAAATAAAGCGGTCGAGATTCCCGACAAGGTCAAGGTAAACGTCGGCGACGGCGGACAGGTCTCGGTAGAAGGGCCGAAGGGAAAATTGCAGTGGACGCTGCCCCGCGAAATCACGGCCAGCGTTCAAGACAACCGCATATCGGTGGTACGGGAAGCGGAAACGCGCAGCGCTAAAGCGTTGCACGGACTTTCGCGCAGTCTCGTGTACAACATGGTTCAGGGAGTCAGCGAAGGATTCACCAAGCAACTGGAGATCGAAGGCGTCGGTTTCAGAGCGGCCGTCCAGGGCTCGAACCTCAACTTGAGCCTCGGCTTCTCGCATCCGCTTGCATTTCCGATTCCGAAGGACATCAAAATCACGGTGGCCGATAACACCAAAATCACCATCCAGGGTGTCGATAAAAAATTAGTGGGACAAGTTGCAGCCGATATCCGCCGTTTTTATCCGCCGGAACCTTACAAGGGCAAAGGTGTTCGCTACGCAGGCGAGCAGATTCGTCGCAAGGAAGGCAAGACCGTTCAATAAGCATGGCGACGTTTCGTAAGGCAGCGCGGCAGCGCATTCATCGAAGGATCAGGAAAAAGGTTGCAGGCACCGCGCAACGGCCGCGCCTGGCAGTTCATTTTTCCGGGAAACATATTTATGCGCAGGTGATCGATGACGATGCTGGACGCACGATCGCCGCTGCATCGACTGCTGAGCGTTCGTTGCTTAGCGAAACTAAGGCGCATGCAAACCGGGTTGCGGCGGAACTAGTCGGCAAGGCAATCGCGGAACGCTCACTTGAGAAGAATTTCGACCGGGTTGTTTTTGATCGCGGCGGGTTTCTTTACCACGGAAAAATGAAGGCACTCGCCGATGCGGCGCGCGCGGGCGGTTTAAAGTTTTAATTCATGAATCACAGAACCTCAGGAAGGCGACCAGACTCGCGTAGGCAAGAAAGGGCATCGACTGCAAAGGGCGACACGAGTGAGAAAGTCGTGTTTATAAATCGCTGCGCAAAAGTGGTGAAGGGCGGCCGGCGTTTCAGCTTCAGCGCCTTGATTGTTGCCGGCGACCACGATGGACGGGTGGGATACGGGTTTGGTAAGGCCAACGAAGTTTCCGAGGCTATTCGAAAAGCCTCTGAGGCGGCACGCAAAGGGATGGAAAAAGTTTCACTCAACGAAAATACGATCCCGCACGAAGTGCTCGGCGAGTTCGACGGTGCACGCGTGCTGCTGCGTCCTGCATCGCCCGGAACGGGCATCATCGCCGGCGGCGGCGTGCGAGCCGTTGCGGAAGCGGCCGGCATTCGCGACGTGCTCGCGAAATCGCTCGGGTCAAGCAATCACGCCAACGTGGTGAAGGCGACGATCGCCGCACTGCGATCGCTTCGCCGGAAGGATCAAATCTTTAAATTGCGTGGCATTTCGTCCCGCGATGGAAGAGGTGAGTCACATGATGCGGCTCCATAATTTGCGGCCGCGGCCCGGCTCGCGTCACCGCGTTAAACGGCTTGGTTGTGGTGAAAGCTCGGGACACGGGAAAACCAGCGGGAAGGGGCACAAAGGCCAAAAGGCGCGCTCGGGTGGGAGTATCCGACTGGGCTTCGAAGGCGGACAAATGCCGTTCATTCGGCGATTGCCGAAGCGCGGATTTAATAATGCAGCGTTTCACAAGCATTACGCTGTTGTGAACGTGAGTGACCTCAATGCATTTGAGGCCGGCACAGTCGTAAACGAACAACTTTTGCGCGAATCGAATCTCGTCCGAGGTCATTTTGCCGGGATTAAAATCCTCGGCGAGGGCGAGCTGAAGCATGACCTCAAAGTGCAAGTCGACAAAATCAGTACGACTGCGCGCGAAAAAATTGAAAAGGCCGGTGGAACCGTCACGCTGCGAGAAGGGCGCAGGATTGAAAAAAGCGGAACAGACGTTGCTTCGTCTCAAGCGGAGCCGGGCGCCGCGGTCACGACAGCTAAGCCGCGGGTTAAGAAAACGAAATCGCGCAACAAGAAAAGCGAATGATTTCGGCGTTCTTAAATACCGTTAAGATACCGGAGCTGCGCCGGCGTATTTTGTTTACGCTGGCCGTAATTGTGATTGTGCGTTTGGGCGCTGCGATCACGACACCGGGTGTGAATCAGGGAGTTTTGCAGGAATGGTTTCGCACTTCGCTCAGCCAGCGCACCGGAGGCGGTCTGGCCGCGCTATTTAATTTGTTCAGTGGCGGCGCCCTGGAAAACTGCGCTGTCTTTTCGCTCGGGATCATGCCGTACATCAGCGCGTCGATCATGATGCAGTTGCTGACTGCAGTAATTCCGCGACTCGGCAGGCTGGCGCGCGAAGACGGCGGTCGCCAGAAAATCATGCAGTTGACGCGCTACACGACGCTAGTGCTCTGCATTTTCCAAGGTTACTTGCTGGCGCTCTCCTTTCAGCACCCGGAGTCGTATCACACGATGCTACCCGGAATTACTGACACAATCAGGCAACTTGGGGTGCCGCTGGTGGACGATCTTGGTTGGAAATTCCGAATCGTCACGGTGGTCTCCCTAACGACCGGCACGTTGGTTTTGATGTGGTTGGGCGATCAAATCACCGAGCGCGGTATCGGCAACGGCATCTCTCTCATCATCACGATAGGGATTGTTGCGCGGCTGCCCGCTGCGCTGGTGCAGGCTTGGAAGACTTTTGTTCCATCGGGGCAAGCAGCGAGCCAGGTGAACCCGATGGTGCTGGTGCTGCTCGTGTTGGTCCTCATCTTTGTTATCGCCGCAGTGATCGCGATTACGCAAGGCGTCCGTAAAATCACTGTGCAGTACGCGAAACGCGTGGTGGGGCGGAAAATGTACGGCGGCCAAACGCAGTACATGCCTTTGAAAGTGAATTATGCGGGCGTGATGCCGATCATCTTTGCGTGGGCGCTGCTTTTGTTCCCGGCAACGATCGTGAGCTACGGCTTCAAGAACAGTCCCACTGCGAATCGCATTGCTGCAGCGCTTTCGACCGGGTGGCCGCATTATGTCGCTCTCGCGGCAATGATTTTCTTCTTCAGTTACTTCTGGGTCGCCACGCAATTTCAACCGACCCAAATCGCGGACGATCTGAAAAAATACGGAGGCTACATCCCCGGTGTGCGACCGGGAAAACCGACTGCCGACTTCCTCGATTACACCATGACGCGCCTGACTTTTGCGGGCGCAATCTTTTTGACGCTGATCGCGGTGTTCCCAAGTCTGCTCAGCCAGTGGCTGAATGTGCCGGTGATCACGGCTCAGTTCTTCGGCGGCACAAGCCTGTTGATCATTGTAGGCGTCATGCTCGATACCATGCGACAGGTGGAGACGCACTTAATTCAGCGGCATTACGACGGATTCTTGCGCAAGGGCCGAATCCGCGGGCGTTCGTTTGATCGCGCTGCCTACGCGCGCGGCGAAGCGGCGGGGAGCGGCACACTAATGTGGCTGTATGTGGGTATTGCCGTGCTCGTGATTGCCGGGGTCGCGATCTTTCTTTATGGGCGATAGGTGAAAAGACGGCTTGTTCTTCTCGGCCCGCCCGGTTCCGGCAAGGGAACTCAGGCGGAAATGATTACGCGGCACTTCGGGATTCCTGTGACTTCACCCGGGGCGATTCTGCGGCGTGAACGCGATCTAGGGACACCGCTGGGGCAGGAAACTGCAGAAGTGCTGCGGAGTGGCGGACTTGTCTCGGACAAAATCATCATTGAACTAATCGAGGACTGGTTGCGCTTGCATGGCGGCCACGGATTCGTTTTCGACGGATTTCCCCGAACATTGCCGCAGGCTGAAAGTTTGATGTCGATGTTGACGAAGCTACGCACGGCCCTGGATCTGGCGATTTGGCTGGAAGTATCGGAGGAGACTGTGCGCGATCGCATCACCGGGCGGCTTCAATGCGGCGAGTGCGGTTTTACGACGAGTTCCTCGAGTGCACAGTTCGCCAATCGTCCCGTGTGTCCGTATTGCGACGGCCGATTGGAGCGCCGCAACGATGATGATCTAGGCGTGTTGCAAACACGCTTGCAGGAGTTCCGCACGAAGACCGAACCGCTGGGAGCCTTTTATAAAAAGTTGTCGATGTTGCATCGTATCGACGGGAACCGCGAACGCGATGCGGTCTTTGCCGACATCTCAAAATTGATTGAGGACAAGACTGCGAAATGATTCCCATCAAGAACGCTCGGGAAATCGAGAAGATGCGGCAGGCATGCCGCACAGCGAGCGACATACTCGACCGGGTCAGCGATCTGATTCGCCCTGGAATTACAACCAAAGAAGCAGATCAGGCAGCCGCGGACTTCATGAGTGACGCCGGCGTAAAAAGCGCCTTTCTGGGTTATCGGTTGGGGCACCGCGTCTTTCCCGGAAACATTTGCATCTCCCTTAACGATGAAGTGGTCCACGGTATTGGCAGCCAACGGCGCATTCAATATGGGGACGTCGTGAAGCTCGACATCGGCATTATCCAGGATGGTTGGGTTGGCGATAACGCCACGACTGTTCCCGTAGGAATCATCGACGAGCGCACGGACCAGTTGCTGCGCGCGACCGAAAACGCGCTCGCCCACGCAATCAGTGTCGCCCATGAGGGCCGGCGCGTGGGCGATATCTGCGCCGAAATTGAGGATGAAGCGCGTCGGTATGATTTTTCGGTCGTGCGCGAATTTGTTGGGCACGGCGTTGGGCGCAAAATGCATGAGGAGCCGCAGATCCCTAATTACGGCAAACGCGGTAGCGGACCAAAATTGAAGGCGGGGATGACGCTCGCGATCGAGCCGATGATAAACATCGGCACGTCCGATGTCCGATTACTCGACGACGGCTGGACGGTATGCACAGCGGATAGCCTGCCATCGGCGCACTTCGAGCACACGGTTCTGATTACGAAGGACGACCCCGAAATTCTGACATGGCGCGCAAAGACGCAATTGAGGTAGAGGGCACCGTCGTCGAGTTGCTGCCTAACACCATGTTCCGGGTCGACGTTCCGGGTGGCCGTCGCGTGCTGGCTCATATCTCCGGTAAAATGCGCCTGCATTTCATTCGGATCTTGCCAGGAGACAAAGTTATGCTAGAGATTTCACCTTACGATTTGTCGAAAGGGCGAATTATTTATCGCCAAAGATGACAACCCGGCGTGCCGCCGCGGTTTTCCATTTCGCGAATTATGAAAGTACGACCATCAGTAAAAAGACTTTGTGCGAGTTGCAGGATTGTGAAGCGCAAGAACGTGGTGCGCGTGATCTGCAAAAACCCGCGGCACAAGCAACGCCAGGGCTGATTACTGGAGTCGTGAAGTATTGACTTATGCCAAGATTACTCGGAGTTGAAATTCCAGCAGACAAACGCGTCGAGGTGTCTCTGACGTATATCTACGGAATCGGTTTTAGCACTGCCAAGCGCATTCTCGAGCAGACGAATATCGATCCAAACATCCGGGCGAAAGATCTTACGCCGCAGCAGTTGAATGAGATCATTCACGCAATCACGAATAACAAGATCAAGATTGAGGGCGATTTGCGCCGCGACATACAAGGCAATTTGAAACGTCTACAGGCGATCAATTCTTATCGCGGCATCCGTCACCGTAAAGGTTTGCCCGTGCGCGGTCAACGCACTTCAACGAATGCGCGGACGCGTAAAGGACCTCGCAAAACGGTTGGGGTAATTCGCAATCCGGACGCGAAAGCCGGCAAGGTTTAAGCAAAGACTCATATGGCTGAAGAAACGAATCCTGCAAATCCGGACGAAACGAAAACGCAAGGCGAAGCTGGTGAAAAGCAACCGGACGTCAAAGAGGCAGCTCCAAAAGCCGAAGCAGCACCTAAGCGTCCGGCGGCAAAGAAGACGGCAAAGCCAAAGAAAGAACAACCAGCGCCTGCAGCTGGAGGGCCCGAAAATCTTTCCCTTTCAACCGAAGAAGTTGACAAGCCGAAGATCGTTAAAGCCAAAGGGAGCAAGAACGTTCATTCAGGCGTTGCGCATGTGCTCGCCACGTTCAACAACACGATCGTGACGATCACTGATCAGAAAGGCAACGTGATCGGATGGTCTAGCGCCGGCAAGGTTGGCTTCAAAGGTTCGCGCAAAAGCACCGCTTATGCTGCCCAAATGGTGGCTCAGGATGCCTCGCGCCAGGCAATGGGCCATGGACTCAAAGAAGTGGAAGTGTTGGTCAAAGGACCGGGAGCCGGACGCGAATCCGCGGTGCGCGCTTTGCAGGCAATAGGACTCGATCTCACGGTGATTCGCGACGTTACGCCGGTGCCGCACAACGGTTGTCGTCCGCCAAAACAGCGCCGCGTCTGATGTTACCAGCTATCAACTCTCAACTATCAACTTCCTGAAATGGCCAGATACACAGGACCAAAAACAAAGGTAAGCCGGCGTTATGGCGTGCCGCTCTTCGGTTCGTCAAAAGCATTGGAGCGTAAGAATTATCCGCCCGGCATTCACGGCCCGAGGGGCTCCCGGCGCAAGCAATCCGATTACGCGATTGCCCTCGGTGAAAAACAGAAGCTGCGCTATCAGTACGGACTGCTTGAGCGACAGTTCCGGCGGATTTTCCAGCGTGCGTTGCGCAAGCGTGGTGTAACCGGTGAAACGCTACTCCAGTTGTTGGAAACGCGACTCGATAATGTTGTTTACCGGCTTGGCTTCGCGAACACTCGCAGCGCCGCGCGCCAGCTTGTGTCGCACGGGCATGTGCTCGTGAACGGGCGTCGCGTTAACGTCGCTTCATACAATGTGAAAGCGGGCGACGAAATTACGATCAAGGACAAACCGAAATCGCGGCAACTCGCGCTGCGCAATCTTGATCTGACGCAGATTGTTCCAGTGCCCGACTGGCTCACAGCCGATCGCGACGGACTCAGCGGCAAAGTCTCCCACATCCCGTCCCGGGAAGAAATGCAGCCGATCGTGAACGAACAGCTCGTCGTCGAGCTGTATTCGCGCTAACTCATCGCCACGGCTTCGCTGCACGCACGGACTTCTGGGTTCATTTGCACCCATTCGTGAATCCGTGGTGAAGAATTCTTCGGCGCGAAAAAGTCACGAATCTTTCACAGAGAAGTCATCAAATCGGCACATTCTGCAGATTTACTTCGCGCATGAAAAACTTCGTGTCATTTCGGACCACAGCTCTGGCGTTTTTTGCAGCCTTAATCACTCAGGTGACGTCCGCGGATGCGAGCGTCAGCTTCCTGGGAGTTGCTGCCGGCGACGCAACAACCAATGACGCGACTGTCTGGACTCGCGCCAAAGACGAATCCAGCCCGGCACCGACTCAGGTCAACGTCCAAATCACCACAGACGCGAACTTCATCACGGGAGTGACCACGCTTCTTGGTGGAATTGCTGACGCAACGACCGATTACACCGTAAAGACCAACATTGGCAGCTTGCAGTCGGCAACCGTTTATTATTACCGATTCCAGACCCTTGACGCTTCTGTGACGAGTAATGTCGGGAAATTCAAAACCGCGCCTGACGCGAAGGCGAAAGTGGCGGTGCATTTCGCGGTCAGCGGCGATTGCGACGGTCTGATTCGGCCTTACGCACTCGCGAGCCAGGTGCCGGCAAAGAATCTCGATTTTTTCATGTTCGACGGAGACACCGAATATGAAACCTCGGCGAGCATTGGATCGCCCGCTGTCACCAGCACGGGAAACATTCCGGACCCGGCGGTAACGGTGCCGACCGCAACCGATTCGCAGTTGTTTAATGATTTCTCGCGCAAATATCGCGAGCAGTTTTTTCCGGTAAACGTCGGCGGCCAGAACTGTCTCCAACCCTTTTTCGCGGGCCAGGGCAACTACACGGCCTATGACAATCACGAACTCGGCAACAAACAATATATCAACGGCGGCGCGCCGGCAGGCGGCGGCGTTGGCAGTCTCACTGGAATGATGCCCTTCGATTTCATGACCGGCGCAGGTGTGGACGCGCGAGTGAGCTCGAACGATGTCACGCCGAACGACGGCAGCGTGCCGTTCATGAACAAGGGCGGCGGCTTCCAAAGGTTGCAGCAGGTTTTCGAGAACTATCAGCCGGTGACGGAACGTGGTGTGCTCGCTGTGCCGGCGGACCCGCGCACGAACGGCACTCGTCAACTCTACTTCGCTCAGCGATGGGGTAAGAACGCGATCTTCATCAATACCGATTGTCGATCCTATCGCGACATCCGGATGAAAACTGCCGCAAATGCCGACGACACCGGACCTCGCGCCGACAATCCAGACCGCACAATGCTCGGTGCGACGCAGCTTGCGTGGCTGGAGCAAACGCTTCTCGATGCGCAACATGGTCCTCCGACGTGGAAGTTCATTAACATTTCCGATCCGATCGATGAAATCGGGCCGATCGGGGGGAATCTGACGCTGGTCAATCCGCCAACGCAGGCTGAATACGGCCTGCTGGGCAACATTACTTCGATCACGACAACGGCTGCTTCGAGTGGCAACACTGTGACAGTGGCCAGCACGGTTGGCCTCGTTGTCGGTCAACCGATTATGGGCACTAACGTTCCGGCCAATACCAGCATCGCTTCAATCAGTACGAATGGCACGACCTTCACAATTAGTCACACTCCGGCGATGCCGATTCCGAGCGGCACAATGCTTACGTTGAGTGGCGCGCCGAGCACTTATGCGCCGGTCAACAGCGACGGTGGCAAGTCTTGGATGGGCGGCTACCGCGCGGAACGCAATGCGCTGCTGAAATTCATCGCCGATAACGAGATTACCAACGTGGTATTTCTTGCGACCGACGATCACCAGAACCGTATCAACGAACTTTTATATTCGCCTACCGGCCAGACCGGTGATCAATCAACCTATGTAAAAGTGCCGTATTGCTTCGAGATCGTCTGTGGTCCGCTGGGAGCAACCGGTCCTGATTTAATCTCGAACCACAGCTTTTCGCTTGTGAAAGAGCTTGCCGACAGCATTGCCAATGCAGAAAGCGCCGGGGGACTCGAGCCCATCGGCTTGGCCGGCTATCCGGGCCTGCAGCATGTCACGCGTCTCGGGGACCCCAACGCCGATACACTGCGTCAGCCGGCTGATTTCTACAGCCCAGACACATTCAATTACAATGTGCTTGATGTCAGCGCGGATGGAAAAACGCTGACGGTCACGAGCTACGGCATTAACTCGACTGTGCAGAACGGGTTTGTGGAATACGATCCGGTCAACAATCCGGAGAGGGCATTGTTCAGCTTCCAGATTCGCAGAGGCGGGGACTAGGACTGAACACCGCTGGCCGCGGTAAGCGCCGCTACGAATTTTCCAAGAGTTCCAGCGCTTTGTCGTAGCTACGGCGCTGGAGATAATGCGCCAATCTAGTATCGACCGGCTGCGGTAGCGCCGCTTGCAACTCTTCGATCTTTTCCGAGACCGCCCGCAGCCGCGCCATGTGCGCGTCCGCGTTCCGACGACTTTCGTCGTCGTTAATGATCGCGAGGCGCTCTCGCAGCGCCTGCGCCAGGTAGGCCAAAGCACTTTCCATTGTGTGCTACTTTTTGAGTTTAGCGCCGAGCCTCGGCCAGCAACTGACGCTTCGCTTCGAGCCAATCGGACTCCGCGTCGCCAGGCAAAGCAAATCTGCGCCGACGCTCGGAAATGAAATAGGCCCGGAGACGAACGGCGTCCTCTGAAGGTTCCCCTGACATTGGCGCTCCATCCGCCGGTGGAGATGCTGAAATGTGTGCAGTTCGCTCACTCGTAACT
>Ga0307472_100001157_pt1 | contig 10318 bp, 8 predicted proteins | sample atmos_gasesAM5C__2_FD_204582 | JGI IMG/M metagenome (GOLD analysis project Ga0307472, IMG submission 204582) | Hardwood forest soil microbial communities from Morgan-Monroe State Forest, Indiana, United States - atmos_gasesAM5C_05 | ecosystem: Environmental > Terrestrial > Soil > Temperate... | reverse complement strand
GTCAGAGGAATTGCGCGGCCAGGCCGCGGGCATCGAAATGGCCGCGCGAGCCGTCGAGCAACTCGACTTCATCGCTGCCAAAGCTGCTTTCCACGAACGCTTCGACTGCGTCGTACCTGAGATCGGCCATCCTGAAGCACCGGACTCTTTTGAACTCGGCGACGCTCGACATCCTTTGCTTGAAGAGAACTTGCGCGCCGCCGGGGGCACCGTGGTGCCGGTCTCGTTTACCCTCAACCGCGATCACTCCACCATGGTCATCTCAGGCGCTAATGCCGGGGGCAAAACCGTGGTTTTGAAAACCGCAGGTCTGCTGGCGTTGATGGCTTTGTCGGGGCTGCCTGTCCCTGCACGCGCAGCCCGCGTTCCTTTTTACGCTTCCGTGCTTGCCGACATCGGCGATCATCAGTCGCTCGCGGCTAACCTCTCGACCTTTACCTCGCATATCGGCAACATCGCCCGCATGATCGATGCCTGCACCGCTCCCGCTCTGGTGTTGCTGGACGAGGTCGGCACGGGCACTGACCCCGAGGAAGGGTCGGCCCTTGGTGTGGCGGTGGTGGACCACTTTCGCCGTGTGTGTGGCGCGCATGTCATCGCGACCACGCACTACAGCGGCCTAAAGATGTATGCGGCCAACGAAGAGGCAGTGCTGAACGCCAGTGTCGAGTTTGACGAAAAGACCCTGCAACCAACTTATCGCTTGCTGGTGGGTCTGGCAGGCTCATCCTCAGGATTGGATATTGCACGCCGCTTCGGCATCCCCGCGATCGTAATCAGTAATGCCGCCGAACAGGTACAGGATTCGTCGCGGAACGCCACTGAGTATCTGCGCCGCATCAAGCGCGAAGCGGAAAACGCGGAGGCGCTGCGCGAGGCGCTGGAAGAAGAGCGTGCCGCGGTTGCGGAAAAATTCGCGAAGCTCGACAAAGAAGCGGAACGAAGGGAACGCGAGCGGCAGTCTGCTTTTGAACGCAGTTTGCAGCAGGCAACTGCTGAATTCGAAAAGCAAGCCCATCAGTTGTTGTCACAGATTGAAGATCGCGCTGAACGATTGCGGGTGGAGCGGGAAACACAAAAGCGCACTGCGGAACTCAAACGCGCCGCCAAGCGCGCCGCCAGTAGCGGGTCAGGAACCGAAGGCCCAGGCACCGACGGACGCGGCGTGCGAGTAGTGCGCGACGGCCAGGTTTTGCCGCAGCTGACTGAGGCGATAACAACCACACCGGAAGCGGATAGGGAGGAGCGCTACGTTGTGGTTGGGGACGAGAGCGGCCGGGACCATCGGGGCCCCAGTGTCGGAGATCGCGTGCGACTCAAGTCCTTTGGCTCGATCGGCATTGTCGATGCGATCAAAAACGACGAGGCCGAGGTGCGGGTTGGCTCGCTCAGGCTGCGAGAGAAGTTGAGCAATCTTGAACTGGTTGAGGTCGTGGCTCCGAAGTCGGACAATAGCCGGGCTGCCCGCCTGCGACCCAACAAGAGTGCTGACTTTGAGAGGACGACGAGTAACGAAACCGCGCGCGTGGAACTGAATGTCATCGGACGCACCACCGAGGAAGCGGTTGACGCTGTCGATAAGTATCTTGACGAGGCATTTCTAAACAGCTTGAGCGAAGTGCGCATCGTGCACGGCCATGGCACCGGTGCTTTGCGACGCGCCATTGCAGAATTACTGCAGGGCCACCCGCACGTCGCTCGTTTCGCCGCGGCTCCGCCAAATCAGGGAGGCGCCGGCGCCACCGTGGTTGAACTGCGTCAATAAGGTAGGTGTGAGACCAAGCAAGTGGAAAACCGTGAAACCAACCGCCACTGGAGAGGCCCTCGCGGTGGTCTCTTATTTGTCACTCGCTTCGTTTCGCTCTTTGCCGCTCTTTCTTCACTACGCCCTTAAAGTGCAGTTGCAGTTGGGAAAGGCTGAAGGGCTGATTGGCTATTCGACGCATGCCAGACTCTTGAAAAGAAAATTCTGGACGCTGTCGATCTGGGAGAACGAACAGTCGTTGCGGGTGTTTGTCGAGCAGTCGGCTCATGGCGCCTCAATGAAGAGCCTCGATGGCAAGGCAGACGAGAGTGGTTTTACCAGCTGGGCAGTGAATGGTTCTGCACCGGCGCTCGATTGGGCTGATGCCCGGGAGCGACTGGCCCACGCACAGAGCGACAATGGCAATTGATGAGTTCACTATCCTCTTCCGGCCGGTTGGCCAACGAGAGCTCGACTTGATTCGCACCTCGGACAATCGAGAGTTTCCTCCGCGCTTGCCCGAGCAGCCGATCTTCTATCCCGTGCTCAACGAGGAATATGCCGTCCAGATCGCGCGCGACTGGAATGCAAAGTACCATGAATCAAAACGTGGCTACGTGACTCGCTTCAAAGTGCGAACGAGTTTTCTGATGAGTTACGAAGTGCATACTGTTGGCAGTTCTGTGCACCAGGAGTATTGGATACCGGCTGAAGAACTTGCCGAATTGAATCTCAATATCCTCGGCCAAATCGAAGTGATCGCTGAGTTCAGCGGCTGAGCGACAGTTGCAAGCTGGAGAGAAGGATGATGCCGCACGTTACGATCATTAGGTTCTTGCTCACTGGTTCATCGCCTTTCATTCACACCGCGGCTTCAGCCCGGTGATCGGCGGACCATGACGCAACCATGGGCAGCCGTTTCAACGGCTTTCACCAAACTTTTCCAAACCGTTAAGACGGTTACCTATCGAAAAAACACTTGTGCTGATCACCGGGCTGAAGCCACGGTGTGAATGAGACTCTCGAGAAAATCAATCTGCTCCTTTCTGCAACTCCCGAGCAATGCGCAGGAACGCGCGCGCGGCATGCGAGAGCGTCGCGCCCTTGCGATAGATCAGATGCAGCCGGCGCTCCAACTTCATTTCCCGAACAGTCAACGCCACCACTTGCCCGCGCGCGATCTCGGCCTGCGCCGTGAGCCGCGGCACCAGCGCCACTCCCATTCCCTGCTCGACAAAACGTTTGATGGCCTCGAGCGTCGGCATCTCGAGCGAGATGTTCAGCGGCGTGCGGTACTTTTCAAAAGTGCGCACTACGCGATCGCGATAGGGTGAGGAGACGTTATGCGCGATGAAAGACTCGGCGCCCAACTCTTTCACCGACACTTCCTTGTTACCTGCCAGGTGATGATCCGGCGGCACAATCAAGGCCAGCTCATCCATCAGCACCGGCACTGCCGTAACCGTCGGATCGTTGGGACGAAACGAGACAATGCCAATCTCGGTTTCGCGGCCGAGGATTTCCGAAGCGATGCGACTGGCCAGACTCCGCTTCACCTCAATCTTGATGTGCGGGTGTCGCGCCCGGAACACCGGGATTAACGGCAACAGGTACATGACGGTGTACTCGTTGGCGCTTAGTGTCAGCTTGCCGTGCTCGAGATCCTTCAGGCTCTTCATCGCCGCGTGCGCGTGATTACGCAGGTTGAGCATCTGCTGGGCAAAGTCAAACAGCACGCGCCCGGCGGCGGTCAGGGTGCCATCCTTTGAGCTGCGGTCAAAGAGGGGTTCCCCCAGTTCAGCCTCCAGCCGCCGGATGGCCTGGCTGACCGCGGGCTGGGTCCGATGCAGACTCTCGGCCGCCCGCGAGAAGCTCTTCTCCTGGGCGATTGCCACCAGTACTTCCAGTTGGTTTACATCCATGGGATTAAAGCCGTGAACAGTGAACCGTGACAAGCCAGACAGACCCCTCAGTCCATCACTCTTTACTCTTCACTCTTCACGGTTTACGGTTCACGGTTCACGGTTTCTCTTGCTTATCAGCTCAAAACCGCTGGTTATCGTATCATAATTCATTATCTTCTCATAAAGATTATAACTTTGACTTTTCCGAGTCCGACCGCTTACCATCACAAGCCTTTCCCCACAAGGAGCTAAAACTATGGCCAAACAAATTGCGGTATTTGACACGACCTTGCGCGACGGCGAGCAATCCCCCGGCTGCTCGATGAACCTGGAAGAAAAGGTCCGGGTGGCCAAACAGCTCGAACATCTGGGCGTCGACGTCATCGAGGCCGGATTCCCCATCGCTTCCGAAGGCGATTTCGCGGCCGTCAAAGGCGTGGCCGCCGAGTGCCGGGGAGTCACAGTCGCGGCTCTGTGCCGCACGTCTGAGCAGGATGTGCTGAAGGCCGCCGCTGCCTTGCAGGGGGCAGCTCGCCCACGCATTCATACCTTCGTGGCTACTTCGGACATCCACCTGGAATACAAATTGAAGAAAAGCCGGGCCGAAGTGATCGAGATGACCAGCGAGGCAATCAAGCTGGCTCGCAACTATACGGACGAAGTTGAGTTTTCAGCCGAAGACGCCACCCGCAGCGACGTCGACTATCTTTGCGACGTCTTCAACGCCGCGGTTGAGGCTGGCGCTTCGATCCTGAATGTGCCGGACACTGTCGGTTACACGCTGCCTACTGAATTCTCGAAACTGATCCAGACCGTGCGTGAACGAGTCGTTCGCGACCGCGACGTTACCATCAGTGTGCACTGCCATAACGATTTGGGATTGGCAGTAGCCAACAGCCTGGCAGCAATTGAAGCCGGCGCCCGGCAGGTTGAATGCACCATCAACGGCATCGGTGAGCGAGCGGGCAATGCCTCGCTGGAAGAGATCGTCATGGCGTTGAAGGTGCGCGCCGATCAACTTCCCTTTGCGGCCGGCATCAAGACTGAGGAGTTGTATCGCACCAGTCAGTTGCTGTCCGAAATCATCGGCTTTGATGTGCAACCTAATAAGGCGATCGTTGGCCGCAACGCTTTCGCGCACGAAGCAGGTATTCACCAGCACGGGATGATCAGCAACCCGCTCTGTTATGAAATTATGACGCCGGAGTCAGTAGGCGTGCCGACCAACAGACTGGTGCTGGGCAAGCATTCGGGCCGCCATGCATTGGCGCTGCGTTATCAGGAACTTGGTTATGCCTTACAGCCGTCGGAGTTGGAAGCTGCGTACCGGCGCTTCTGCGCGCTCGCCGATCGCAAGAAGCGCATTTATGATCAGGATTTGATTGCCCTGGTGTCGGCAGTAACGAAAGCGGGGATCCGCATCGAGGCTGCGGCCTGAAGCGGTGTTGGCAGGCTTGATTCGCGGAAGTAGTCCGACAAACTTCAGTTTGTCGTTTGCGGGTGCATCGAGCATTTTTGCGGCAAACGACAAACTGAAGTTCGTCGGACTATTTTGTTAAGTATGAAACTCAAAATAACAGTGCTCCCCGGTGACGGCATCGGTCCCGAAGTCACTCGCGAGGCCGTGAGTGTTTTGGCTGCGATCGCTGCTCGATCCGCTCACGAGATCGAATTTGTCGAGCGTGCCATTGGCGGTGCGGCGATCAAACAGTCAGGCACGCCTTTACCCGAGGACACGTTAACCGCGTGCCTGGCGAGCGACGCCGTTTTGCTCGGAGCGGTTGGCGCCCCCGAGTACGACAGCCTGCCGGCGCAGCAACGACCTGAGGCAGGTTTGCTGCAGTTGCGCCAGGCCCTCGGCGGTTATGCAAATCTGCGGCCGGCTATCTCGTACGAGGCAATTGCGGGTGCGTCTCCTTTGCGTCCGGAGATCGTTGCCGGCGCCGACATTCTGATCGTGCGCGAACTGCTGGGCGGGCTTTATTTTGGCCAGCCACGCGGGTTTGGCGAAGACGCCGAGGCAGGTGGCGCCTTCAACACGATGCGCTATTCAGAAGCTGAGGTTGAACGAGTGGCGCGAGTTGCTTTTGCAGCCGCCCAGCAACGGCAGCGCCGAGTTACTTCAGTCGACAAGGCAAACGTGCTCGAGACTTCACAGCTTTGGCGGCGCACGGTGACCCGCGTGGCCCAGGATTATCCGGACGTGGTACTCGATCATCTGTATGTCGACGCCTGTGCGATGCATTTGATTACTAACCCAAGGCGCTTTGACGTGATCGTCACCGAAAATCTCTTTGGCGATATTCTTTCTGACGAAGCAGCGGTGATCACGGGATCGCTCGGTATGCTGGGCTCGGCGAGTATTGGCGGCGCGGTGGGGTTGTACGAGCCGGTGCACGGGTCCGCGCCCGACATTGCGGGTCGAGGCATCGCCAATCCATTTGGGGCAATTGCCTCAGCCGCGATGTTGTTGCGCTATTCAACGAACCTCAGTCATGAGGCTGATCAGATAGACGCGGCGATTCGCGCGGTGCTGGCAGCCGGCTATCGTACGCCCGACATCAAGCCCGGCGCTGAAGGAACGCTGGCAACAACTTCAGAGATTGGAAGAATGGTGAGAGAAGTGGTCAGTGGGCAGAAGTCAGTGGTCAGTAGTTAGTAGTCAGCGATCAGCAGTGAGCAGCAGCAGCAAAGAGTGATTGTTCAGTTGTCGTTAGACGTTCCGGATGCTTATACTTTTTGCTTCACAACTTTGACGAACTACGAACTACGAACTACGAACCACTAACTAACAAACTACTGACAACTGACAACTCTTCTATGCCAAGCACTTTATTCGAAAAGCTCTGGAACGCCCACGTCGTTCGCGAAGCTCACGGCGAGCCGGCCCTGCTTTACATCGACTTGCATCTTGTTCATGAGGTCACCTCGCCGCAGGCGTTTGAAGGTTTGCGCTCCGCTGGGCGTTCGGTGCGCCGTCCCGATCTGACGGTGGCAACCGCAGATCATAATGTCCCGACCACAGCTCGAGGTTTGCCAATCGCCGATCCGATCGCCGCGAAACAGATCGCTACCTTGCGTCAGAATTGCGCCGAGTTTGGCATTCCATTGTTTGATATTGACTCCGCCGAACAGGGCATTGTGCATGTGATCGGACCAGAACTGGGGTTGACTCGCCCGGGAATGACGATAGTTTGTGGCGACAGCCACACGAGCACGCACGGCGCTTTTGGGGCCCTGGCCTTTGGCATCGGCACCAGCGAAGTCGAGCACGTGCTGGCGACTCAGTGCCTGCCGCAAAGCAAGCCGCGCACGATGCTGATTAAGATCAATGGTGAATTGCCGAGTGGTGTTTCGGCAAAGGACCTGGCGTTGGGAATCATTGGGCAAATCGGCACCGATGGAGCCACTGGCCACGTGATCGAATATGCCGGCGAAGCGGTGCGCTCACTTTCCATGGAAGGTCGCATGACCCTGTGCAACATGAGTATCGAAGCTGGCGCGCGTGCCGGGATGATTGCACCCGATGAGACTACCTTCGCCTATTTACGCGGCCGGCGTTTTGCGCCGGTGGACGACAATTGGGATCAGGCGCTGGCCTCCTGGCAGACGTTGGCTACGGATGAAGGCGCGGTGTTTGATGCCATCGTTGAGATCGATGCGGCGCAGTTGGAGCCGCACGTTACCTGGGGTACCAACCCCGCGATGGTTGCGCCAGTGACGGGTTGTATACCCGATCCGGTACAGGCTGAAAGCGAGGCCGATCGCAGGGCCACGGAGCACGCCCTGGAATACATGGCGCTTGAGCCGCTCACCAGAATCGAGGACGTGCAAATCGATCGCGTTTTCATTGGCTCATGCACCAATGCGCGAATCGAAGACCTCAGGGCGGCAGCCAGCGTAGTGCACGGTTATCGCACCAGTGATTCAGTCCGCGCGATGGTGGTACCCGGCTCGCAAGCGGTCAAACGCGCGGCGGAGGCAGAAGGCATCGACGAGATCTTTCGCGCTGCGGGTTTTGAATGGCGCGAGGCCGGCTGCTCAATGTGTCTCGGCATGAACCCCGACATCCTGCAACCGGGCGAGCGCTGCGCTTCTACCAGTAATCGCAACTTTGAAGGCCGCCAGGGACGCGGCGGCCGCACGCATTTGGTTAGCCCGATGATGGCTGCAGCCGCCGCCATCACCGGACACTTTACTGACGTCAGGAAGTGGAAGTTTAGATAGGTTCCCAAGCCTGGTTTCTTTTGTAGTTGAGTGTTGAAGGTCTTTGCTCTTAGGTCTTTGGATTTGGGCTTTATTCAAAGACCAAAGACCAAAGGCCAAAGGCCAAAGGCCAAGGGCCTACAAAGTACGAAGTACAAAGCACCAAGTACTCTCTTAACTGATATGACTCCTTTTCGCATTCAAACCGGACTGGTCGCGCCCCTCGATCGGGCGAGTGTCGATACTGACCAAATCATTCCGAAGCAGTTTCTCAAGCGTATTGAGCGCACCGGCTTTGGCCAATTTCTCTTCTATGATTGGCGCTATCACCCAAACGGTGAATTGAACACATCGTTTCCTTTGAATGAAGCACGCTATCAGGGCGCGTCGATTCTGCTCACCGGCAAAAACTTCGGCTGCGGATCATCGCGCGAACATGCTCCGTGGGCCCTCGCCGATTATGGCTTTCGCGCGATCATCTCGTCTTCTTTTGCGGACATCTTCTCGAATAACTGTTTCAAGAATGGACTGCTACCGGTGGTGCTCCCGGAAGCTGAAGTTGCGGACCTGATTCGCCGGGCTGCTCAGATCGAACAATACGAACTGACGGTCGATCTCGAGCAGAGGCTCGTGTCCGACTCTCATGGGTTTTCTGCCTCATTCGTGATTGACGATTTTCAGCGCCACTGTTTGCTGGAGGGGCTCGATGATATTGGTCTCAGTCTGCAGCACGAATCTGAAATCAGTGCCTTTGAAGCTCGGCGCCCTGCCTGGGCCACTGCCATCAGTTAGTGACTGAGCCGGCTGCTCGCTATCCCAAAATCGCATTGACAAACCTTCTGTCCGGGTGACAACATCCGGGCGCTCTCCTGACACTCCCAAACCTCCGAAAGGAGATTTCTCATGACCGCAGAACAAAGCATCCAGTTGGAACGCTTGAAGCAAAGAGCCGACTCAGGAGCCCGCTGGTTTTACTGGATAGCCGGCCTGTCGTTGATTACGTCGTTGATTGCCCTGACCGGCAGCGGTTGGGGATTTCTAGTGAGTCTGGGCGTTACCCAGGTCGCCTCAGCCATCGGCGCCAGCGCCGGTGATGCCGCCAAGGTTATCGCAGTGATTTTTGTTGTGCTGGCTACCGGACTATTTGCCGGCTTCGGCGTCCTGGCAACGAAGCGATACGTTTGGGCCTTTGTGCTGGGAATAGTTTTGTACGCCTTGGACGGCTTGATGCTTGTGCTGATCCAGAATTGGATTGGGCTAATTTTCCATGGGCTGGTGGTCTACTGGCTGATCATGGGTTGCAATGCCTGCCGCCAGTTCAACGTGCTGCAACGGGAAATAGCACTGAGCCCAGTGACGAGCGCTCCTTTTGCTCCGCCCGTGTCCGTTACGACAGCCCCCAATCAAGACTAAACTTTCTTCTTTAATACCGGCTTATGAAACGCACTGTCTTAATTACTGTTGCTCTTTTTGCCTGCTTAAGTCTGCAACCATTTCTGCACCTTGCTCGGGCAAAAGACAATTGGACCGGCGTCCATTCCAAAAACTTTTTCTTGATCGGTAATGCCAGCGAGAAAGAGATCCGGCAGGTGGGCACGCGGCTCGAGCAATTCCGCGAAGTGTTTACCTACCTGTTCCCCAAGATGAACTTCAACTCGCCAATTCCGACGACGGTAATCGTCTTCAAGAGTGATAGTTCGTACAAGCCGTTCAAACCGAGCGCCAATACTGCCGGTTATTTTCAGCCCGGTCCGGATATGAACTACATCACGCTCACCACCGAGGTGCATGGCGAGCAGGATCCGTTCAACGTCATCTTTCACGAATACACTCACCTGCTGGTAAACAACACGGTGGGAAACATGCCGGTCTGGTTCAACGAAGGCCTGGCCGAATATTACAGTACCTTCAACATCAGTGACGATCAGAAGATCATGTTGGGTGGTCCGATCGCCTCGCACGTGTTTCTCCTGCGTGACAGCAAGATGCTGCCCCTGCGGACGCTATTTCAGGTTGATCACCATTCTGCCTACTACAACGAGCGCGACAAGCAAAGCGTCTTTTACGCTGAGTCATGGGCCCTGATGCACTATTTGATTCTGGGCAACGAAGGAAAGAGAGTGTCGCAGTTGAGCGTCTTTCTGGACTTGATGAATGCCAACACGCCGATGGAGCAGGCATTTCAGAAAGCGTTCCAGGTTTCTTTTGAAGTGATGGAAAAGGAGCTGCGCGAATACATCAAACGCGATCGCTATTCCGTCATGAAGGGACACTTTCAGAACAAGCTGGAAGTCGATAAGGACATGCAAACCGCGCCGATCAGTGAAGCCGAGGCGCAGGCTTACCTTGGTGATCTCTTGTTACATAGTCATCGCACCGACTCTGAAGGTTACCTGCAAAGAGCACTGGCACTTGATCCAAATCTGCCGATGGCCAATGCGGCCATGGGCATGGTGCGGATCTA
>Ga0307472_100001156_pt1 | contig 10321 bp, 4 predicted proteins | sample atmos_gasesAM5C__2_FD_204582 | JGI IMG/M metagenome (GOLD analysis project Ga0307472, IMG submission 204582) | Hardwood forest soil microbial communities from Morgan-Monroe State Forest, Indiana, United States - atmos_gasesAM5C_05 | ecosystem: Environmental > Terrestrial > Soil > Temperate... | reverse complement strand
TGGCGCCCTTCACGGCGAGTGGCAACGATATCCGGAACGGGAGACTCGCCGCTCTCGAAATCGCGAATCGCTTCTTCGTAGTTTCCCATGTTCGCGTGATTGAGATAGGTGAGGAACCGGACGGCGCCGTCGCGATGGAGGATGCGATTGCCACGCGCTTCGAATTCGAGATTTTCCGCGCGCGCGCGTGCGATGTCTGCGTCCAGATTGATTCCATTCGCGACCTTGGACATCAGTGTTTCGGCGAAGCGCACGGTCCACCAGTGGTCATCGTATTCGAGGATTACACCGTCGGTGTAGCCGCGTGTGTTCGCGGAGTAGTCGTAGGCGCCGTTGTTGTCCACAGTCCAATTGAGGAATTGAAGGTGGCTGTCGGTGCCGTGGGAATTGAGATCGAAGAAATCGGGAATCGTGAATTTTCCGAGGCGAATTTCAAGGCGGCGAGCGGGGAGCGAAGTGGCGAGAGCGAGCGCGCCGCGCGAAGCAGAGACACGGTCGTCACTCAGCGGAATTATTTGGCGGATCATCACGCGCGCGAGGTATGGATTATCGCCAAGGGCAGGATTGCGAACGACGTCGAGGTTCGTAAACCCCGCGAGACCGAGTGCATTGCTGAGGCCGTGACCACCAGCGCTTTCAACATCGAGAAACACTTCGGTCGTATGCGTGAGTTGGTAGCCCAAAAACAGTGTGTAAACCCTGGAGGTGGCGTTTTGAGCGCGGGGACCAAAACTGTGCGGACCGCTGTAGTTTGCAGGAAGCCTGGGATTCCACTGCAAGATGATGTTTGCCTGCCCGGAGATCCAGTAGCGGGCGGTCTCTGAATGGGGGAAGACCGTGAGTGTATCCGCCGCAGTTGAGTCGTCGGGAGCAGATGCCGGCTTCTGGGGCTCAGGATTTTGATCGGACGCGGATGAAGATTTTTCGGTGGGCCTATCGGTAGCAGCGTCCTGCGCTCGTACGAGGCCGGATGCGGCAATGGCGAGCGAGAACAGGCACAGGAGTCGCAGGGCGAATTGGATGCCGAGACGGGGCATGATCAGAGGCAGAAGTTGCGCCGTGGGAGCCGACTTCCACGGAGGGAGAGTAAAACACGCGAGCGCCAAAAATCCATGTTAAAAACCGGTTACAAGCTGAAAGGCGAAACAGAGCGCCGTGTGGAACACGTCATCGGCGGATCTGTTTTCTCGGGGAATTAAGACTGCCAAGCATCCCGATTGCCCGCAGCAGACATCTTTAGTAGTCTCTACGATTGCGCTTACCACAATGGACGGGGCTGAGTGATTCGAGGATGAAGGATTTGCGGCGAAAACTGGGTTTTAATTTCTGGGCTCTTCTATTTGCCATCGTTTTACTCCCCGCCTGCGAACAGCAGATCAATTTTCCGGCGCCGTCGCTCAAGGCGATGTCCCCCACGACAACGCAGGCGGGCGGAACCGCGTTTACCCTGACGGTGACGGGCAGCAGTTTCTCACCGGGCTCGGTGGTGGAATGGAACGGAAACGCGCTGGTGACGAATTTCCTGAGCACCAGCAAGATGACCACTCAGGTTCCAGCCAGCCTGATTACGAGTCCGGGCACCGCTACAGTCGTCGTCTTCACGACTTCTCCCGGCGGAGGAACATCGACCACTCTTACTTTCACGATTACACCGGCACCCAGTAATGTTCCCACAATCGTCTCCGCCTCACCGGCGACGGTTCTCGCTGGATCGGCAAGCGCGACGCTGCTTCTTGCCGGCACTAATTTTGCCCCGCAGTCGACCGTAAGCGTGAACAACACGAACCGTTCAACGCTCTTTATCAGCACCACAAACCTGCAGGTCAACCTGACGACGGCCGACCTGGCAACGGCTGGCACCTTATCAATAGCGGTGACTAATCCTGCGGCACCCCCGCCCGCGCCACCGAACGGCGGAACATCCAACGTTTTTCCATACTTGATTGTGAACCCGTTCCCTGCAATCACTTTGCTGGCTCCCACAAGCGTGCAGGCCGGCGCTGCAACAGCGCCGGAACTGACTTTGACCGGCACCGGGTTCAATGCAACCTCTGTGATCGAGATCAATGGAGGCCCGCGAGCGACGACGTTTGTGAGCTCCACGTCGCTGACGACACAGCTTGCGCTTGGGGACATCGCTGCGGGAGGAGTGAATCAAGTGCAGGTCTTTAACGCCGCCCCGGGTGGTGGAACCTCGAATATCGTTGTGTTCGCGGTGAACCCCACGGCTACGGCGGGGTTACCGATCATACTGGACCTGGCGCCCGACGGTTCCCAGGCGGCGAACGGAATCTGCGGCACGACCGCCACGTGCGCAACAGGAACACCTAACGTCATGACGTCAGGCCCTTCAACGGATACGAACGGGGAGATGGTCGCGTTCGCCTCGATCTCAAACAATTTGGTCAAAAATGATACGAATGCATCGAGCGACGTATTTATCCGCACTACCTGTGTGACGGTCGCCTCATGTACCCCATCGACCACACTGATTAGCGTCGATCCGAACGGCAATGCGGCGAATGGAGCGAGCTTCGAGCCGACGATCGATTCAGGAGGTGGGACCGTTGCATTCACTTCAACTGCTTCGAATCTGGTGACGTCGGCGCTACTTGACGGCAAGACTCGTCAGGTCTTCTGGCGGCAGGTTTCTACGACAGCCTCGTCAGCAGTGGGGACCCAACTCGTTTCCATGAGCGCTGACGGAGTAAGCGCCGGTAATGGAGACAGTTTTAATCCTGTCATCAGCCCCGATTCGCGGTTTGTCGCTTTCGTATCGCTTGCGACGAATCTCGTGTCCAACTTGACGTTTGATGGCGTAACTCCGCAGATCTTCGTGCGCGATACGTGCAGTGGCGTCCCGAGCACTACTTGTTCGCCGACAACTTTTCTTGTTTCTACGGCCGACGGAAGGACGCCGGGAAACGGGCCAAGTTCGGCGCCATCGATTGCATCCGGGGCTCTCTTCGTGGTCTTCGTCTCCACCGCAAACAATCTGGGCGCGACTGCACCGAACCCGAGCGGGTTGGCGGAAGCGTTCTCGCGCACGTGCGCGACACAGGCCTCTACGTGCACTGGACAAACCGATCTTGTGTCCACGCCCGATGGCGTAACCCCTGCGAACGGCGCGAGCACGCAAACCGCGATCTCGAGCACAGGGCGCTTCATTGCTTTCACGTCGGCGGGAACGAATCTCGGCTTTAACTCAGGTGGGGTGCAGGAAATCTACGTGCGCGACACGTGCTTGAGCGAGACCGGCTGCAAGCCTTCGACGATCCTCGTCTCGACGCGCGACGGAAGCACGGCAGCGAATGCACTCGCCGAGCGGCCATCGTTCGACACGACCGGCCAGTTTGTTGCTTTTGCTTCTGCTGCGTCGAACCTGGGGGCAAACACGGCGAACGGGATTGAGAACGTGTTTGTGAGAAACACGTGCCTCAATATCACCACCAGTTGCACCACCGCTACAGCCGTCGCTAGCCAGCCCGCCGGCACGCTGGCGCCATCCTTGAACGGCAGCAGCCTGGCGCCTTCGATCAGCGGTGACGCGCACACGGTGAGTTTCCTTTCGTTCGCGAGCAATCTGGTGGCACGCGATACGAACGGATTGGCCGATGCGTTCCTGGCTTCGACCACGTTCTAGTTTTAAAGTTCCGCTGCGAGATTTTTAGTGCGAGTTGCTTGAACCGATTCGCTGTAGCACGGCGGATCGCGTCCGATCGAGCGTGAACGTGAGCGACTCACGAGGTACGCTATTGACGTAGGGCCCGATCATCCACCCGAGTCCCGTCGGAATATCGCGCGTCAGCGAGATCGACTGGCACTCGACGTAAGTCCCGCCGTCTTTTTCCTCGAATCGCCAGTAAGTGTTCATCCGCCAGAGGAATCCGCGGTCGTGTCCTTCAGGCTCGAGTTTTTCATCCGGCTTTCCTGCATCTTCCACTTCCTGAATGCGCGTGGTGTGCGAGCGGCTCCATTGGTGCGTGGCATCCACGGGTTGGTAGTGAACGTCGTGCGTAGTGTCGATCACCGTGGTGATGATTTTCTTCTTGTAGAAGCGAAGCTCGATGACGAAGTCGTTCCCGTTACGCTGCAGGATCTTCGAACGCATCACGTCGGGCCGGAAATGTTGCTGCTGGTTGTCGTAGTCCTGCTCGAACGCAATGGTTTGGGCGAGAGTGGCGCCGGGTATGAAAATCGTTCCGGTCCAGTGGTGGATGAGTCCGCCGGGCACACTGGCCTTCTTGCCGCCGTCGAGCGTTTCGAGGTGATCGATCACGACCTTTCCGTCGCGCAGATCCCGGTCGGCAACTGCTCGGCGATTCTCGGGAAGGCCTTCGACCCACAGAAACGGCTGGCGGCGGGCGAGTTCGGAATCGATTTGCGCTTCTGTGAGCTGCACGTAGCGATTAAATGCGTCGATCGTCTTCGGTTTCAGATCTTCGGCATTAACTGCGCTGGGCGCGAGCAGACATAAGATCAGCGCGGTGATGAAGAGTTTGCGAGCGCGGCGTCTGAGAGCTTTTAGCTCTCGGGTGTCGTGTTTTTCTTCCAAGTGTCGGCCCAAGGCGCTCATTCCTGCTGCCACGTTGGTCGGCCGCAAGATTACAGGCACGTTAGCGAGCGAACGAGTGCGCCCCAATATTACGACGCGGGCGAGTTCCAAACGATGCAATCGGTGGGCAAATCAAGAAGCCCGGCCTGCTGACGGGGTCAGGGTGTGCCAGCAGGCAAGGCTTGGGCGGGCTGGGTGACGTGCCCCGGCTCCATTTGGAACCGTCGTCCCCGCAGCGCAGTCCCCAACCCGCAAAATGATTGTTGCGGCCGAACCGGTAGCCAGCAATGGCGCGGACGGGATAAATTTCGAGTACCCGGGTTGTAGTACCGGCTTTCACTGCTTCGGACGAGCGGGCCCCGTGCCTGCCAGATGCTCACCTTTTCTCGTTGGTCTCGTCATAAGCAAGGTCTCCCTTTGTTATTCTACAGGAGACGTGGCATACTCCCTGTAGTTTGTCTAGGAGAGAGCTCGAATGACCGCATCCACGGAAGTGCTGCAAGGCACGCTGGACCTTCTGATTCTAAAGACGCTTGCGCTCGAGGCCATGCACGGCTGGGGGATCGCGCAACGGATCCAGCAGGTGTCACGCGAGATGCTGCAAATCCAGCAGGGGTCGCTCTATCCGGCGCTTTACCGGCTGGAGCGCAAAGGATTGATTCGAGCGGAGTGGGGCGCTTCCGACAACAATCGCCGCGCGAAATTCTATTCGCTGACGAAAAAAGGGCGCGCGCAACTCGAAAAGGAACTGGCGGACTGGGAGCGGCTGTCGTCGGCGGTGGCGCTGATTCTGCAGCGGGTGTAACGGCCCGGATTGAGACGAGCGGGATTCGAGATGAACGAAAGCGATGGAGCGCGACGCATGAGGTTCCTGGAGCGATGGTTCCGGCGCGGCAAGTGGGAGCGCGAGTTGGGCGACGAGCTTCGCTTTCACGTCGAGCAGCAGACGGCTGCCAACGTAGCAGCCGGAATGCCGCGCGAGGAGGCGAGACGGCAGGCGATGCTGCAATTCGGCGGAGCCGAATCTGTGAAGGAAGATTGCCGCGAGCAACGCAGCGGATTCTGTCTCGAGACGTTGTGGAGCGACATGCGCTACGGAGTGCGCATGATGGCGCGCTCGCCCGGATTCACGATCGTCGCGATTCTCACGCTGGCGCTGGGGATTGGCGCGAATACAGCGATATTTTCGGTCGTGAACGGCGTGCTGCTGAGCCCTCTGCCGTTCCCGCAACCTGAGCAACTCGTCACGCTGAGCGAGAGCAAGCCGAATTTCGCAACGGGCTCCATCTCGTACCTTAATTTTCGCGATTGGCAGAAAAACAACCACACATTTTCCTCGATGGCCATTTCGCGTCCGATTTCCTTCAGTCTCACCGGGACGGGCGAAGCCGAACAACTGAAGGCGGAATTGCTTTCCTCCGATTATTTTTCTTTGCTGGGCGTGAAACCGATTATCGGACGAATGTTTGCGCCCGGCGAAGACGAAGTGGGAGCGGCGCCCATTGTGCTAATCAGCGCGGGCCTCTGGAAACGCAAATTCGGATCATCGCCCGAAGTGCTCGGGCGCACGATCACGCTCGATGGCGGCGGCTTCACGATTGTCGGCGTGATTCCCGCGGAGTTCGATCTGCTGACTCGCAGCTTCCGCAACAGCGACGTGTATGTGCCCATCGGCCAGTGGAAGAATAATTTCTTGCTCAACCGGGGCGCCGGTCTCGGCATCCATGGAATCGGACGGCTCAAGCCCGGAGTTACGATCGAGCAGGCGCGAGCGGATATGGACGAAGTGACGCGCAACCTGATCGCCGCCTATCCCGATACCGATAAAGGAATCGGCGCGGCCGTGTTTCCTCTCAAGCAAGATATGCTCGGAGAAGTGAGGCCGTTTCTTTTGCTACTGCTCGGCGCGGTTTGCTTCGTGCTGTTGATCGCGTGCGTAAATGTGGCGAATCTTCTGCTGGCACGCTCCACCTCGCGCGCGCGCGAGTTTGCAATTCGCGCTGCGCTGGGCGCGGGAAAAGGCCGCCTGATTCGGCAATTGCTCACCGAAAGCATTTTGCTCGGCATTGCGGGCGGCGGCTCGGGACTCCTGCTGGCCGTCTGGGCTACGCGCATTGCCCTACGGAATTTGCCGGTCACGCTGCCGCGCGCCGCCGGCATCGGACTTGACGGTCGCGTACTGATTTTCACGATCGCGATATCGGTGGGAGTCGGGATTGTTTTTGGACTGGCTCCGGCGCTGAAATCGCTGAAGCCGGTTCTGCAAGTAACGCTGAGTGAGAGCGGGCGAGGGGGAAGCGGCACGCGACATCGGGCGCAAAGTATTTTCGCAGTGGTGGAAATGGCGTTGGCTCTGGTGCTCCTGGCGGGCGCTGGATTGATGGTGCGCACTCTGGGGCGGCTGTGGAGTCAGGATCCGGGCTTCAATCCGCGGAACGTGTTGACGTTCAACCTTTCGCCGCCACCATCGCTCATGAACGCTAATGCTGAAACTGTGCGCGCCGAGATGCGCGAGCTCGACCGCCGGCTAGCCGCAACGCCGGGCGTTCAGGCAGTATCCCAGACTTGGGCCGCGCTGCCGATGTCCGGTGACGACGAGGACGTCTTCTGGCTCGATGGCCATCCAAAACCCGCGAGCCAGAACGACATGAACTGGGCCGTGAAATACGTCGTCGATCCCGATTATTTGAAGGTGATGGAAATTCGTCTGCGGCGCGGCCGGTTTTTTACTCCGCAGGATAACGAACGCGCCCCGTCGGTGGCCGTGATCGATGAAACCCTCGCTAGGAAATATTTTGGCAGCGACGATCCCCTCGGCAAACGACTTCGGTTGATAGAAAACGAGGAAATGGGAGATGGCACCACCGAGATCGTGGGCATTGTGGACCACGTGAATCAGTGGGGGCTGGCGGACGACGCGCAGAATCTGCAGGCGCAGATTTATCTTCCCGCCATGCAGATGCCGGACGGTTTCACCGTGCTCGTCTCCTACGGCACGAGCGCCGTCGTCCGCTATGCAGGATCGGCGCCCGGCATCATCGACTCCATTCGAGACACCAGCCGCAAGATGAACAGCGAACAGGTGGTCTACGGCGAGCAGACCATGGAAGAAATCATTTCGGATTCGATTTCCGATCGCAAATTCTCGATGGTGCTGCTGGGCGCGTTTGCCGCCCTCGCACTGCTGCTTTCGAGCATCGGTATCTACGGCGTTATTTCGTATTTGGTGGGAGAGCGGATGCACGAAATTGGGATTCGCATGGCGCTCGGCGCGCAGCGCAAGAACGTTCTGGCGCTCGTGCTTGGCGAAGGCGTGAAGCTCGCGCTCCTGGGAGCTGCGATCGGAATCGCGGCGGGGCTCGGATTGACGCGCTTGATGGCCGATCTGCTTTACGGAGTGAGCGCGACCGATCCGCTTACGTTTGCGGCCGTGCCCATCGTGCTGCTGGGCGTCGCGGTGCTTGCCTGCTACATCCCGGCGCGCCGCGCGATGCGCGTCGATCCGATGGTGGCGCTGCGATACGAATGACGATTGAATTGATTTTAGCGACGAGTTGGAGAAGCGACCTGTGAATTTCTGGCGACGATGGTTCCGGCTTGGCGATCGGGAGCGAGAGCTCAGCGAAGAGATGCATCATCACTTCGAAAAGCAAGTGGCAGCGAATCTAGCTGAGGGTTTGACGCCGGACGAGGCTCGGAGGCAAGCGGCCTTGCGATTCGGCGGGGTGGAAGGTGTGAAGGAAGATTGCCGCGAACAGCGCAGCGGATTCTGGCTCGAGGCACTCTGGGCCGATACGCGCTTTGCTCTGCGCATGTTGCGAAAGAATCCCGGATTTACAGCTGTCGCCGTGCTGACGCTCGCGCTTGGGATCGGCGCAACCACTGCGGTCTTCGGCGTGGTCAACGCGATCTTGTTGAAGCCTCTGCCCTATCCGAATCCGGATAAAATCGTGATGCTCTGGTGGAAGGCGCCGATTTCGTCAGCGCAGTTCGACGCCGATCGATTTCCCTGGGGCAAGCGGGATTTTCTTCACTTTTCGCAGAGTTCGAAAGCTTTCCAATCGCTTGGCGCGTTCAAGAGCGATTTTTTCAATTTCGCTGGTTCGGGTGAACCTGTCCGCCTGGATGGACTTCGCGCTTCAGCCGGATTTTTCTCGGCGCTGGGCGTGGCTCCCTCGCTGGGACGCACGTTCACTCCGGAAGAAGATCAACCGGGCCGCGAATTCGAAGTGATTCTGAGCGACCAACTTTGGCGCGATAGGTTCGGAGCCGATCCGGGAATTTTGGGACGCCCCATTACGCTCGGCGGCGCAAGTTACACCGTCGTAGGAGTGATGCCTCGGGGTTTTGCGTTTCCTCGCGCGGAAGAAATGCCGGCAGTGCTCAGCTTTCCGCCGCGGATTCAGCTGTGGGTTCCATTGGACATTCCCGCTGCTCCGCGCGGACCGCAGGATCTCGCCGTGATTGGGCGCCTGAATCCTGGCGTCACGCGCGAACAAGCAGCCGCGGAATTGCGAATCTACGGCGATCGCATGGAGAAAGATTTTCCCGGGTCGGGCGCGTGGTACAACCCCAATGTCGTCCCTCTTGCGCGGCAGGTGGTGGGAGACACGCGGCGTCCGCTATTGCTTACCCTTGCAGCGGTCGGCATCGTCCTGCTGATTGCATCGTCCAATGTTGCGAGCCTGCTGCTGACGCGTTCGCTCGGACGCAAGCGCGAATTCACGCTGCGCAGTGCACTGGGAGCCGGACGCCGCCGCTTGATACGCCAGCTTCTGACGGAAAGCCTTTTGCTCGCGGCGATTGGCGGCGTGGCCGGAATCGCTCTCGCCGAAATATCTCTATATGTATTGAAGATTCTTGGCCCTGCGAATGTGCCACGTCTTCGCGACGTCAGCCTCGAGCCGCGAGTTTTCTTCTTCGCGATTGCGATTACGCTGGTTGCAGGAATTCTTTTTGGACTTGCGCCGGCGCTCGCCAGCTCGCGGGAAAATCTGGTCGAATCGTTGAAAGAAAGCGGACAGCGGTCGGGAGGCGGCGCCGCGCACTCGAAACTTCGCAACGCATTGCTGGTTTCCGAGGTGGCGCTCGCTCTGGTTCTGGTGATCTCAGCCGTTCTTTTGGTTCGGACGTTCCATCGCATGCTCGAAGCAGATGCGGGCTTCAATCCCGCGCGCGTTCTCACATTTCAGCTGTCGCTGCCGAATGCAAAATATAAGGACACCGATCGAATGGCGGAGCTTTATCAGAAAGCGCTCCGAGCGTTGCAATCGCTGCCAGGCGTGCAGGCTGCCGGACTGGTCTCGGAAGTTCCCATGGGAGGTTCGACGGACAGCAGCGTGATCCGCGTTCCCGATCGTCCGCGAGCGAACGACAAAGACCATCCTTACGCGAACTACTCATTTGCTTCGCCAGGCTATTTTTCAGCAATCGGAACGCCTCTGCTGCGCGGACGTGATTTTCTGGAAACAGACACGGCAGGCTCGATGCTCGTCACGATCATCAACAGCGCCATGGCCCAAAAATATTGGCCCGGACAAGATCCTATCGGACGGCAAGTGGGCGTCCAGGATACGCACTGGGCGACGCGCACCGTTATCGGAATCGTCGCGGATATCAAACACAATTCGCTGCGCGAAGATCCAGTTCCCGAGATGTACGTCCCCTACACGCAGAACGAAATCAAAATCTGGCCGTCGATGCAAACGATGCAAGTGGCGCTGCGCACCAAAGCCGATCCCGCCGCTTTGACGGCCAGTGTGCGCG
>Ga0307472_100001155_pt1 | contig 10323 bp, 14 predicted proteins | sample atmos_gasesAM5C__2_FD_204582 | JGI IMG/M metagenome (GOLD analysis project Ga0307472, IMG submission 204582) | Hardwood forest soil microbial communities from Morgan-Monroe State Forest, Indiana, United States - atmos_gasesAM5C_05 | ecosystem: Environmental > Terrestrial > Soil > Temperate... | reverse complement strand
CGCCGCCATCGGCCGCGGTGTCGGCCTGTTCGAGGAGGGTGGCCGCGTCCCCGGCGGCGCACTGCGGCGCTGCAGCGGAGGGCGTAGCTGATGTCCGATCCCACGGCCATGCAGGACCCGTTCGCCCAGCCAGGGTCCGACATCGGCACAACGACGCTGCAAACAACGACTCCGGCCGGTTCCGACCTGATCATCGACGAACTCGGCAACGTCGACGTCCAGATGCCGGAGGCGTTGCCCCAGGCCGCGCCGCAGGACCATTTCGCCAACCTCGCCGAGGGCATGGACCCGACGCGGCTCAGCGAGATCGCCACCGACCTGATCGACGCCATCGAGATCGACAAGCAGGCGCGGGCCAAGCGCGACAAGCAGTATGAGGAAGGCCTGCGCAGAACAGGCTTGGGAGAGGACGCGCCGGGAGGGGCAACCTTCCCTGGCGCGTCCCGAGTCGTTCATCCGATGCTGACGGCAAGCGCCATCGATTTCGCGTCTCGCATCATGAACGAGATGATGCCGCCGGAAGGGCCGGTCAAGGCCAAGACCATCGGCACGCCGACCACCGAGAAGGACGACCAAGCCGAACGCACGGCGCGCTACATGAACCTGCAGCTCACCGAGCTGATGCCCAACGTCGCCTACGAGTTCGAGATGGGCTTCACCCAGTGCTCGCTGGGCGGCGCGTTTTACACCAAGACGATCTACGACTCGCAGGGCATGAGTGTCATCGCCATCCCCATCGACAAGGTCCATCGTCCGTGGAGCGACGGCTCGATCTATTCGCAGCCGCGCATCACGCACGAGATGGAAGTCGACAAGTGGCAGTTCGCCGACAATGTCCGCTCCAGTCTCTGGCTCGACGTGATCGATCCCGAGGCGGCGGCCGAGGTGCCCGACCCGACAAGGTCGCAACAGGCGACCTCGCGCATCATCGGACGTGAGGACCAGCCGAGCGAGAATATCGACAGCATCCGGCGCGTCTACGAGACGTCGGTGATGATGGGCTTGGACAACGACGATGACCCGGCCGAGCCCTACATCGTCACGGTCGACGACACGACCAAGAAAGTCCTGGCGATTTATCGGAACTGGAAGCAGAACGACGCCGACAAGCAACGACTCGACTTCGTCATCGAATGGCCGTTCTACCCGTGGCGCGGCGGCTACCCCATCGGCATGACGCACATGATTGGCGGCCTGTCCGGTGCCGCGACCGGCGCATTGCGCGCCCTGATGGACGCGGCGCATCTCAACAACTCCCAGACGGGAGTTCGGCTCAAGGGCGGCGCGACGGCGGGCGGCCAGAACATCAAGGCGCAGCCGATGCAGACGACCGAGGTCCAGGGCTCGCTCGCCCAGGACGACGTTCGCAAGACCTACATGCCGCTGCCGTTCCCGCCGCCCTCGTCGGTGCTGTTCAACCTGCTGGGGTTCTTGGTCGACGCGGCGCAGGGCGTCATTCGCACGACGTTCGATGAGTTCGACAAGTTCGGTGGCCAGACGCCGGTCGGCACCGCCAACATGTTCATCGAGCAGGGTCTCAAGAATTTCGGCGCGGTCCACGGACGACTCCATCGATCCATGGCGCGCTTCCTGCGCCAGCTCTGGGACATCAACGCCGAGACCGTCGACAACGTGAAGGTGCAGGATCAGTTCGGCGAGCTGATCGTGCGGCGCGAAGACTTCCAGGGTCCGATGCGGGTGATCCCGGTGTCCGACCCGCGCATCTTCAGCGACATCCAGCGCCAGTCGATGGCCCAGCTCGTGTCGCAGCGGGCGCAACTCCTGCCGCAGGTCTATAACCTGCGCAACACCGAGAAGTATCTGCTGAAGCAGATGAAGGTGCCGGAGCCCGACCAGTTCCTGACGCCCAACCCCGAGCCGGTGCAGCAGAACGCGGTCGCCGAGAACACTACCGCGGCGGCCGGGCTGCCGATCAAGGCGTTCCCCGGCCAGGACCACGAGGCCCATCTGGCGACGCACGCCGCCTACATCATGTCGCCGCTGTTCGGTTCCAACCCGATCATCGCATCGAAGTACTTGCCGGTGATGCTGCCGCACTTCGCCGAGCATCTGGCGCTGTGGTATGCCGACGCCGCGCTCGACGCAGCCAATACCGTGCTGCGCGAGAAGACCGGCGACCCGTCGCTCACCATCGAGAGCATGGCGGGGACGCAGTACGAAGCGCCGCTCGACCGCCTGCTGGCCGAACTGCAGCCCGATATCATGGCATACGCCGACGAACGACTCGCGCGCCTGCCCGCGGTGATCGCGCAGGCCCAGCAACTGATGCAGCGCCTCGCGCCGCCGATGCCGATGGACCCGAGCGTCGTCGCCATGAAGGACGTCGACCGCCAGACGATGGCCGACCAGCAGAAGGCCGAGACCGACAAGACCAAGACCCATCTGCAACTGGTCTCGACCATGACCAAGGCGCAGGCCGACCAGCGCAAGATGGAGAACGACGCGGCGAAGACTGCGGCCGACCTGCAGGCCAAGGAACTCGACCAAGAGATGAAGCTGCGCGAGGTCGCGTCGAAGGAGCAGGCGGCGCGCGAGTCGACGATGCAGAAGGCGCGCGACGCCCAGCTCAGGGCGGAGCAGGCCCAGGAAGCCAATGCGGCGCGCCTGGAAGGCATCGACGCGACCAACGAGTCGCGCGAGAGCATCGCCGAGGAGGCCGCCCAGGTGAAGCTGGAGACCAACCAAGAAGACAACGAGACGGCGCTGAAGATCGCCAAGGAGAGCGCCAAGGCGCGCAAGGCCACCAACCTGAAGACCGGGACCGGCATCGGTCGCGGACCACGTTCGTCGTAGGAGGGAAGAGATGCCGAGGAAGAATTTTGGCGTGTCGACCGGCAGGCCGAAGATGCCGACCATGGCGAAGCTCGCAAAGCCGAGCATGGCTTCGCCGATGGAGGCGTTCAAGCCCGAGGTGCCCGCCGCCGCTTTCAAAAAAGGTGGAAAGGTGAGCTACCACGACGATCCCAAGTTCTGCAGCGGAGGCTCGGCCAAGCGGCGATGAAGATCGTCAACTACACGCCCGAGGAGATGGGCTGGGTGCGCAAAGCGCCGCGCATCTGGGAGAAGCCGGACGGCAAGATGCACATCTTCCCGCCGAACGGCCCCGAGCTGATTGCGAAACTGATTTCGATGGAGGACGACGATGAGCGACAAGGTATCGAAGAGCCCGAACACAAAAGGCCCGGTGAACCTGCATAAGTCACTGGCCGCGGGCGAGTCGTTGAAGGAAGCGTCGGCCGCTGCGTTGGGCCGTGGCGACGGCACCCCGAAAGAGGTTCCGGCCAAGAACGTGAAGTAGCGTGCTGCCGCTTGAGACTTTGTTCCGTCTCCTCGATGGACTGCGCGAGGAGGCGTTGCAGGCGGCCGAGTATCCCAGCGACGAGTACAAGACCGAGTTCGGCTTTGGTCGAGTCGCTGGGATGCTCGCTGTGCTCCGCAGCATGCGCGAGCGCATCGAGGAGGCTGTAGCGGAAGCCAACCAGCAGGAGGACGAGAGAGGTTAACCTGTGATGTCTACCGTCAATGTGACTGTGCTGAAGGACAAGGCGACGACCGAGGCGTTGCTGATCGCATTTCCCGACGTCGATCCTGGCATCGTGCCCTTCGGGTATCTGGTGCTGCTGCAGCTCAGGACGCCCCGCAAATTGAGCAAGGGCGGCCTGATCATTCCCGACGACTCGCGCGACGCCGAGCGCTACCGGGTGCAGACCGGGTTGGTCCGCAGCTTCGGACCGTCTGCCTTCAAGCGACGCGACAACCTGTTGCCCTGGCCGGAAGGCGACTGGTGCAAGGTCGGCGACTTCGTGCGCTGCCCGATGTACGGCGGCGACCGCTGGATCGTGCCGGTCCCCGGCGGTCTGCCCGACGAGCACGCGGTGTTCATGATCTGCAAGGACACCGACCTCATCGGCTTGGTGACCGGCGATCCGCTGGCAGTAGTGACCAGCTAGAGGGGGCAACCATGGCAGCTAAAGACGAAGAGATCGACGAGGCCTCGACGGGCAGTGGCACCGTGATGGTCGGCGGCATGGATCATCTGGTGAAGGACAAGGCCGAAGAGGAGATAGAGGTCGAGGTCGACACCGAGGAAGCCAAGCCGAAGCCCAAGGCCGCGGTGAAGGATGCCGACCTCGAAGAGGATGCGCGCCTCGCCTACGACGTCGCCGATGACGACGAGGTCGAAGAGCGCGGCCTGAGTCGTCGGCAGCGACGCAATCGGCAGCGCAAGAACTCGGTGACCGGCCGCGATCAGGTGATCGACCAGCTCACCGCCAAGGTCGACGCGCTGACCAACATGCTCGGCCAGATGGGCAACAGCCAAATTGGGCTGACCGTGCAGAACCTCGACAACCAGCTCGGCGCGGCCAATCAGGCGCTGACCCTGGCCGATGCCGAGATCAAGAAGGCCGTGGCGGCCGGGGACCTCGGGCGCTACGACGAATTGCGCGCCCTCAAGGAAGAGGCGCAATCGCGCGTCTGGCAGCTCAATCGGCACAAGAACGGCATCATCGAGGAGTTCAAGAGGGGCGGTGGCGTTCGGCCCCAGGCCAACGGCAATGGTCAAGAACCGGCTCCGCAACGCAACGAAGGTCTTGATCAGCGCACGCAGGATTTCACTCAGACCTTTATCGAAAGGTTTGACTTTGATCCTAACGGCACGGACGAGACCACTCTGATTATCAAGGCGATTGATGATTCAGTGGCAGCGGAAGGATACCGCTCTAACACGCCGCTCTACTGGACAACGCTGGAGAAGAAACTCGCGGCCCGCGGAATCTATCCGGCCGCGGAGGAGGGCGCTGACGACGACGCGCCGCCGCCGCGCCGTGAAGCACCGGTTCGCCGCAACGGCAATGGCGGTCGGCCGCCGACTGCCGGGGGCCAGGGCGGGCGACGCGGCACCGGCAACACGTTCCGTCTCGACCCGATGATGCGCGAATACCTCGAAGGCGAGGGCATCCTGCACACCGAGGGGCTGAACGACGAGCAGAAGGGACGCCGCAGTCGGCTGCTCAAGGGCTGGCAGGAAGGCCAGCGCAGGCTTGAGCGCGGCGAAATCAGGTAGGAGCACACGATGGCCAAGACACCGACGCCGGTCGAAGACGAGCGGCTGAGCGACCGTGAAGACTACGCCCGCGCGGGCGAGAATTACGGCGAGCACGAGATGACCACCCAGGAGCGCGAGCGCGCCGCCGAGATGACCGATCCGGTTCGTCGGCGGGCGATCCGCGCCAAGTGGTCGGAGGGGACCCTCCCCAACCTCCCCGTGAAGGAGGGCTGGCATTCCTGCTGGGTGTCGACGACGCACCCGTCAGACACTCCCCTTCGGCGCAAGCGCTACGGCTACCGCTTCATCGAATACGCCGCCCTCACCCAGTTCGGCTGGGCGGCCGACGTCGACGCCGTCAAGGACGGCCACTTCGCGGGCGCGGTGATGTGGCGCGAGATGGTCGCCATGGAATGCACCAAGCAGGAGTTCACCGACTACATGCGCGAGTTCCACCTCGATCAGCCGACCGAGATGGCGAACGGCATCTTCCAGAACCTCGACGCGATGGACGAGAGCGCGCGTGCCCGCGGCGGCGGCGTCACGCTCGAAGACGACATGATCGAGATGCGCAATCGCATGATGCGACCGCCCAAGTACCAGTTCGAGGGTTGACGACTCCAATGGGCCGAGCATAGTCTCGGCCCACTCTCGTAGGAGGTTGCCGCCCGCGCGGCCGTAGTCCTTGTAGCCAGTTGGTTCGGGTTTAAGCGCGCGGGGTCTTGGTGTCGGAACGGAGTAGGCGAGCGCAATTCGCGCCCTGGCCTGTGACGTCCACATCAACCTCTCAGGGAGACCCCCATGAGCGCCACACTGGCCCCGCAGGGGCTTGTGCCCGCCCGGCATCCGTCCGGCACCATTCGCGTCGAAAATCAGGTCGACGGCATTCTCTCCGGCTACACCTCGAATATTTTCACCGGCACGCCGGTCATGCGTGGCACTGACGGCACGCTGCAGGTCACGTCTGGCGCGGCGGGTGCCTGCATCGGCGTCTTCGCGGGCTGCGAGTTCACCGCGGCGACCAAGCGCTTCGTGCTGCCCTACTTCCCGGCCGGACAGACCTACGACGCCGGTTCGATGATCGCCAAGTACACCGCCGACTACGACATCATCTTCGAGGGCCAGTCCCTTGGCCCGGTGCCGATGACGGCGATGGGCGAGGCCTGCAACATCGGCGCGGTCACCGGCTCGACCTTCACCGGCTTCTCGACGCAGGCGCTCAGCGCGCCGACCGGCGCGACCGCCGGGACGTTCACCATCGTCGGCCTGTCGGCCTACGACGACAACCGGTGGGGCGACTTGTTCACCCGCATCCTCGTCCAGATCAACGCCAAGCAGGCGCAGATCGCCTAACGACTCGGGGAAGTCCGCAAATTTGCGGACTTCCTCTCCCGATGCCCAACGACGCCGGGCTGAGCAAGAGCGGTCAAACTTTCTGATCCAAGAGGCCCGCAATGGCCGTTCCGATGAATAGCACCCAGTTCAGGGTGATCGTTGAGCCGATCATGAACGAGCACTTCGATGGCGTGTATCGCCAGCGCAAGGACGAGTACAAGGCGATCTTCACGACCAAGCCGGGCACCCCGCGCGCCTACCACGAGGAGCCGGTCATGTTCGGCCTGGGCTCCGCGCCGCAGATGCCGGATGGCACGGGCGTGCAGTACAAGCAGGGCGGCGTGCTCTTCAACAAGCGCTACGTCTACCGCCAGTACGGCGCGGCCTACGCCATGACCAAGGTGCTGGTCGAGGACGGCGATCACATCAACCTCGGCAAGATTTACTCCGAGCAGCTCGGCCAAGCGATGGTCGAGACCGAGGAGACCGCCGCGGCCAACGTGCTCAACTTCTCGTTCACCAACACCGCGCCCTACCTCGGCGGTGACGGCGTGTCGCTGGTCAACAGCTCGCACCCGATTGTCGGCGGCGTCTATTCCAACGTCCTGCCGACGCCTGCGGCGATGTCGCAGACCTCGGTCGAGGCGATGCTGATCCAGATCAGGAAGACCTGGGACAACGACCAGAAGCGCGTGCGCATCGACCCCGAGTGCCTCGTGGTCTCGCCCGACAATGAATTCCAGGCCGAGGTCATCACCAAGTCGGCGCTGCGCACGGGCGGCGCGAACAACGACATCAACCCCATCATGTCGTTGAAGATTCTGCCCAAGGGCTTCTGCGTCATCACCCGTCTCACCTCGCCGACAGCGTGGTGGATTCACACCAATGAGCGCATGGGCCTGCAGTTCCTGACCCGCAGGATGGCCCAGAAGTCCATGGAAGGCGACTTCGAGACCGACTCGATGCGCTACAAGGTTACGAGCCGTTGGGATTGCTCGTGGACGAACGGCCGCACCGTATTCGGCACGCCGGGAGCCTAGCGTCTCGCGCTGCCCTTCGCGCGGACAGCGGCGCGGTGGGGTGGGTCAGCAGTCGCCCATCTCACTGCGTCGCTACACTAACTGGGTCGGCAGTTCCGACTAACAATGGAGCACCGCATGGCGCAGTCTGACATTGCGCGGTTTCCGTCAGGCGTGAACAACATGCCGGAAAACTCGGGTCTTGCCGACCTGAGATGGCCGAACCCGCTGCTCTACAATCTGCAGTACGACGACTTCAACAACTACCGAGTCCTCGAATGGACCAGTAACGGCGGCGGCGCGGTCGGACTGGTCGCCGGGACCGATGGCGGAGTCGTTTCGCTGTCGACCTCGGCGGTCGCCAACAACGAGATGTCGATAGCCTACGGCGCGCCCAACCTCACCTTCGTGCCCAACGTCAGCAAGGACCTGATCTTCGCGGCGCGCATTCAGCTCGACGACGTCCTGAATGGCGGCTTCCTGTTCGGCCTGTCGGTCGCTGCGGTCGATCCGCTGACCACGCCGCCGAGCGACGGCATGTACTTCCGCAAGCTGACCGGCCAGACGGCGGGCCAGTTCACCATCCGGGTCGGCGGCACCAACGTCTTCGACGTCGCCTTTCCGACGATGGCGAGCGGCGTGTGGTACGACATCGTCGCCGCCTACTCGTCCGATGACGGCGTGTTTCGCGCCTTCGTCAACGACGGCGCGGTGCGCGTCGCCACCAACCCGACGCAGGCCCAGCTTGGCACGGTTCCGATGGGAGTCGTTTTCTCGGCGCGCAATCAGACGGCGGCGGTGCGAACGCTCTTCATCGACAACTACCTCGTTGCGAAGGCGAGGTGAGAAATGGGCATCCGCTATTCCCAGGCTACCCTGTACAACCAGTCAGCCGCGGCCGCTGGCACGGCAGTCGGCTGCGATTGGCGAAACTCGTCGGTCCAGCAACGACGTGTGTACGTCTCAGCGCTTACTGCGCCGGACACCGTCGTGATCGAGGGTTCGATGGATGGCGTGAACTGGGCACCGATGGGTGCTCCGTTGACCGCAACCGGCGGCCTTCTGATTGAAGGCCCCATCGCCTACCTGCGGGTGACCAAGACGGGCACCGCCGCCATCGCCACGGTGACGGGGATCGTCTGATAGGAGCAGTCCATGACCTCTGCCAGCAACACGGGCCAGCTTCGTCCCTATACGGCCCGCGAGCTGATCGAGGAGGCCACGAGTCGTTGCGGGATCAAGTCGGTCCAGCTCACCTCGGAGATCGTCGAAAAGGCTCTCGATCAGCTCAACCTGATGTTCCCTGCGCTGCTCAACCGGGGCATTCAGCTCTGGAAGCGCCAGCGCATGATCCTGCCGTGCTACGTCAACACCGGCCGCATCGACCTGCCGCCGGGCGTTAACGTCGCCTCGAAGGTGACCCGGCGCACGCTGTTCCGGGCGACTGGCGGCACGCCCTTCTCGCTCGATCCGACCGGCGCGGTCGACGGCAATGCGGTGGCCGCGTTCGACGACAACTTCGACACGTCGTGCAATCAGAGCGTCGCCAACGGCGTCATCGGCATGCTGTTCAGCCAGCCGGTGATGATCACCACGCTCGGCGTCAAGTTCAACACGTCCATCGAGGTCAGCTACTTCCTTGAATACCTGATGCCCGACGACGTCACCTGGGTGCCCATCGATGGCGTGACCGGTGTCACCACGGTCGGCATGTGGGTGTGGACCGACATCGACGGCGCGCCGGTCTCGCGCGGCTGGCGGATTCGCTCGATGGTGCCGGTGCCGCCGACGACTCCCCAGGTCACGCTCGACGTGCAGGAGGTGTTCTTCGGCCACACGCCCTCGGAGATCGTCATCGATCCGTGGAACCTCGACGACTACACCGGGATGCCGAACAAGACGTCGCCCGGCCGAGTCGTCAACTACTACCAGCAGCGCGACCTCACTGCGCCCTACCTGCTCGTCTGGCCAGTGCCCGATCAGTCGGCCAAGTACGATCAGCTCGTGTGCTGGGCGCAGGAGTACCTCGACACCGTCACCGAGCCGACGCAGTCCCTTGACCTGCCGCGGCGCTGGTACGAGGCGGTCACCGCCGAGCTGGCGCGCAAGCTGTGTCGGTCGCTGCCCGAGGCCGATATGAGTCGTTACCCGATGCTCAAGCAGGAGGAGATGGAAGCCATCGAGCTGGCCGAGGGCGAGGAGCGTGATCTCGCGCCGACCAACTACGACATGGGTTTGAGCGCGTACACCGCCTAGGGAGAGATGAGTGAGCGGAAGTTCCGGAAAGTTCCTCGACACCCGCGGCAACGGCACGCTCGGCATCGCCATCTGTGATCGCTGCGCCACCAAGCGCGCGATCCCCGAGCTGATGTCGGACCCCAACGCGCCCGGCCTCAAGGTGTGCCGCAACCCGGCCGAGGGCTGCATCGACCGCTACGATCCCTATCGCATGCCCGCGCGCACGCCCGATCCGATTGCGCTGCCGTTCTACCGGCCTGATGCGCCACTGGAGAGCGGCCCCGACGTTACCGACTGGCTGCGCGACGACACGCCCGAGCACCGCCGCGTCACGGAAGTCCAGCGGCGCAACCGCAAGACCGAGCAGAACCAGCCGCGGGTCACCGAGAGGAAGGGCTCATGAGCCAGGATTATCTCTATCCGCCGCTCGCGATCTCCGACCTGCCGGATGCCACGACGGTGTCGCCCGGCGACATGGTCGAGATCAGCCAGAACCTCGTGAGCAAGAAGGCGTCGCTGGAGAAGATCGTCGCGCTCGCGTCGCAGGTCGGCGTGCCTCCGGCCGGACCGGCGGGCGGCGACCTGTCGGGCAACTACCCGGCTCCGGTGATCAAGGCGGGCGTCACGGACGGCTACGTGATGACGACCTATGGCGGCATGGCG
>Ga0307472_100001153_pt1 | contig 10328 bp, 10 predicted proteins | sample atmos_gasesAM5C__2_FD_204582 | JGI IMG/M metagenome (GOLD analysis project Ga0307472, IMG submission 204582) | Hardwood forest soil microbial communities from Morgan-Monroe State Forest, Indiana, United States - atmos_gasesAM5C_05 | ecosystem: Environmental > Terrestrial > Soil > Temperate... | reverse complement strand
TCGCCGTCGATGTTGGGCGGAACAGCATCCATCGCCAGATCGAATGACGAGCGCAGCAGACCCCAGGTTCCGACCGCGATGACGGCGCCGATGGCGATGCTCGCGGCCGGATCGATCCACTGCCAGCCGGTGACCATGATGGCCACGGCGGTGACGACGACACCGGCCGATACCGCGGCATCGCTTGCGAGGTGCAGAAATGCGCCCCTGATGTTGAGGTCGTTGTGGCGTCCGGACCGGAATAGGAGCGCCGACCCGGCATTGATCGCGATGCCGATCGCCGCAACCCACAACACCGTTGCGCTCGCGACCGGAGCTGGTGTGATGATGCGCTGGATCGCTTCCCAGGCGATCGCGCCGACCACCATCAGCAACAAGATGGCGTTGGCGAGCGAGGCAAGAATTGATGCGCGGCGATAGCCATAGGTCCGTCCACGCGAAGGCTGGCGCGCCGACAGACTAAGCGCCCCCCATGACAGCAGCAGGCTGCCGACGTCGGAGAGATTATGACCGGCATCGGCGAGCAGCGTGAGCGATCCGGCCGAAACGCCCATTGCTGCTTCGACGAGCACGAAGGCGAGATTGAGCGTGAGACCAATGGCGAACGCCCGGTCGTAGCTGGCCGGTTCGTGATCGGGATGATCGTGGAAGCCGTGGTCGTGCGCGCGCGGCATAGGCCTTATGTGGGAGCGCGGCGTATCGGCCACAATTACAGGCGGCAACGGATGTTGCGATGGCCGGACCGCGTTGGGCGCCATGCGATCACGGCTCCAAGCCGCGGCTTCGGGGGCGCATTTGCGGGACAAACGGACACCGGCTCTCGCCGGATGGTTGCACAATACCGAACCATGGCCCACACGAGCGTATGTGGCGGATTTGCCACGCGTAGTGTCGTATTTCGGTGGCGCCTGGGGAAAATGCTGTCACAGCCATACTTTCGGGCCGCTGGCGACGTAAGCATAGTCTTCACTGGGTGGTCGGTGGGCGACGCATGAACAATCCAACGGTCGGTTTTGCGCTTGTCGTGATCCTCGGAGGCGTGCTGTTGATCATCGCCATGTTCATCGGCGGCGGGCGATATGCGGTTTCCGATGCGTTGCGGCTGAGCGACACGACGGGCGGGGTATTCGTGGTCGACCGCTTTACCGGGACCACCCGCTATTGCAGCGTGACGCGGGGAGGGCCGAACTGCGCCCCGCTGTCCGAACGTGCCGGGGCGAACTGAGCCGGGCACCCTTGCGGTCGCGCCCTCTCTTCCGCTAAAAGGAACCGGTCAGACCCGGGGTTTAACGCGCGCTTTACCATTGTCAGCGACCTTGGGCAGTCTGATGAGGGATTTTGGCATGTCGACGCGAAGCGATAATCGCGCGATCGGACGGGCGGCCGTTGCGGCCACGCCCGCTGCCGCCCTCATTCTTGGGCTTCTGCTCCTTATCCGCCCCTGAGGGCCGGCTGGGCTTTTGTGCCTGGGCACTCAGGGGGTTTTTCGGAGACCGGAACCCAAGGGCGCCCATGAGGCGCGATCGCACAGAAGGATCTTTCCCATGACCACGCAGCCACAGTCCGACAAGGACCGCGTCGTCATCTTCGACACGACGTTGCGCGACGGCGAGCAATCGCCCGGCGCGACCATGACGCACGAGGAGAAGCTCGAAGTCGCCGAACTGCTCGACGAGATGGGCGTCGACATCATCGAGGCCGGCTTTCCCATCGCCTCGGAGGGCGACTTCTTCGCCGTCAACGAGATCGCCAAACGCACGAGAAACGCCGTCGTGTGCGGCCTCTCGCGAGCGGGGCAGAAGGACATCGACCGCTGCGGCGAGGCGATCAAGCCGGCGCAAAGAAGCCGCATCCATACCTTCATCTCCACCTCGCCGGTCCACATGAAGTGGAAGCTGCAGATGGAGCCGGACAAGGTCTACGAGATGGTGATCTCGTCGGTGACGCGTGCCCGCAACTACACCGACGACGTCGAGTGGTCGGCCGAGGACGGCACGCGCACCGAGCGCGACTTCCTCTGCCGCTGCGTCGAGGCGGCGATCAACGCGGGCGCCACCACCATCAATATTCCGGACACCGTCGGCTACACCGTGCCTGAGGAATACTATGCGCTGTTCGAGATGTTGCGCGAGCGCGTGCCCAACGCCGACAAGGCGCGCTTCTCGGTGCACTGCCACGACGACCTTGGCATGGCGGTCGCCAACTCGCTCGCCGGCGTGCGCGCCGGTGCGCGCCAGATCGAATGCACCATCAACGGGATCGGCGAGCGTGCCGGCAATGCCGCGCTCGAAGAGGTGGTGATGGCGATGAAGGTGCGCAACGACGCGCTGCCGTTCTGGACCGGCATCGACGCGGCCAAGCTCACGCGCGCCTCGAAGCTCGTCTCGGCCGTGACGTCGTTCCCGGTGCAGTACAACAAGGCGATCGTCGGGCGCAATGCGTTCGCCCACGAGTCCGGCATTCACCAGGACGGCATGCTCAAGCACACCCAGACCTACGAGATCATGACGCCCGAGAGCGTGGGCGTGAAACAGACCTCGCTGGTGATGGGCAAGCACTCGGGGCGGCACGCCTTCGGCCACAAGCTGGAAGAGCTCGGCTATCATCTCGCCGGCAATCAACTGGAAGACGCCTTCGTACGCTTCAAGGCGCTCGCCGACCGCAAGAAGCATGTCTATGACGAGGATATCGAGGCTCTGGTCGACGAGGAAATCGCGACCGCGCAGGACCGCATCAAGCTCGTGTCGCTTTCGGTCATCGCCGGCACGCGCGGGCCGCAGCGCGCGACCATGAAGCTCGACATCGACGGCAAGGTCATGATCGAGGAATGCGAGGGCAACGGCCCGGTCGACGCCACGTTCAACTGCATCAAGGCGCTCATTCCGCACGAGGCGATGCTCGAGCTCTACCAGGTGCACGCGGTGACCGAAGGCACCGACGCGCAGGCCGAGGTGTCGGTCCGCCTGTCCGAGAGCGACAAGTCGGTGACCGCCAAGGGCGCCGATCCCGACACCCTGGTGGCGTCCGCCAAAGCCTATCTCGGCGCGCTCAACAAGCTGATCATCAAGCGGCAGAGGACCAAGCCCGAAGCCATGGTCGGGCCCCGAGTGGTCTGACCGCAACATTTGGCTGCCAATGTTGGGACACGTCAGCCCACCGACGTATGGGAGGGTATTGGAGGAGTGGGGGGCGGACTTGCCCAAACAGATGGGAACCATCTGTTTGGGTCCACCACCAGCGATTGACCCATTCACCATAACCTTAGGTTCGGTGGCGCCGATGCAACGGTCGCCGCCGAACATGTCTCCGCCCTCGGTCTGCCTTATAGTGAACTCAATTCATCGTATTTAGTCCATGATGAGGGCGGGTTCTGCGGGTAGGTCCCCGCGCATCCCCGGAAAAACGCGAACTCGGAGAAGCCTAATGTGGAAGGCAGCGCTCGCGGGCGCAGTGGCGCTCGCGACAGTGGGTTCTTTGTCCATTTCGATCGAAGGCGTCGGAATCGACCAGGCAGCGGCGCAGGACGTCATCGTCACCGAGTCGCACATCGCTCGTCTCAAGAGCGTGCTGAAGCTGACGCCGTCGCAGGAACGTCATTGGCATCCCGTCGAGGCCACCTTGCGCGCGATCATGCGCTCCCAGGGACAAGGCGAGGGCGGGCTCGTTCAGCGCACGCGTGCGCGCATTGCCGGCTTCGTGCTCAGCTCCGCCGCGCTCCAGCGCTTGTCCTCGGTGGCGCAGCCGCTGATCGCCAGCCTGGACGACAGCCAGAAGCAGGATGGCCTGACGGTCATCCGTTCGATGGGCATCGCTTCGCTGATGTGATCGACGGCTCTCAAGACACTCAGACGACTGATCGCCTGCCGCAAGCAGGCGATTTTTCGTTGTGCCCAAGCTGCTCAATGGCGGGATGCTTGCCGGATAGGCCGCGACACGCCGCTCGTGTAAGCTCCAGCAACAAGACAGAGAGGAGGGCATCGTCATGGGCAGGGACTTTCATCTGGCGTTGGCCCGCATTGCTTGTGCGGCTCTGGTGGCGACGTTCTCGCACGCGGCGATCGCCCAGGTGCCGCGTATCGAAATCCATCCGATCAGGACCGTCACCATTTCCGACCGGCAGTTCCTCACCGGCGACAGGAACGGCACGCTGGTCACCGTGGGCGGCGAGCTGCGCATCCCGCGGCTCGGCGTCGACAAACTGCCGGTCGTAGTCCTGCAGCACGGGTCGGGCGGCGTGGGCGGCAATGTCGATCGCTGGGTGCAGGAGTTCAACGCTATGGGGCTGGCGACATTCGTGGTCGACAGCTTCACCGGACGCGGCCTCACCAGCGTTTCCGCCGATCAGGCGCTGCTCGGCCGCTTGACCATGATCCTCGACGCCTATCGCGCCCTCGAGCTGCTCGGCGCGCATCCGCGCATCGATCCGGCGCGCATCGCCTTGATGGGCTTCTCGCGCGGCGGTCAGAGCGTGCTCTACGCGAGCCTCAAACGCTTTCAGCGCATGCATGGCCCCGAGGGGCTCGAGTTCGCCGCCTATCTGCCGTTCTATCCGTCGTGCGTCACGACCTACGTCGACGATGAGAACGTGAGCGACAAGCCGATCCGCATCCATCACGGCGCCGCCGACGACTACGTGCCGGTCGCGCCGTGCCGGACCTATGTCGAGCGCCTGCGCAAGGCCGGCAGGGACGTGCAGCTCGCCGAATATCCCGGCGCGCATCACGGTTTCGACAACCCGGTGCTCAAGGAAGGGCCGCAGCCCGCGGCGCAATCGCAGACGACGCGACGCTGTTCGATGAATGAAGAACCCGAAGGCGTGGTCGTCAACAGCGCGACCAAACAGCCGTTCACCTACCAGGATCCGTGCGTCGAGCGCGGACCGAACGTCGGTTACAACGCGGCCGCTCATGCGACGGCGACGCAGGCGGTGAAGGATTTTCTACGAAGCAGCCTGAAGCTCAATTGATCGCGCCTGTTCGCGTCCTTGCGATCGGCATGCATGGTGCCCGCCCCGGCCAGCGGTCGCGTGGCGGCCGGCACCGGCGCGATCACGCCGCGCCGCGCGCCTGACTGGACGGGATTTCGATGTCGATGGCGAGCGTCGAGATGCTGTCGCCGCGCTCCATCTTGACCCGAACGCGGTCGGCTTCCACCGGCACGTGCCGCGAGATGACGGACAGGATTTCCTCGCGCAGGACCGCGATCAGATCGGATTGGCCGATCAGCGCGCGCTCATGCGCCAGCAGGATCTGCAGTCGCTCGCGCGCGACGGGCGCCGTGCCGCGCCGTCCGAGAAAGCTGAACAAAGTCATGCCGCTCTCCGTCCGAACAGCTTTGTGAGAAGACCCTTCTTGTCGCTCGGAATGGTCATTTCCACGATTTGGCCCTGCAGCCGTCGTGCCGCGTCGCAATAGGCGCGCGCGGGTGCACTCGTCTCGCTGCTGATGGTGACCGGCGAACCGAGGTTGGACGCGCGCAGGACCTCCTCGCTCTCCGGAATGATGCCGATCAGCGGAATCGACAGGATTTCCAGAACGTCCTCGATGTTGAGCATTTCTCCGCGCGCAGCGCGCATCGCGTCGTAGCGTGCGATGAGCAGATGCTTCTCCAGGCGCTCGCCTTTCTCCGCCTTTTCGGTCTTGGAATCGAGCAGTCCGATGATGCGGTCGGAATCGCGCACCGATGAGACTTCCGGATTGGTCACGATGATTGCTTCGTCGGCGTGGCGCATCGCCAGCGTGGCGCCGCGCTCGATGCCCGCCGGACTGTCGCAGATCACCCAGTCGAATTTGCTGCGCAGCTCGCCGATCACGTGAGCCACGCCTTCCTCGGTCAGCGCGTCCTTGTCGCGCGTCTGCGAGGCGGGGAGCAGCCACAGAGTGTCGATGCGCTTGTCGCGGATGAGGGCCTGCGGCAGCTTGGCGACGCCTTGAACAACGTTGATCAGGTCGTAGACCACGCGGCGCTCCGCCCCCATCACCAGGTCGAGGTTGCGCAGGCCGACGTCGAAGTCGACGACCACGACGTTCTGGCCCTGCTGCGCAAGCGCGGCGCCCAACGCCGCGGTGGACGTGGTCTTGCCAACGCCTCCCTTGCCCGATGTCACTACGAGAACTTTGGCCATATTGGTCACCCTCCTGAACTGACTAATCTAACGCCGCGATCATCATCGTATTGCCTTCGAGCCAAGCCTGAACCGGCCGTTCGCGAAGGTCCGCATCCATCTCCTCTGCCGTGCGGTAAAAGCCGTCGATCGCCAAAAGCTCGGCTTCAATCTTGCTGCAGAAGATACGTGCCTGCGCATTGCCGCCGGATCCGGCCATGGCGCGGCCGCGCAGTGCGCCATAGACGTGGATCGATCCGCCGGCAACGATCTCCGCGCCCGATGCGACCGACCCGAGCACGGTTACGTCGCCATTGGGGAAGATCACCGATTGTCCCGAGCGCACGGACGTTTCGAGCAGCAGCGAAGTCGGCTGGGTGGCCGCCGGCGCGGTCGGACCCTTGGTGGGTGGCGGACGATCGGCCGTGTCGATTGCGGTGGTGGGCCGGCCGCCCTGGAGCACCGGCGGCAGGCCGGGGCCGAGCGTCGTCGCGTCGGCACCCTCGATGCCCATGATGCGAACGCCGCGCCCTTCAAGTTCCGAGATGAGATGCGCGACGGCGGCCCCGCTGAGCGTCACGGCCTTGAGGTCGAGCACGACCGGCCGTCCGACGAAAAATCCGGTGGAGCGCTGGATGCAGCCGTCGAGCTCGGCAAGCCATTCGGCGATCGGCGGCTCGGGCGAGAGCGCGAACGCCATAAACGAACGGCCACGGAAACGCATCGACGGACGAGGCTGAGCTACGCTAGCCACGACTACACCTCACAAACTCCCAACTCCCAATGCAAACGTGCGCGGCGGATGGTTAATGAAGCGTTAACGCGCGACCTTTTCCAAGCCGTGCGCACGGCCGCGGTGGCGAAGGAGTCCGGGTGATTCGCCCCCGAATCAAAGCGACGTCATCACGGCGGCAACACCGTGGCATTGATGCGGCCGAGTGTGGGCTTGCACTGCAAGTTCGGCCCCCAACACGCGCGAGCCGGCGCCATATTTCAACGCCAGCGAGTCGGCGGCGCGCGGCGTTGCCGCGCGCCCGGCATGGGACGCAGGTTCAGGCGACTCCGCGCATCTCGCTGCTTCCTGGCGGCGGGACCGGCACGCCGTCGGCCGTATATTCGTTGAGCTTGTTGCGCAGCGTGCGGATCGAGATGCCGAGAATATTGGCAGCGTGGGTGCGGTTGCCCAGACAGTGCTTGAGCGTTTCGAGGATGAGGTCGCGTTCGACATCGGCGACGGTGCGGCCGACCAGGGCGCGGGTCACCTGCTCGGCCGCCAGCGCGGCATGAGCCACGGCGGCTGGTTTGGCATGGTCGAGCCGTGCGCCGTCGGGTGCCAGGATCGCGTCCGGCCCGATCTCGTCGCCCGTGGAGAGCAGCACGGCGCGATGGAGCGTGTTTTCCAGCTCGCGCACGTTGCCGGGCCACCGGTCCGACGCGAGCTGCCGCTTCGCTTCGGCCGACAGCGGCCGCACCGCAACGCCGTTCGCCGCAGCGTATTTCTTGGCGAAATGCTGGGCGAGCTCAAGCACGTCGGCCGGTCGCTCGCGCAGCGGCGGAATTTTCAGATTGACGACGTTGAGGCGGAACAGGAGATCCTCGCGGAACGAACCGTCACGCACCGCAGCGGCGAGATTGCGGTTCGACGTCGCGATGATGCGGATGTCGACAGCAACCGGCTTTGTCCCGCCGACGCGGTCGATGACGCGCTCCTGGATCGCACGCAGGAGCTTGGCTTGAAGCCGCACGTCCATTTCGGAGATTTCATCAAGCAGCAGAGTGCCACCCGAGGCCTCCTCGAACTTGCCGACGCGGCGGGCGACCGCGCCGGTGAAGGCGCCCTTTTCGTGGCCGAATAATTCGGATTCTAGTAGGTTCTCCGGGATCGCGGCGCAGTTCACCGAAATGAAGGCGGCACGCGAGCGGTTCGAGCGTGCGTGGACGTAGCGCGCCAACACCTCCTTGCCAGTGCCGGACTCGCCGGTGATCAGGATCGAGGCGTCCGACGGCGCGATCTGCTGGGCGAGCTTCACGACCTGGGCCATGGCCTCGTCGCGGAACACGAGCTCGCGCGTGTCATCGGCAACGGCCGCGAGCACGGCAGCGATCATCTCCGGGTCGGGCGGCAGGGGGATGTATTCCTTGGCGCCGGCATGGATCGCGGCGACCGCGGCGCGCGCGTCGTTCTGTATGCCGCACGCCACGATCGGGACGTGGATGTGCTCGGCTTCGAGGCGCAGCACCAGGTCGCGGATGTCGACCGCGACCTCGACCAGGAGCAGGTCGGCGCCTTTGCCGGCGCGCAGCACCGCAAGCGCCTGGGTGCTGTCCTCGGCGTGGATGACGGAGGCGCCCTTGTCCATGGCGATTTTGGTCGCAGTGGTGAGTTGGCCTTTGAGGGTTCCGACGATCAGGAGGCGCATCTGTTAGCTCCGCTCCGCTTTGATGATTTCCGTCATGGTCACGCCGAGCTTCTCCTCGACCAGGACCACCTCGCCACGGGCAATGAGGCGATTGTTGACGTAGATGTCGATGGCTTCGCCGACCTTGCGGTCGAGCTCGAGCACAGTGCCAGGGCCGAGATTGAGCAGGCTGCCGACGTCCATACGCGCGCGGCCGAGCACTGCCGAGACCTGGACCGGAACGTCGAACACGGCCTCAAGGTCGGCGGCGCTGCGCGTCAGTGGCTCGCCGCCGTCGGACGCGAGCGCGCTCGCCTGCTCGGTCGTCTGTGCCGCGGCGAGGTCTCCGTCGAGGTCGGGGAGCGGCATCTTGCCGTCGTTATCTGACATTGCTCAGGCCTCCAAGGGACTCCACGTTGGAACTCGCGTTTTGTGTTTGCGCGCCGCGGCGCACGGCGACGTAGCCGTCAACGGCCTGCGCGATCAGCGCTTCGGTCGCGCTCCGATCACGTGTCAGACCGCCGTCCGCCCATTCGATGCGGCAGTCGCCGGCGGTGATTTCGGGCTCGCCGAGCACGACCAGACGCCCTTCGTAGCCGCACGCGCGCGCGATGTCCTCCAGGCGGCCGCGCACGCCGGCATAGAGCGCGTCGTTGACGCGCACGACCACGTGCGGCGCGGCGATCAGCTCGCCGAAGCAGCGGGTCGCGAGCGCGGCGATCTCGGCGAACGGCTCGTGGGCGATCAGTTCGGGTGCGAGTTTTTTCGCGACCGCAACGGCCACGTCGACCGCCTCGGCCTCCAGCCGGTCTTCGACCGACTTGAGACTGCGGGCGAGGCGCTCGAGCGCGGTCGCGATGTGTTCAAGCGCTTCGGCGCTTCGGCGCTCGGCCTCGGCTTTGGCCTGGGCTTCCGCCGACGCGATGCCGCTGCGGAAGCCGCGTTGCTCGGCCTCGGCCGCCGCGGCCTGATGCGCCGCGATCGTGATGGTCGGCTCGACGGCACTGGCGCGGCCGCTGAAATCGGCGTCGAACAGGAATTTTGCGCGTACGGTCATTGATCGGCTTTCAGTACACGAGTTCTTCGTCGCCGCGATTCTTGGTGATCATGATCTCGCCCTTGGCGGCGAGGTCCTTGGCGAGGTTGACGAGGAGTGCCTGCGCCTCGTCGACGTCGCGCAGCCGCACTGGCCCCATGGCACCCATGTCGTCGACCAGCATCTTGGCGGCGCGCGAGGACATGTTGCTGAGGAAGAACTGGCGCACGGCCTCGGTCGCGCCCTTGAGTGCGACGCCAAGTTTGTCCTTGTCGATATTGCGCATCAGGGTCTGCGCCGACGCGGTGTCGAGCTTGACGAGGTCGTCGAAGGTGAACATCAGGTTCTTGATGCGCTCGGCGCTTTCGCGGTTCGCTTCTTCGAGCGCAGTCATGAAGCGTGTTTCGGTCTGACGGTCGAAATTATTGAAGATTTCCGCCATCACCTCGTGCGCGTCGCGCCGCCGCGTTTGCGACAGGTTCGACATGAACTCGACGCGAAGGGTGTTCTCGACGCGCTCGATCACTTCCTTCTGCACCGCTTCCATCTTGAGCATGCGGTTGACGACGTCGAGTGCAAGCTCCTCGGGCAGGATGCCGAGCACGCGCGCGGCGTGCTCGGGCCGCAGCTTCGAGAGCACGACCGCGACGGTCTGCGGGTATTCGTTCTTGAGGTAATTGGCGAGCACCTGCTCCTGGACGTTGGAGAGCTTCTCCCACATGTTGCGGCCGGCGGGGCCGCGGATTTCTTCCATGAGGCCGCTCACCCGCTCGGGTGGCAGGTATTGGTG
>Ga0307472_100001152_pt1 | contig 10331 bp, 3 predicted proteins | sample atmos_gasesAM5C__2_FD_204582 | JGI IMG/M metagenome (GOLD analysis project Ga0307472, IMG submission 204582) | Hardwood forest soil microbial communities from Morgan-Monroe State Forest, Indiana, United States - atmos_gasesAM5C_05 | ecosystem: Environmental > Terrestrial > Soil > Temperate... | reverse complement strand
GGGCATGGTCGTCGGCGAGCAAAAGGCGAGTGGACATGGTATGGAGCAAGCTTAAGAAATTCTTCGAAGCACCAGCAATCAGGTAGTTTCCTCTATTTTTCAGAGGTAAAGACCCGAAGGAACAGCTAGACGCTGTTAAGCTTGCTGAGACAGAACACGTGAAGAACACTAAGCGTCCCTCAATGTTCCTAGGGTTGTTCAATGCTCCTCACTGTGTCGCGTAAGCTCTGATTTGCTGTTAGGTCAAACTTGCCAAAGTCCAGTCGCCAGCTCGCCATCCACGCCGAAGAAATTGGTGTTTCGAAGCCGACTGACTGCCTTTACGCTGTCACCGCTTTAGTGGAGTAGTGAGTAAAAAACACCTCAAGGAGTTTCGTTCGATCGAAAAAATGAGGGGCCACCAAGGTTAGCCGGTCGAGAACCGCGGACATCCTTCGGAGGGTTTCAAGTTGCGATGCGTCGAAAGGTCCGATCCTGGATTGCGCCGCAAGGCTTACCTGTCCTTAGGCGCCCTCGCGCGTTTGCTGCGCCATATTCCGCGCCAAAGGAAGCGCATCATCACCATCCCAATCATTGCGACACCGAGCTTCACGCCAAGCCAAACGGAATCCAATGAGTCCACCGTCCACCACCTTTCTCGCGGTGAAAGCAGCAACATGAGCACCGCTTCGTGGGGGATGCCTATTCCCGTTGAACAGCCCAATCATGAATGTCTGTTTTAAAAAAAGAGATGGTACTTAGCCCTATCGGTTAATGGCTTTTCGACGGCGCTGGCAAAGGCCTTCGGATGCAGACCTGTGATGACTAAATCGAATTTCCAGGACTCATTTCAATAATTGGACTCGGCGAGCCGGGCGAAGCACATTAGACATTTCCTTTCAATCCGATAAGGGTCATAATGAGGGGCAGAACGGGAGACTAGCCCTTAACTCCATGGAATGTCCGGTTTGCGCGGCGCAAAACCCTGACGCCGCATCGTCGTGTTTAAATTGTCACACGCCTCTGCCTGAGCTGGACTCTCAAGAGACATTAAACGACGCAGGAACGCTGGTTGAGGACTGGAGTGTAGCTAGCACTTCCAAAGCGTCTAGAGCCTCCGTTCCGCCGTCCAGGGCCGCAACCGGTGAATTGATGCCCGGGACGGTTTTGGGTGGGCGATACGAAGTATTGCAACTGCTCGGCCGCGGCGGCATGGGCGCCGTCTACAAAGCTCACGACAAGGAACTCGACCGCATCGTCGCCCTCAAATTGATTCGTCCAGACCTGGCCCGCAACCCTGAAATGGTGCGGCGGTTCAAGCAGGAATTAATTCTTGCTCGCCAAATAACGCACAAAAACGTCATTCGAATCTTCGATTTGGGGCAATCCGAAGGCATCAAGTTCATCACCATGGATTTCGTGGAGGGCCATGACCTCCGCGCCCTGCTCATGGAGAAAGGGAAGTTTCCCGCGCCCGAAGCGGCGCGCATCATGCTGCAGATCTGCCGCGCCTTGGAGGCGGCGCACGGCGAACACGTCATTCATCGCGACCTGAAGCCGCAAAACATCATGTTGGACGGAAAAGGCCGCGTCTATGTGATGGATTTCGGCATTGCGCGGTCGGTCCACGTGCCTGGCATGACCCAGACAGGAGCGTTGATTGGCACGCCCGAGTATATGTCGCCGGAGCAGGCTCGCGGGGAAAATCTCGATCAGCGCTCGGATATTTTTTCGCTCGGAGTCATTTTGTACGAGATTCTCACAGGGAAAAAGCCTTATCCCTCGGATGTTCCAATCGCAACGTTGTGGAAGCGAATGCAGGAGCCTGTAATCCCACCTGTGAAACTTGAGCCGAGCCTGCCGCCGGCGCTGAACGACATTGTCGTGAGAGCCTTGCAAATCGAGCCTGAGAACCGGTTTGCGAGCGCGCGCGAAATGGCGCATCAATTGGAAATCTGGCTTGGCCCCTCGGCGGAGAGCTCCGCGATTTTTCTTCCCGCACCCCGAACCACTCATTATTGGAAGTGGGCCTCTGGGGCGCTGGGAGTATTGCTCATCGTTGCGATAGTGGCGTTTCGGCTAAAAGGTCCGGCCAAGCCGCCTCCCGTCCACGCACCGGTTTCTGTTCTTGTCGCGGACTTTGCCAACACGACGGGCGACAACGTTTTCGATGAGACGCTTGAACCGCCTTTGAGCGTTGCGCTGGAAGATGCCTCGTTCATCAGTTCGTACAACCGCAACCAGGCCAAGAAAATCGCTGCGCAGCTTCAGCCCGGCGCATCGTCGCTGGAAGAAACCACAGCCCGATTGGTGGGAGTTCGCGAAGGAATCAGCTTCATCGTGGCCGGTCTCATCGAGAAACGAGGAAGCGGCTACAAGGTACGCTCCCGGACTCTTGAGGCTGCAACTGGAAAGATTGTTCTCGAGATGAACGAAAACGCGGACGACAAGAAAGGCGTGCTGGGCGCCGTGGGCAAGATTGCCGCTCAAACACGCCGGGTTCTGGGCGATACCACCCCGGAGTCCGCACAGGTAAGCGCGGCGGGAACCTTCACCACCACTTCTCTCGAAGCGGCTCACGCTTACTCCATGGCGCAGGATTTGCAATGGGCGGGCAAATGGGAAGAGGCGATACCGCTGTACGAGCAGGCAATCCAGTTTGATCCCAATCTCGGCAGAGCATACGCGGGGCTGGCTGCCACCAGCTCGAACATGGGCCGCCGGAAAGACGCTGAGAAATACTACCAGCTAGCTCTAACGCACATTGACCGAATGAGCGACCGCGAGAAGTATCGCACTCGCGGCGGCTATTATCTTGCGAACCGTGAACCGCGCAAGGCCATCGATGAATATTCAACTTTGGTACAGCAGTTTCCGTCCGATGCTGCAGGATACTCAAATCTCGCGCTTGCGTATTTTTTTCTGCGGGACATGCCAAAAGCGATGGAGCAGGGCCGCCACGCCGTTGAATTGGCGCCCAAGGCGCTCCTTCAATTGAATAATCTCGCGCTCTACTCCGTTTACGCAGGCGATTATGGATCTGCCGCGGAGGTAGCGCGAAGGGTTTTGACACAGAACGCGGCATCTGTCGATGCCTACGGCGCTCTGGCGATGGCACAAACCGGACAGGGGCAGCTCCGCGAGGCGGAAGAGACCTACCATCAGATGGCGGGCATAAGCGCGCGAGGCTCCGAAACGGCTACGATGGGACAAGCGGACCTTTTGCTTTACCAGGGAAGAACAAAGGACGCGATCACACTTTTGCAGCAGGCCAATGGCGCGTCTGCCAGGATGGACGGTTCCACGCTTGCGGCTCATTTCTTCCTCGAAGCGGAGGCCCAGCTTGTCGCTGGAAAAATATCCGAAGCAGCTACAGACGCTAAGTCCGCGCTCGCCCATGATAATGGAGCAATTTCTCAATTTGCTGCAGGCCGCATCTATGCGGAGGCTGGACTGTACGGTCCAGTGCAAGGAATCGTTTCGCAATTATCGGGACGCCTGGATCCTGACAGCCAGGCTTACGGGAAACTTTTGGAAGGCGAGATGACTCTGAAGCATGGCGATGCCCGGCACGCGATCAGGCTCTTCCTGGAAGCACAGAAGCTTTCGGATACCTGGATTGGCCGTCTGGACTTGGGCCGCGCGTACATCGAAGCCGGAGCCTTTACCGAAGCGGATTCCGAATTAGAAAATTGCTTCAAGCGCCGCGGTGAAGCGAGTGCTATCTACCTGGATGACGTGCCCACGTTTCGCAGGCTTCCTCCCGTTTATTACTATCTGGGCCGTGCCCAAGAAGGGCTGAAGAGTCCGGCGGCGACTGAGTCCTTCAAAACGTTTCTGGCGATGAAAGAAAAAGGGGACGAAGCCGGCTTGGTCAAGGACGCCGAACGAAGAGTTGCGTCGCACTGAAGTCCGAACTTCTCAATTCCGTCGCTCGCGTTAACGACCGCGCGTCTAAAAGACGCTGAATGGGGCTGAGAGCGCGAATGCCCCCGTACCATTGGAAGGGCTAATCACCGTTGCCTTAAGTTGGTAGCCTTTTCCATTTCCGCTGATTCCCAATCCGCCGAAAACAGCAATACCCCCTTGTCCGGTTGTTTGAATGGTCTGCCCGGTGAGTGTTCCCCCGCCCGGGTTAACGGCAATGGTCATTTGTACGACCGCACCGCGTACGGGATTACCGAAATTATCGACGATCAGCACCTTTACTGACGGCGTGATCTGCGTTTGAGATTGCGTGTTGTCGGGTTGCACGGCGAAAGAAACAGTAAAACGCGAAGCAACCGCAAGGGTGTAAGAAGCGGTTGCCTTCTGCTGCGGGGTGCCTGAGTCCATCGCCTGGACTGTGAAAGCATAGTTGCCGACGGCGCTTGACGCGCCGCCGACAACGCCTGCCGCGCCCAGAGACATCCCCGGGGGCAACGAACCGCTTATCACCGACCACGTAACGGGACCGATGCCACCCGTTGTGGTAAGGGCGGTGCCATAAGCCACATTCGCAAGCGCGTCCGGCAAAGCGCCACTAGCTGGAGAAATGACGAGTGGCCCCGGCACGCGAATCGTCAAAGCCAAAGACTTAGTTTGTGAAGGTGAACCGCTGTCCCTAACCTGCACAAAGAATGCAGTGGGATTTGGATTGGCCACCGTTGGTGTGCCGCTTAAGACGCCCAGGGCGCTGAGCTTCAGTCCGACGGGAAGCTGCCCGCCTGTCACGGTCCATGTATAGGGTGCGGTGCCTCCCATCGCCTGCAACGAAATGCTGTAAGGCTTGCCTGCAATTGCGTCAGGCAAGGCGCCTCCCGCAGAAGTGATTACCAGTAGCGACACGCTTTTGATCGCCACGTTGACGGTGATTGTTTGAGAGGGTGAACTTGCGTCGGCGGCTTGGACTGTGAAGCTGAAGCTGCCAGTAGCTGTTGGTGTTCCGCTCAACACGCCATTTGAATTGAGAGTCAGACCTGCGGGAAGCTGGCCGGTCGCCAGTGTCCACCTGATGGGAGTGATTCCCCCGTTCGATTGGAAGGTGAAGCTGTACGGAACTCCGATAATGGCGTCTGGAAGCGCGCCGGCGGCTGTAGTGATCTTCAGCGCTGCGGCGATGCGAATGGTAATGGTCACGCTCGCAATTTGCGCGGGACGGCCGGAATCCAGAACCTGCAAAGTCATCGTATTCCCGGCAAGGTTTACTTGTGTGGGAGTTCCGCTGATTGCTCCAGCCGCGGTCAAGCTCAGGCCGGGAGGCAAAGAACCGGAGACGAGCGTCCATAATTGACTTCCGGTACCGCCTGTGGCGGTCAGATTCAACGTATAAGGAGCATTCGCGACTCCGTCCACTCCGGCGGGAGCAGTCACCAGGAGCGGGCTGGCAACGTGCAGGTTGTAAACCTGGGTGGCCACTGCGGGTGGCGTAAAAGAATCGTTCACCTGCACGGTGAATGTGTAATCCCCCGGAATTGTCGGCGCTCCCGAAATCAATCCTGTATTCGGATCGATGGTTAACCCTGGCGGCAGCGAACCGCTGGAAATCCTAGCTCTAAGCGCGCCGAAGCCGCCAAAAATGCTCACGGGGCCGCTGTAGGTGTTGCTCGTAATTCCGTCAGGCAGTGTGGAAGAAAGGATTGTCAGCGTGGCGGACGGAATGGCGACGCCCGTATTCGCGGAGTGCGCGACCACAACCGGCGTGAATACGCTCGAGAGAAGATTCTGCATGATGTTGGGATCAGACACGTTGGCGCGGATGACGAGCTGCCCGAATTCATCGGGTTCCAGGGCCAGCGTGGCGTTAGTGACTGCTGGATCTGGCAAGTCGGGGTCACCGAGGCTCCCCGCAGGAGTGAATACAGGGTTCGGAATGTTGGCGACGACCACATTCTGAATTTGATGCAACAGGTTGCAGCCCTGTGCTACAGGCAGAAGATACTGCTTCGTGAGAATCAACTGGAGATTGACGCCTGCAGGTAAGGGCGCCTTTTGAAATAGTTTTACAGCATAGGAAGTTGTGGTGTTCCCGGCGTTGGTCACTTGGTAAGTCGCATCCGTGACAGATTGATTGGCGATGGCAGGATTCGCAATCGCGGGATTGGCAATAGCGGGATTTGCGATCGCCGGATTGGCAATGGCTGGATTCAATGAGGTCACAACGGCGGGATTCGCAATCGCCGGATTGGCAATTGCAGGGTTTGCGATCGCCGGATTGGCAATCGCGGGGTTCGCGATGGCCGGATTGGCAATCGCGGGGTTGGCAATAGCGGGGTTCGCGATCGCGGGATTGTGGGTTTCCGCCGAAAGAATGGCTGGATTCGTGAAACCGAAGTTGTCGGGATCGAGAATCTGCGGTGCATTCGGATCGGGATTGAAAACTACGAACCCGCTAAGCCCTCCTGGAACCAGCGAACCATTTGGGGCGGTAATCTCCTGGGCATTTACCGTAACGCTTGCCGATGGATTAGCGGACTGAATAAACACGGCGCGCGCGATGCTCGATTGTGCGCCGATGGTGACGTCGAGCGAAGTCTGCACACTAAATTGAAGGAGCGACGCTTGGCCTTGTGGGTCTGGCTGCCCGTTCGAAAGGGAAGGCTGGTTGCCAATGGAAATCCGGAAGCTGCGCTGAGTCGTGGTGGTATTTCGCAAAGTGACCGTGAACGCGCGCTGCAGAAGCTGCGCTGGATTGTTTGGCAGAAAGCCCAGCGGTTTTGCGTTACCCTGTGAACCGACCACCAATCCCGGAGCGACAATTGAGGTGTAAATATTTTGATTCCTGGATGCGACGAAGCCATCGTTCACGCCGATTACGCATGCCGTTACGTTCTGCGTTGGATCGAAAATACTGGTGTTCGTGCTCCCTGCCGGATTGGAAGCGGAAAACGGCGGAACATAGTGCGCCCAATTTCCGTCGGAAGGCGGCACGACGTCACGGTTGTCGGTCCAAACGGCATGAAACACGGGCAAGTTCGAAGAATTCGTGTTGAAAACCCATTTGCCGCTCTGAAAGAGGAACGCCGGCGCGGCAGCGATATCAATGTAGTCGCCAAAGAACGGAACAGCTCCTTGCTCGAACATCGGCAGATCGGGAGCGTCCACTTGCAACTGCTCGGCCTGATTTGCGTTGTCAAAGGGGTTGATGCCGAAGAGATAGCGCGAAATCCGGAAGGTCGAAAAGCCCGGCGCTCCGAGCGAGCCAGGTGGAAGCGGGGAAGCTTGCGCGCCTTGCAAATCAACAGTGTGGCGCCTTGTCGTTAGGGGAGGCGAGGCATCGCTCACAAAAGAGTTGAACACAAGAGTCGATGCGGGGTCCCCGACGAGCTCGCCTTCGAACTGCCGCGTCTCAGTGTAGCTGGTCTGGTCCGGGTTTTCGGCGAAGAAACCAAGCGTGTGATCTTGGCGAAAGTCGAAATAGACAAGCGACAGCTTCCCGGCGCTGAAATTCAACGACGGCATCAGTTGGTGACCGCGGCCGGAAAGATTGCTAAACGCGTTTCCGTTATCGTCCAGCACCGGGCCGTTGTCCACGAGCGCCGGCGCGGAGGACCAATTCAGTCCATCCGCTGAGACTTGCATCATGATGCGCGCATCCCCGGAAGGCTGGCGCTGCGACCAGGCCAGATACACGCGGCCCGTGTCATCCACGGTCAGGGCGGGAAACGCCGATGTTCGGAAAGACGCCGCGGTAGTTCCTTGGTCGAACGCGCATCCTGTCGAAGCTGGGGCAGTTGTGCTACAGGCCGCGGGGAAAGTTACTGCCTGAAGAGCTTTGATGAATGTGTTGCCGCCGTCAGTGGATTTAGCAATGATCAGCGCATCCGGCTGCGAACTCGTGGCAAACCTTCGCCATGCCACGTAGATTGTGGCGGCGGCATTGTTCGCGCTACTTGGATCCACGACGATGATCGTGCCTTGATTAACAGAATTGCTTTCGCTCAGCTTCGTTGGCTTGCTCCAGGTGGCTCCGCAATCCTGGGAACTCGAAAACATGATCTTGGTATCCAGCAGATTTCCATTGAACGAGGTATAGGCAAGATAAACGCGGCCCGCAGGAATGGTCTGAGTGCCCTGAGTTCCGTCAGGCTTGGTAAAAGGCACGCTGCAAGTAGCCGTTCCGCGAGGAACGTCTGTCGCGATCCAGGGCTTGTCGAGGAACTGTCCGGAATTGCCGGTGTCCACGATCACGGTGCTGAGATATTGAACCGGGTCGGTGGGAGCGAGGTTGGTCAGGCTGCCATTCGTGTGAGTAGGGTCGCCATTCTCTTTGTTGTCGTTATCAATGAAGCGGGAAACAAACACCACGCCCGCGCCGTTGGTCCCTCGATTGAAGGCAATCCCGCTGTAATAGAAGAGACCGTTTGTTCCCGCCCTCACGGTGGGATCGGCGGCCGCTTGGAATCCATGCAGGGGCGAAGACGTGCCGGCGGGGGAACTGTCTAAGGGGAAACCGGGGAGCAGCGTACTCTGCCAAGTTTGCCCTCCGTCGAAGGACTTGAACACGCCCAGCCAAGCATCCGCACGTTCGCTCTGGCCTGCCAGCCCGGCAATATCCACAGAACGGTAGTCGTTGGCGCCTCCAAAGAGATGGAGTGTATTTCGTGTGGAAACGGCAAGCGAAGGTTCATTCTGCCTTTGCAGGAAGGGGTCCCCATTGGTCCAGCCGGTGCCGGAAACCATGTTCACGCTCGGACCCGATGTCTGTCCGAGAATGACAAGAGGGCAGGAGATGGTACAGAAAAGGAGCGTGAAGGCAGGGGCCCAGCGAAGTATGCGCACGATTCTTTCTCCTTGCCGCGCACTCTTGTTCGCCGGCACTGGTTCTCAGAGCCTAGAATCTTGGGGACGGAATCGAAAAGCGACAGACGCTCAACGCAATGCTGTCAGTAAGCTCCTCGCGGCTCCGTTGGCAGGGTGAACTAGAGCAACGGAATCCGTATACGGTATCTTCCTCCCTTGCTCAAGTCAAGCTGAGAGCCGGACAGCTGAGAGCCGGAGCCAAACCGATTTTTCACACTGCTTTCTCAAAGAACGGAATGGCCACAAATTCTGTATGCTGTCGTCTCATTCCGATTTCGAATGACCACTGATTTGCTAAAATTGCGAACTATGGCCAGTGGGGAGAAGGTGCGATTTGCCGTAGAGGGCAACGGCGAGGTATCGGCGTTGCTGGTTCGTCCGCCAAGCGCACAATGGCTGCTGGTGCTGGGCCACGGCGCCGGGGCGGGCATGGTTCATCCCTTCCTGGAGAGACTTGTGGCGGAATTGGCAAAAGCGAGAGTGGCGACTTTGCGCTATCAGTTTCCTTACATGGAGGAACGAAGGCGCGTGCCTGATAGGCCCGAGGTGCTGGCGGCCACGGTAGCTGCTGCTGTGTGCCTGGCGACAGACGTAGGGCCGGGATTGCCATTGGTAGCAGGGGGGAAGTCCATGGGTGGCAGGATGACCTCGCAAGCCGCGGCGCAAAATTTGCTCGGCCCTGTGAGGGGATTGGCGTTTTTCGGGTTCCCCCTGCATCCCCCAAACCGTCCTGGCACGAAGCGCGCGGAGCATTTGGCGAAGGTTGGCGTACCGATGCTGTTCCTGCAAGGGACGCGCGACACGCTCGCGGACCTAACCCTGCTGGGCCCCATCTGCGAAAAACTAGGGTCGCGCGCCACGCTGCATATCATTTCCGAGGCCGATCACTCGTTTCACGTGCTCAAGAAGTCAGGCAAAACGGATACGGAAGTGATGACGGAACTGGCGCAGACCACGGCGGCCTGGGCAAATAAACTGAATGACTGAGGAGAGGAATATGGGAATCGCGTTGCTGGAGAGTAGAGAAGGACTTGTGTTTCGAACATTCCGATTCACTCGAGAGTTGCTTTCCAGAAGCGCGATGGTCGGAATACTGAGCCTCTTGTCGCTTCTTGCCAGCTCTGCCGGCGCTGCGGCGGCAAGTGCTGAAAACGGAAAAGCCCTGCAGATCTACTTTGTGGACGTCGAGGGCGGTCAAGCTACGTTGTTTGTGACTCCGGAAGGGAAGTCGCTCTTGATTGATACCGGCTGGCCTGACAATAACGGGCGCGATGCGGATCGCATTATGGCAGCCGCGAAGCTCGCCGGCATCAAGCAGATTGATTTCGTGCTTTTGACGCACTATCACATGGATCATGCGGGCGGGATCACTCAGCTTGCCGCGGAGATTCCCATTCGAACGGTGATCGACCATGGAGAGAATCGCGAGCCTAACAACGACGCGACCGTGCAAATGTGGGAGAGTTATCAGAAGCTGCTGTCGAAGGAAAAACTGACGCGAGTGATTGCCAAGCCGGGTGATTCGTTGCCGATAGAGGGTGTGGAAGTTCAAGTGGTTAGTTCTGATGGAG
>Ga0307472_100001151_pt1 | contig 10338 bp, 9 predicted proteins | sample atmos_gasesAM5C__2_FD_204582 | JGI IMG/M metagenome (GOLD analysis project Ga0307472, IMG submission 204582) | Hardwood forest soil microbial communities from Morgan-Monroe State Forest, Indiana, United States - atmos_gasesAM5C_05 | ecosystem: Environmental > Terrestrial > Soil > Temperate... | reverse complement strand
ATCTTTGAACACCGCGACGAAAGCGGCGTTGACCTTGTCAACGACCGGCTGCGGCGTGCCCTTGGGCGCGGCGAGGCCCCACCAGCCGAAGCCCGGAAAGCCGAGGCCGGTTTCGACAAAGGTCGGCACGTCGGGTAGGAGCGGCGAGCGTTTGGGCGAGGATACCGCCAGCGGCTTGATCTTGCCGGTGCCCATCAGGCCGAGGAAATTGCCGAGCCCGACCTTGGCGATCTGCAGCTGGCCACCGACCAGTTCCTGCGCGATCGCCCCGCCGCCGCGATAGGGGATGCCGACAATCTCGACGCCCCATTCCTTGTTCATCCAGCGCAGGAACAAGTCGGGATAAGACCCTGGGCCGAGCGTGCCATAATTGAAGGCATTGGGCCTCTGCTTCGCCAGCGTCTTGAGCTCCGCCACCGTGTCGACGCTGAGCGAGGCGTTGACGAACAGGGCCTCGACCAGGAGGAACAGGTTGGTGATCGGGATGAAATCATTGTCGGCGTCGTAGGGCAGCTTGTCGAACAGCAGCGGGTTGATCGACAGGGTCGAATGATAGACGAGGCAGAGCGAGTGGCCGTCGGGGATCGCTTGCGCGCAGGCCTGCCCGCCGGGGATGCCGGCGGCGCCACCCTTGTTCTCGATGACGAGTTGCTGGCCGAGCTTCTGGCCGACCTCGGCCGCGGCGGCGCGAATGATGACGTCGGTGACACTGCCAGCCGCGATTGGCACGATCACCCGGACCGGCCGGTCGGGATAGGTCTGCGCTCGGCTGGAGCCGGCCGACACGGCAAGCGATGTTGCGGCGATCGCCGCGAACATCGCGCGCGAAAAAAGAGCCATGACGTTTTCTTCCCCGGTGGTGCGCCCAAAAGAGTGGTGGTTACGATCTGTGTCGTAGGCCGGGACAGGCCCTGTCGCACGTCGGCAAACGCTATCGGGCGGGAAAGGGCGGAGTCAATTTGCGAACCACAGCACGGCGCAGGTGCGAATGACTTTGGGGACGCGCCCGGGGGAGGGGGAACCCTCCCCGCTTGCCGGTCCCTTCAGGGGAGGGCGTGAGTCTCTTATGGCGCCGCTTCACCTACTTTAGCTGATCCGCCACCTTGTCGATGCCGGTTTTGGCGCAGGCTTCGTCCTTTTCGCCGCCCGGGGCGCCCGACACGCCGACGGCGCCGATGACCTCTTCGCCGATCATGATCGGCAGCGCGCCGGCGAGCGGGATGACGCCCGACAGCATGGTCTGCGCCCCCGCCGGCTCGCCCGGCTTCATCGTGCGTTTGGCGAACTCGGCCGACGACACGCGGAACGTACGAGCGGTATAAGCCTTGCGCTGACTGTTTTCCCAGGTATGGGGCGAGGTGTTGTCGCCGCGCAGTTGCACGAGCGGCTCGCCATTGCGCCCGACGATGGTCACCGACACGCGATAGCCCTGTCCGAGGCAGCTATCGGCCGCGGTCTCGGCGATCGCCAGGGCGGTCTTGAGCGACAGATCCTTGCGCTCAAGCAATTGTGCGCTCGACGGCGTGGTCAGTAGCGACGGCAGTGCGACGCCGAGTGCAATCCCGGCTACGCGGTACGCAATGCAAGACATGAAACCCTCCCTGGTGGCGCCGCTTCGGTCAGGCCGGCGCATGGCACGGAGCATAAGACCTTTGGCCGCCCATGTGGGGTGACAGCGGGGTCAACTTCCCGTCATCGGCCACGCCACGCACTACTTTCTCCCTGCTGGAGGAGAAGTGAGCTTTCGGCAGGACGGGTTGAACGGAGCAAAACCCATCCTACGAGCGTGCCATCAGTTCATGTTGAACGGAAACATGCTGCCGCGCGGTTCGCGGTATTGCGGCGGCGGCGGCACCGGCTCGCTGTAGACCGGGCGACGCGACGAATACACGCTGCCGGATTGATAGCCGGGCTGGATCGGCAACGGCTCGCTGTAGATCGATCCGTAGCGACGGTCGTCGCGCGACCCGTACTGCGACCCGTACTGCGACCCGTACTGGGCGCCGTATTGCTGCTGCGCGGCAAAGCCGCCGTCATCATAGGGATCGACGCTCTGGTTGCGCCGCGCCACGGCGGGCAGGTTGCCGGCCGGGGCGATGCCGGTCAGGACCACCGTGGTCTTGAGCACACCGGTCTCCTGCACCAGCGCGAACAGCTTGGCGGCGTTCTCCGGCGCGAGGCGGACGCAGCCGTGCGAGGCCGGCGTGCCGAGGCGCTTGACGTCGTAACTGCCGTGGATGGCGTGACCTATGGAGGTGAAAAAGATCGAGTTCGGCATCGGCGCCTCGTCCCATTCCTTGGAGAAGTGGTCTTTCTCCATCCGGAAGGCGCGGAACTTGCCGCTCGGCGTGTCGTAGCCACCCTTGCCAGTCGAGACCGGCCACACCCAGCGCGTCTCGCCGTCAACCTCAACCGTCATCTGCTGCCGCGACTTGTCGACGATGACGAGGACGGCCGCGCTGGCTGCGGACACGGCAAGGCTGGAGAGTGCAGCGGCGACGACGCCGGCGAAGATCGCAGTCCGAGCACGCATGACGCAACTCATTACTCATATGGGCGGGCAACGCTGCCGCGTCGTCGCCATTAAAGCATGGAACGGTAACATGGTTCCACATTGGCGGTGGCCCATGCCGTAGTGCGCGGTGAGCGCGCCGCTACACGTTGTCGTGAACGGCGACGCCGCGTCACTTCAACTGGTCGGCCACTTTGTCGAGGCCGGCCTGCACGCACGGCTCGTCGACGCCGGGCGATCCGGACACGCCGACGCCGCCGATCACCTCGTTGCCGACCTTGATCGGCACCCCGCCCGGAATGGCGATGACGTTCGGTAGCGTCGTCTGCTCGCGCCGCACCGGCTCGGTTGCCATGCGCTTGACGAAGTCCTCCGTCGTCATGCGGAACGTATTGGCGGTGTAGGCCTTGCGGCGCGCGTTCTCCATCGTGTGCGGGCCGGCGGCGTCGTCGCGCAGCGCGACGATCGTCTCGCCAGCGCGGTTGACCACGACGGCGGAGACGCCGTAGCCCCTGGCCTTGCAGTTTTCCACCGCGACCTCGGCGATGGTCTTGGCCATCGCATAGCTGAGATCCTTGCGGTTGAGCAGCTGTGCGTCGACCGGCGCGGCGAGCGCGCAGGGCAACGCAAGTCCCAGGACGATTGCCGCCAGGCGACAGGCAGACACGGACATGCTTTTCCTCCCTCGTGTGCAACCCAAACATTTGGTTCCCACTTGTTTGGGTAAGTCGCCCCACTCACTCAACAAAGCTGGTGGGCTGACTCGTCCCAACATTTGGGAACCAAATGTTTGGGGGGCAGACCACTCGTCATACCCGCACGGATGCGGGTGAGGGGCGAGCATAATGGATTTGGTGATGGCGGTATGACTACCGCGGTCACATCCCCGTCATTCCCGCTGCGCATGACGAACCCGCCCGGACAGCCGCCAAGACCGGAGGGGTTAATCATTTGTTAACCACAATCGTCCCACGCTCGCCGGGGATACGTTTCGGAAGGCCGAACCATGAATGTCGTCACCATCGCTTCCCGCAAAGGCGGAGCGGGCAAGAGCACATTGACCGCGCACCTCGCGGCGAGCGCGCATCAATCCGGCCACCGCTGCCTGGTGATCGACGCTGATCCGCAAGGTTCGCTGTCGTTGTGGCATTCGCTGCGCAGCGACGGCGGCATCGCCCTGCAGAGCGCGGCGCGGGGCATCGACGGCCCGCTCGCGGTCGCCATGCTGGAAGGCTACGACTGGGTGTTCATCGATACGCCGCCCACCATGTGGGTGGTGGTGAGCGAGGCGATCCGCGCTGCGACGATGGTCGTCATTCCCGCGCGCCCCGGACTGTTTGACCTCAATGCCGTGCGCGAGACGGTCGCGATCTGCCGCGAGCGCAACAAGCCCTATGCGGTGGTGATCAACGCCGCGCCAGTCAAGCGCGACGACAAGGAATCGCCGGTGGTGGCGATGGCGCGCACCCATCTCGAGAAGCAGAGCATTCCGATCTGGTCGGGCCAGATCAGTCAGCGTGCCGGCTACGCGCTCTCGCTCGCCGCGGGCGCCAGCGCCGGCGAGATCGACCCCAATTCGGCGGCCGCGCAGGAAGTCGCGCGGCTGTGGTTGGCGATCGAGCGTTCGGTTGCGGCGGTCAATGGCGCCCTTGCCGCGAATACCCGTGCGACCGTGCATGCCAACGCGAATGCCAACGCTGCGGCGGCGAGCGCTTCGAAGACGTACGCGGCGTAGGCGAGACCTCGAACGCAGTCCTGCGCGTCAATGCTTGCGCGCCTGCACCAAGTAGCCGACGATCGTCTGTTCGCCGAGCGACTTCGCCGCTTCCAGTCGATGTAAGCCCTCGACCAGCACGAAACGCTCGCCATCGGCGCGAACCTGGATCGGCGTCTGCTGGCCGACCTCGAGCATGCTTTCAGCGATCTCACGCACGGTCTCGAGCTTGAGCGTCTTGCGCCGCGCCGTGGGCACATAGATTTTCTCGATCGGGAAACTCTCGCGTTTCATCATGGCGTGTCGCTCCGCCGGGACATGGCTGCGCCGTCCGGCCGGGACATGACTGCCCCGCCCGACTGCAGTGTAGAACGAATTTCGCCGGTTTGCCGCGGCCTGTCGTCGCCGAGCGCGGGAAAGGGTGGAAACAAATGCGGGAGGCTACAGCCTCCCGCACGCCTCCGCGAAATGTCTACCGCGAGTTGTCCGCGTCAGCTCTCGTGGTCGACGACCGCCAGCGTCACCGGCGCGAGGCCGAAGAAGCCGATCGCCCGCGCCGCCGCCGGCGTGAGATCGATCACGCGTCCGCGGATGAACGGACCGCGGTCATTGATACGCACGACGACCGACTTGCCGGTGCGCTGGTGCGTGACTTTCACCTTGGTGCCGAAGGGCAAAGTCCGGTGCGCGGCGGTGAGGCCCGAGGCGATGGCCTGCTCTCCGTTGGCGGTGCGTCCTCCGGAGTAGATCGAGGCTATTCCCGTTTGTGCGTATGAGATCCCCACAGAGGTGAGTAGAATAGTAGTGGCGAAAGCAACATTGATCAGGCTTTTGAAGGCCATCATCCGTCCTTTTTGATTGTTACGTTGCTGTGTGAGCTCCCCGTGCGGCGGAGCCGGGGGCGCTAATGAACGCGAAATACGATCATTTTGCGGCGCAGCAGAAAAGTTCCATTACAGATGTGCGACGAATTGGCGCGCACAATGCGATGCGCCCTGCCAGCAAGCAGCATGCAATCGCAGGCTTTTCGCAGAGATGAAAAATGATTCAGCGACGTGGCACGATGCTGGTGGAGGATGAAGGGCTCGTCACACCCTCTCTACGAAGCTATCTACCACGCGTTTCTCGCCGGCCTTGTCGAACTGGATGGTGAGCTTGTTGCCTTCGACGCCGACGACGTTGCCGTTGCCGAACTTCAAGTGAAACACGCGGTCGCCTACGGTGAACGGCGAGACTGTGCCGGTCGATTTGGCGACCAGTTCGCCTTCGATGGTGAGCGGTGCGCGGCGGGCGCGTGATGTGCCGCCGCGTTCGGGGTCAGCCCCCACCCGAGCCCGCCTCCCCAAGGAGGGAGGGAACGCGCCCGTCGTGTTGTCAGGGAACGCGCGCCTCGTGACGCCGGGTGCAGGCGCGACGTCGAGCGGTTTGCCGACGTCCGACGGATCGTCGTGGGCATAATCCTCGCTCGCATCATCGAAGCCACCACCGCCGCGCTTGCGGTTCATGCGGTTCTGCGCGCGCTGCCAGCCGGGCGTCGCATAGTTCGAGCCGAACGTCTCCATGGTGTCGAACCGCGAGCCGTAGCCGCCGTAGCCGGAAAAGCCGCCGAAGCCACCTTTCGATTCGGTCACCTCGACATTCGCTTCGGGCAATTCGTCGATGAAGCGCGAGGGAATGGTCGACGACCAGCTGCCGTGGATGCGGCGGTTCGACACAAAGAAGATCCTCGCCCGCTTTCGCGCGCGCGTGAGGCCGACATGGGCGAGACGGCGTTCTTCTTCCAGGCCGGCGGGGCCCTCGTCGTCGAGCGAACGCTGGTGGGGAAGAAGGCCGTCCTCCCAGCCCGGCAAGAACACGGTGTCGAACTCGAGGCCCTTGGCCGAATGCAGGGTCATGATCGACACCGCGTCGGCGTCGGCGCCGCCGTCGGCGTCCATCACCAGCGCGACGTGCTCGAGGAAGCCGGAGAGATTTTCGAACTCCTCCATCGAGCGCACGAGCTCTTTGAGGTTTTCCAGCCGTCCGGCGGCGTCGGCCGAGCGGTCCTTCTGCCACATCTCGGTGTAGCCCGACTCGTCGAGCACGATCTCGGCCAGCTCAGTGTGGCGAACGGTGTCGCGTAGCGCGCGCCAGCGATCGAAGGCAGCGGCCACGTCGCGCAGCGCCTGGCGCGACTTGGGCTTGAGCTCGTCGGTCGCGACGATGCGGCGCGTCGCCTCCAGCAGCGGGACGTTCTGCGCGCGCGCGTGGTCGTGCAGTGTCTTGATCGTGGCGTCGCCCAGCCCACGCTTGGGCACATTGACGATGCGCTCGAAGGCGAGATCGTCGGCGGGCTGGTTGACAAGGCGCAAATAAGCGAGGGCGTCGCGGATCTCAGCGCGCTCGTAAAATCGTGGCCCGCCGATGACGCGATAATTGAGCCCGAGCGTGACGAAGCGGTCCTCGAACTCGCGCATCTGGAACGAGGCGCGCACCAGGATTGCCATCTCGTTGAGCGCATGGCCTGCCCGCTGCAGCGCCTCGATCTCCTCGCCGATCGCGCGGGCCTCTTCCTCGGAATCCCAGCCGGCGGTGATGGCGACCTTCTCGCCCGCCTCGCCCTCGCTGCGCAGCGTCTTGCCCAGCCGGCCCTCATTGTGCGCGATCAGGTGTGAGGCAGCGGCGAGGATATGGCCGGTCGAGCGGTAATTGCGCTCGAGGCGTATGATTTTTGCGCCGGGAAAGTCATGCTCGAAGCGCAGGATGTTGTCGACCTCGGCGCCACGCCAGCCATAGATCGACTGGTCGTCGTCGCCGACGCAGCAGATGTTTTTGGGCCGCTGCGGCACCAGGGACTCGGCACTACCTTCTCTCCCTGGGGGAGTGGCTGTTCCCAGCGAGGGATCGGGTGAAGGGGCTGATCTGTCGTACGTCGGACGCGCGAACCCCTCATCCGGCTCGCTCGCGGGGGCTCGCTCGGCACCCTCTTCCGGATGTTTCCGATTTCGGTCACTTGAGAGATGACCGAACTCGGGCGAACTTGGCGAAGATGACGGTGAGGCCGGCCGCTGCGCCAGAAGGCGCAGCCACAGGTACTGCGCTACGTTGGTGTCCTGATATTCGTCCACCAGGATGAATTTGAAGCGCATCTGGTATTGCCGCAGCACGTCCGGCCGTTCGCGGAACAGCCGGATGTTTTCCAGCAAGAGATCGCCGAAGTCGGCGGCGTTGAGCACCTTCATGCGCTCCTGGAAGGCGGAGTAGAGCGCATGGCCGCGCCCACCGGCGAAGGCGGCCGCCTCGCCGACAGAGACCTGGCTCGGGGTGAGGCCGCGGTTCTTCCAGCCGTCGATCATTCCGGCCAGCATGCGCGCCGGCCAGCGCTTCTCGTCGATGTTCTCGGCGGCGAGAAGCTGCTTGAGCAGGCGGATCTGGTCGTCGGTGTCGAGGATGGTGAAGTCCGACTTGAGCCCGACCAATTCGGCATGGCGGCGCAGGATTTTCACGCCGATCGAATGGAACGTGCCGAGCCAGGGCATGCCCTCGATGATCTGTCCGACCATGGCACCGACGCGGTGCTTCATCTCGCGTGCCGCCTTGTTGGTGAAGGTGACGGCGAGGATTTCCGAGGGCCGCGCCCGGCCGGTCGCGAGAATATGGGCGATGCGGGTGGTGAGGACGCGGGTCTTGCCGGTGCCGGCGCCGGCGAGCACGAGGAGCGGACCGTCGAGGGTTTCCACCGCCTCGCGCTGCTCGGGGTTGAGCCCGGCGAGATAAGGCGCACCGACGGCCGCGCGGGCGCGCGCCGCGATGCCGCCTTCGCGTGACAGCTCAATGGGTTCCGGCCGTTTATTGATAAGCGGATCGGCCAACGCGGCTGCCTTCTCTCTCTCTTTATGAATTGGCATGATTCTGCAGGCCCCAAAATGGCATTCGCGTGCGGCTTTTGCGAGGGGGGCGGAGTGGTTATAGGGCCCAATGCGCCCGGCGGGCGACCCCGCCGCGCCGAAGCGCGTTCTGGTTAAGGTGAATCGGAAACGCGCTTTAGCTGTCTTTGGCTGATCGCATGTTCTGCGGAAAACCGGTACAGCCAAGGCTACGACGCCGCCTCATCCGCCCGCCATCATTTCGCCGGCATCGCGATGCGCCGGCCGGCCGGTTCCGGCCGCGGCAGCTTGCCGTGCGAGGCCTTCATCAAGGAGAGCCGGTGAGCCACCTCCGGCACGAAGGTCGCCGTCCTCCTCCGGCCCACATCGACGTGGAGCGACATATTCTCAGACGTCGCCGAGACCCATCCGTCGGCGGCGTGAAACAGTTGCTCGAAATAGTGCATCCGCTTGGTGTCATAATCGAGCAACTGGAATGTCACGCGCACCAGATCGCCGGCATGCAGTTCGCGCAGGTAGCGCACATGCACCTCGGCGGTAAAAAACGAGTGGCGGTGTTGCGCGACGTAGTCGGCACCGACGCCGAGCAACTCATAGGCTTCGTCGACCGCGCGGTCGAACAGCACGTTGTAATAGGCCATGTTGAGGTGGCCGTTGTAGTCGATCCAAGCTGGCTCGACCCGCATCACCGACGAGACGAACGGGGCAAAGAACAGCGGTTCGAGATCGACACGATCAAGCATCAGGCCACCCAGAAAAACACTCAATAATGCCAGATTTTTCGGCAGGTGCGAGCAATAATTACGTAAAAGGCCCGGCTTAAGTCGAATTCTTGCCCCTTTGCATGACTCCAAGCCGGACTCGGACCTATGGTTGGTCGCTTGACCCGCCCATCCACGCGTCTTGCTTTTCGAAAGGCGTGAATGGGCGGGCCGGGCCATGACAAGCCGAACTTCGGGAGAACGCCCGCGTGAATATCGGATTTGTCGGCCTCGGCGCGATGGGCTCGCTCATCGTGCCGCGGCTCATGGCGGCCGGCCATGACGTCACCGGCTGGAACCGCTCGCGTGACAAGGCCGACAAGTTGATCGCCGCCGGCATGCGCCAGGCGGACACGCCGCGCGCCGCCGCCGAAAGATCAGAGATCGTGTTCTCGATCGTCACTGATGCCGCCGCGGTCGAGGCGGTAGCGCTCGGTGCGGACGGGGTCGTCGCCGGCCTGCGCGAGGGCGGCGTCTATATCGACATGAGCACGATCGCGCCCGACGCCAGCCGGGCGGTGGCCGCCCGGTTCAAAGCCGCGGGCCGCGTCATGCTCGACGCGCCGATCTCCGGCAGCCCGGTCACCGTCGCGCAGGGCAACGCCTCGATCATGGTGGGCGGTGACGCGGCTGGCTACGAGCGGGCGCGGCCCGTCCTGCTGGCGATCGGGCCTAAAGTGACCCGCATCGGCGAAAACGGTCTCGCGTGCCAGATGAAGATTTCGATCAATCTTCTCCTGATGGTCGAGGTCATCTGCTTCGGCGAAGCGATTGCACTCGCCGAAAAGGGCGGCGTTGCGCGCGACGTCGCTGTCGACGCGGTTTTGAAAAGCGTCGCGGCCTCACCGGTTCTCGGTTATCGCGGTCCGTTCATCCTCGATGGCAAGATGCCGGCTGTGCCGCTCGCCGACGTCACCTTGCAGCAGAAGGACATGCTGTTGGCGCTCGACCTGGGCCGCAGGCTCGGTAGCCCGGTGCCACTTGCGGCCGCCGCCAACGAGATGATGAATGCCTGCCGCGGGCTCGGCATCGACCATCGCGATTTTGTCACCGTGCACGAAGTCTATCGCCGACTGGGAGGGCAATCGACATGAGCAAGGACGCGCAGATGTACCGCACCAATATCGCCGACGTGCCCAAGGTCGAAGGCCTCCATCGCAAGGACGGATGGGTCGACATGCAGGTGCGGTTCCTGATCGATAAGAAGACCGCCGGCGCTGACCACGTGGTCGGCTGGACCGTGCTCAAGCCGGGCGCCCGCCACGAGCGCCACCTGCACCGCAACTGCGATGAGTTCTTCATCGTGCTCAAGGGCAGCGGGCACATCTATTCGGACGACGCTGAGGTGCCGTCGGGCGAGGGCGACGTGGTCTATTCGCCGCGCGGGTGCTGGCACGGATTTAACAACACCTCAGGCGAGGACGTGGTGCTGGTGTGGGGCTGGATGGGGGCGGGCTCGATCGAGGCCTCGGGCTACGAAGTGCC
>Ga0307472_100001150_pt1 | contig 10342 bp, 8 predicted proteins | sample atmos_gasesAM5C__2_FD_204582 | JGI IMG/M metagenome (GOLD analysis project Ga0307472, IMG submission 204582) | Hardwood forest soil microbial communities from Morgan-Monroe State Forest, Indiana, United States - atmos_gasesAM5C_05 | ecosystem: Environmental > Terrestrial > Soil > Temperate... | reverse complement strand
CGACTGGCAGATTTCATCTGAACATTGCCATCTCGTTGTAGAACGAAGGCCGATTGACAGTGGCTTGGCGCCACCGAAATGACAGTGCCGTAAGCGCTGTCGCGGTCCCCGGCGGCGGCGCTGACGACGGCCAGCTGAATCTGCCCGGCGGCGGCCATGCCGAGCTGCCCGGTTGTGGTCGGCGCGATTACTTGGTGTGACTGCTGTCCATGGTGCAGGCGCGCACGTAGCCGCCGTTCTGCATCCGATTGGGGGCCTGATCAGGGTGGCGCCCATGCCGCGCGCGAATGGGTGATCTGCGCGCCGCGCTGATCAGGATCGCCGGCCAGGTTTCGGGGCGCATGGTAAGGGTCGACATTGCGATGGGTTGCCGAGGACTCCCTTCTTGTGAGAAAGGGAGCCGGCCTAAAGAGCTCGGGTCCTGCGAACCCGAAGGCTCGCAGGACCCGGCTCGGGAGGATCGCAGCCGGCGGGCGCTTTCCGGCCGTCTGCGACTGGTCAGGCTTTTCGGCCGGTGAGTTCTGGGCGCAACCCTGGCCGGCTGGCCGGCCGGCGGAGGAGGAGGATCGTGCGTGTCCAGCTCGGCATCCACCAGTTGGCGTTGCCGAGTAGTCGCATGAGCGCGGGGACGAGCAGGGCGCGGATGACGGTGGCGTCGAAGATGATCCCGCCGGCGAGCGCGATCGCGAATTCTTTGCTCTCGTAGCCAGGGCTCGTGGACAGGAGGAGGAACGCGAACATGAGGATGAAGGCGGCGCTGGTGACCAGCTTGCCGGTGCGCGCGAGGCCGAGCTCGATCGCTTTGTGTGTGGAGCCGGTCTGGTCGTAGGCCTCGCGGATCCGGGTCAGCATGAAGACCTCGTAGTCCATCGACAGGCCGTAGAGGAAGGCGAAGATCATCAGCGGGATCCAGGGGGTGATCGACTGGGTGGCGCCGGTGCTCCAGATCGCCGAGCCGTGGCCCTGCTGGAAGACGAAGACGACGATCCCGAACGCCGCCGCGAGCGAGACGAGGTTCAGCAGCACGGCCTTGAGCGCCAGCACGACCGAGCGGAATGCGCGGGCTAGCAGCAGCAGCGTCAGGACGAGCACGAACGCGAGCAGGTAGGGGAAGTTCGCGTACAGGGTGTGCAGGAATTCCTGATCGACCGCCGCCACGCCGGTGAGCGTCCCGTCGCCGCCTGCCAGCGCGATCTTGACGCGGTCGATGGTGGCCGCGGCGCCGGGAGCGGACCCGTCGGCTGCGGGAAAGGCCTCGAGCAGCGAGTCGGGGCCACGGTGCCAGTTCGGGGGAGCAGCGACGGCGGCGATGCCCGGGACGGCGCGAAGCTGCGAAGCGATCGCGTCGGCGCTGCCACCGCGTTCGACGAGCACGTCCAGCGGCTTCATCACCCCGGGCGAGATGCCGGCGTCCGCGAGCATCTGCCGGCCCGCGATCGCGGTGCCGCTGCCAGGGATGTTCCTCAGCTGCGGCTCGTGCGGGTTCAGCTGCGTGCCGAGCCCGGCCAGCGCAGCGACGATCACGATGCCGGCGAAGGCGATCAGTCGCGGGCGACGGAGAACGAACCGTGCCCAGCGGCCCCAGGCGCCGTCCTCGGGATGGCCGCGGTCGGCGAGTCGCTTGGGCAGCACGCGAACGCTGTTGATCCGCTCGCCCAGCACCGCCAGGAGCGCTGGGAGGAGCGTGATCGCCGCCAGCACCGAGACGGCGGGGATGAGCATGCCGCCGATGCCGATCGAGCGGATGAACGGCACCGGCAGCACGAGCATCGAGAGCAAGCCGACGGCGACTGTCGAGCCGGAGACGATCACGGACCGGCCAGCGTGCGTCACGGTCTGGACGAGCGCCTGCTCGACGTCGCGTCCGGCGCGCAGCTCGTCGCGGAAGCGGAAGATCATCAGCAAGGCGTAGTCGACCGCGACCCCGAGCCCGACGAGCGCGATCAGGAACTGGACGACGATCGAGACGCTGGTGACGTAGGTGAGGGCCCAGACGAGCGTGAACGTGTTCAGGATCGCCGCCGCCGCGACGACGAGCGGGATCAGCACGGCCGGAAGCGTTCCGAAGACGAACAGCAGGATCACCAGTGCGCCGAGGCCGCCGACCAGGGCCTCGATGAGGACGCTGGAGCCGCCGCTTGATCCGTGCGTCGATGCTTCCTCGAGCGGATCGTGGCCGGTCACGTCGACCGTGATCCCGGCGGGCAGCCCGCTCGCTGCCGCAGCGCGGATGGCAGCCGCACCGCTGTTGGTGGTGATGGTTCCCGGCCCGGGCGGGTAGAGCTCCATGAACGTGGTATGGCGGTCGCGCGAGACGTAGGCCGGGTTGTGCGTCGAGAAGTAGGAGCTCGACAGCGAACCTGGCACCGTGGCGGCCGCGCGGCGCATCGCCTGCGCGATTGCGCGACTGTTGGTCGCGTCGCCGACGGTGTGGAAGACGACGACGCTCGGCGGACGCACTCCCGCGCCGAACGCCCCCAGTGTGCGCTGGCCAGCCTGGTAGGCGGACTGGCCGGGAATCGAGAAGCTCTGGTACCAGCGCGTCGACACCTTCCCGGCGGCGAAGCCGCCGACGACGACCAGGACGAGCCAGCAGCCAATCACCGCCCAGCGGTATCGGACGGTCACGTGCGCAACGCGGGTGAGCATGGGATTCTCCTGTTCGCTGTGGCCGGTTCGATCACGGATGACACGATTCGCTGGCCGGCCGGACACCCGCAATCGGGCACAGGTCGAATCCCCGGGGCGACCAAAGTGGGTGCACGCATCGACTTCGGCCGGCTGTTCAGCCGCGCTCACCCTGCCTACGCTGGGCGGCATGACTCGCCTCCGCCTTCTCCTCAGCAGCCTCACCGGGCCGGAGGCGGACGAGCCGCCACCGGCACGGCGCTCGCGGCGCGACTGGATCGTCGACAGTGCCCTGTTCCTGCTTGCGGCGGTGTTCGGCGCTGCGGGCCTGAGCAGCGACCGGCATGGGCTCCATGGCCCGCTGCTCGTCGTCGATGCGATCGGGGGAGCGGGGCTCTGCCTCGCGCTGTGGTGGCGCCGGCGCTGGCCGTTGAGCCTCGGCCTTGTCTCGCTACCGGTCCTCGCCGTTTCCTCTTCGGCCGGCCCGGCCGGCGTGATCATCCTCTACACCGTCGCCGCCTACCGCCGCTGGCAGCTGGCGGTCCTGGTCGCCGCGGGGCAGGTCGCGCTGCTACCGGTCGGGCGCGTCCTGCACCCGGCCGGAGCCAACGCAGCGGTACTTCACGTAGGCAACTCCCAGGCGGCGTACTACCTCGCCTGTACGCTCGCCGCGGCGGTGATCGTCGCCTGGGGCATGTTCCGCCAGGGGCGCCGCCAGTCGCGCTGGGAGCGCGCGCGCCACTCCGAGACCGAGCAGCAGCTGCGCGTCGAGCAGATCCGGTACGCGGAGCGCACGCGGATCGCGCGGGAGATGCACGACGTCCTCGCGCACCGGATCTCGCTGCTGAGCCTGCACGCCGGCGCGCTTGAGTTCCGCCCCGACGCGGCGCCGGAAGAGATCGCCCGGGCCGCCGCGGTGATCCGCGCCAGCGCGCACCAGGCCCTCGAAGACCTGCGCGCGGTCATAGGCGTCCTGCGCGACGGGGCCGACGGCGAGACGCCGCAACCGCCGCAGCCGACACTCGCGGCACTGCCCGGGCTGCTCGACGAATCACGTGCGGCCGGCATGGGTTTGCACGCCGACCTGCGCGTTGCCGACCTGGCTGCCGTCCCGGACCCCATCGGCCGCCATGCGCTGCGAATCGTCCAGGAGGCCCTGACCAATGCACGCAAGCACGCAGCCTCGGCACCGGTCGACCTGCGCATCGAGGGAGCCCCCGGAAACGGGCTTACGATCGAGGTGCGCAACCCCGCGCCGGTCCTGGCCGCAGGCCGGCCCAAGATTCCCGGGTCAGGAGCCGGGCTCGCCGGCCTCGCCGAGCGCGCCGCGCTCTCCGGCGGCCACCTCGAGCACGGACTCGACGAAGACGGCGAGTTCCGGCTCCGCGCCTGGCTGCCGTGGCCGCAATGAGCGAGCAGGTCCGTGTGCTCGTCGTCGACGACGACGCGCTCGTCCGCGCCGGGCTGTCGATGCTGCTCGCGGGCGCCGAGGACATCGAGATCGTCGGTGAGGCCGCGGACGGCAGCCAGGTCGCGCGGGCAGCCGCCGAGCATCGCCCCGACGTGGTGCTGATGGACATTCGCATGCCTGGCATGGACGGCCTGGCCGCCACCGAACTGCTCCGCGCGCAGGACGGTGCGCCCGAGGTCATCGTCCTTACGACCTTCGAGGCCGACGACTACGTCCTGCGCGCTCTCCGCGCCGGTGCCAGCGGGTTCCTGCTCAAAGACACGCCGCCAGCCGACATCGTGCGCGCTGTCCGGACCGTCGCCGCCGGCGAGCCGATCCTCTCCCCCACGATCACCCGCCGGCTGATCGGCCACGTGACCGACAGCGAGGGCGACGACCGGACGCGCCACGCCCGCGGACAACTCGACCGCCTCACCCAACGCGAACGAGAGGTCGCTATCGCGATCGGACTCGGCAAGTCCAACGCCGAGATCGGCCGCGAGCTGTACATGAGCGTCGCGACCGTCAAAGCGCACGTCTCACGCCTGCTCGAGAAGCTCCACTTCAACAACCGCGTCCAGATCGCCCTCCTCGCGCATGACGCACGCGAGGCGTAAACGCCTGAGCGCACCGCCCCGGCATTTGCCGCGTTAGTGCGGTTTCCGAAAACATGCCCCCGACAACAGGCCTAACCCAGACGTCCCGGAATGTCAGAAAGCCCGCCCAGCCGACCCCCGCGATCTAGAGCGCACCCTATCGCGGGCTTATGGCACGCATTACAAGCAGAATTGGACGATCTGCACTATCGTTCGCCGTCAAGCAAGCACCACCCTTACCAGCGCCGATTCGGCGATCGGAGCGGATTTCGTGGCGCGACGACCAGCTAATCCGATCACCCTCTGTGATGGCCATGGTGTCGACTTCATGACCGGCGCTGGGCAAGATCCTTATGGCCGTCCCCACGGCGGCCGCCGGGGATTACCGCGACGGGCAGTGGTCAGCTGATGCGGCGGCGGTGTGCGCAGGCGGGTGTTGTCGATCACCTGCAACCCCGGCTGCCGTGTCGTATCCGGCCCTTTCTGACACGACCCCGGGAAGCTGATCTTGAGCGGTGTCCGCCCAGGTCGCGGGTTCTCACATTCGCGTTCCACTTTCAGCGTGTCGCGGCCCCGGCCGGGCACGGGTACCGCTACGGTGCTGGCGTGGGCAAGCTGATCGGGTATGCCCGGGTGTCGACGCTGGAGCAGAACGCCGCCCTGCAGCACGACGCGCTGACCGCGGCCGGGTGCTGGCGGGTGTTCACCGACCGCGTCTCCGGGGTCACGGAGGACCGTCCCGAGCTGACCCGGGCGCTGGAGCAGCTGCGCGACGGCGACACGCTGGTGGTCTGGCGGCTGGACCGCCTGGGCCGGTCGCTGCGCCACCTGATCGACGTGGTCACCGGCCTGGCCGGGGACGGGGTGGGGTTCCGGTCGGTGACCGAGGCGATCGACACCACCACGCCCGGGGGCCGGCTGATCTTCCACGTGTTCGGGGCCCTGGCCCAGTTCGAGCGGGAGCTGGTCCGCGAGCGCACCCTGGCCGGGCTGAAGGCCGCCCGGGCCCGTGGCCGGATGGGCGGCCGCAAGCCGCTGATGACCCCGGACAAGACCACCACCGCCAGGCGGATGTATGAGCAGCAGGAGCTGACCGTGGAACAGATCGCCCGCGCGGTCGGGGTATCCCGCTCGACCATCTACCGGACGCTGAACCGGGCCGGGTCGATCGCCGGGCGGCGCGAACAGCCCGGCCAGGAGCAGCCGGCAGCGGGGCAGCAGCCGTGAGACACCACCCTGCCGCGCTGGCGGCATCGCGCCGGAACGGGCCGCCGTGTTCGGGGTGCGGGCATGTGCCGGCGACTGCGGCGCAGCGCGAAGCGGTGGCGCTGACCTGGCTGGTTGCAGGCCCGGACGGGCCGGCGCAGCGGCGGTTCTGCCGCGGCTGCATCCCGCCCGGGCCGGTCGGCGACGTGGCGTGCGCGTGGTGCGGGGGCGGCCCGCTGCTGGCCGGGGACCTGGCCGCCGGAGACGCACGGGCCGCGGCTGCGGTGCAGGGCTGGCTGGCGGGGGCGGGGTGGCGGCTGGCCGGCCCGGTGTGCCCGGCCTGTGCCGGCGAGATGACGCGGTGAGCCGGCTGGATCCGCAGTTGCGGGCCGCCGCGGCGGAGCGGTTGATCGCCCAGCAGGCCGCGGGCTTGCTGACCAGCGCCGAGGTACGACGGACCGCGGCAGGGCTCGGAGTCGATGTGCGCACGGTATGGCGATGGCTGGCGCACGATCGTGGCGGGCAGCCGGCACGCCGTCGTTACCAGCTCACCGAGGCCGACATCGCGGCATTTTATGACTGGCGCGGCAACGTCGCGGCTATGCGGCGAGCCCGGGTCGAGGCGGACGCGGCCGGCCTGCCGTCGCTGGCCACCTTGCAGCGCGCGTTCGCTGAGCAGCTCACCCCGGCCGAGCGGGCCGCCGCGGCCGAGGGCAGCGAGGGACGGCGGCGGCACGAGGTGTACCTGCGGTGGGAGCCGGTGTGCCGCAACGCCCGCTGGGAGGCCGACCACAAGGAGCTGCCGGTGCTGGTCACCCCGCCGCGCGGGCGGCGGCCGGTCAAGCCGTGGGTGACGGCGTTCCTGGACTGCTACTCGCGGCTGATCATGGGGTGGGCGCTGTCGCTGCGCCCCGACAGTGCCACGGTGCTGGCCGCGATGCGCCGGGCGCTGGTGGTCGACCCGGAGCGGGGCCCGTTCGGCGGGGTGCCGCGGGTGCTGGTGCCCGATGGCGGGCTGGAGTTCGCCACCACCGCGCTGGCCCGGGTGTGCGCCACGCTGGGTGCCACGTTCGACCCGACTGACGCCTACGCCCCTTATCAGAAGGGGAAACTCGAGCGGGCGAACCGCACCGTGGACCAGGAGCTGCTGTCCGGCCTGCCGTTTTACACCGAGGGACCGCGCGCGGCCAACGGGAAGCTGTACGGGCCGGATGCCGCGCCGATGACGCTGGCGCTGTTCGTGGAGGCCTTCGCCGAGTGGGTCACCGCCTACAACACCGCCCGGCCGCATTCGGCGCTGGGCGGGCAGACCCCGCTGCAACGCTGGGAGACCGACCCCACCCCGATCCAGGAGGTACCGGCCGGGCAGCTGCGGTGGCTGCTGCTGGCCGACGCCGAGCGCACCATCGGCCGGGACGGGATCCACTTCGGCGGGCACACCTTCATCGCCGCCGGGCTGAACGGCCGCGCCGGCCAGCGGGTGCAGGTCCGCTACACCCCGCACGACATGCGCCAGATCGAGGTGTTCGACGGCGACACCTGGCTGTGCACCGCCTACCCGCAGGACGCGCTGCCCGAGTCCGAGCGGGACGCGGTGCTGGCCCGGCGCCGGGCCGACGCCGCCGAGCTGGCACGCCGGCAGCGGCGGGCCAGCCGGCGTGCCCGCGCCCGGCTGGCCCCGGTCACCGCCCCCGGCGAACCGGAGGAGACCACCGTGATCAGCGCCGCCGACGCCCGGGCCGCGCGCCGCGGCCGGGACCGGGACGGCGAGCGCGACATCGACGCCCGGGACCGGGACATCCAGCGGCTGGCCCGCACCGACCTGCTCAACCTGCACACCGACTTCGACTACTGGAACCCGCCCAAGCCCTCAGAACCCGGGGACGCATCACCGCGCCCCGGGGCCGGCGGGGAAGACCGGGGCGCCGGGGAGCGGAACGGAGATGCCGGGTGAGCGTGCGGCACTTCCTGGACATCGACGGGGCGGCCACGCTGCCGACCGAGCAGCTGAGCCTGGTCGATCAGGCGGTGGCCGACCTGATAGCGACCCGGGCGATGGGCGCGGTGCACGGGCAGGCCGGGCTGGGCAAGACCTTCGCCGTCGAGGCCGCGCTGGCCCGGCGCACCAGCCAGGTCAGCCCATGCTGGGTGTCGTTCCCGTCCCGGCCCACGATGCGGCTGGTCGCCGCCACCCTGCTCGGCGAGCTGTCCGCCGAGCCGGCGGCCGGGCGCCGGGACCGGTTCGCGCTGTCGGCGGAGCTGCTGGAGCAGCTGGCCGACCACCGCGGGCAGGACGGGCGGGAACACCTGGTGGTGGTCGATGAGGCCCAGCAGCTCAACCGCGAGTGCATCGAGTTCCTGCGCTGGCTGCACGATCACCGGCTGACCCGGTTCGCCTTGCTGCTGGTCGGCGGGGACGGCACCTGGCAGGTGCTGTCCCGCGAGCCGATGCTGCGCTCGCGGATCTACCGGCGGGTGATCTGCACCCCGCTATCACCGGAGCAGGTGTGCGCGCTGCTGCCGCGGTTCCACCCGATCTACGCCGGCGTCAGCGCGGACGTGCTGTTGTTCGTCGATGACCATTTCGCGCACGGCAACCTGCGGGACTGGGCCGCGTTCACCGCAACCGCGGCGGGCCTGTGCCGGGCCGCCGGCGCCGGCCGGGTGGATGAGCAGATCGCCCGTAACGCCTTCGCCCTGCACGGCGGCGTCCGGGCCCGCGCTACGGCTACCGCCCCATGACGGTGGCCCCGGCCGAGGCGGCCGCCCCGCCAAGCGCATCGGGCGCGGCCGGTCCGGCGGGGGTGACGGTGCTCAGCGACCCCGGCGACAGCCCGCAGGCCGTCGCCGGGCTGACCGGCCGCCACGACCTCGACCGCGGTGTCGCCGTCTGCCAGCCGCACCCCGGGGCGACATCGCCCGAACTGCTGGCCGGGGACCTGCTGATCGCGCTGGGCAAGCTCCCCGGCGCCCTGGCCGCCGAGCACCTGAGCCGGCGCGGCTGGGAGCTGGCGGCACTGTGGCTGGCCGCCGAGCAGGTGCGGCATCTGATCGTGCTCCGCGCGGACCGGCTCCCGGCTGGCTGCTGGTCCGAGCTGGCTGCGGCGGCCGGCGTCCGGGTGTGGCTGCTCACCGCGACGATGACAGCCGGGCAACGGGCAGCGCTTGAGGCCTGCGCCACGGCTGGCCCGGCGGCGCACCGTCCGTGGCATGCCGCGCTGGCGGAACTGCCCGCCGCCGGCGGTTCCCGCACCGGCGGGTGCGGGTTCCCGGCCGTGCCGGATGCGGAGTTTCCGCTGTTCCGCGCGACCGCCGCCCGGCTGCTGGATCCAGCCGCGTTCGCGCAGGTTGACACCGTCTACCGCGACACCTACGCCCGGGCCCGCGGTCACGCCGGTGCCCTGCTGCAGCAGCTGACCATCGACGCGGCCAGCGCCGGTGAGGTGCTGACCCGGCTGCGAGCCGCCCAGGCGGGCCTGTTCGCTGACGGCCTGCTCCTGGATCTGCGGCCCGGGCGTCATCCTCCCTGGGAGCTGCGCGCGGGCTGCCTGCGGCCGCGCCTGGACCATGCCACGGTGGCCCGGCTGCGCGGGCTCGCCGACCCGGTCGTGGCCGCCGCGGTCACCTTGTCCCGCGCCACCGCGATGACACCCGCCCAGTTGTGCGCGCTGCGCCGCCGCGATGTGATCCAGGCCGGGGCCGGGCTGCGCGTGCGGGCCGGGAGGCTCACCTACCGGATCCCCGCCCGCGCCGCCGGGCCGGTCCGCGCCGCCGTCCTGCACCGGCCGCCAGCACCTGACGGCGGCCTGGCCAGCGCAGCCGGGCAGGCGCCGCTGCTGGTCACCCCCGGCGGCGCGCCGATCAGCGAGACCGCCCTGCAGCGGCTGCGCCACCACGGCGCCGCCCGGGCCGGCGTCGCGCTGCCAGCGGGCTCGTTCCGCGGCTGGGTGATCACCGACCTGTGCGCCCCGTCCCGGGCCCGGCCATGACCCGCCGGCCCGCCCGGCGCGGCCGCCCGGCCCGGCGGCTGGTCATCAACTGGGCGCTGATCGAGCAGCGCCGGATCGCGGCCGGGATGACCCACGCCCAGCTCGCCGCCCGGGCCGGCCCCGGCGCGGTCACCGGCCCGCCGCGGCTGTGGACCGACAACGACCACGATGCCGTGCCGCTGGGGCTGCTCGAACGGCTATGCCAGGTCCTCGACCTGCACCCCGCCGAACTGTTCCAGCCACCCGCCCGCGCCGCGCAGCGGCGGCGCGCCCTGCCGCCGGCCGGGCCGCCGGGCGATGAGACCGTCCTGGAGGCCGCGCTGGCCACCGTGACCACGCCCAGCGGACAGCCCGGAACCCCGATCACCCCGGCCGCCCTGGCTGACGCGCTGGGCTGGTCCCTGGACCGGCTGGACACGGCGCTGGCCGCCCTCACCGGCCACCTGGCCGGAACCGGGATCCGCATCGACACC
>Ga0307472_100001148_pt1 | contig 10345 bp, 7 predicted proteins | sample atmos_gasesAM5C__2_FD_204582 | JGI IMG/M metagenome (GOLD analysis project Ga0307472, IMG submission 204582) | Hardwood forest soil microbial communities from Morgan-Monroe State Forest, Indiana, United States - atmos_gasesAM5C_05 | ecosystem: Environmental > Terrestrial > Soil > Temperate... | reverse complement strand
ACGACCACTTTTTCGACACCTTCGCGAAGTTCGGCGCCACCGACCATCGCCATCTCGGCGAATGGCTCGATGAAGTGGCCACCCGCGCCGACGCGCAGAATGAACAATATTTGGAGCTAATGCACACGCCGGAATTCGGCCACGCGGTTGCAATTGCAGGCGAGATTGGCTGGCACGACGATTTCCCACAGTTGCGCGACGCTTTGCTGGCCCACGGTTTGCGCGACGAAGTGGCTTTGGCCACAAAAGCCATGGATGAAGCCGAGGGTCTCCGCCGACAGCGCGAACACTGCGGACAGCCGGACGCCTCTTCCGCCTGCCGCGTCGAGATTCGCTATCTCTGCCAGGTGTTGCGCGGCTTCCCTAAACAGCAAGTGTTCGCGCAAACGCTGCTCTACTACGAAATAGCAACGGCTGATCCGCGCTTTGTGGGCATCAACTTTGTCATGCCCGAGGACGGTTACATTTCCATGTCCGACTACGAGCTGCACATGCGCATGATCGCGTTCCTGCGCAAGCTCTACCCAAAAATTCATTTGACCCTACATGCGGGCGAGTTGGCGCCCGGCCTCGTCCCTGATGAGGGGCTCTGTTGTCACATTCGTCTCGCCGTCGAAGAAGCCAAAGCCGAGCGCATCGGACACGGCGTGGACATCATGTACGAAAATCATCCTCACCAATTGCTAAAAGAAATGGCGCGCGGGCACGTGATGGTGGAAATCAGTCTAACCAGCAATGATGTAATTCTGGGCGTCAGCGGAAAGGATCACCCTTTTCCGCTCTACCGCCAATTCGGAGTGCCAGTTGCTCTGGCAACGGACGATGAAGGCGTCTCGCGAATTGATCTGACGCACGAATACGTGCGCGCGGTACAAACTTATGGTCTCAGCTATCGAGACCTCAAGCAGATGGTGAGGACAAGTTTAGAACACATTTTTATGCCAGGACAAAGCCTGTGGCGCGCGCCGGATAATTTCACGCAAAGCGTGTCTGCGTGCGCGAAAGATTCTCTCGGAAGTGAAAAACCTTCTTCGTCGTGCGGTTCTTTCCTGAAGTCCAGCGAGAAGGCTGCGCAACAATGGGAACTCGAACGCCGCTTCCGCCAATTCGAATCTGAATTGTGATTTTTTCCGGAGCGCCCTGGGTTTTCGGAATCACTTTGCGCGCCCCAAGCACTCTTGCGGCCGCTAGGCTTTCTCAGCAAAATGGTTCAGGCAAACAATCCCAGACCGCGTACATCTCAATAACATCAAACCGCGAGAGGGGGCTACGGTATGAAACGCAACACCGTATTCGTGGGTTTGCTCGTCATCCTCAGTCTTCCATCCTGCCTACGCGCTCAGACAGCTTCGATTGGAGGCACAATCACGGACAGCTCCGGTGCGGCCGTGCCAAGTGTAAACATCATCGCGCAAAATGCTGATACCGGTGCGACACATTCCGTTCAAACGGACGCATCCGGCGTTTACCGGCTGACCAATCTTGATCCGGGAATCTACGACATCTGCATGGAACATCCGAACTTCAAGTCTGTCCTGTTTTCGCGCATGCCTCTCAGCGTGGACCAGGTCCTCACCCTGGATGCCAAACTCGTGGTGAGCGCGGTGCGAGAAACTGTTCGCGTCGCCAGTGAATCGGTCGCGCCAATTGATTTGAACGACGCGCAAATCGGAAATCTCGTGGACAGCCGGCAGATTGAGGATTTACCGCTAATCTTGCGTGATCCTTACCAACTCGTTCTGCTTTCTCCCGGCACGATTCAGACAAACACACTCTTTAGCGGATTTTCCGTGAACGGCTCCCGCGAACGCAGCAACAATTTCATGCTCGACGGCGCGGACAACAACGACCCGGACATGGGCGGCTTCCCCGGCGGCCTGAGCCGGCTGAACCCGGAGAACACGCAAGAATTCCGTGTGCTGACGAACAGCTACCTGCCGGAGTTTGGCCGCAACAACGGCGCGATCATTGATATTGTGACCAAGCAGGGCACCAACAATCTTCATGCGGACGTTTACTGGTTCGGGCGCTACACAGCTCTTTCCGCAAAAGATTTTTTCGCGCAGGACCGCAACCAGGATCCTTTCGCTCGCAATCAGGTCGGCTTCTCGGTTGCGGGGCCAATTCAAGAAAATAAGACCTTCTTTTTCGCCAATCAAGAGGTCTGGCGGTTCAGCACCACGCTCCTGAAGACCAGCATCGTGCCCACAGCTGCTTTCAAAACGGGGCAATTCACCTTCCAGGGGACGCCTGTAAACGCTCTGCCGGGCCCTCCGGGTACAACGAACAATATCTTTGGCTTGCCGCTAGATCCGACCATTCAGCAGATTCTTGCGCTCTATCCCAACCCGAACGGAGCGGACCTGGACGGAGCGCGCGGCCTGCTCCACTTCCCCAGCCATTCCGTGGCGAACGCCAACAATATTACCGGGCGCATCGATCACAATTTTTCCGAACAGGCCATCCTTTCGGTCCGCTATACGTTCAACCATTATTCAGACTCCAATTATCAGCACGAGGACTTTTTGTCCGGCATTGGCGGAGTGTCCACGCTGCAGCACAATCACAACCTCACGGCGCGCATGACTTCCACTGCCGCACAAGGGCTCATTAACGAACTACATCTGGCGTTCAATCGCCTGGAGTTTCCGCTGAAATGCACAGGCACGAACTTTTTTGACAGCTTGAACAACAGCCAATTCGTTGACTCCGTTGGTCGCGGCTTCGACGTTCCGCTGACCGGTGACTTGGCTGGCTTTGGCTGCATCTTCCTTGGAGACACCAGCGGTTCGACGCGCAACGCCGGAACGTACACGGCGGGCGACAACGTCTCCCGAGTGCTCGGACGGCACACCATCAAGACCGGCGGCGAGTATCGCAGCGTCTATTCGAACAGTTCCAACAACTTTGCTTCGCGCACCATCACGGACTCATCGGTGTTTTCGACATTCGGCATCCCCGCGGCGGGAACCGGGACTAACATCGATCAAGACGCGACATTTCAGAACCTGGTCTGGCTGCTTTATGGCGGCGTTGATTTTCAGACGCAAGCGCAGTTCTTCGACAACGCGGGTTCGCGAACAACCACCGACGCAAGCGGCTTCCGGCAGCGCGAGTTCGCCGTTTACGCGCAGGATTCATACAAAATTATTCCCAATCTGACTTTCAGTTACGGCGTGCGTTACGAATTTTTTGGCGTGCCCGTGGAAGCTCAGAGTCGTTTGTCTACGCTCACGGTTTCACCCGACAGCCCCGGACCATTCACGTTTACGCAAGTCGGTGAGGGTTCAGGAAGAGTCCCGCTCTACCAGGATGACTGGAAAGATATCGAGCCGCGCGCTTCGGTGGCGTGGGATCCGTTCCGAACAGGCAAGACTTCGATTCGCGTGGGCTATGGCCTTTACCATGATCGCGTCTTCGGCCAGCTTGTGAGCCTACTGCGCGGCGACCCGCCATTCCAGATGCTGGAAACGCAAATCTGTCCGGGTTTCGCGGAGTTCTTTGCAACTCAGAATCCGCAGTTCATTTCGCAGTGCGCGCTTTCCGTACAAACGCCTTTCCCCACGTTCCAATCTACACCTGTCGCGAACAACTGCCCGCCGCCGGGCCAGCCCTGCTCGCCGATTCTTCCCTTCCTCGTTGATCCGCATTTGCGCACGCCTTATTCGCAGAGCTGGAGCACGGGCATTCAAATCGAGCCTTATCCAAGCCTGCTGCTCGAGGCTAACTACGTGGGATCGAAAGGGACTCGTCTGTTGCGGCTGGTGGATGGAAATCCGCCGCAACCTGACCGGCTCACGCAATACGAAGCTTTTTGCGTTCCCGGAAATCCGAACAATGCGATGCTGAACACCCCCACCGGCCAGTGCGACCAGACTACTTTGCAATTCACGAATCTTTGGCTTGGAGTCAACAATGGTTCGTTGCCGCCGCTTTTTTCTGACGGGAATGCGGTTGCGAACAACAGCGCCTTTCTCCAGGCGGAATTTTTCAAAGGCATCTCCAATTCCATCTATCACGCGTTGCAGCTGAATATCACCAAGCGCATGTCTCATGGGTTTTCGATTCAGGGCGCATATACGTACTCGCATGCCATTGATGACGGGGCCGATCCCCTCATCCCGATCAGCAACAATATTCTTTTCCCGCCGTACCCGAGAAATTCTCTCAACCTGCGCGCCGAACGCGGCAATTCCGAATTCGACGTCACGCACCGCCTCGCGGTGAACTATTCCTGGCAGCTTCCCTTCGCGCGCAAGGATCACGTGCATGGAGCGGCCACAAATCTGCTCGTCAGCGGCTGGACGGTGTCGGGCATTACGACGGTTTCGAGTGGACTGCCTTTCGACATTTTCACTCCCGTGGACACGCAGCATGCGGGGTTGGTTTCGCGGCCGGATTTGAACCAGGGCGTGACGGCTCCGCCGAGCAGCGACCCGCGCACGCAAACTGGTCCATCGATCGCACTTTTTTCTGTCCCTGCGTTCGGCTCCGGCGGAAATCTGGGGCGCAATCATTTTCGCGGCCCGGGAATCAACAACTCCGACGCGGTTCTGAACAAACAAGTTGGAATTCGCGAGCGCGTCAAACTGGACTTGCGTTTTGAATTCTACAATCTCTTCAATCGCGTCCAGTTCGCTCAGCCCGACAACCTCCTGGCGGACGCGACGGTGTTCGGGCACTCCACTTCCGAAACCTTTCGGCCCGACTTCACCACCGGCGCGCGCCAGATTCAGCTGGGTATGAGACTTAGCTTTTAGGAGCTGCGTATCGCAAATTGCTTGCAAGTGCTGTTTTGCAAGTCGTTGGAGGACACGGGATTTGTTCTCCAGCCCGACAACTGCAAACTCCCGCAACTGTCGGCCAGCCTGTGCTTTCGGGTTTTGCGTGGAGCCGCTTTGAGCTGGAAGAACTTGACCGTTCCCGAAGTCCAGCACTTTCAAATGAACATCAGGCTGGACGAAAATCTTCCCTTTCTGGTTGCCCGTTATTCGGGACTGGCATCCTCGGTCGTGAGGTCTGAAAATACATAGACGCTCACTAATGCCGTTTGCGTAGATTCGACGCGTGTGAAGCGAACTTTCTAAGCGGTGGCGCTCTTCGCCTTCGTCGCAGCCTGTTCAATGAGATCTGCGACCGCTTTTGGCTGCGATACGTAGATGGCGTGGCTTCCCTTGACCTCAACGACCGTAGCACCCGCGCGCTTGGACATGGCACGCTGGGCGTCAGGTGGAATCATCCTGTCCTCAGTTGTAACCAGGTACCAGCTCGGCTTGGTCCTCCACGCGGGTTCGCTGATCGCGCCGCTAATGGCCCCCAGGCCCCACGGAACTTGGGAATCAGCCATGAACGCGGCTTTTTCCGGATCCACGTCGGCTGCGAAAGAGGCTGGAAATTTCGCCTTGTCGAGGAACAAAAAGCCGTCTTGTGGCGGCAGTATCGGCGGTACGGGCGCGCCGGGCGGCGGGTCCTTAATAAGCGATCCCACCGACTCGCCCCTGTCTGGAGCGAAGGCAGCGATGTATACGAGGGCCGAAACCTTTGGATGGTTTCCGGCTTCAGTGATTACCGCTCCCCCGTAGGAATGGCCAACGAGAATTGCAGGTCCGTCCTGCGTCGCAAGAGTTCGCTTGGTAACTGCTACGTCGTCCTCCAACGATATTGTCGGATTCTGGACGATGCTGACGCTATAGCCGTCCTTCTTTAGGATCTTGTAGACGCCCTCCCAGCCAGCGCCATCCACAAAGCCACCATGGACGAGAACGATGTTCTTCATGTCTCGATACCTCCTTTTTTCGATGATGCGGAACACATCGGCGGGATTCGCTTTCGGACGGTGCAACGGGCCCGAGCCTTTGGCCCGGGTATGTGGGAGTGTAACGAGGCATCGGTGAACCTGTCAACACAACGCCAGAATCGCTACTTCGCGGATGGTCGCGAAACCGGAAGTTACCATCGGTCAAGCGGTAAATGACGGGGGCTGCTGTCTTTTTTCCCTCGACTGATTTACGAGATGGATTCTAGCGGCCGTCGCCGGTATTTCCCATCGTCTCGGGCTTGGCAAGCGAGTCTGTAGCCGCGGTGCCGGTAATCAGCCGCGCGCCCCGGCTAAACGTCAGATACTCGAATCCCCACTGAATAAAGACCAGCACGCGGCTCTGAAATTCCACGATGTACATCAAGTGGATGAAAAGCCAAATGAGCCACGCAGGCCATCCGGAAATGTGCACGCCAAAAATATTGGCCACGGCTGCAGCTCGCCCGATGACCGCCATGTCGCCTTTATTGAAATAGTGAAACGGACGAAGCGGCGGCTTCCCTTTCACGCGCGCGCGAATCGTTTTTGCCGTGTACGCGCCGCCCTGCATGGCCACCTGCGCAACTCCCGGAAGCGGCTTCCCTTTTTCGTCCAGCGCATGGGCCAAATCGCCAATAATGAAAATGTCGGGATAGTTCGGAATCGTCAGGTCCGGCCCCACTTTAATGCGGCCGCTGCGATCCGTTTCCGCTTTGGTGCGCTGCGCGAGTTTTTCGCCGAAAGGAGTGGACGTGACCCCGCCAGCCCAGATAACCGTGCGAGCTGGTAAAAATTCGTTAGCCTCTCCACGCTTGAAGGTTACGCCTTGCGCGTCAATGTTCGTGACCATCACGCCTTTGACGACTTCCACCCCCAGGCGCGTGAGCAGCTTCTCCGCTTTCGCCGACAAATCTTCGGGATAGGCGCCCAGCACGCGCGGCGTCCCCTCCAGCAAAAGGATGCGCGCTTCCTGCGGATGAATCCTGCGAAAATCATTTCGTAGCGTTTCGCTGCCAATCTCCGCAAGCGCCCCGGAAAGCTCCAGGCCGGTTGCACCAGCACCCACGATGACGAATGTCAGCCAGGCACGCTCCTCTTCCTCGGTCGCAGCCCGCTCGGCACGTTCAAACGCGTACAGAATCTTGTGCCGGATGGCCGTCGCTTCCTCAACCGATTTCAAACTCGGCGCCCATTGCCGCCATGCGTCGTTGCCGTAGTAGGAAGTCTGCGAGCCCGTGGCGACAATCAACGAATCGTAGGGATAGCTGTCGCCGTCGCGCAAAATCACGCGCTTGGCCTCGGGGTCCACATCCACAGCTTCCCCGAGGAGCACGCGCGCATTTTTCTGCTTGCTCAAAACTCCGCGCAGCGGCGCCGCGATTTCTCCCGGAGAGAGTGAGCCCGTTGCCACCTGATACAGCAGCGGCTGAAACAGATGAAAATTCCTGCGGTCGATCAGCGTAACATCCACCGGTGCGCGCTTCAGTTTTTGCGCCGCCATAAGTCCGCCAAATCCGCCGCCCAGAATAACGACTCTATGTTTTGGCTCCATTTTTTCGACTCAGCGCAACCTCATCCCAATGAACATCATCTCATTTACTGTGATTCTTTGATGCCTCACAGGCGCTGTGCGACTCCCCGTTTTTCGCCGGCCCTATTGTACGATTGGTTTTTTATGCCCACTTCCGAACCTGCCGGCCGGCCGCTCCTGGAAACGAATACGCTGCGTTTCCTGTGCTCGGTGTTGATCAAGGGCGGAACGCGCGGCGAGATTTGCCGGCTGCTGGATCCGAGCGTGTTTCAGGATACGCTGCGCCGCGTGGTTTTCGAGGAAATTCGCGAACTTGGCCCCATTGATTCGCGCCGTTTGCGGGAGCTGCTACCGGCGCGAGTTACGAACCGCGGATTTCCCGATTTCGATTTGAAGTCCTTCCTTGCCCCACACGAAGTTAGCGAAAAAGAGATCGATCAGCTCTTTGAGAGCGCGCTGCAACTGCTCGATTTGAGCCATCCCACCGAGGAATCACTCCATGATTAGCGTCGCGGTAACCAACAAAACTGTGCGGATGTTGCCTCTCGTGGAGGTTTTCGGCTTCGCCGGATTTATTGCGTGGTTCATCTGGCAACTTCAGGATTCTTATCGCTACGACTGGCTCGTGTTTCCGGTGTGGCTGATTGCTACTTTCATTCTGAACAAAGATACGCCGCAAACTCTCGGATGGCGCATGGACAATTTTTGGAGCGCCACGAAGCGTGCGTCCATGGTTTTTCTGCCCTGTTCACTCGCCATTGTCGTTGTGGGATTCCTTCTCGGAGGCGAACACCATACCTTGCAACACGTCCTTATTCCCAGGCGCTTCTTTGGGTACATGTTTTTCTGCCTGCTGCAGCAAGTCGGACTGAATTCTCTCGTCACCAATCGCCTGCTCGCCGCGACGGAGAGCCCTATGCGCGTTTCGTTCATTTCTGGCTTGTTATTTGCTTTGCTGCATTGGCCGAATCCCGTGCTTGTGCCGCTCACTTTTGTCGGGGGAGCTTTGATGGCGTGGCTGTTCTCGAAAGAGCGCAACATTCTGCCGCTCGTGGTGTGGCAAACGATTCTTGGCTCGCTGGTTTGGTGGGCTTTTCCGATTGCGTGGCACCACAGCATGCGCGTGGGCCCGGGGTTCTATCATTTCCGCGGATATTGAGGCGGCACTCTATAGGTTCAGGTGGGTGTACTTGCGAGTGGTGGCCGGTCTGGCCCCGCCGGGTTCACGCTTCCCTATTGTGTCGTTCGACCAGATACCAGGAATGGAGAATTTGCATTGCGGGCAAGCGCCATCCTTGACGCGAAATTCCACGACATCGTGCCACGAACGGCGCACGAGAAGCTCCTTGCACTTTGGGCAATAGGTGTTGGCGCCCTCGCTGTAGATGTTCCCCTCGTAGACGTAGCGGAGGCCCACTTCCATCGCGATTTGGCGCGCGCGATCCAGAGTAGTGGCCGGAGTTCGCGGCTTGTCCTGTAATTTAAAATCGGGATGAAACGCGGTGAAATGCAGCGGAACATCCGGCCCCAGATGCGTCAAAATCCATTCCGCAAGCTTTCTTGTTTCTAGCGGATCATCGTTCAACGTCGGAATCATCAAGTTCGTAATCTCGAACCATACATTCGTTTCTTTCTTCAGCCATTCCAGCGTTTCGAGCACCGGCTGAAGATGCGTTAGCGTGATTTTTCCATAGAAATTTTCCGTGAAAGCCTTCAAGTCCACGTTCGCCGCATCAATGTGGTCGTAAATATCGTGGAAAGCTTCATAGGTAACGTAGCCGTTGGTCACCATTACAGTTTTTAGTCCGTATCGCCTCGCTTCTTTAGCGATGTCGATGACGTATTCGCCCCAGATGGTCGGTTCGTTGTAGGTGAACGCGAGCGACTCGCAGCCGTATTTCAGCGCCAACTGCGGCACGTCTTTGGGAGGGATGTGCTGCGAGCGCACCTGATCGGAGCGCGACTTGGAAATGTCCCAGTTCTGGCAGAAAAAGCAGCCCATGTTGCAGCCCGCCGTCCCCATGCTGAAGATGCGGGTGCCGGGGAGGAAATGATTCAGCGGTTTTTTCTCGATGGGATCAATCTGCAAAGCGGCGGGGGAACCATATCCGAGGTTATAAAGCTTTCCGTCTTGATTGATGCGGATGAAGCAGAATCCCGATTGCCCCGGATGAATGTGGCAGTGGCGCGGGCAAAGATAGCAGTGGACTCTCCCGTTCGCTTCCGGCTCCCACCAGCGCGCTTCGTACAGTTCCCGGGTTTTCTGGAGGATCTTCAGTTCTTCCACGGACCCTCCTCTCAAGAATGATTATACGCGCGTAATAAGCTTGGAAGGAGGACAGTGCTTGCGAGGATGATTAGAGTGATGCGGTAGATCTACGGGCAAACTCAGGCGTGGCGGCGCTGGAAGCGGCGCCGCTCCGCGGCCCAGTCCACGAAGCGCTCCATGTGTTCGCGGTATTTCCACGCGAGATGGAAAAACTTGCGCGGCGTCATGTCTGCCGCTTCTTTTCCCAGAAAGGTCTCGAAGCGCCAGCACATGTAAGGGCTCTTCCAAGGTTTCAGGCGATAGCCCCGGGCGGCGGTCCAGTAATAGCTCAGCGTCTTGAACATTTCTTGCGAATGCCTAAGCTATTGCTATTATCCAAGTTTTGCAAGCCATCTTTATATCCTTCCCGCGCCAGCTACAATTCCGCCGATTGTCCTATAATTTCCACCTATGAAAAACTCAATCTCTCTCCGATTGCTGTCCGTCGCGCTGACTCTTTGCCTGATTGTGCCGCCGTCGTTTGCGCACGAGCCAGTCTACGCGCGCAAAGGGATGGTGGTCGTGCAGGAACCATTGGCTGCGGATGTGGGAGTTGCTGTTTTGAAGTCCGGTGGCAACGCGGTTGATGCTGCGGTGGCCGTTGGTTTCGCGCTGGCCGTCACGCATCCTTATGCCGGAAACCTCGGAGGCGGCGGCTTCATGCTCCTCCGCATGGCGGATGGACGCATTACGTTCATCGATTTCCGCG
>Ga0307472_100001146_pt1 | contig 10347 bp, 14 predicted proteins | sample atmos_gasesAM5C__2_FD_204582 | JGI IMG/M metagenome (GOLD analysis project Ga0307472, IMG submission 204582) | Hardwood forest soil microbial communities from Morgan-Monroe State Forest, Indiana, United States - atmos_gasesAM5C_05 | ecosystem: Environmental > Terrestrial > Soil > Temperate... | reverse complement strand
CCAAGACCGGTGTGGGGCTGGCCGTGCGGCCCTCGTTCCGGGATGCCCAGGGGCCGCCCGAGACACTCGTCGTCGGCAGCTACTATCCGTCCGGCACGTTTCGCCGGTTCAGCGACCAGACCCGGCGCGAGATGGAAGCGGCCGCCGGCGCCGACCTCGGAAGGGCATACTCGGTGGCGGTCGCCTTCAGCAGCACGACGTCGCCGGCTCCGGGGTACGACGTGGTCGAAGTCATCATCACCCGCACCCGGCGATGATCGAGCTCGGCGGCTGCGTTCACAGGCCGCCGAGCGTCGAAATCGAAACCCTTCAGGATCTGCCGCCCGACCGCGTTGGTGACCTCCTCGCCGAGAGCGAGACGGCCGGCTCGCGAATCGTCCGGCGCCTCGTCGACGATTGGGCCGATCGGACCAACCGGTTCGACCGGCCCGGCGAGGGGCTCTTCGCCGCGTCGTTCGCCGGCCGGCTCGTCGGAGTGTGCGGGCTCAACGTCGACCCCTATGCCGGCGACGCGCGAATCGGACGGGTGAGGCATCTCTACGTGCTGACACCGTTCCGTCGGCGCGGTGTGGGGCGGCAGCTCGTCGCGCACGTGCTCGAGCGGGCGAGCGACCGGTTCGATGCGCTGCGCCTGCGAACCAACAACGACGCCGCGGCGCGTCTCTACGTGGCGATGGGCTTTCGAGCCGGCGGCGAGGGTGGGACGTTCACGCACGTGCTCGAGCTCCCGCGGAGGCCGGCGTGAGCGAGTCGCGCAACGTCGAGATCAAGGCGCGGATCGCGAGCGTGGAGGCGATCGCGCCGCGGGTCGCCGCGCTCGCCGATCGCGGCCCGGTCGAGATCGAGCAGGACGACACGTTCTTCTGCTGCGAGCGCGGGAGGCTCAAGCTCCGGGCGCTCTCGGCGGGCGAGGGCCAACTGATCTTCTATCGCCGCGCGAACCAGGCCGGGCCCAAGGAGTCGCGCTTCGTCATCTCGCCGACGGGCTCGCCCGATTCGCTGCGCGCGGCGCTGGCGATGGCGTACGGCACGGCCGGGCGCGTGCGCAAGCACCGCACCCTGTACCTCGTGGGCCGGACGCGCGTGCACCTGGACCGCGTCGAGGGCCTGGGCGACTTCCTCGAGCTCGAGGTGGTCCTGGCCGAGAGCGAAAGCGCGGACGCGGGCGTCAAGGAGGCGCGCGGCCTGATGACGGCGCTCGGCCTCGCCGAGGACCAGCTCGTCGAGGGCGCCTACGTCGATCTTCTCTCCCAGGGCGGCGGCTCGTGTTCTCGGCCTTCCTGATCGCGAGCCTCATTCTGGCCGTGACGCCGGGCCCCGGCGCGCTCTATCTGGTCTACCGGCGGCGCCTTCATCGGTCTCGGCGTCTACAGCGTGGCCCGTGACTGACCTGCGTGTGCGCGACGCGCGGCCGGACGATCGCGACGCGATCCGCGAGGTCACCCTGGCGGCGTACCAGGAGTACGCGGCGCACATGCCGGGGTTCTGGGAGGCGTATCGCCGGAACATCGTGGCCTCGGTCACCGACGTCGGCGCGGCCGAGCAGCTCGTCGCCGAGCGCGACGGCGCGATCGTCGGCACGGTGCTGCTCTATCCGCCGCGCCGCATGGAGCTGCCGGGAGGCGGCCGGCTCGAGATGCCGTGGCCCGAGGTGCGGCTGCTCGCCGTGGCGCCGGCCGAGCGCGGGCGCGGCATCGGCGCGGCGCTCATGCAGGAGTGCGTCCGTCGCGTGCGCCGCGCCGGCGGCCGGATCCTGAGCCTGCACACGACCGAGCTGATGCAGACGGCCATGCGCATGTACGAGCGGATGGGCTTCGTCCGCGCCCCCGAGCTCGACTTTCATCCGACACCCGGCACGACGGTGCTGGGCTTTCGCCTCGATCTGGGAGAAACGGAGACGGCACGATGAAGATCCTGATCAAGAGCGCCTGGGGGTCGGGTGATCCCACGCAGGCCTCGTTTCCGTTCCATCACGCAAACGCGTTCGCCGAGGCGGGCCACGACGTCCAGGTGTTCCTGCTCGGAGAGGCCGTCTCGCTGATGCGCACGGTGGTCGCGAACGCGGTGGTGCCCGTCGGCTGGGCGCCGCTCTCGGAAGCGCTCGCGAAAGTGATCGGGCATCGCGTGCCGATCCACGTCTGAGGGGCATGCTCGCGGGCCCGTGGGGTCCTGGCCGACGATCTCGCCGGGAAGAACGCCGCGTTCTCCGACCCGCCGAAGCTCGTGGCGCTCGTGGAGTGGGCGGACAAGATTCTCACGGAGTAGGCGGTCGCGGCGCTCGCCCCCGGTGCGGTATACTCCGGTGAGCGAGATCCCGACCGCAGGAGAGAGGCAAATGGCTTACAAGCCGGTGTCCATCGATCACGTCAACATCTTCGTCCGGAACGCCGAGCGCTCCCTCAAGTGGTACACAGAGGTCTTCGGTTTCCACGTCCAGGACACCATGATGTTTCCGGGAACCAATAGACTGCGGGCCGCCTTCCTCTCCTGCGACCCCGACCACGCGCACGACATCGCGCTCTTCGAGGTGGGCGAAGAGGCCGCCGGCCCCCAGAAGAAGCAGGTCGGGCTGAACCACGTCGCCTGGCGCATGGCCAACCTCGGCGACCTCGGCGAGATGTACAAGCGGCTCAAGGACAAAGAGGTTCCGGTCAGCGTCTCCGACCACACGGTCTCGATCGGCATCTACTTCTCCGATCCCGACGGTAACGGCCTCGAGGTCTACTACGAGCAGCCGCGGAGCGAGTGGCACCGCGAGCGGCCGTTCTCGGAGAAGGGCGCGAAGGGCCGTTTCCCCGGGCCGTGGGACGAGGCGCTCGCGCCCACGCCGGCCTTCCTGCAGGCGTAGTCGTCGGCCTCAGGGCCCGCGGGCGGCCCGACGCTCGTGAGCGGAATCGCGGACCTGCTCGGCGCCATTCGGCGCGGTGACGCGAAGACTGTCGGCGATCTGCTCGCGGCCGGCCCCGATCTGGCGAACGCGCGGGACGAGCCCGGCAACTCTCCGCTCCTGATCGCCACCTACACCGGCAAGCACGACATCGTGCGCCTGCTGCTCGAGCGCGGGGCGCGCGCGAGCTTCTTCGAAGCCTGCGCCCTCGGATTGGTCGCCGACGTGCGCCGTGAGCTTCGCGACGATCCCGGCCTCGTGGGGCAGTGGTCCCACGACGGCTGGCCGCCGCTCCACCTGGCGGCGTTCTTCGGCCATCGCGAGACCGCCGAGGCGCTCCTCGACGCGGGCGCCGACGTGCGGGCGGTGGCCCGGAACTCCGAGGCCAACCTGGCCATCAACGCCGCGGCCGCCGGCCTGGGCGCCGACCGCCGGCCGGAGATCGTGCGGCTCCTGATCGCGCGCGGCTCGCCGGTCGACGGCCGGGGCTCGCCGGCCGGCCACACGCCCTTGCACGAAGCGGCCTTCAACGGCGATCTGGCTCTCGTACGCCTGCTGATCGACAGCGGCGCCGACCGGTCGCTGCGAACGCCCGAGGGTGACACGCCGCTCGACATCGCGACGAAGCATAAACGAGCCGAGGTCGTCCGCCTGCTCGGCGGGTGACCCAAGACCAGGAGTCCGTCCATGTTCAAGAGGATCGACCACGTCGAGATCGTGACCGAAGACCTCGAGCGTGCCGAACGGTTCTACACCGAGGTGCTCGGGTTCAAAGTCCGGGCGCGCGATCACATCGACCGGTCCACTCTCGGAGTCACGCTCGATCTCGTCTATCTGGATCTCGGCGGGACGGGAATCGAGCTGATCAAGTACGGCGGCCCGGTCGCGCCGGCGCCCACCCAGGAGCATCTCGGCTATCGCATGATGGCCCTGGAAGTAGCGGACATGCAGAGCACCGTCGACTATCTCGAGACGAAAGGCGTGGCGATCACCTGGGGGCCGCGGGTGCGCGAGGGCGAGTACTCCCGAGCGGAGATCCGCGATCCCGACGGACACAGCATCGAGCTGAGGCACTGGTTCCGCCGTTGATGATCCTCGACGAGCGCGCGGTGCACGACCTTCTGAAGATGGAGGATCTGATCCCGGCCATCGCGAAGGCGATGGCCGACCTGTCGAGCGGCAAGGTCGTGCAGCCGATGCGGGTGATGCTGCCGGTCGCCGAGCACCAGGGCTTTCTCGGGCTCATGCCGGCGTACGCCGGTGCGCTCGGCGCCAAGCTGGTCGCGTTCTACCCGAACAACCAGGGCATCCCGAGCCACCACGCGATGATCCTGCTCTTCCGCCCCGAGACGGGCGAGCCGCTGGCCACGATGGACGGGCGGCTCATCACCGAGATGCGCACGGCGGCGGGATCCGCGGTGGCCACGCGCCTGCTCGCGCGGCCGGAGGCTTCGGTCCTTGGCATCATAGGCTCGGGCGTGCAGGCGCGGAGCCACCTCGAAGCGATGCGCCTGGTGCGCACCTTCCGCGAGGTTCGCGTGTGGAGCCCGCGGAACGCGGCGGCCTTCGCCAAGCAGTTCGGGATCCGTGCGGCCGCGTCGGCCGAAGAAGCTGTGCGCGGCGCCGACGTGGTCGTGGTGGCGACGACGTCGCAAACGCCGGTGCTGTCGGGCGCGTGGCTCGCGCCGGGCGCGCATATCAACGCGGTCGGCGCGCCGCGCCCGACCTGGCGCGAGCTCGACGACGACGCGCTCCGGAAGGCCAAGCTCTACGTGGAGTCGCGCGAGGCGGCCACGCACGAGTCCGGAGACGTCATCGCGTCGGGGCGGATCTTCGCGGAGATCGGCGAGGTGGTGCTGGGCACCCGGCCCGGCCGCCAGTCGGCGGACGAGATCACCCTCTACAAGTCGGTCGGCGTGGCTGTGCAGGATGTGGTGTCCGCGGACCTCGTCTATCGCAAGGCCGCGCAAGCGGGTGTGAAGTAATCGAGCGGAGGCCCGGACATGCTCCAGCTGCGTCCGAGCTGTGAATGCTGTGATCGCGATCTTCCGCCGGACTCGCCCGACGCGGTGATCTGCTCGTTCGAGTGCACGTTCTGCCGGTCGTGTGCCGCGTCCGTGCTGGCGGGCCGGTGCCCGAACTGCGGCGGCGAGCTTGTCGCGCGGCCGCGCCGGCCCGCCGACAAGCTCGCGAAGTTCCCGGCGTCGACGGAGCGCGTCCACAAGCCTGCGGGGTGTCGCAAGATCGCCTGAGCGCGGGCCTAGCGCAGGGTCTGGTGCGGGAGATCCAGAACTTTCTCGGCGAGCGTCGCCAGCATGCGCCAGAGCGGCTCCTGGTCGCGCGTGGCCTGCGGATCGTCGCCGGCGCTGTCCAGCAGCACGTAAGTGGCGCCGAGGGAGTCCAGCGTTTCCAGATCCTTTCGCATCTGATCGAGCGTGCCCTGGCCGATCAGACGCTCGGCGTCGGGCCGCGGCGAGTCGGTCAGCTCGAGCCTGATGCGCGGGCAGAGCGCGGGCACGGGCTTGCGCTCGGCGGCGGCGACGGCCTCGAGCTTGGGCAGCCCGGTGTCCCTGAGCCAGTCCAAGCGTACCCGGTTGGGATGCCAGCCGTCGCCGAAGCGCACGGCTCGGCGTAGCGCCGCGTCGGTCGAGCCGCCGATCCAGATCGGCGGATGCGGCGAGCGCGCCGGGCGCGGCGCGGTGTGCACGTCCTTGAACGAGACGAACGCGCCCGCATACGACGCGACGTCCTGCGTCCACAGGGTCTTGATCGCCGCGAGATAGTCGTTCGAGATGGCGCCGCGGCGCGCGAACGGCACGCCGAGCGCCTCGAACTCCTGCTTCGCCCAGCCGACGCCGACGCCGAAGATGAAGCGTCCGCCGCTCAGCCGATCGACGGTCGCGGCCATCCGCGCCGTGAGCACGGGGCTCCGATACGGAAGGATGATCACGGTGGTGCCGAGCTCGATCCGGCGCGTGACGCCGGCGAGCCAGCCGAGCGTGGTGAACGGGTCGTAGAGCGGCGTCGGATACTTGGCGGCCACGTCGGGCGTGGGCGCGACGTGGTCCGAGATCATCACGAGGTGATAGCCGAGCGCCTCGATCAGCGCCGTCGTGCGCGCGAGCGCCTCCGGGCTCACGCCCGGGCCCCAGTTGAGGAGATTGACGCCGACTTTCATCGCTAGCCGATGGCGGGCCGGTGCGACGCCCACGGGTGCGCCGCCTCGAACGCCGCCGAGGCGCGCAGCACGGTCACGTCGTCGTAGCGGCGGCCGACGATCTGAAGGCCGATCGGCAAGCCCGCCTTCGTGAAGCCGCAGGGCACGGTCGCCGCTGGCTGGCCGGTCATGTTGAAGATGTAGGTGAACGCGCTCCCTGCCTCGCGCCCGACCTTCACGCCCCCGATCTCGTCGGGATAGAACTGGCCGATCGGCAGCGGCGGGCACGCGACGGTCGGCGTGAGCAGGAGGTCGTAGCGCTCGAAGAGCGTGCGCGCGTGCTGCCACCAGGCGAGCCGGTCGAACCAGGCCTGGACGTACTTCGTCGGCGGAAGCTTCGTCGCCTCCTCGACGATCGGGAGCAACCCGGGATCGATCTGGTCGCGGCGATCGAGATAGGGCGCGAGCCGCGCGCCGATGCCGCCGAGGAAGATCGTGCGCCAGCAATCGTAGGGCGACGGCCACGTGGGCTCGGCGGTCTCCACCTTGCAGCCGAGCTCGCGGAACGCGCGCGCGGCCTTCGCGGTGGCGGCGCTCACCTCGGGATCGACCGCCGGCGCCACGCCGAGCTTCTCGCTCCACGCGACGCGGAGCCCCTTCAGGCTGCCCTTGAGCGCCTTCACGTAGTCGACCTTGGTCGCCGGAAGCGAGTACTGGTCGCGCTCGTCGGGCCCGGCGCACGCGTTCATCATGAGCGCCGCGTCCTTCACCGTGCGCGTCATCGGGCCCGTGTGCGAGAGGCTCCACGCCGCGCTCGACGGATAGACGGGGATCCGGCCCCACGAGGCCTTGAGCCCGTAGATGCCGCACCAGGCTGCCGGCTTGCGGATCGAGCCGCCGCCGTCGGTACCGAGCGCCAGCGGGCCCAGGCCGGCGGCGACGGCGGCGCCGGCGCCGCCGGACGAGCCGCCCGGCGTGTGGCCGAGGCTCCACGGGTTGCGCGTGACGCCGAACACGAGGTTGTCGGTGACGCCCACCCAGCCGAGGGTCGGCGTGTTGGTCTTGCCGAGCATGATCGCGCCGGCCGCGCGGAGCCGCTCGACCGAGGGCGCGTCCTCGGTCGGCACGTTGTCGCGGTAGATCGGCGTGCCGAACGTGGTGCGCACGTCCTTGGTGATGATCAGGTCCTTCACCGAGAAGGGCACACCGTGCAGCGGGCCGAGCTTCGCTCCGCGCCCCATTACCGCGCGCTCGGCGGCCTTCGCGCTCTGCCGTGCGCGGTCGGCGTCGAGGGTGACGTACGCGTTCAGCTGCTTCAAGGTGCCGATGCGCTCGAGCACGGCGTCGATCACCTCGACGGGCGACACCTTCTTCTTCGCGATGGCGGCGGCGAGATCCGACGCGGACATCCAGCAGAGGTCACTGTTGCTCATGGTGGCGGCTATTGTATGCTGCCCGGGCCATGCCCGGGACGGCATTCGGAATCTTCGATCACGTCGATCGCTCGGACGAGCCGATCGGCGCGCTCTACGAGCACCGGCTCAAGCTCGTCGAGGCCGTCCCGATCGAGCTCACGCCCCTTCAGCGACCGCATCCGCCGCTCTGGCAAGGCGTCACCTCGCCCGAGGGCGCGGCCGCCGCGGCCGCGCGCGGCGTCAACATCGTCGGGACCGCGCCGAACAGCCGCATGAAGGAAGTCGTCGAGCGCTACTTCGAGGCGTGGAGCAAGAAGCCCGGCGAGCCGACGCCGATGGTTGGCATCCAGCGCCACGTGTTCGTGGCCGAGACCGACACTGAGGCGACCGCCGGCGCCCGCTCCGCCTATCAGACCTGGTACGACAGCCTGACGAGCCTCTGGCGCCAGTTCAACACGGTGCCGGTCCGCTTCGCCGAGACGCTCGAGCGCGCGCTCACGATCGACGCGGCGATCGTCGGCTCGCCGGCGACGGTGCGCGCCGAGGTCGAGCGCCACCTGGCGGCCACCGGCTGCAACTACTTCGTCGGCCGCTTCATGTACGGCAACCTGACATTCGAGCAGGCGAGCCGCTCGCTGGCCTTGTGGAGCAGCGAAGTCATGCCGAAGTTCCTGGTAACGGAATGAGTGCCGGGGGAGTCTGAGCGGGTCGCCCCCCTCAATTGATTCAAACCAATGGAGATCAGCACATGAAGCTTGCCTTGAATCACGGCCTATCGGGTGCGGCAAGCCTCTCTAGCGATCTAGACCGGCTGCTCGAAGCCGAGCGGCTCGGCTACGACTCGGTCTGGACGTCGGAGTCCTACGGCTCCGACGCGGTGACGACCGCGACGTGGATGGCGGCCCGCACGCAGCGCATCCACGTCGGCACCGCGATCATGCAAATGGCGGGACGCACGCCGGCCGCGACTGCGATGACCGCGATGACCTTGGACGCGCTCTCCGGCGGCCGGTTCCGGCTCGGGCTCGGCGTCTCCGGGCCGCAGGTCGTCGAGGGCTGGCACGGCCAGCCCTTCGGCAAGCCGCTGCGCAAGACGCGCGAGTACGTCGCGATCGTGCGCGCGATCCTCCGCCGCGAGAAGCCGCTCGAGTTCAGCGGCGAGTACTACCAGATCCCCTACGCCGGCCGCGACGCGACGGGGCTCGGCAAGCCGCTGCGCTCGATCCTGCACGGCCGCGCGGACCTGCCGATCTATCTCGCGGCGCTCGGACCGAAGAACGTGGCGCTCACCGCCGAGATCGCCGACGGCTGGATTCCGACGATCTTCTCGCCGCGGCGCATGCCGCTCTTCCGCGGCTGGCTCGACGAGGGCTTTCGCGCGCGCGGCGGGGCGCCGGCAAACTTCGACATCATGCCGTCGTGCCCGGTGATCGTCGGCGACGACGTGAAGGCCTGCCTGGCGACCCACAAGCCGGCGATCGCCCTCTACGTCGGCGGCATGGGCGCGCGGAGCCGCAACTTCTACAACGAGGTCGTCCGCCGCTACGGCTACGAGGAAGCGGCGGCGAAGATCCAGGACCTCTACCTGGCCGGCCGCAAGGCCGAGGCGGAAGCCGCGGTGCCGGACGCGCTCGTCGACGAGATCACCCTGTGCGGCCCGCGCGAGCGCGTCCGCGAGCGGCTGTCAGAGTGGAAGGCCGCCGGCGTCACGACGCTCGGCGTGCGCGGCAAGCTCGACGCCATCCGGCTGATGGCAGAACTGGCGCTCTGAACCTCGAGCGACCGAGGTGGAGCGTCGCGTGATCGAGGCTCCGCTCGACAAGTACCGCGACGTCGTGCGGCCGGGGTGGATCGACCACAACCGGCACATGAACGTCGGCTACTACCTCGTCGTCTTCGACTACGCGACCGACGAGTTCTTCCGATGGATCGGTCTCGACGAGACCCATCGCCGCGAGCAGAACGTGACCACATTCTGCCTCGAGGCCCACGTGAGCTACCACCAGGAGGTGCGGGAGGGCGACCCGCTGCGGTTCACGACCGTGCTGCTCGGGCACGACGTGAAGCGGATCCATTACATCCATCAGATGTATCATGCGAAGGATGGCTATCTGGCGGCGACGAACGAGCTGATGTCGCTGCACGTGAGCCAGGCCACGCGCCGGAGCGCGCCGATGGCCACCGAGATTCTCGACCGGCTCGCGCAGATCCAGCAGGCGCACGACGCGCTGCCGCGACCGCCGCAAGTGGGACGCACGATCGGTCTCGCGAGGCCGGGTCGTCAGGGAGGGTGAGGGCATGACCACGATTGGGCTCCTGAATCCAGGTGAGATGGGCAGCATGGTCGGCGCCGCGGTGCGGTCCGGGGGAGCCCGGGTCCTGTGGGCGGGCGAGGGCCGGAGCGCGGCCACCCGCAAGCGCGCGAGTGACGCCGGGCTCGAGGACGCGGGCTCGGTGGCGGCGGTCGCCCGCGCCGCCGACGTGATCCTCTCGGTCTGCCCGCCTCACGCGGCGGTCGATCTGGCGAAAGAGGTCGCCGCGCTGCGCTTCGCCGGCACGTTCGTAGACGGCAACGCGGTCTCGCCGGCGACGGCGCGCGAGATCGGCGGAATCATCGAGAAGGCCGGCGCCACGTTCGTGGACGGCGGCATCATCGGCCCGCCGCCCGTGAAGCCCGGCAGCACGCGCTTCTACGTCTCTGGCGGCGGCGCCGAGCGCATCGCCAGGCTCCTCACCGCCGGGCCGCTCGAGGCCATCGTCGTCCCCGGTGGGCCGGGGGCCGCGTCCGCGGTGAAGATGGCGTACGCGTCCTGGACCAAGGGCAGCTCCGCGCTCCTGCTCGCCGTGTGCGCGATGGCCGCCGCCGAGGGCGTCGAGGATTCGCTCGT